>Ga0126370_10000165_pt1 | contig 23321 bp, 20 predicted proteins | sample PanSoiMetaPlot_3_FD_92586 | JGI IMG/M metagenome (GOLD analysis project Ga0126370, IMG submission 92586) | Tropical forest soil microbial communities from Panama - MetaG Plot_3 | ecosystem: Environmental > Terrestrial > Soil > Tropical forest > Bulk soil | place: Panama | collected 2016-02-17 | reverse complement strand
ATTTCTATCAAGCTTTATCAAATACTACTCTGTCAAGAGAACCAGGTTCAAAATTTGACTATTCAAATTTTGGTATGGGATTACTTGGTCATATTCTAACATTAAAATCTAACATGTCATCTTACGATGAACTTTTGTCCAAAAGAGTTCTGGACGTTTTGGATATGAATAGCACAAACATTGGTCTTTCAAATACGCAGAAATCTAGATTAGCGATTGGGCACTTCAATGGCGACCAAGAACTACCCACATGGAATGCATCAAATCCCATTGCATCAGGTCCTGGCCTTCATTCCACTATCAGTGATATGTTAAAATTTGTATCAGCTAATATGGGACTAATTAAAACAAAATTATATTATGCAATGCAAGAAGCCCAGCTAATAAGACATAGTACCAACCACTTATTACCTAATAATGAACCTGCTTCATTTCATACAGATAATTTTAATACAGATAAACTTGGATTTTATGTTGGCTTAGGTTGGATGATAGATACCAACTTTGGTCAGGAGATTGTATGGCATAGCGGATCAACTCCGGATGGTTACAATGCGTTTATGGCTTTTAATCCTACAAAACAAAGAGGCATAGTAATTCTATGTAGTGCAGATACTTCAAATATCAATATTTCTGATATTATTTTCAAACAAAAGAACGATCTATCATTAGTAGTAGGGAATTTGCTTAATGATTAAACGTCATATTTAGTTGAATTCTATCTGCTAGCCCACACTCAAACAATAGAAAGAATTGAATGCTACAATAAGAAGAGAGAATATAGAATACAGGAGCTAATAAAAATAAAAGGTATTTGGGAAAATCCATTCTAATAGAACTTTAAAAATCATGTTTTTGTGCGTCATGAATTTTTTGAATGGTAGTATGAGAGCTACCAGTAACATTAAATGTCAACATCAAGTTAGAGAACATTTCAGTTAATGTTTTATACTTACAAATTTGTTAGTAGGTTAGATGACATTGATCAACGCGGCATCATCAAAAGCAATCGACAAGAAGTCCAGACAAGAGTCTAGTCTCCATTTTTATGGTAATGCTCCGGATTTACACTATCAGTTTGAATCCCATTCTATTTGAGCTTCTATTCTGGAGGTACATGAAAGCTTTGGCCTTTTTCATGAATTTCCTAGCATAAAATTATTCTGCGGCAAAGTAAACCTGAAGATAGCTCCTTTACCATTCTTGTTATTCTCAGCCCATATTTTGCCTCCATGAGCTTTAATAATATTCTTTGAAATAAATAGTCCTAAACCTGTTCCTGAAGAGGATTTTGAAACAAATTTGGAAAATAACCTTGGAAACAGCTCCGAATCTATGCCTGTTCCTGTGTCAATCACACTAACCACAGTATGATCGTCACTTCTTTCCGAAGTTATGATTATTCCTCCATGTTCGGTAAACATGAGAGCATTACTTAGAAGATTAGATATAACCTGCGATATCCTTTCTCTATCTGCTTCCACAATGAAATCTTTAGGTTCATATGATAATTTTGCATCCTTTTCATTGTTTACCGTCAGATCGTTTATACAATGAATTATTATATCCTTGATGTTAAATTTCTCTTTATTTAGCTTTAAGGCATGACTTTCGATTCTAGCGACGTCTAGTAAATCGCTAGTAAGTCTTTGAAGTTTAACTGCATTTCTTGATATTGCCTGTATAAATTCGTCAGGTTTATGGGGGTCGTTTTGTAGTAACTCGGTATATCCCATAATGGCTTGTGTTGGAGTTTTCATTTCATGGCTTGCTATATTTATAAACTCTTTTTGCATCTTATCATTAACCTTTAATTGTTCGTTTGCTGATTCAAGTTCTCTTGTTCTCATTTTAATTTCCTTATTCAGGTTACTATTCCATTTAATAAGAAAGATTACCAATACAGCAACTGCAATAGAGACACCTGCGATCAGAGAGAATATCTCGATCATGTGTATATAGATAATAGTATCTATTTGTGAAAAGATCGCAGACGTAGGAGTAATTATAAATGCATAGTACTCTGGGTCTGATCCAACAGCAATAGGATAACCCGTATTTAGTCTCTCCCCATTTCTAAATTCATAAGTACCTGACAAGGGTTTTCCTGATAATACTGTATGTATTACGTTATTAAGAATTTCGTTATGTCCCGTAACTTGTTGTGTATAGCTACCATAAAACGATGTACCAATAAACGACTTTACAGGGTGAATTAATTGAACTGCATTCCTGTCTAAAACTGCTAGATACTGGGACTTTATATCATATATGTTACCATAGTGTCTAAACAAAGGAACAGGCGGTAGCGAAGCAGCTATTAAACCCAAATACTTTCCAGTATCTCCATTAACAATAGGAAAAGTAATAGCAATTCTATATAAGCCATCACTTCCTGGATAGCCATTTGAAAATACTGGTGCCAATGTATCTTTTGTTTCCTTTGCCCATTGCGTAGATGATAGATTATTATTAGCATCTACAGATTTTGGTATATGTTTAGCAGCAGTTATGTTAAATCTTACTACATTATTTCTATCCAAAACCAAAAGTCTATCTATTGGAGCAGTTGAGTTTATCCTGTGCAATGTTTTTTGTAGTACATCTTCAGTTTTATTCTCTCCTGACAGATTTCCATGTTGCAATGTATCTGAATTAGCTAGGAGCTCTAGTCTTGACATTATTAAATCTAAATCTGATCCTATATGACGAGACAGGGCTCTAGTCGATTCTATCTGCCGATCCTTTTGCTGTTCAAATAGACTTTTTCTGACATTCATCTCTGTATTGTTCAAAATATAAAAGAATATACCATATGATACAGCAATCACCAACACTATAGAGATAATGATAATCTTTGTCGTATTTAAAATAGGGATTTTTCTACCTCTATCTGGTTTATCCATTTTTGCCAGGCATTTGGAATATCACATCTTACTATACTTATACCCTCAGTAATTTGAATGGGTCAAAGTATTTCAAACAAGATCTTAGTTACATAAGATAAAAAGCTCATTAGATCTCCGTATGTTTATTGTGTACCTAATTGTGGACACAAAATTTACAGGTCCACAAAATCATGAAGTACTCTTCCTATCAGTGTGTAGTTAGATTGCAATTATGGTCGCATTCCGACCACACATATGGATTCATTATCCATTTTTATGACTCCGTTAGCAGTTCCGTAACTGCGCGTTGCTTCTTCTGCCACTTTTCTCCAAATCTCTTCCCTTCTCTTTTCTGTTTCCTTAGATAACATGATGCGAGCAGAAGCGCTAATTGCTTGACAGTAACGACAATAATCATACCCTGACTCAAATTCAAATGTTACAATTACCTTGTCACTATGAATATCTCTGAATCCTGCTCTGTCCAGAGAATGTTCAAGCTTATTTGTATCAGATAGACTAAACGGGTTTGGAGTTCCTGGAAATGCTGTTATTTGCACTTGACTGTCTATAATCCTGGTAGCCAAGCTAATAATCGGGACTTTAGGTGCTTCAGCCCAAACCGCAGATGCAAATCGCCCACCTGATACTAGCGAACTATATATTCTTCCTATCGCAGCATCTAGATTTGGCAATAGCATCAGTCCCCAGCGACATAGTGCTGCATCAAACGATGAGTTCGGCACGTCTAAATTCTCGGCATCACTTTCTTTAAACTCAATTATGTCTTGCAATCTCAGGAATGCGGCTCTATCCTTTGCAATGGCTAGCATTTGTCTTGAAATGTCTGTAGCCAAAACATAACCGCTAGTTCCGACTACTTTTGCTGCTGACATTGATGGTTCTCCAATCCCTGTTGCTATATCTAATATTCTTTGTCCGGACTTAATTTCAGCAAGTTCGATTAATCTCTGGCTAAGCTTTTGAGCTCCTTTCTCAATAGGCTGCCACCAATTTTTCCATCCTTCAGCAACGCTATTCCAGCCTTCACGTTGATCTATTTTAAACATATTAGAATCAAATATTGAAGAAGCCATTTGATTACCATTATATATTACTACATATAAAGTTGCTATTATCAACGTTGTCTCACTTTAATGTGGACTTAAAATGCAATGTATAGATGATTCTAATGATCCTTGGACTTCCCTAGCTGTAAGCTGTCTTTCAATCAAACACGTAGCTTGCTCCAATGCATTTGAATCTAATTAATAATGAAGATAAATAATCCTGAAGATGTAGTTCTCTTTTGATAAGATGCTTTCTGAATGTAGACACAATAAAGACCATATTAGAGCTGTTAGCTTCAAAGGTAAATTCCATTCAGCTAAATCATTATTCATGCCATTAGTATTGCAGCAGCAAAAGATGATAAACGAATTGTTTACAAGTATCAGAATGTAAAAAGTTGCAAAGGCAATAACATTAACATACGTTGGTGCAAATATCTGAACAGCGTTAGCTGAAAATAGCTTAAAGACCTTCATAATTGATTTGCTATAATAATATTTTTATACAGCCTAACTCATATTCAGGTCTATTCATGATAGAATTGCAGCATTAGATAAATCAGTATGCAATATAGCCAGAGATGCAGATTACAAAACACACTAAATGGAGGGAATACAAATTCATGAATGGAGTTTTGATTTGATCTCATTTACCAGTTGTTCAGTATTTATTGGCTTTCTGATAAACCAATCAAAATCTAAAACAGAATAGTCCTAAAACAGAATAGTCCTTTTTAGAGTACAGACTGAGTCCCCTAATTAACATTTTCACATATACTTAATGAACTTGACTGCATCAGATTTGCGTAACTAAGATAAAATGTACAATTTTGTGTCGCATCACATCGCATGTTATCATGGTTACCTCACTAGTAAGCAGATCATACATTACTGGAGACCTAACTATAGGATTAGGATTAGGATTAGGATATAGATAAAATGTTTTATTATACACAGGACACTTTTTATGGAAAATTACAACATTTGCTAAAACTAGATGGTACTGTGTCTATCTAACAGCACTCAATATAAAACATCACGTTGTGTACAGCACGTGAATGCTAATAACAGACTATAGAAATAAGGTTCCATATTTTCAAGGACTAATGGTTCTCGTCGAACATAAAACTTAACTTCTAGCTAAGTTTACTATCAGTAGATGACTCTAAGTCTGAACTGTAAGGATGCTGGAGATCCAGTATGCACACATACTATGTATGGTGAGACAGAAGAGGAATTACTAGAAAATGCAAAGAAACACGGTATAGAAGTTCATGGATATACTAAAGAGACCTGGGAAGATGAAGTTTCAAAAAATAAAGATCATTTCAAAAAACTGATAAAAAGCTCGTAAATTATCTTTCGTCTTATTTTTTGAATCTTGTAAGATGAAATAATAGCTGCGTATACTTTAATGATAAAACCATCCTTTAACATTCAATATCATCAGCAAAAATATTAGCAAAAACTTTAGATCACCTGATGAGGTAAGGACATTCGGAAAAGGAAAGATTAATCCATGGTAATCTGCACCTAAATAGGTAACTTTCCAAACAAAGGCCGTCATATTACTTATAAATTAGTGCCTCATGTTGCAAACTAATGAATGATAAGAAAAAATTTTGTCTCATAGCCATAGTTATAACTATAGGTCTTGTAACAGCAACTACCTACCATGTGGGTACTACTATCGTAGCTTATGCAGCAAATTCGAATTCACCACAAGGAATTATAAGCATTAAGGCTGGATCAGGAAACTCTACTGCTCCATTAACTACTTTCACCCCACAAAAAGTAGAGATTAATAAGGGTGATACCGTGAGATGGTATAATCCAACTCAAGTAGGAGAGCCACATACAGTTACTTTTGTACTGGATAACAAAACCATGACAGGCTTTGCTATGCCTTTTGGTGTGACAAGTTCAATTCAATTCATGTCTATACCTCCTAATTCAAATAGTGAACCAGTTAGTATACCTGGAAAGGAGGCTACTAAAACAATAGTTGCTGTCAATTCTAGAGTGTACAATCCAGTAATAATCGATTCAGCAAATAATGTGAAAACACTCAAACCAAATGCGACGTACGTCTTTAATGGGAATGAAAAGTATGCCAATTCGGGCTTTTTACTACCAAAAGGACAAGATAAGAATTATCCTGGATCCTCAAATACATTCACTGTAACTTTTCAAAATTCCGGTATCTACAGATACCTGTGCATAATTCATCCATGGATGACAGGGGAAATAGAGGTAAAGTGATACCAACGTAGTCATTTACTTTTCTTTATCCTTGCATCTCATAAAGTAATCATAATAGTAGGCCTGCTTCGAAAATGAGTATTCCTAATGACATTATAGAAACACAATATTGCATGCTATACTGCTCATATAGACATTTACTCTTATATTAACAAACAAGCAGTTGTTGAAAAATAAAGAATTCGCTACCAATATTGTCAAGTTATCCGAAACAATAGATAAGGCCGGTAGTAACAAAAGGGAAAAAATAAAACAAAGCAAATTCTGTCCGGTTAGATCGAAAGATAGAAGATACCACTATTACTTCGAGTCGAACACGAATATTATGTAAAATCTTCCTTTGGACGTTCTGGGCATTACAGCATCTAAAGTTCCGCTAGTGGGATATTCAAATATAATACATTCTAATTGGAATTGCATTGACGAGTATCTCCTTACATTGAGGAAATATGCTTTGAATGAAGTATCATCCTAACCACAATTCTTACGGACATAAGCAATGCTTAACAATCTCTGACAAAATGTTTAATAATCTTTCGTGTCAGTCTAGCTAAGGAATTGATTATGCAACACAATAGCATTCAAATCGGTTTAGTCAATTATTCAGATGTACTGTCTATTATTCGGAGTATAAATACCACCAACTATAAATGCCCTTTATGCTATGAAATGATAATGAATAGTAATATTATCACTACATCAATCATGACAACAAGCATATTTGCCATAACCGTTATCAAGAAAAAACTTGATTAGATACAGAGCAAACGGCAAACGGTAGTCATAGGTAGAATTCAAAATTGAAATTGATCTTTGGCCAATATTCTTCGTCGTATTGATAAATTGAAAGGTCATATATTTTCTAGCAATTGGAATTGTCATAGACGTAGAGTAATATTCTATAGACAGAAATCTGTAGCATTATCAAGAAATTACAAGATTATCCAAGTAACTAATTAGTAAATTTCTAGAACAGATAAATTTTGATTATGTTAACATTAACATCAACCAAAGAAGATGATTAACAGTAGATTGCAATCTAATAATATGTTTAAGAATGGACTAATGATAGTAGATACGGAAAACCACAAGGATTTAGAATCAAGTTTGCTAGGAAAATGCTCGGTCATAGTTTTAAAAATAAACCTACTAGCATTTTGAAAAATAGTGAAATTAAAAATGAGCACTGTGATGGACAATTTTTTGATAAGATCAAATATTGGTAAAAGTTGATGATGAAACAAGATGCCTAGATTAGAAGTAAAAGGAGATGAAACTCAAAGCTCAGGATGGAAAATACTGATCATACTAAGCTGCTTGGGACTAATTGTTATGTTTGACGAGACTATGATTTTGCCAGCCATTCCAGATTTCATTCATAAGTTTAACATCTCATACAGTACATCATCATGGCTGCTCTCCGCTTACATAATTGCAGCAGCTGTCATGACACCGATTGGAGGAAAGCTGTCTGACATCTACGGGAAGAAAAAAATATTGCTCATAATAATGGCAATCTACGCAGTTGGTATTTTGGCAGGGCGATTTGCTACTAATATAGAATTTATGCTCGCAGCAAGGGCAGCGCAGGGTGTTGGAATGGCTATGTTCCCAATTGCATTTGGAATCATTAGAGAAGTACTCCCTGAAAAAAGGCTTGCAATTGGCCAAACTATATTCACCTCAACATTTTCTGGGGGTGCGGTAATAGGTCTAGTGGGCGGTGCGGCCATAATCCAAAACTTTGGTTGGCAGGCAACGTTCCTAGCTATTCTTCCTGCTGCAATTGCACTATGGTTGATAATAGCAAGATTCGTACGAATAGCAGATCCTGCATCAATCAGGGTTAGAAGTAAAGTTGATGACGATAAGAACCTAAATGAGGAGAATATCAACAAGTCTAATTCTAAAATCGATATAAAAGGGACCGTGGCTCTAGCAACTACGATAATCACCTTTCTAGCTGGCATAACTCTGCTGCAGGGTAACAATTACGATGAAGTGTATCAGGTTGTAGGACTCTTTATTGCATCTGGGGTATCACTTACGGCATTTATTATAATTGAAAAGAGAGTGTACTCACCATTGCTTGATTTCAAGTTAATGAGAAACAAGAACTTCCTGGCTCCAACTGTTATTCTCATGCTGGTCTTCATGTCTATTTTCATGGTATACCTGACTATCCCCATTATGGTAAGAAGCCCACCTCCATTTGGCTTTGGGGGTAATGCAATTACAGTCGCAAAGGTACAACTACCATTTATGACTGTTTTATTAATTGGGACTATCATGTCAGGCTTTATCTTGAATAGGGTGAAGAACACCAAGCTTATGCTACTTGGCACTGCGATCAGTACAATAGGATTCTTTATAGTACTGTTTTTTCATTCCACAGAAAATATGGTATCAACAGGACTCGTCATCCTCTCAGCAGGTCTGTCTCTTTCGATTTCCGGCGCATTTAACGTAATACTTCTTTCAGTGCCCATGCAGATGACTGGGATTGCTCTGGGAATGACTTTGCTGCTCAACCTTGTAGGAATGTCGGTAGGACCGGCCCTTTCTGGAATGTTCCAGGAGGAATATAAAGCAGCAGCACCAGGAGTTCCTGGCATTTTCCCAACTGATCATGCATATAACTCGATATTTATCACTGCAGCAATAGTCTCAATAGCATCTGTCGTTATGGCACTTTCTGTATCAGGTACAAGAATTAGAACATCATCATCAACAACAATAACTAGCGAGCAGCGAGAACGGAGCGAAGAACGTTATTGAGATAGTCTTGTCACCATTTAATTTTATAGCCAACTTCTCTAGAGTCAGCAGTCATTCATACTAAATCAATGAAATAATATAAAGCAATTTTAACATAAAATCAGCTGATAAAATGTCGAAAAATGTTAGAATGCAACAGCCTCAATTTAGACATTCGAACTACTACTTTATTGCTGCAGCTATAGCTACTGCAATTGCAGGAATAGTACATCTATATATACCATTTGGATTTCCTATGGTTTTTGAAAATCCGGCAGTTGCAATATTCTTTCTTGGATCTGGTATAGCACAAATTTTTTGGATCCTTCCTATGCTAAAAAGATGGGGGAAACCTTGGTATTATTTAGGGATTGCAGGAAATGCAGGTTTTATAATTTTGTATGTAATAACACTCTTTCCTGGAAATCCCATAAATGGAAGAGGGGGAAGTATAGATATTACAGCTGCGATATGTGAATTAGGACAAGTTGCGTACATAGTAATAACTGGGATAATATTGGCTAAAGAAAGAAACATTATAGTAAATCAAAGATAAGTGATTAGACTGAATATCTAGCATACACAATGTTAATTTATTGATACGATTTCATTATTTCTTGAACATAGCCGAGTTACACCTTCTCCTTTCGTTAAACTGAGTATCCCTTCTCATTCGCGTTAATATTCGACATTTTTTCTAATATATACCATTTAATAAATTAATACCTTTAAAGTAATAACTAAATACAGGATTGGATCTTCGATTGTTAAAAACAGTAAACAATTATTATATTCTTTAGATTATAAAATAGATTGAAGTCTAAATTTCCTATATCATTTCGCGATATAATGTAGACGTTGCTAAAGATAAAGTCAATAGTTACTATTCAATCAAATTCCACATTAAGCAAAATATATAGATAATAAGAAACCTTGAGTAATATTATGCGAATTTCAGCTGAAATGGCAGAAGCAATTAATGATCAAATTTCGTATGAGGCATCATCGGCAAATGCGTATATTGCAATTGGATCTTGGTGTGAGAGAATCGGATATGATGGAAGTGCAGCCTTCTTTTTTGAACAGGCCGCAGAAGAAAATAGACATATGTTAAAGCTTATACATTATCTTAATGGTGTTGGAGCAGAATCGATAATTCCAGCAGTTGAAAAACCTCAAAGCAGTTTTGAATCCTTAGAAGCTACTTTCCAATTTGGCCTAACAAGCGAGCAAAAAGTAACCAAGGCCATTTATGATCTAGTAGACATGGCAGAAAAAGAAAAGGATCGGTTTACATACTCATTTTTGCAGTGGTTTATAACTGAACAAACAGAAGAGGAAACATTATTTCATACAATTCTCCAAAAGTTTGATTTACTTGGAAGAGACAAGCTGGCAGTATATCAAATTGATCAATCTCTGACCTCAGTGAGATCTCAAGTTATGAGTAAGCAAACAAGTCAAAAATAGTCTTATTACTAAAGATTACAAAATTCATTTTTCATATTTTGAGCAGTTTTAATATTCTAAAGATATTCATTATCACTAAAGTTTCATCAAGTCAACAGATTTCACTTAGAGTAACATCTATGCCTTGCAATATTTTTCAGATAATTTTGATAAACTGATGGTAGTCTACTTAACTTTGACCACTGTAATTCACTTGAATCTATTGATTGATTGATTGACCTTGAGATAATATCATTACATTTATGATTCGTCATGTGTTACGATTTTATTTTATGTTTATGAAGATGGTATTGCTTCAATAATGCTTAGAAAGTTAACATCATCAGACGGGTATACTATTTTAGTAATATCAAAACCAGAATTATGTAGCAAATTGCTATACTCTTTTTCAGTTCTGATTCTTCCTTTGTGAGTGAGCGCAAGCATTACAATATCTATAAATTTACCAATCAATCAATCAATCAATATATGGTTTGTTTCCTTCTGGCATGATTAAATCAATTATTAATAACTTAGGGGTATACTCATTTTGTCTATCTTCATCTTGACTTATATCCATTGTAATCTTTGTTGTCATAGTAGTTGCTTTTGCTTTTGATTTTGCTTTTGCTTTTGTTTTTTCCATAGCTTGTAAACAATTCTTTAAAATCTTTGTAGCAGAATCATCATCCCAGTTAAGAATCACACTTTTTATGATATAACCATCTGCACCAAGAGGAATTGAATTGAAGAAATTACCATCTACTAATTTACTACGAGAAAGAAAATCCTTGCTATCTTCAGTTCTTGGATTTCCAAACTCATTGGTATACAGGCTTTTGGCACTTTCAATTGCATGGGGTAGATCAAATAATATACCACTGAGATTAGGATTAGTCTTTAGGAGATGAGATAGAAAGATACCCTGTCCTCCTCCAATATCCGCAACAGTAGTGAACTGCGAAAAGTCATACATTGAAGACATCGATGAAGCATACGACGATGTAAGTGATGTCATTGCACTATTAAATATCTGGACATCCTTACGGTTTTGATCCTGTTGAAAATACTCGAACATATATTCAGGCCATTTGCATGTTTAAATGAACTTTCGCCAGTCGCTATGCTGTATGAAAGATCATTTATGGCTCTATTAAATGACTCCAAACCAAACATTAAGGCAAAGTTTCTGAGCGATCCATTTGTTTCAAACTGAAGAAGAGCAGCCTTATGTGTTATATCGAACTTTCGTTTGTTATTATTGTCGACTTCTTTCTCCCAGTCTTCTTTCTCATCTATTTCGGTAAATATTCCAACACTTGCTAGCATTCGTAATAATCTATAAAGAGAATCAGGCAAGAGATATTTGCACAATATCATTCTCTTGTCAATACTGAGGACTTTTTTCGTACTCTTATGTGCACGATCTATAAGGTCTGTGACGAAATACGAATGACTACATGCTTCTTAACGACTCACAAATATCCCCATCCGATTACCAACCTTTTAATTTCATTCTTATTCACTTCGTGTATAACCTCGTGGTTTGTGATATCTGAAAAGAATTTTGATATCTCATTGCTCCGCAAATTCTATCATCGATTTAATGTATTAAGAGAAGTTGTCTTATACAATGCAGGATATTGTTAATTCGCTACATTGGATTATATTTCAAAACTATCTTGTCTACTGTTGCTATGGAGAAATATATTTATAATTATTTGAGAAGACAATTGATCGATCAAGTTGACAATATCTCACATTTCGAAAATGATAACAAAGACAAAAGTATTGATTTCCACAAACATAATAGGCATTGATAACCAAATTAGAGAAAAGGCGATTACCAGACCATTACATATCAGTACACAATTACCAGAAAGTTCTACATAAATAAAATTTAGTTGAAATAAAAGAAGATGAGGAAAAACGAGCAGTTATCACAAAAAAGTGTAATTGCAGGGCTCCAAACTGAAATTGCGTATCCTCACAAAGTATCGAAAATTGTCGTTAATGAAACACATATTTCATGGATATTTCTAACTGGGTCATACGCCTATAAAATAAAAAAAAATCTTAAGTTTGGCAAGGTTCTCGACTTTTCATCGCTGCAACTTAGGAAGATATCTTGTCAAAAAGAAGTCAAGCTAAATAGAATTCTTTGTGGAAGTATGTATATGAGCGTTGTGAAAGTCGTAAAGAATAAAGACAACACTCTAAGGATCGCAGATCTGAAACACAAGGGCAAACCTTTCGAATATGCTGTTAAAATGAAGGAAATCCCGGAACAATACCGCCTAGATAATCTGTTGATTACGAGAAAAGTTAGCTTTAGAACTATCGAGAAATTGGTAGAAATTCTGGTCAGATTTCATATTCACACAAGGACATCTAAAAAATTAAGTGTCATGGTCGACCACAGTTCATAAATGAGAAAATAAACGAGAATTTTGATACGATTGCAACACTTACAAAAGTCGACGGAAAATTGCGAAAAGCATTACTTTCTTTTGTAGAAGACAACCAAAGTCTGTTTCGTGAGAGGATTCATGAGAATAAAATTCGCGATATACATGGCGACTTACATTTAGAAAATATTTTCATTGTACAAAATAAAGTCTATCTATATGACAGAATTGAGTTCAATGATTCCTTGAGATATGCAGATATTGCAGAAGACGTTGCACATCTCTGCATGGACCTTGATCATCATAAAAGAACCGATTTTCAAAAGTATTTCATTTCTCAATACATAGAAAAGAGTAATGATCTTACCTTACGCGAGGTAATCTACTTTTGGATGTGTTATAAAGCATGTGTTAGAGCCAAAGTTTCACTGTTCCGTGCAAAAAATGAAGCTGACAAAGAACAGAGAACTAGTTACATTAATGAAGCAAAAGACCTATTCTTACTTGCAAATTCCTACATCGATTCATTATAACTAATCAATTGAAATTGAAATTTAAGAACAGTGATAGATACCATTAAAATCATCACTCTTATGGGATCTCGGTTCCTCAGAACAGATGCCAAACACTATCTTTTAATAAGTGTGATAGAAAAAGGAGTATTTGCGAACTACACTAGCACAAATGGAAATATAACATATAACTGCTAATCAAATGTGCCTATTCGGCATTTATTTTGTTTGCTAGCATTCACAGAAGGTTCATCACAATAAGATAATATAAGAAACGTTACTTTATTTACGCCGTAGAACTAATGAGTATCTACTAAATAATAAGATACCCCAATCTCCTTAATACTATTCTGGTTGCGGCTGATGAAGCTGATACCATTTTATATATACATTGTCTACTAAGCATCATGATATTAGCATATATTATATATCAAATTATATATTAATAATATATGGAAAGTATTCACTGTTATGAGTGTGGAAGGGCAATCGCTGAATCTCAACCTATAATTTTTGCGGATGGCAAGACAATTCATAAATCATGTGCAATTACGTTGCAATGTTATGACTGTCGTAAAGTTATTGGTTACCAAGTAAAGGGCAAAAGCAGTTCTGACAGAATAATTGTTTGCACCGAATGTGCGAATCACAAAAGGGAATAGTATAAAACTGGAATCCTGTTAGGTGACGCATAGATACTCATTGCCCAAAAGAAATAAAAAATACAATGCGATACTGAAATGTGAAAGTTTGTTGTTATCAATGGTGTGAAATACAGTAGTGATGCTTATTGAAACTTCCTATGAATTGTACACCATTATTTTGATTTTCATTATAAAGGAAAAAATTTTTAGATTACGGTCTAGCTGATCATACTCAACCGATTGATTTTATTTGAATTATATAATCTATTGAAAAATCAATATATAACATAAAACTATTAAACTACTAATAATGCAGAAAAAAATGTTAACTTACCATTGCCATTGTTTATACCAAAAGATATTTTAATATGCTGAAAAATAATAAACTATGAGAAACCTGATTGCAGTATCATCTTCTTTTGTTATGATATCTTTAATCCTCTCTTCCATACTTGTTTTAACAATCACAAATAAATCACAAACAAATATTATGGCAGTTACAACAAGAGAAAAAAGTATGATAACGAATGTAGCAACTGTTGCTCCAAATACGAATACGAATACTACAGACCATACATCTTCCACTCCTACTAACGTAGCTCAATCAGTATACCAATCTCAAGCAATGACAATACCTCAGTCAGTTGGAACGTTTATTTGGTATGTAGTGAATGAAGCACATGAAGATGCCGTTAATGAGAGACACAAATACATCAGTGATCATAATCCTATCTATCTCCCAATGAACTTGGTTATGCATCAAGGTACTGTTATCTCCTTTCTTGATGCCGATGCTCCATGGGATACCCCGCATCCTCATACGATAAACGTTATGGATAATTCTAACAAAATTGTTTATACAACTGGTAAGTTAGACTATACTAATAGTTCGACTGCAAAAGTCTTGCCGGTGGGACACTATACAGTACAAGATACAAAATATCCTTGGATGAAAGGTAATCTGACCGTTGCTCCTAATCCTCAAAAATCAGTTGGAAATCTAATAATGGGTGGATTTTACACTCCGACAAATCAGGTATCAAATAACAAAGATAATGATGGTGGAACACATCCTGGATGGCTTGGATATTACAAGGACCAATTTGTAAAAAATGGATTTAAGATATTAGACACCTTTAACTTTCATTATGCTACGTGTAAATACTGTCCCGGAGGTTTTTGGCCAGATCAGAAAACTGCTGATCACACACTCATAGTCTATAGTACGAATCAGCCATTAAAACAAGCTCTTGACAAGCTTAGTAAATTAGTGTGGGATAATGTTTACATATAATTAAAAAACTGTACAAATTCATAAATCTTTTAGTATTGTCCATCAATAGTACATTAATGCTAATCGTTTCTATAATTCAAGATCATATAATACGGTGGAATTAGAATATAGATCTGAGAAGGAGTTCATAAAAATTAATACCGTATTATTATGAATTCAAGTATATTTGATTTAATTAGGTTATTAGATTATCAAGTCCAATTCTAGTAGCTGTAGAGCGTAATTTGCGATAATGTGGATAGAGTGATAGTTGACTTGCATTACTAAATTCAATTTTTTCGAGTCAGTCTATATCTTCAATATAGAATTATGTAATATATTTTATATTTTAATAATCTTGTAATAAACCATTGTTTGTTAATTCATACTTATATGGCAATTATTGTTATGGCTCTACTTAAACTTACGGATGAATTAACAATTGTACAGGTATAGAATTTGTAAGTTAAAATAAGAGAAAGTTATAGGATATAGTAATAGAAGAATAACAGATGGCTAAGCAGAGTCAACATAATAGTGTAATTATTGTTATATTTACTTTGATTTTATTACTAGTGACTATGATAAGTTCAGATGGATTACACATATCCAAGGCCACCACAAATAATAAAGAAAATAATCTAGGAAATCAAATAAGTAGTAATATTGACGATTTTATAGGAAAAGTTAGAAATAGAATAATATCATCATCTTCATCATCATGTTTTGATATAGGAATTCCTTCTACAGGTACTGAAATCCAAAGTTTTAATGGAAATAGTAGCAGTTATAGAATATCTGGGATTGGCAGCGGCTCGAGTAATAAGATAGTATCAAGTAGCATCAGCAGTAGTAGTAGTTCAAGAGCTCTAGGAAGTATGGCTTTAAGCGAATCAGGAGATGATCACAGCAATAATATTGTATCAATATTGGGTGGCAGTGATGATCAAACTGATGACTCTGTAATATGTGGAGGTCCAGGAAATGATATACTTGTAGGTAGTTCAGGCAACAATATCATATACGGTGGTGCAGGATATGATAAATTATTTGGAGGGCCTAAGAATGATATTCTGATTGGTGGACCAGGTGCAGACTATTTTGACTGTGGTCCTGGAAATGATACTATAAGAGATTATCATCCCTCAGAAGGAGATATAAAGACTAATGATTGCGAAAATTATTAGTATAGAATGATCTTGCACTATTCTTACGTATAAAGTAATTTATAGATTATAATTATATTTGAGATTTATGGCATATTGATGTGATATTAATTAAAATCTCTTCCATTGTGAATTCAAATTCTTGACAAAACAAAGTTCACCAACCAACTACAGTTTAATTGTAGTTTACTTTTGTATTTAATAGACCATTACCATTTACGCACATCTCCTTCAAGAAGCCCGCTCCCTAGGTGTATTCTGTCTATGTGTTTTGACAAGTCAGTTTTATTGTCAAATTTTGATTCGCAGTAAGGACAAACTATTTTTACAATTTGTTCAGTATTACTTCCCAAATTTGGAGATTCAACTTCAGCTAATTCTAGGCTCTCTTCTGGCATATTTCCAACTATGGACATGAGTGTTACAGAACCAATTGGAGAAATGGTCTTGATACTTTTTGATTTTTCATCCTGCATCGATGTTATTCCATCATTATTTTTTTCGTTCCTGTTACCAACAATTTTCTTATATGTTTTCTTCTCATCAAAGATATTGCGTCTTTGATTAATACTCCCTCATCTACGGCAACAATTGGAGAACTCATTATCTCTCCAATTGTAACTTTATAAGGTCCTATATTTTCTGCTACAACTCTATACAATATATCACGTTCTGTGACTATGCCTATAGGATAGATTTCTGGTTCTTGCCCTTTTTCATATCCCTTCTTTGATTTTGTAACATACACAGAAGATATACCTTTGTCTTTCATTATTTTTACTGCTTCAATAATAATTGTATCTTCATCTAGTATAGTAATATCTTTTTCGACTACAGTTCCTATTTTCTGATTCAAAGAAACTGAATACATATAATGAGGTTATTACTATCCAACTATTATATTTTTGATGTCGGATAGTAGGAATCAGCTTCGTTTGCAGACTGAGGCTTTAACGCTGTAAATTCACATATGCTTTAATATGCGCTTCTCAGAAGAGGAGATTCATTTTATATATTCAGAGAGAAGAGGAGTGTTAAAGCCCAAACCCAAACTTTTGAACTTCTTTTCAGCCAGAAACCATCATCACAAATCATAATTTAGAAATTCTAAATAATAGAATGATAAGTGAATAAATAAATAGAGTTGGTTCGCTTGTTATATATTTTATAAAATGTTTGCATTCTGGCAGCAAGCTCTTCACTTCGTTTTTCGAGAGCCGGCGAAAAGTGGATGGATTATACTAAAGGTGGTCTAATAGGTGTGTTATAACATCATCTTCTATTTCATCCCGATCTCATCGATTTGCTTTTATCAACCGCAACAAGTCAAGAAATGTTTGATATCATGCTGGAATAACAGAACGTACAATTAGTTTTCCATATGGTTTAATAATTAGCATCTCTCATCCAGATGATGGTAATTTTCCTTGAGTGAGACACACTCTTCTCACCCTGACGGCCACCCTGTTGTTGAGGAAATAACAGAAGTTATTCTTGATTATATGACATCAGTGGTGTAGAAACCTAAGTAGATTTTAATATCAACAAAGCATATAACAAATGTCCTAATATGTCTGTCAAGTGTGCAGAATGTCGATGTGCTCCACAAGAATGCACAAACATCATTAATAGTCAGCACTGCCAAAACTGCACAAAAGTAAATTGTTGTTGTTTAATTATACATCATAGCTTTACCAAAGCCATGAATAATTCAGTTATAGAGGATAACTGCTGTTCTCATGAAGCTTGCGAAAAGAATAATAATAAAGATAATGCGGCTCCAGGAAGGACAAGAGTAAAAAATAAAGGATCAGCATATGAGTTCTTCAGACATGTAAAAAGTTTGTATGCGGCTGCTCTTGGCATCGAGATTCTCTGCGTTACGGCTGCAGAGATCGGAGAAAATACATGCTTGTATATTCTTGGCTTTAATCATATAGGAGTTCCATTTGGTTATGTTATGGGTTACTTGCAACTTTTACTACCTTTGTGACAATTCTCGGACGATATAAATATGCATCAGGAGATCGAATTAATAGTTGTTGTTCTGTGTTAGAACAAGACAATAACAAGGACTTTGTTTCAAATGTTGCAATAACGTTCAAAAATTTTGGTTTGGGCTTGAGAAAACTGAAAGAGATACCAAAGCAGCCAAACTTGGGGGAGATTTTAAAGACTAGTCTCTTAATACTTGTTACTGCTGAAACTGCATGCATAATTACTGCTGAAACATTAGATTTTATATTTTATAAACAAGCATTCTATCTATCAATCCCATTGGCTTTACTTGCTGGAGCATTCACGGTAGTAGCACCGAAAGCTTACAAAAAAATGAAAGTGGGAAGAAATGAGATATGGGAGCATAGTGTTGGTGAACAGAGATAATATTAGAGTATCACATATTCATTGTATTTTGTATTAGATTAAGAGAGCTGTTTGAGTCTAGCCACACAGCATAGTTTTCAATAATCTGTTTTGTTCCATCTGGAAAATTACATTGATTCTATAAACACCAGATGGCAACTTAAACATGAAATTGCCAGTATGAGATATAACAGAGTCTTCGATATATCCAGCAGATTTTTCTTTAGAGTCAACTAAGCCAGCGGTTTTGTATACTGTTACCAACCTACCACCATTATCACAATACCCGCAATCGCTACTGCTGAATGACCAGTAACTTCACCATGTACTATTTCATAATCAGAGGTCTGCTTTAATATTTAATATTGATGATAGAGGCCACGAGAAAATCTTTGTATTTGGTATAATACTATCTTCATCGATTTCGACAAGAGTTACTAATGACGCAACACCTATTCCTGAAGCAGCAATTAGAACCCAGATTGTCGTCACTTTAAAGCTATTACTGATAAGGCAATTCTTTCTCCGCTAGTGTGAGATGCCGACTCTTCAACACTTGAATTTATTATTTGATCGTATAATTTGAATGTCTTAGCTATTCTCCGGCACGATCTTCACAAGTGAGGAATCATGCGATCGCTTGCTTAAACGATTCCAGTAACGTTATAACTATCATTTAGAAACATATGAACTAGTTATTACTGCTACTACTACCGCCAGTCATCTATCAAATATACATCAGAGCGATTGTAGCCTGGGTCATTAGGTCTATGCATAGCCACTCCTTGTATGTCAGCTAGAAATCCAGATTCTACCATTGAACGATAAGCTTCACTTCGTTCTGTATTAATGCCAGCTACAATTCTAGATAGACGCCTATCTTTGGCCAATAACGAAGCTACATTTAATAAGGTCCTGAAATTTTCTTGAGAATTATTGTCTGATAATACTACTCCAAACTTGATATAACATACACCACTTCCAGCTTCGGAACCCGCTCCACAATGGCAAACAGCAAAACCTGCTAAATTCTTATCATCATCGTTGTCATCACCTTCAATTGTGGTATTGTAGTTGTTGTTGTTTCTATTAAGCAATATTGTATCCCCTAGATTCTGGTTATTAACAGCAACAATTTCATGCTTTACGTCTAAGCCATCATATACACTATTTGTCAATAACCTGCACTTATCCAATGTTTGTTCTTGTTTATATTTTGGAATTTCAGAAAATTTAGACCAATGAATTGACCTTGTATCACTATTGTTTCTTTTTCTCTGTTTCTGCTGTTGTCGTCCATCTTCTAGTGGCCATGTAGGTTTTGACATTATCATAGTAAGAAAACGAGGCCAAAAGCCAAACTTTTGATAAAGCCCTACATGTTTTGCACTCTGAGCAAATGTAAATAAACCTGCATGTTTTGTATGCCATTTTTTATTAAAAAAATTCATTGTTTGCTCAAGTAATTGCTTGGCTATGCCTTGATCCCAATAATCAGGATGGACAACTAATGGTCCAAAATATCCAACACTTCCCCAATTTGTAACAAAATTAAAACCCACAAGTTGACCATTAGCAGATTCAGCTGCTAATGTCGAAGCCGGATCTGCCAAGAATCTTGTCTTTACGTTATCAGCATCACCCGATAATGTGATTGGATCTGGTAATCCCAAGAAAACGCCAAAAGCCAAACGGAGCATACGATCAGCTGCTGACAAGTCACTTTCAACAAGTTGTCTAATTTCGATTTTTATATTGTTAGTCAATCTTGATACTATATTTGTCTTTGTGTCAAAGCAATTCATAATTATCATTATCATTAGAATAAAAATTAAAATAACCAACAGGATCAAAAAGTGATTTTGTAATAATAATAAGTTATTTATGAAATAATGTTGAAAATAACTCTAATGAGTTACACCCTCCCTATTATCTCCCTCTATTAATTATTAATACTCGGTATGTCAGAATATTTAGATAAGTAGCAACCTGTACAAGAAATATGCTTTGATACTAATAAGTAGAAACTCTTCAAGATATTAGATATTTATTTATTAGTCTATTAAACCTTAGAAATATCTCATCATATTATGAAATTATCAATCAGGATCTAATGAGCACACTCTGTTGATGACATTTTTCTAAATTATTCAACAAATATTTTAGACAGATTTTTTAGTGAATACAGGAATTTAGTATATTTTGTGTATATTACAAATTACTGATGATGGATATTTATCTTTCTTGATTGATTATTTTAAAATTCCTGTACAGGACTTCTTATAAAAAATGTGTCATATTACTCGTAGAATGATAACTAAAACAAGATTATTTATCATGGCAATGATCATAGCATCATTGACATTTGGAATAGCTGCTCTGACGACTAACACATTAATGACTCAACATGCATCTGCTCAGAGATATGCACCCCCACCCAGCAATAGTGCTGGTTCAGAAAGTCCAGGAAATTCGACATCAGGCAACGCAACAAAATAGAGAAAAAAGATACAAGTGGCGAATCTCATGAAAGAGGAGAATCAGACAGAAGAAGCCGCCACATTCAGAAATCCTTTTTATTTGCAAACTAACGTTTTTAGTGATACTGCAAATCATTATAATCAATTTCGGGTCGCCAGAACTACAGACTCTACACGAGGCATAAATCAAATAGACATAGCTGACGGTTTGAAAGATTCACTAATAGAACATGGTTTCGATTTAGAAACATTATTGGATACAAAACTTGAAAAGACTGCTGAGATATTATGTATAGATTTGTATGTTGCAAAGCTAATACATATTGCTGCGATGAAACAATATCGATTAAGAACATAAGAATCATTTTTCTTCAGGGCTCTGAAAGATAACGATTGATGATAATAGATGCATATTATGCATAAAACACACAATCTTTCAGAACAAGAATGCGAGCTTTGGCTGTATAAAGTCCAGCATCAATGGATAATGATGCAATTTCCTTGGACTCTAAAATAGACTATAGATGTTTTAAAAGAAGTCAGGGCATTAACAAGAGGAATATCTCCCCTCTAGGATGTTAGATTATACAATACTATGATCGAATTTTTGAATGCCGCTAACTACATTGAAAAAAGCATATAAGAAAAGACGACGTAATATTTCTACCGAGTCCTATTCGTGTTGTCGCTGGCGATGCTGTGTAACTAGATAGATTCAGCCCAACAATCCACCTTCACACGAGGCTGAATCTATACCAGCGGCATTTAGGTCCAATCAGATACTCTTTCTATAATATAATAATTTGAAAAGAATCTGAAATATGATTCATAAAAAATCCAAATAATCTCTCAATTATAATGAGTCATAGTGTGCAAACAAGATTTGATTTTATTTAATTTTATATTGATAGTTCTACTGTCAGTTGGATGTGATTTGTGGAGAATCGCTTGTAAAGTCATCTTTGCAACTTCACATGAATACATTGTGCTTGTTTTATTTTGTCTTATTTTTTGCCCATTTATGTCCGCTTCATCTAATTACCAGTTGTAAGTACACACCTAAACCTAGCCTTACCGCTCATCATATGATCATATGCTTCTGCTGCACGTTCTAATGGAAAGACTTCATTCATAGACCTTATACCAGATAGAACACTAAATGATAAAGTATCTTGAGAGTCTATTGATGTACCAGATGGCCAGCCTATCAATGATCGACGTCCTAATATCAATGGAGTTAGAGGCACTTGAATTGGCTCATCAGAAGCTCCAATTATGACAAGCTTTCCATTAGCTGCAAGGCCCCCGATAATTTCAGACATCGCCTTTCCACTTGGAACAGTTGCAAGTATTACTTTAGCTCCTCCCATCTTGTTAAGTTCTTCTACTGCATTTTGTGACCGGTTATTGATGTATTGGCTTGCTCCCAGATTCTTGGCCAATTCCTCTTCCTTGTCTCCAGCTCGACCTATGGCCACTGTATTAAAACCCATCTTGGCAGAAAATTGAATAGCTAGATGACCAAGTCCGCCTATTCCAAGAATAGCAACTAAATCGTCTGCACGTGCTCCACTATTCCGAAGAGCATTGTACGTAGTAATGCCAGCACACATAAGAGGTGCAGCTTCTACAGCCGAGAGCTGTTCAGGGATTAATGCTAGAGATTCCATAGGTGCAATCATGTAATCTGCATATCCGCCATCGTACGAAATACCTGGTACTTGTGCGTATTTACAAGTAATAAAATCTCCACGTCTACAGGATTCACAATGGCCACAATGACCTCCATGCCAGCCCACAGCCGCTCGTTGTTTAGGCTGCCATTCACTGACATCTCTGCCCACTTCATCTATAACTCCTACAATCTCGTGACCTGGTGCTCTGGGATATTGGATACCTGGGAATAATCCTTCTTTAGTAAAGGAATCACTATGACATACGCCGCATGCTTGTACCTTGATACGAACTTGTCTAGCCCCAGGCTCTGGAATATCTTTTTCCACAAGTTCAAGAGGGCCATTGGGTTTAGAGACCTGAACTGAACGCAT
>Ga0126370_10000164_pt1 | contig 23364 bp, 20 predicted proteins | sample PanSoiMetaPlot_3_FD_92586 | JGI IMG/M metagenome (GOLD analysis project Ga0126370, IMG submission 92586) | Tropical forest soil microbial communities from Panama - MetaG Plot_3 | ecosystem: Environmental > Terrestrial > Soil > Tropical forest > Bulk soil | place: Panama | collected 2016-02-17 | reverse complement strand
CTCTTCTTCATGTGGGGTTTTCTTACCTGCCTGAACGACATTTTGGTGCCCCACCTTAAATCGATCTTCGATCTGAACTATACAAAGGTGATGTTGATCCAGTTTGCTTTTTTCGGGGCCTACTTCATCTTTTCGATCCCTTCCGCCAAAGTCATCGATTGGATCGGCTATCAGAGATCGATGGTTGGTGGACTTCTCACCATGGGACTAGGAGCGTTCCTCTTCGTTCCCGCCGCCAGCGTGCCCTCATATCCTCTGTTTTTAGGCGCCCTCATTGTTTTGGCTGCTGGAATTACCTGTCTGCAGGTTGCCGCCAACCCTTATGTGACCGTATTGGGAAAACCGGAGACTGCTTCCAGCAGACTCAATCTGACGCAAGCCTTCAACTCCCTTGGTACGTTTCTGGCGCCCTTTTTCGGAGGGCTATTCATCCTGACGACGGCTCCAAACATGGCGGAAATTCGTGCCCTCTCACCTGATGCTCTTCAAGCCTTTCGCCTGCATGAAGCCGCCACGGTGAAAATGCCTTATGTCGGACTGGGGGTCGCTCTCGTACTCCTTGCAATCGCAATCGGCAGTTTCAAGCTGCCAAAGATCGAACATGCTCAACATCAACTTGGCCAGAAGGTCAACGACTCCATCTGGAAGCATCCCAATCTGATTTTCGGGGCGATCGCGATCTTTGTTTATGTAGGTGCCGAAGTTTCAATCGGTAGTTTCTTGGTGAACTATTTCAGCCAACCGGAGATCGGCGGACTCACCGAAAAGGTCGCAGCCAGCTTCGTCGCCTTTTATTGGGGTGGCGCCATGGTTGGACGGTTCATAGGGTCAGCGCTGCTCCAGAAGATGAAAACTGGTGGCCTCCTCGGCATCTGTGCGATTTGCGCATCCGTACTCGTAGCTGTCTCGATGCTGACGAATGGGCACGTAGCGATGTACAGCATCATCCTCGTCGGCTTCTTCAACTCGATCATGTTTCCCAGCATCTTTACGCTCGGCGTCGCGGAACTCGGTCCTCTGACTGGCGATGGATCCGGCATAATGATCATGGCTATCGTCGGTGGCGCAATTATCCCAGTTGCTCAGGGCTGGATCGCCGATCGCATCGGCATTCACCATGCGTTTTTTCTCCCGGTCATCTGTTATCTGTATATTCTGTTTTTCGCTTTGAGCGGGTCCAAGCCGAATAGTGAACGATATGCGAAGGTATGAACTTGGCTTGATACTTTGACATGCCTTCAAGAGCTATAATTAAAACGATTTAAAAGACCTATGGTGCAAGTCAGGAAGCTCGGCCAGAAGCCGACGGTGATTACTCTCAAGGCAGTTGCGCAGCACTTAGGGCTTACCCCAGGCACAGTCTCAGCTGTTCTCAACGATTCACCGTCTGCCCGTTCGATCCCGCAAGAAACGAAGAATCGTATTCGTGCAGCGGCGAAGGAGTTGAATTATCGCCCCAATTTTTTTGCGCGCACACTCCGCAACAAGCGCACATACACGATCGGAGTCATTGCGGAGGAGATTGGTGACTCCTACAGTTCGCCGATCATCAGCGGTATTGAACAATATTTGCGTGAACGGAACTATTTCTTTTTGACGGTCGTGCACCGCCACGACACGGCTCTGCTGAGTCGTTACTCCCAGTTGCTGTGGGAACGTGGAGTGGAGGGAATTATCACCGTTGATACCACCGTCCAGGAAGCGCCCTCGCTTCCCACGGTGGCCATCGCCGGACACAAAAGGATGAAGGGCGTCACGAATATCATCCTTGACCACGAGAAGGCCGCTCAGTTGGCTTTGCGACACCTTAAGGATTTGCGGCACGAACGGATCGCTTTCATGAGAGGCAATCCAGTGAGTTCCGACTCGAAGGAACGCTGGGAAGCAATCTGTCGCGTCGCCGCTCAAATGGATCTCAGGATCGACCCGGACTTGATTGTTCAGATCGATGCTGATGATCCGACTCCTCGCCTTGGCTACCCGTTCGCGAAGCAACTCTTGGCCCGGCAGAAGCCGTTTACTGCGCTCTTCGCTTACAACGACATCTCGGCAATTGGCGCCATCCGGGCACTGCAAGAACATGGACTACGCGTGCCGCAGGATGTTTCAGTGGTGGGCTTCGACGACATCCCCGGTGCCGCTTTCTACAGTCCGAGCCTTACAACGGTGCGTCAGCCACTGAACCGCATGGGAGAGGTCGCCGCCCAGAGTTTACTGGATCGAATTGAAGGCAAAAAGGATTATCCATCCGAGATTGCGATTGAGCCTGAGTTTGTTGCGCGGGAATCTACAGCAAACGCACCCCGCTCCTGTTAGCATCCATTAGCGGCTTGTCCCACTTCGATGCGACGCGCCGCATCCGTCTATGGCTGCGAGCGATACATCGTTAGAGTCCAACTCTGCCCGCGCCCTTACCTATGTGTCGTACATTTCTTTCGTTCCCATCGGGTTTGCAACCGTTCTGTTGGGACCGATGTTGCCGGCTCTCACAGCGCGATGGTCCCTCGATTACGCTCAGGCCGGAGCGCTCTTTAACGCACAGTATCTGTCCTCGACTTGCGCAGTCGCATGTTCGGGCGTGTTAGCCGCCCGCTGGGGATTCAGATTCCCGATGAAGGTGGGGCTACTGCTGATGACCCTCGGGCTCTCGTCTTTGCTCTCGGGACCAAAAATCGTCGGTATTCTCTCCATCGCCTTATATGGAGCCGGTTTGGGGTTAGCCGTTCCCGCTGCGAACTTGCTGGTTGCTGCCGCCAATCCTGGGCGCCGCAGTGCTACCTTGAGCTTGCTCAATTTCTTCTGGAGTTTGGGTGCAGTCGCCTGCCCCTTTTTCATCGCAGCTGCGGCCAAAAGCGGGCATCTTCCTACAGTTGTGTTGTTCGTTGCCGCGTTCTCACTCGTAATCGTCATTGGCATTGCCTTGATGCCTGAGAGCATTCGTGAACCTGCTGTCGCCCGCGATACACAACCTATGCTTCCGTTGATCCGACAACGAAAGCATGCTTTCTCAGTGTTGGCGTTGCTTTTTCTACTCTATGTCGGGGTGGAAAACGGTTTTGGACAATGGATGGCTTCCTACGCGAAAAGCCTGGGCACTTTGAGCCTGGCGATGGCTCTAGCCACTCCCTCTTTCTTTTATGCTTCGCTCACGCTAGGCAGATGGATCGCGCCAGTTCTCTTGCGGACGATAGACGACGTCAGACTGGTGCAGGCTGGTACTCTTTTGGCATGCGCTGGGATGATCGGTTTGATCTTTTCCCATGCGCTACCGGGTGTTCTGACAAGTGCCTGTGCCGCCGGCCTCGGACTCTCGAGTATCTACCCGATCACCATCTCCATCCTGTCGAGACAGTTTGAATCCGCGAGCATCGGGTCACTGATGTTTACGCTCTCCAACATCGGCGGGGGATTGCTTCCGTGGATCGTCGGTCTTTCTTCGAATCGATTCGGAACTCTGAAGGCGGGAATTGTCGTGCCGCTGCTCGGATGCATCGGCATGTTCCTATTATTTCTCCGGATCTCAGTACGTCATGCGCCGGATCTCGGCCGAGGCTGATTGCACGTCAGGCTCTGACCAGTTTCGCTGCCAGGCGAGTCATTCGAACAATTCGATATAAGGGAAACAATGGTTCCGGAAGTCCAATCGCGGCCCATTCGCTCGGACCAGCGGTAAAGGCCAGTCGACGCACGAACCGCACTCGATCTTGCCATCTCTCGCGCAATCGAAGCATCAGACGAAAATAAGCTATAGACTCAACGTCGAACGCTCGGTCTTCCCGAATGTAAGTTTCGATCTCTCTCGCGATCTGCGCCGCTGCTTCGTCTTGGCAAAGGTTCGTGTTGGCGCCCGACGGAACTGGCACGTCCAACAGTCGATTCAGGAGCAGCAGTGTGACGCGCAGGATGCGCTGAATTCGCAGACTCTTCGCAGTTATCCCAATCTGACTCCAATCCAATTTGGCGATCCCTGCGATCCGAGCTAGATCACTTAGCCAGATCAGACGTCCCCAGACGTGTTTCGCAGCGTGTAGCGAGAGTAGGATGAATAGATCTTCCAATGAAGGCGTCTTCATCGCACGCCCCGCGACTGGTACGGTAACTGCCCGTTGAAACAGTTGTTCCAGATCGAAATCTACCGCGTAAAATCGGGGCTGAATCGCCCACTGGACCTCTAGCAAATTTCGTCCTGCCGTTCCGTCGAAGACAAATTCGTATCCCGATTTCAAATAGGACCGCTCCACCGCTGGCGACCATTGCAAATGCTTCGTGAACCCAAGTTTCGCAAGCGCCTCATAAATCCGCGTCAAATCCGCCGCCCGAACGAGTAAGTCAATATCGCCAGACTGTCGCAGCGCAATATCCCCGTACACTGCCTCAGCCAGGGCCAAGCCCTTGTAAGGCATGACCGCGATCCCAGCCGCCGACAGCTCGTCGACAATACGAATCAGTTCTCGCGAGAGCATCAGCGACTTGTGAATATTCGTTTGATATTTCTGCGCGACGGAACTGAAGTGTTCGACCGGGATCAGTTCTTTGTAATCTGAGAGTGCTTGATAAAGGAGTGGCTCCACACCATGCCGGTCTGCGAGATCAAGAACTAGATCCCAGTGGAGAGAGGACTGCAGTAGAGCCTGTATGCGGCAGTGATCACGGCCGGCGGAACAAGCCGCGAATAACAGCGACCATTCGGTCTCCGATGCAGCGCTGGTTCGAGGCATTGCTTTGGATGAGGCTACGACGGGAACTCCGGATCACGCAAGAGCGCCGGCGGCAGGAATAATAGGCACGCCCGGAAGGGCGCGAATCTGCACCAGGTTCGCGGTCGACCATTTCTTTGCGATCATGTTGGCGGAAGGAATCCCGGTCCTTGCAAACGATTTTTCGCAGTCCTGCGAGGAAGGACCGCGCATATTCCCTTCCATGTAGGCGAGCCCCGGACACCGCGTGCAACTCCCAACGTGTGTGCATGAAGTGCATGTGTTCAGATCCTTCAGCCGTATCGATCGCACTTCGTTCATTGTTTCGGAATTGCGCCAAATATCGAGGAACTTCTGCCTTCGTACGTTACCGGTCGGAATCGGGAACTGCACGCACGGGAAGACATCGCCATAGGGCGAAACGTAGCATGAAGTATGACCCGCGCTGCACGGCAACGCTGAAAGCGAGTTCTCGTCACCCGGCGCTGGCACTGCACAAAACTCGTCAACGTCTCCGACTAACGCCTGATCCCGAAAAACCTGCCGCAGCGTTTCGTGGCCGATACCCATGTTCAGCACGGATCGATTCCCATCCATCATGGGGGTGATCGTTGGATCGAGGGTACACTCGATGCCTAACTCGTTGGCCAGAGCCCGCATACCCTGATAGTCCTGCACGTTCTGCACCATCAACACGTTCGCGAAAATTACTCGCAGCCCTTGAGATTTCAGAAACCGCGCTGCATCAATCGATCGCTGAAGCGATCCGGGCACCAGCGTGATGGCATCGTGTACCACCGGGCGATGGGAATAAATACTGATCTGGATCGACTCGACCCCAATCTCTTGAAGCCGGGCGGCCTCGCGTTCGCGAATCATGATCGCGTTCGTCTTAAGTTTTACACAAAACTGCTTTTGGAGGCGGGCATACTCGAGAATTTCGAAGAAATCCTTTCGCAGAAAGATTTCGCCACCGCTGAGCGATAGAACGAAGACCCCGGCATCTGCTAATTCATCCAGCAAGTGTTTGATCTCTGACGTCGTCATCTCGCCATGATCATCGTGGTCGAGATAACAGTGCACACAACGTTCATTGCAGCGATAAGTGAGATCGAGTTGCACGCTCAGAGGAATATTCCGCGCCAGAGCTTTTTCGTTTACTTCCTGGAGCAAGCTCATCGCTTCTCTCCAACTGGTTGCTGCAACAGTGTGATTGGCACTTCTGAGATCTGCAGGATTTCATGACCAGCCAATTCTCGCGCCAGAGCCTCAGCGTCAGCGAGAGCCTCGGCCGGCTCGACTTCAAACTCCGTGCAGATCTTCTTCTCCACGATCTCGTCCAGCGGAGTCGCTCCGTCCGCGGACTGCCAGAGAATCGTCGCAGTCTCATTCAACGTAAATAAAGTTGAGTCCCTGGCCGACATGATCATCATTTCGCCATCCAGGCTTCGCGCGGCCGCTCGTGGATTACGTACCAAATAAAGCCTACTCATCGAATCAACTCCCAAACCCTTGCGTCAGGAACAAATGTGAGCCGTGCAATCGGGACTCTTTCTGCAAACTCGAATGCCGAATGAAAAATCTTCCGCACAAGTTCCTCATCCTTCGCGAAGAATAATAGGTTTGATAGCAAGGACCGTGCGGCTTCACCGGGCGAGACTGAGTCAACCTTGTTCTCTTTTCCCTTGACCAGCAAATAGAGCGTCGAAATTGGCGCCGAAACATTTTCGCCCAACTTGGCCAGTTCGCCGGTGAATGGGGTTCCAAAGGCTACGTATTCGTCACCCCGGCGGCGAACGTAAGAAATCTCGTCGGTCAAGAGCGTTACATCGGACGGTGCCAGCCTTGAGATAGTCGTCTTTCCAGCCTCAGACACTCCAGCGAACAAGAATGCTTTTCCGTTGCGAATCGCGCTGGCGGAATGCAGTAGGAATCCACCCTGCCGCGCCAATACCAATGTGTGAACGATTCGCAGCACCGCATCAATCGAATACGGATTGGCTGTCTGCCGAATCCAGCCACGCCGTGCTGCCGGTTCCCACTCGGCCAAAAAGTCCCCACGCCGCAGCGTCCAACGCCCGAGGTGGTAACTGACTTCCACATCTACATCGGGATCCACGATGGTTGGCTGTTGGAGTTCAACATCGAAGTCGATCTCTGCTTTGTCCGAATCGCTAACGAATCCTGTGTAGCGACTCTCCAGAAGACTTAGAAAATCTGAATCGGTCGTATGCACGCGTACAGGCATCCCACCGATTTCAATGACTAGACTGAAACGCTCGACTTCGGTCATCAACTGTGGCAAAGGCAGGCCCAATGACTACACTGTTTGACTTGATGTTTGAAGCCGTCCTCGAACCCTAACCACGACCCCGGCAGCAACATCCGAACGTCGAACAAGCGCTGCGATCGCGCGCTGGCCGGATCCCAAGGCTTTGCTGGGCTCAATATTTCTGTCGTTTCTTACAATCGAAGTAACTCGACCTAAGAATTCGTTGTCACTCACCGGCGAATCAGTCGCCTGCATTGAGTCACCGCGCGTCAGCATCGTTGAACTGTGATTCTTCACGACCCGATGAGCAATGAGCCGCCGATGACGAACGAAAAGAACAATGTCACCTTCCGCCACCCCCGCAGGCTCAACTCGCTCAACGATGAGCACATCCCCAGGCCAAACAGCCGGTAGCATGCTCCATCCTGTAACTCGCAGACGTAGCGTTCCCGACGATCGCAACACCTCGGCGGCCATTTCGCACTTCAGTGCATGGGATTCGTCCGTGACAGCGTCGCGCAAGTTCATGAGTTCTTCGGGCTGTTGTTACAACTCTGAGACAAGCCTAAGATTTTTCCGCACGAAAGCGCTGTTGTCACAAACACTTTCTCATGCCGAAATGATGGCTTTTCGTACGGTTTCTTTCGCGTAGCCGGAGTGCTCGGTTCGTCCGGTTGAATATGACTCGTATCCATTGAGATCCTATCGTTATTGTAAGTTTGCCTGGGATGCCTGTACGGCGCAAACCCCAGTGCCGCCAGATGTAGGACAAGTTTGATTGCCTTGAGTGAAAAAGTATATCTGAGACGCTCCCGTCGCAGTGCTTATGCCATCGACAATTACTCCGCCTGTGCCACCCGACAAGGTGAGGTTTGAAGAGGGCCAGGGTCCAGCATTAATCCAGATGACAGCATTGTCGGTCGTTGTGCCACCTATCGTAGTGTTCCATGTCGGCTGAGTCGCGCCTGAGAAACCAGCTTGGGTCGAAATTTCTACATTCGTTCCGTCGAAAATACTCGCTAGCTGACCGTAACCATGGTTTGCGGTCCATCCCCCTAACGGCACCACCGTCGTAGCTCCCTGGTTTAGCCACGTAATGCCATTGTCGATTGTTTTCTTGGCCAGGGCGCCCGGCCAGATCGGAATCGTCGATCCGGTCGTACCGTTATTGAGGGCAGTCTGGATGTAGGCGACGTTATTCGCCGTCCGGATCACCAGAATCTCTTGACCTGCGTTGTAGTGAGTGTTTGCCTTCCACGGCAGATCCACGAAATTCATGAGGCAGCCCTTGTTACCGCAAGGCCGCCCAAAGTTTTGTACGCTGAAGTACAGCAGTTCTGCCTTGTTCGGGCTCGCGTTGGGATTTGGAAAGTCGGTCACGGGTGAACAGGCAGGTGTTCTGCCGGCAGGAGTCAGAGTTGCACCGGGCACCGGCGAACCCATCACTCCGGCAACAATCGGTATTCGATACATAACCGGCGCACCACCCGTATTGCCGCAGACATACAAGGCCCCGGTGGCATTTGTCGAATTGAAATAGGCGCTGTCAAATGCACCCACGTACATCGGGTTGGGCGTCGATCCTAAGACCACACTGTTTCCAACGGTCACCTTAGACCCAGTGCTTCCTGCTGCGAAACTCGTGCTCAGAGTATAGACAGCAGCGCAGGCGATACCCCCGCCGCAATTCGCGGTGCCGTCACTAGAGGCAAAAACGTAGACCTTCCCGCCAGTCACATCCAGAAGAGGACTCTCCACCAGGCCGACACCAAAATCCAGCCGTCCTGATGCGGTCACGGCAGCAGTCGAAGAGTTTACGCGATAGAGAAATCCTCCCCCGGTTCCCACATCACCCACTAGAACATTCTGCGAAGTGTGATCGTACAAGGGGCTCGAAAGGGAATTTCCCCCGTTCAACTTAACCGGAAAGAAGATCGTTACTTCTGTCGGGGTACCTTTGAATACGCCTGTGATCTTGTGCAACCAACCGCTCGATCCACCGACCCATGCAATGTCGTTGGTGTAGTCGTAATAGGGGGATGAAGTCCGGTCATCAAGATTTCCGCCGGTCCCGGTGTGGAGAAACACCTCTGTCAAGCACGGTGCGACGCAGGTCGGGTATTGAGCTGCAGTTACGGATGTCGGCACTCCCGGAGAAAAAACTGTTTCTGTAGTTGAAGCCTTCCACTTTAGAAGGACAAGACCTGCATTCCCCGTAGGACTGCCTGAAGTCTGCACGAATGCGATCTGTGTTCCATCTAGCGATATCACCGGAGAAGTGAGAATCAGACCACCCGTATTGAACGCCCAGTAAGTAGAAGGTACCGTGCCGGAGCAGCCACTGTAAATATTGTCGAATGCAACGATGCTCGCCTGAGTTCCAGAGCCCAGTAGGCCTGTGCTGTAGACGACATAGTCCGGTTTCGCCGCATTTCCGCAGTTCGCGGTGGTCAGACTAAATGAGTACTTGGCGGGATAGTTCGCTGGCCCGGCAACTCCGCTAGCGCCTACATCCTCTGCCCAGAGTCCGGCAGTCGGCGTTTGAGTCGTTCTAAACACTCCTGAGGCCTTTTGAAAATGCTCCGTCGGAAATTCCCGCGGAATTTCCCGACGATAGCGTTGCTGCCAATAGCGCGGGTTCTGGCCGATCAACGCTTCCTCAGCCGCCGAGGCAGGATGAGTGAAAACAACATGGCTGTGGCTCCAGTCGGTCGGAAGTCCTTGCAGTGGCGACTTCGCCGCCTGTCCCACCAGCACCCATCCAAGAAACATCAGTCCACATAAACTTACACCGATGCAGGAAAACCCTGCGGCAGTACTCTTCATTGTCCCGACTCCATGGGGCGCGCGCTGCAATAATTTGTGGGCGATGCTCAAATTTCTGCCGTCGATCCGTCCGATGCAAAGCTCATGCGTATTTTCGGGTGCATCGGGAGACCTCGAGCTTCCGATGCATTCCCAACCCGCATGCTGGAACCCGTGGAAGGTGGACGTGAACCTCCCATCGTTGGCTGGTTTGGCGAAAATCTTACTCTTTCTGCCGAGGTCAGGCAAACACCATTTTGCGATGCGTCTGCCCCATTTCTCGATTAAACGAATTTACCTTGTTGCCCGTACAATAGAGGGAACCCTCCCAAGTGAGAGACCATCACAGGATGGCCGCGAGCGGTCCATTAGGACCAACCGTCTACTACTAAAACTGATTGGAAGGAACGAAAGCACCGGGGATATGGAACAAGCTGTGCGCACTGAAGAACAAAGCGTTCTGTCGATTGAAGAATTGGCGAATCTAGCCGCGGAAGGTGGGCAATCCGCGGAGACTCTAATGAACGTGGTCGCCTTGATTGCGAAGAGATTTCGCACCGACGTCTGCTCGGCTTACCTGCTTGAACCTGACCGTGCCAACCTCGTGCTGGCGGCTACGGTCGGTCTGCGTCGAGAATGCATTGGCAATCTCCGTATGGGAGTTCACGAAGGTTTAACTGGCCTCGTTGCCGAGCAGGTCCAACCGGTATCCGTCAGCCACGTTAAGAACCATCCTCGGTTTAAGTACTTCCGCGATTCCGGAGAAGATGCCTATCAGTCCTTCCTCGGTGTGCCTCTGATTGACCGGGGCATCTTGCAGGGTGTTCTGGTGGTCCAAACCGTCGAAGCGCGCGTTTTCAGTTCCGACGAAATCCGCATGCTCACAGAGGCGGCCGCGCAAGTAGCTTCGGTAGTCAGTGAAGCTCGCACGCTCGATCGTTTCATCGCGCCTCTGCAAGAGCGCCTTTGGGCCCTCGCGCGCAACCTTTGGTGGAGCTGGGATCACAACTCCGCCAGCGTGTTCATGGACCTTGACCCGGCCCGCTGGAACAAAGTGAACCACAATCCCATCGCGCTGCTCAACGGAATCCCGCTGGCCAAACTTGAGACTCGCGCTACCGAGATGATGCTTCACAGCCGTGTGAACTACGCTTATCGGCGCATGCTCGAATATCTTGAGAACGATCGGACCTGGGGAACCAGGCATGCGGGTGTTCTTCGCCCTCATCCCGTCGCCTATTTCTCGGCGGAGTTCGGTCTGCACGAGTCGCTTCCGATCTATTCGGGCGGCTTAGGAGTTCTCGCCGGTGACCATATCAAGAGCGCATCGGATCTGGATATCCCTCTGATCGGCGTAGGGCTCTTCTACCCGCAAGGCTATTTCCGTCAGCACCTCGACCTTAGCGGCTGGCAGCGAGAGGACTACCTCGATACAGATGTAACCCAGTTACCGATGGAACCCGCCATCGGGAAAGACGGACGACCCGTTGTCACTGCAATCGATACTCGAAGTGGACGGCTTCAAGCTAAAGTCTGGCGCGTGAAGGTTGGGCGCCGCGACCTGCTGCTGCTTGATTCTGACGTGGAAGGTAATGCACCCGAAGATCGAGAGCTGACATCTCGTCTCTACGGTGGCGACCTCCGCATCCGCATTCGTCAGGAATTGTTGCTCGGGGTTGGGGGACTCCGGGCCCTCAAAGCACTCGGAATCACTCCGGGCGTCTTTCACCTCAACGAAGGACACAGCGCTTTCGCGGTCCTTGAAGCCATTCGCATGCGCATGGAAGACGAAGGCATCGCATTCGACGCCGCCGTCCCTCGGGTTTCTCGGGAAGTCGTCTTCACAACGCACACGCCGGTCCCCGCAGGCCACGATCGTTTCGATGCCCGTTTGGTGGAGGAGCACATCGGGCCGCTTCGTGAGGCTTTGGGCCTGTCGCAGGAGAGTCTGCTTGGACTGGGCCGTGAGAATCCCAATAACTCCGACGAGTTGTTCTGTATGACTGTGTTGGCTCTTCGCCTGTCACGTCGCGCCAACGCTGTTTCTGCCCTGCATGGCGAAGTCTCTCGCGCTATGTGGACCGGGCTTTATAAAGGCAAGCCGGAAGACGAAATTCCCATTGGTCATATCACAAACGGCGTGCACGTTCCTTCGTGGCTCGCACCGCAGATGTTCCGGCTCTACGACCGGCATCTGGGCACCGACTGGCATAACCGCGGCAGCGAAGCCAAGATCTGGCTGGGTATCGAAAGCGTCGACGACGGAGAACTCTGGGAAACGCACTTGAACCTGAAGTCCCGCCTTATCGAATTCGTCCGTCGGCGCGCGGTCGATCAGGCAGAACGCCGCGGCGAGTCTCCTGAGGTCTTGCAGCGTCTCGAGCGTGTTCTCAGCCCTGACGCATTAACGATTGGATTTGCCCGCCGCTTCGCAACCTACAAGCGCGCCAATCTGATCTTGACCGATATCGAGCGCCTCACCGCGATGGTTAATGATCCGAACCGTCCCGTGCAATTCGTCTTTGCCGGGAAAGCCCACCCGCTTGACGAACCGGGCAAGCGCATGTTGCAGCAAATTGCAGATTTGATGCGTGATCCCCAGTTCCGCGATAAGTTTGTGTTTGTCGAAGACTACGACATCAACGTCGGGCGCCATTTTGTTCAGGGCGTTGATGTGTGGCTCAACAATCCGCGTCGTCCGCTCGAAGCCTCTGGCACAAGCGGACAAAAGGTCGTTCTCAACGGTGGTCTCAACCTTTCCGTTCTCGATGGCTGGTGGGCCGAAGCCTACGACGGAATTAATGGCTTTGCCATCGGAACCGGCAAAACGCACTCCAACATGAATGTCCACGACACGCGCGACGGCGAAGACCTTTTGCGCACTCTCCGCGACGGAGTGATCCCGCTCTATTACCAGCGCGATCGCGATGGCCTGCCCCGTGGATGGATCAAACGCATGAAGCGAACCATCCGCACGCTGGGATGGCGTTTCAACGCCGACCGCATGGTCATGGACTACACGTCGAAGTGTTACGTTCCCGCCGCAGGTGGAACCTCCAGCGACATGCGCGCCAGTTCGTAGGAAGAACAGAGCACCTTCAGCACTGCAAAACGGAAACCGCCGGACACCACTCGCTTCAAGTCTGGGTCCGGCTGGTCTTTTCCGCCGCGGGTACCGATTGCGCTTGCCCTGTCCCTTGTCCTTTCTCACTGAACCGTTAAGGTGAGTGCTGTCGAGTGCGATACGCTACCAGACGTTGCCGTAACGGTTATGGTGTAGTTCGTTGGCTGGTGGGGCGGCGGGGGAGAAGTGCTACCGTTACCGCATCCCATGATGGCTCCTGTCGAGGCCACTGTGATCAGCATTAGAAACGCCACGAGTTTCGGAGAGAGCCTCCTCCCTTTCATGCCGAAGGGCAGTGCGAACATCCCCATCACTGGTAGCCCAAGGCCAAGTAACCATAAGTTCGGATTACGAACAACGGCACTGGCAACGGGTACTTGAACAACCACAGAGACATTAGTTGTGGCGGCTCCGGCAGCGATCGTGTGAGGCGTGATTGTGATGGTTGATCCTGTCGGCCCTCCGCTTGCTGCGAGCGTGACTGCGGCGGGGAAGGTCAAATAGCGTCTTCGCTAGAGCGATCCGCTAGTCCTTCAGCTTTGTTACACATTCCGGAACGCCTGCGGTCCACTTCTTGTAGAACATCGCGGTGGTGGTGAGCCTTTTGTGCCTGAGCAACTGCTGGCCTAGCCTCGTACGAGTGAACCCGTCAGGCCCACGAGTATCGATTTGCATGATGAGCGACTCAGCAATTCTGAATCCAATCCGCCCACGCTCGCTCTCCCGTGCTCACCACGCTCCAGCCCCGTGTCCACCGCTCGCGCTCGCCGCTCTCCCGTCGCCGCATCCTTCCCCTTGAGTGAATTGACCCTCCTACTCGTCCGTCTTAGACTGCCGCCATGAGAATCGGTGCGGTCCTGGTATTTGTTCTCACTGTGTGCAATTTCGCCGTGCAGGCGCAGTCACAACAAGCAGCATTGGCCACTCGTCAATGGCGTCAGGCGCACGAACCTGACGTTATCGAGCAGTTCACAACCTTGCTGTCTATTCCGAACGTCGCCAGTGATCACGACAACATCCAGCGCAACGCCGACCTCTTGGTGTCCATGCTGCAAAGGCGAGGTGCTGAGTCGCATTTGCTGAGAGTTGAAGGCGCCAATCCAGTCGTATTCGGCGAGATCAAAACTCCCAATGCGAAGGACACGATCGTCTTCTACGCGCATTACGATGGACAGCCAGTCACCGCATCAGAGTGGGCAGGCAACGCACCATTTACTCCAGTCGTGCGCAAAGTGAATGGGGAAGATCGGATCTTCGCTCGTTCCGCGTCCGACGATAAGGGCGCGATCATGGCACAGCTGGCTGCGTTAGACGCGTTGCGGGCTGCCCAAATCCCGTTTCGCTCGAATATCCGTTTCGTCTGGGAGGGCGAGGAAGAGGCAGGCTCACCGCATCTGGAAGCGATCTTGAACGCCAATCGTGATTTGGTTCATGGAGACGTGTGGTTAGTCTGCGACGGACCTGTTGACCAAAGTGGGCAACAGACAGTTGTTTTCGGCGCGCGGGGAGACACGCACCTGGAGATCACACTGTTTGGTGCGATCCGCGGATTGCACAGCGGACACTATGGCAATTGGGCACCGAATCCCGCGATGATGCTGGCTCAGCTTCTGGCTGGGATGAAAGACAAAGAGGACAACGTTCTCATCCCACATTTTTATGAGGACATTACTCCGTTGGGTACTCTGGAGAAACAAGCAATAGCTGAAGCACCGGTTAACGATGGCGCCCTTCGCCAGGAGCTTGGCCTCGGCCACGTCGAAGGTGGTGGCAAGAAGCTGCTTGAACTGCTGAACCTCCCTACCCTCAATATCAACGGCATGGCCGCAGCGAACGTAGGCGCGCACGCCAATAATGTGATCCCTTCACGTGCGGTCGCCGATCTCGATCTTCGACTGGTCGTGGGAGAGCACTGGCAGGAACAGCAGAAACGCGTGATCGACTACATTCGCTCGCAAGGCTATTTCGTCGTGGATTCCGAACCTTCACGTGATGTTTTGCTTGCGCATCCACGTGTTGCGATGGTTAAAGGAGACGACTTCAGTTATGACGCTGTTCGCACGCCCATGGATCTGGCAATGGCGGAGAAAGTCATCGCTGCCGTTGAGAGTGCGCGAGGGAAGGTTGTTAAGTGGCCCACGATGGGAGGCAGCGTACCGCTCGGGGCGATGGAGCGGACCGCGAACACGCACACGATCACGGTTCCGATTGCCAACCACGACAACAACCAGCACTCGGCAAATGAGAACATCAGACTGCAGAACCTGTGGGACGGGGTCGAGACGATGGCGGCGCTGATGCAGCTGGAATGAAAGTCCACCGATCTCTTGTGCAAAAAACGTCCGCGCGGACATCGGCCAGCGTTTCATCAGTCACTTTGGTGAGCTGTACTCCCAGTGCACCCACACCCCACCCCGGTTGCCTGAGCTTTCTTGTCGCTCATCAGCTAAGCCAATTTCCGCGCGGCCAGAATGCTCGCCACAATCAACGGCGGCGGCCGTGCGGCCCTCACCCATGCGGCTTGCCCGTTATATGCGTGTTTTCTTCGCTGTATATTTCCCGCGATTCTCGTGCCACCAGCGGCGTTTCGCCTCTCGTCGCGCAGGATTGGCACACTCGGGCTTACAGAATTTCTGACCTTTTTCGGTCCTGAGAAAGTACGGTGCTGGGCATGTCGGACCTTCGCAATAGAGCATCAAGCGTTGATTCAGCTGCAACCAATATATCGAAGCCTCAAATGGACACAATTTGGGTACGTCCTCTAAAAGATGGGCCCCGGTCGCGTTCTGAAACACTCTCGCTCGCTGACTCGAGTTATCGCCTCGCTCATGAGACAGACGTTCTAGCTGAATTAGGTTAGCGACAATGTCCCTGTCTCCGATTTCGATCAAATGTGGATTCTCAAGTCGCACGATCATTTGATGGAACGAGTCGCGCAGGCGATAAAAGTACCAATCCCGCTGTCGTCCGTCGCGCTCTGACCAGATCCGCCTCAAAATAACTCCGAGGTGCAGTGCAAATCCTGCAAGCCGGTCTTTTGGGATTTCATTGATGCGCAGTTTCCCCTGGTCATCCTCAGTTTTGAAGCTGAAGAGGCTGCTCCATCTTCTCAGCCATCGTTCAAAATGTGGTCGGTAGCCAGGATAGTCAATCGCCCAAGGTAGATTGACGCTATCGAGAACGAAATTCTGTACCTGAGCTACAGGGAGTATGCCTAGAACTTGATTTTCATGTCGCTCGGGTGAGTTGGTTTTCATGTGCTCGCACTCTTGACGCGGAGTTTGCACCAAGCTACGCTCGGTCCTAGACGATAATGATACATCAAATTCTATAATCGTCTAGAGACGAATTCCATGCAAGAAGCGAAGATCTCTTCCGAAAAGCCTCGCGTCGTATCACGTGGCGGGGTCAGTGAGAGTCCCCCGTGATCCCCCAACAGTGCTTTCGTTTTCACAGAAAGGGCGGATTAAAGAATGACAAACCTCAGGTCTGAGTTTGCAGCCACGATTGGGCAGTGGAATTACGTTCGCTGTGAATGCCTCGTGGATATGCGCACCACAGGCGGCATTGTTGATTTCAAATATGAGTGTCAAGCGTGCGGAAACACGAACCTCCGATTCATTCACACTCTGCAGCATACCGAAGACGAGAAAAGATCCATTTCGGTGGGCCTGGAATGTGCTCGCGTTTTGATGGAAGACGATGACGCGCCACGTCTCGCAGAGAACGAAACAAAGCGAAAAGAACGTTGGCGGCGACACTATCGCAATCCGGGCCGGTGCACTACCACCGTGGGCGACCTCATTGAGCGGGGCAAGCTATGAAACTGATCCACGGTATTCATGAGGTCCGCTTGTTCCGCCCCAACGCTGTGGCCGCCGGTTACTTTGACAATTGGGATGATGCTCTCCGGGCGGTCGAGAATGAGCCATCGCAGTACAAGGCCGCATACATCACACTCAACCCGATTACGCTGCCCTGTTCAATTCCACTGAATCCACAAACACTCGCTCCATCGAAGAACACAGCAGGGGATACCGACATTGAACGGCGGGTGCGACTGTTGCTGGATTTTGACCCACCACGGCCTGGCAACACCAATTCGACAGATGCGGAAAAACAAAGCGCACGTGAGCAAGCGGAGGCGGCGCGGGAGTATCTGAAAAGCAGAGGCTGGTCAGACCCGCTGGTTGCCGATTCCGGCAATGGCTGGCACTTGAACTACGGAATTGATCTGCCGAACGATGACGCCGTGAAAGAGTTGATCTTTTCAGTCCTGGCTCGCCTGAGACATTTGTTCCCGATGGTGGACGCGGGGAATGGGAATGCATCACGGCTTTGCAAGCTATACGGTTCATGGGCTCGCAAAGGGCCGCACTGCGAGGACCGGCCGTGGAGGAGGTCCGCGATTGTTGAGACTGGCGGTGACGAGATTGTAACGGAGGCACAATTGCGCGAATTGATCCCAGTTCCGATTGCGGCACCTGTGGCAGTGCAAGGTAGCAATGTGAAACTGGAACGGCTAATCGGATTCCTGGATTACTACTCCGTCCCTACGCGCTCAGATCCCCGCGAAATCCGTGGAGGATGGCAGATTGAGATTGAATGCCCTTGGTCATACGAGCATAGCGGAGAGACACGGCGCGACACCGTTGTCTCATTCATTGCAGGACAGGGCTTCGGGTTCAAATGCCTTCATTCACACTGTGTGAACCGGCACTGGCCCGAACTCACAGCCGAGATGACAGCCCGGAATCCGGGCCTAGCTCCGTACTTCGGCAAGCTGCCGAAGATGACGCACAGCGACATCGCACGCCAGTTCGTCGAGGAACACGACGATTTTGTCCGGATCTACGATCAGGAAAACGCAACCGGCGTATGGATGCCCGGATGCCGCTGGCAGCTGGGTGACCCCGGAGATGCGCTGTTGCGCCGGTCCATTCGCAGTTACCTGGATGAGCTATACGAACGCTATCCTCCACCAGAGGCAGACAAACGCGATTATCGCTTGGAGTTGAAGAACGCTCGGTTTGTTAGTGGTGTGCTGGCAGAGGTGAAGCCGTGGCTGCCTCCGAAGTCATCCGCAGACTTCGATTGCAACCCGGAGATTCTTCCCCTACCTAATGGCCTTATTGCAGATCTTCGGGGCGGACAGTTGCGATCTATGCGTCGCGAGGACGGCCAAACGAAACGAATCCCGATTACCCCCGATAACATTCCAACGGAACGATGGGACCGCTTTCTCCGTGAGATTACGTGTGGAAACAATGAACTGGCCGCATACCTCGTTCGCTTGATGGTCCTCTGCATTTCCGGACAGGCTTTGCATTTGTTGATTCTCTTCTACGGCAACGGCAGAAATGGCAAAGGCGTTCTACTCCGATTGATTGAAAAACTGTTAGGCCGTGAGCTGTTCGCTATCGCGCTGAGGCCGGAGGACGTCGAGTATCACCGCGGAGGTGAGGAACGAAATAAGAGGATCATGGGCAGGCTTAGAGGCAAGCGATTAGCCTACACAGGCGAAACGGTCAGTGGGAATCTCGATTGGACGCTGCTTAAGACCTTGACCGGGGGACACGTTGGCGGGGGCGAAGCTGTATCAGGACACCGAAGGGTTCACACCGTCACATACGCTAATTCTCACTACAAATGACAGACCCAAGCTACCCGCAACGGTTGCGTTCAAGGAACGATTGCGCTTTGTGCCGTTCAACGGTGATTTCAGTAAATCTAAGGACTTCATGCTGGAGGGTGACTTAGCGCGAGAGATGCCCGGCATCCTGTGGCAGCTCATCAAGGCAGCGCCTGCCGTATTTGACAATGGAGATGCACCCCCTGCTGCGGTACGTGAAGCCACGGACGACGTGGTGGATGAGAACGACGTAGCACAGCCGTTCATTGAAGAGTGCTTGGAGGATGCAGATGCGGTACTGCAGCTGCCCGAAATGGAAACAGCTATTCAGAAATACATTGCCCGCCATATGCAAGCAGGAGGAGATTTGTTTGAGCGAATCCTGGACGGCGTCCGGTCAAAGTGGCACTACGGCCGCAAGGGCCGAGATGTATCGGGCAAGCAAGTCCGAGGACTGATTGGTGTGCGCTTGCGGACGACGTCGTGAGATTGAGTCGCTGAGTCACAACTCAAGCCATTGTTTTGCTTAAAGTTCTTAATTTCTATTTATGCATATAGATACGGAGAAAACATAGGAGAAATGCTGACTTGAGTCACGACATGTTTGCTTGGGGGTGGGGAGGGAGTCAAATCTTGCCGAGGAAGTGCCTGCCAACCCCGCAATTGGCAAATTTACATGAACAAGAAATGTTTGAAATTGCAACAGCTGTTGAATTTATGAGACTTAGCAAGGCTTAATTGTTCAAAATCGCAACAATATTGAGGTTCAACGACTTAAAGCGCTAATCGGCGGCTGCCAAAAACGGGTGGGATGAATCGTGTCGCTTGCGGACAAAATCGAGAAGCTTGGACGGGCTCTGAAAGCAGGGGAACTCGCATTCCTGCTCGGAGTGTCTAGGATCACGATTTTCAAATTGGCAAAGGCCGGTCGCATCCCATGTTTTCACGTCGGCACTTGCGTTAGGTTTGACCCAAAAGAAGTAGCAGAGTGGTTGCGCCGAACCTGAGTATTCCGATCTTGTTGTCCGGATTTCGTAACAAACTCAACTTTACTATTGACACTCGGACGAGTTGATCGGAAAATCCGCAGCGCCCCCATCCCGGCGACATAGCGCCGATATACGAGCCCATAAGTACAAATCTAACCCCGGAGGCAGAAGATGAAACATCTGCTGCGTACCGCCGTACTTGTGTTGTTCTCGGTCTCACTAGCGTTTTCCCAAACAGCTGTAGTTAGACGCAATGTCAACCTGCGCCCGGATCCGTCCACAAATGGCGCACCAATTGACAAGTTAACGCCTCCAACTCAACTTCAGTTGCTTGAGACAGGAGCAACCAATGGATTCCTGCATGTCAAAGTCAATAGCGAAAGCGGGTGGGTGTGGAGCAGGAACGTCCGTGTCCAACAAGTACCCTCAGGTGGCGGCGGTGAAACACCGAGCGGAGGCGGTGCTGCGACAGCAATTTCTCCTGACTGGGACAAACCGGCTCCCCAGACAGCGTCGTTCGAAAGTGACGAGGGCACATGCGGAGAAACCGGGGACGGAGGGGATACAGACACAAACCGGCGTAAGAACCGCACAGATGTGCCAAGTTCCTTCCATTTGGTCACATGGGACGCCATCAGTACGCTGGACTACGCAAAGGGCGCGCTGAAGAGTCGTATGGACTGGACACAGGATCAACTCGCCACAATTACACCTGTGGAAGGGGCGGCTCTTACTGTGGAAGGGTTTTTGTTCAAGGTGAAAGTTGAAAGTTCGAGCCCCAGCGCGGCGAAGGGAGGTGAGTCCACGAACTGCCACGCGAGACTAGCCAGTGATGTGGATTGGCATATGCCACTCACGGCCAATCTCGGTGACGGAGAGGATGTCGCAATCATCGTTGAAACGACGCCCCGAGTTCGACACCAGCATCCGAATTGGACTACCTCTCGGCTCAAACCTTGGACCGCGAACATCGGAAGCCACGCTAATGCGAGCTACAACAGTCAAAAAGTCCGCATTAGTGGCTGGCTAATGCTCGACCCGGAACACAAGGACATGATCGACGAAGGTCTACGCTCGACACTTTGGGAGATTCATCCGATTACCAAAATAGAAGTCTTCGATAATGGGAGTTGGGTTGACATTGATAGCAATCCCTAACAGGCAACTTGTTCCTTGACATGTGCCAATATCGGAGAGAACATTGCGACCCTCTCGTTGTTCTTCCCCACCGCATCCGCCTCTAGGGTGGCAGGGGCGTGACGCTGACGATCTCCTCGCCGCAAATCAAAAAAAGGAGGCAGCTATGACGGCCAAGAAACATAGGGGTACATCAATTCGTCCACTGCGCGTATTCGTCGGAAACAAAACGAAGGCTGAAGAGGGCTTTCGTTCGAGGATGGTAATGCCTGAGCCGACTGCGCTCGCACCGGGATTACCAGCAACCCCAGACCACGATCTAGTCTTTAACGGGGGAAAAACGATCCAGGACTTGGTGTTCGGAAACTTCTACGTTGGCGGTTCAGATGCGTGGCAAGCCTCGGACATTCAGTCGATCGATCAAGCGCTTGCCTCGGCAATGTCAGACACGAATCTTAACAATGTCATGTGCCAGTACTATCCGTCGGGCCAAATCACCTCGACATTTGAAGGTTCGCAGATTCTTGCCGGACCCCCTCCTCAGACCGTGTCACAAGGGGACGTGGAGAACCTTGTGCGATCACTCTTCCAGGCGGGGACGTTGAGCAACTTCGATTTGACGTCGACCGTGTTCAATTTCATGCTACCCAGCGGAACCGTTTTGAATACAAATACTGCGCCGACCAACAGCACGATTACTGCTCGAGTCGAGTCGAGGCGTCCGGCGAAGACGGCCGAGAAGCCGGTAGCGGTAGGTGTACCGGTAGAGGAAGAGGAGGACTCGACCCAAGGTTTGGGTGGTTATCACGGCTCAGTCCATGTCGTTACTGGAACGGACTCCGCGACCATCTACTACGCAGTAGGGGTCTTTTCGGAGAATCTCCCAGACGGCACTATAAATGGCATTCCCGTTTTCGACCAGTCGTGGAAGAACGTGGTGGCTACCTTCTACCACGAACTGAATGAAGCGAGAACCGATCCGGACGTCGAAGACGCGATTAAAGCTGGAAATGATCCCAGCGCGACGCAATTCTTGGGATGGGTGTCTTCGCAAGGTGAGGAATGTGGAGACTTCCCGGTTTTCGAAGCCAATCCTCTGACCGAGGTGTTCCAGGAAGTCGAATTAAGCGATCAGAGTGGAACAGTTCCTGTTCAATTTCAATACTCCGATGCGGACCATGGACCCGGAGAACCTCGCGACTCTCCCGCACCCTTTGCGGGTGAAGTAGCGGCTGCCGTTTAATCATTTTGTGCCCGGCTCGTCCTGCTATGTCGGGCCGTGCACAATGTCGGATTCCGCTAGGACCCCGCACGCAGATGCGGCCGTCTTTGCTCCTGGTCTATGTATGGATATTTACCGAGACGGTGATGATGAGCTACGCGGGTTACGCGACGACAAAATGAAAGCGATTTTGATTCTGCGCCAATGCCTTATCTGAGTAGATCATGTCTGATCAGTGAACGATGGCGGAATATGAGGAGAGGATCGATGGTTGGCACCGGCCCTCCTCACCCAGTAGTTGGCGTGAGAAGCTCAGGTTTTGGAAGATAAAGCCTTCCGCTGGCCTTTGTTGTTCTCCTGCCAGGGAGCAACATGAGATCTCGAACATTCAAAGTATTTCTGCGCGGACACCATTACTGGTTAACCGTAATCGGTGCACTGATTGTGTTCTTCACGTTTATCGTCAATGATGTTCTGCGTGACCGGCTGAGAGAAACGGCGAGTTCGATTGCCAGCGCACAGAATGTGCTGTCGGTCCGAAGGGATATTTGGAAACTCAGCTTTGAACAGCAATTTATGGAGTCGCTCCTGGAAGGGCTTGTCGATAAGATGCGGTCTCTTCCCGGATCGAAACGGTCAAGTGCAGTGTCAGTCGAGAGTAAGAATGACGACAGTACGCAAGCTCAGATAAAGCTGATAAGTAGTGAGATGAGGTTTGAGGACCAGATTGATTCGGGTGTCATGGAGAGTTTGGATCTGGCGTCTCAGCTGATTCGCGGCATGCCTGAAGACGAAAAGACGACTGCCGAGTTGAAATCAATCGCGGCGAGATGGGTCGAGCTGTCAAAGTCACGCTCTGATATCGGGATAACGGTGGTGCCATTTGTCGACGAGAGCCAGCATACAACTTACTCAATCGGGTAACTCACAGGCTGAGCATTGGCTGAGAGAATGGTTGTTCAGCGTAAGCCGTTGATGCGACTAGGCGAAAATGGCGCAGCGCACCGCCAGCGCACATTCGCTTTCGGTATTCGAACCTTCGGGCCATTGCGTCCTTCCGCTGGAGGAGTAGAGTGCAGCCCGAATGGCGATCCATATGACATTGGCCCAGCGATGGACCTTGGGCAGACTTCGTTGGGCCGTTTTTACTTCTTCCGGTTCTTTCGTTCAGCCGCTTTCTTGCTCCTCACCTTCGCCGCGGCCTTTGATGCCTTGGTAGCGATTTCCTTGCGGCGTTCAGCGGATAGCTTCTTGGCTCGCCCCTATACCATCTGATTGCGCAAATCCTCATTCTTGATTTCCCGAACACAAATTGATCGCTCTGAATTTCAGCCGTCCGCAAGAAAAAAACACGACGAGCGAGCTTTGCGGTAAAGTACCAACCGTAATTTCTCTCGCCTCTCCGAAGAGCAGTCCCCGCACGTTGAGATGCGCACCCCCTGAGACGAGAACGGCCCACCTTAAATCGACCACGGGACATATCACT
>Ga0126370_10000163_pt1 | contig 23392 bp, 25 predicted proteins | sample PanSoiMetaPlot_3_FD_92586 | JGI IMG/M metagenome (GOLD analysis project Ga0126370, IMG submission 92586) | Tropical forest soil microbial communities from Panama - MetaG Plot_3 | ecosystem: Environmental > Terrestrial > Soil > Tropical forest > Bulk soil | place: Panama | collected 2016-02-17 | reverse complement strand
GTCGCCGATACCGTGGAGGAGGCGCGCGGCAGACGGTCCAAGCTCGACAGCCTCGTCGATTACGCCAACGCGATCGCCTCGCTGTCGATCGCGCTCGGCCACGACGCATCGAAATTCGATCCGGACGCCCCGCTGCCGGAGAAAATACCGGAGAGCAATGCTTCGAAGAGCGGACGGGAGCGCGCTATCGCGCTTGCCCGGCGCGAGGACCTGACAGTGCGTCAGCTGGCGCAACGGCTCGGCGGCTATTCCGGCCTGGCGATGGTTGGCACGGCGCAGACGATCGCCGATGAGATGGAAGAATGGCTGGACACGGAAGCTTCGGACGGCTTCACCGTGATGTTTCCTTATCTGCCGGGCGGCCTCGACGATTTCGTCGAGCGCGTCGTCCCCGAGCTGCAAAGACGCGGATTGTTTCGGCGTGACTACGAGGGCACGACTCTGCGCCAGCATCTTGGCCTGCCGCGGCCGAAGAACCGGTTCTTCGAGAATTGACGTGCCTTGCCGCGGCGAACCGCTCGCGCATTTCGAGCGCGAAATCGGCAATTGGTTCCATCAAGCGCAAGAATTTGAACAGGAACTTTCCAGTACGTTCCCCATTTCCGTTTGTACTTGGAGGAATTGATTGTGCGGAATTTAGAATGGCGATGGATCAAGATCGAGCGAAGATCAGCGCAAAACAATTTCGTGATTATGCCGCTGAATGCCGGCGAATGGCGCGTAATGTGTCGGAAAACGATCGCGCGGTGTTGATGCAGATCGCCGGCGCCTGGATTACCTGCGCCGAGGAGGCAGAGCGCGCGACCAAGCGCAATCGCAATTGAATTTTCGCTCATTGCAGCGCAACAATGAACTGCGACGCAGCGCAACAATGAACTGCGACCGTGTCCGGCGTTTGAAACAACCTGCTGAATTGCAGGCCTTTGGAAGTGGCCGTACATTAGCCATCCCGGAGGAAACGAATGTCGTTGCCGAGTTTGGGCTTGGCGGATCGCGCGGTCCATCTCATCAAGACGCATGTCGGGGTTACAGCGTCGGTTCGCGCCGTTGCGCCAGGAAGTGTCGAACGGTCGCAAGGCAAAGCGTGTGATCGACAAACGGCCTCGGCTCTGAGCGGGAGATCGCGTGATGGCCTTTGCAGAACAATACGGTCGCGCCGACCTGTCGGCTGTGCTCGAGCGCGCGGGTCTGCCGCACGAGGCCGTGGCGGCGTGGCTTGACAGTGGCGACGGACAATTTGGAGATTTCAGCGGCGATGTAGAAAGATACTCGCGGCGTTGGCGGCTCGGCGCCGACCTTCTGGCGCGGCTGCCGGCCAAACCCGCACGCTCGCAAGCTCAAGCGGCGGCGCGGGATGCCATCGTTGATTGCGATCGCGCCGCGCGGGCGAAGTTTCTCGAAGTCCATGTCGAGACCCTTTATCGCCGCTTGACCGATAATTGTTCGAAGTTCAAGCGCGTCGAGGATTTGGTGCGCGATGCCGCGGCGACAGTGCCGGGGCTTGTGCCGGATGAGAAGCAATTAGCGCGCGAGAGCGCCTTGCTGCAAAAAGACAAGGACGGCGTCGAGATCGATCAGGGTCTGTTTGTTTGGCGCGTGCTCGGCAACGAAACCTGCGGCATGCATCTGTGTCACGCGATGTTGTTGCTGCGGCCGGAAACCGCTGAACACAGCCGCCGTTTTCGCCAAAATTCAAAACTCGAACTGCCGGGCGCAATCCTCGAACGTCGCGGCAAAGCCGCCGTGGTAACGATGCGCAATCCGCGGTTTCTCAATGCCGAAGATGAGACGACACTCGACGGACTGGAGATCGCGGTCGACGTTGCCACGCTCGATGCGGCGACCGAAATCGCCGTGCTGCGCGGCGATGTCGTCGAGCACACCAAATATCGCGGCCGCCGGCTGTTCTCGGCGGGCATCAATCTGACCCACCTCTATCACGGCAAGATCGCCTTTCTCTGGTACATCACGCGCGACATGGGCCTGGTCAATAAGCTTTTCCGCGGCCTTGCCCAGCCCGATACCAGCCCCGACGAGCTCGCCGGCGGAACGACGGAAAAGCCGTGGATCGGCGTGGTCGAGGGCTTTGCGATCGGCGGCGGCTGCCAGCTGTTATTGGCGCTCGATTACGTTCTCGCGGCCAAGGATGCCTACATGACGCTGCCGGCGCGCAAGGAAGGCATCATCCCGGGGGCCGCCAATCTGCGGCTGTGGCGTTTCACCGGGGATCGTATCGCGCGCCAGGCGATCCTTTACGGGCGGCGCATCGATTGCGACACGCCGGAAGGGCGTCTCATCTGCGATGAGATCGCGGCGCCGGCGGCGATCGATGCTACGTTGGAGCAGGTGGTCGACGGCTTCACCAGTTCGGGTGTGGTCAGCGCCGCCGGCAATCGGCGAGCCTTTCGCATTGCCGAGGAGCCGCTCGATATGTTTCGCCGTTACATGGCGGTCTATGCACGCGAGCAGGCCGCGTGCCATTTCAGCCCGGCGCTGATCGCCAATCTGGAACGCAATTGGGACGCCCACAAGCGCGCGTCTTAACGAAAGCCGAAATACGACGCAGGCTATTACCGCCCGGCGAACGTCGTCGCCTTGAAGCGGGTTTTTTGTTCGTCGGTCAGATTATTCTCAAAATCGTACAGCGCGACTTGGATCGATAAAATAGCGCGCCAGGTCGCATCGAGCCGCGCCTCGATCGCCTCGAGACGAGCAACCGCCGACTGCGGTATCGAGGTTGGACAGTGAACTTGCAGATCGCGGGCTGCCCTGCCGAAAACTTGTTGCAGATCGCTGAGCGCAGGCCGCTGCTGCTCGGTAGGCTGGACCGATTTGTCGATTTGATCGATTGACCAGCCGATGGCTGCCGCGGAACCACCGCACGAGGGCGGATTGGATTTGCCCGCTTGACGGGCAGTTGAAGCGCCCGCTGCATTCTGACCGCTGAACCGTGTTTCCTGTTCACGCGAGAGCGATTGCTCGAAAGTCTGAAGCGGCTGATGAATCATGTCGATCGCCAAGGTGAGGACCTCGATCTGCGCGTCCATCAGCTGCAAGCGGGTAGTCGGCTGCTCCGGAATGCTTGCCGGGCAAGACTTGGCCAGATACTCCGCGGCTGCTCCCATGGCGCCGCCGAGTCGTAACAGCCGTTCCATCTGCTCGGCATTCGGCCCGATCTCCGCCCGAAGGCGTTCGACCATGGCATTGGCGTCAAATGATTGCCGGCATTGGTCGACATCGGCGTCGCCGGAGGCAGGCGCAAATGCGGTTGCGAATATGCTCTCGTAGCCGAACGGCCACGGCGACGAAAACGCGGGCCAGAAAATATTTTGGAAAATTGTCGGCAAGGCGCGGCTCGGGTAGAGCAGGGCCCAAGCCGTCTGATGTGACCCCTGACGTGTCGCTTCGTCCTGTCGCGGTTCGCTGCGACGAGCTTCCTTCGTATTACTGTGCGTGGAGAAGTGACGATGTTGGTGATGCCGATGGCTAAACGGCACCCCTAAATGAAAAGGGCCGATCCGCAAGGCGTATGCCGGGGTCGGCGGAGCAGCAAAGCAAATTACGCTCAATACCGCAATTGCGAGACAAGCGCCGCGCTTTCGCATGATTTCGGCACCCCGCAAAGATAAAAGCAGCCACTAACGCGCACCGCTGCCGGAAAGTTCCGCAGGCTCGGTCCGGCCGGCGGGCCTTTGAGCTAAGGGCTCGCCTTGTCGCTTATCTCCAAGGCGCAACAATGGCACGAGCACGAAAGCAAAGGCAGTAAACGCGGCGGAAATCAAGACGAGCGGCGGCAAGGATTTGTGGAAAGCATGCGTATACAGGAACGAACCGACATTGTCGGCGAGCGTGTTGGCTAGATTGATGATCGACATCAGTACCGCGAACGAAAATCCCTCGGCGCGTTGCGGCGAACAATCGGCGGCCAGCGTCAATGTCGCCACCGTCGCCAGCATGGCTGAAAACCCGGCGCAAAGGTTGATGATCGCCGCGGCGATCTCGTTCCAGAACAAAAGATAGGCAAGAGTGGTGGTCGTACCGAAGGCGATACTCAAATACAGAAGATTCTTTAGCGTCAGGGATCCAAAAAAACGCCGATAGAGCAGGGCGCCGGCGACCCAGCCTGCCGCGCTTATTGAGGTCAGCAATCCAATGTAAGCCTGCGAGAACCGCAAGTCGTCCGTCATGTGGTAATAGAGCGGTGTGCTCAGTCCCGGGCTGAAATAATAAAGAAACATGAAAAGTGCGACGATCCACAATTCTCGTCGCCGAAACCCGGTCAATAGACCTTGGAACGTGCTCTTCATGCCTTTCAGATCGATTCGGCTTTTCTTTTCGGGGACGAGAAAGATTGTGCCGCCGATCACGCTCAATGGCGCAACGGCGACGATCGCTGCGGCTACATGCAACGCGGTCTCCGGCGCAAAATGTTGTACGAGCTGACCGCCGAGAGCGGCCGCGAACATGGTGGCGATGTTGAACCAGAGCCACTGCTGATTGACAAAAGTTCCGCTCTCATGAAGCCGCTGCCCAGTCTCGACCAGCACCGCGCCGCATAGCGTCGAAGATATCGCCATCGCGTAGGCCGTAAGCAGCAAGGCGAAGATTAGATCGCCGGGCGCGCTGAGCTGCGAGGCCCATAAATAGCCGACGACCGCCGCGACATTGGCGATTACGAGATAGCTTTTGCGACGATAGCCAAAGAGCGGCACGAAGTCGGAGACCAAGCCGTAAAGAGGCTTTATGATCCACGGCAGGTTGAACACGGTGAGGAAAGCCGTGACCTGAACCGGAGACCATCCGTGCGCTTCCTTCAAATAATAATTGAGCGGCTGATAAATTAGTCCGACGATCTGGCCCATGCCTTCGACGACATAGACCAGCGCGAAAAAGATCAGCAGTCGTCTTATCGTCCTTGCTTCGCCGTGTGCCGCGTCGCGGCTGATGAGCGAAGGCGAGCGTTCGGTCACCGGCGCGCTCGACATAGCATCGGGCATGGCTGGATCACTTATCGGCAACGACGCGGCCCGCTTCAGGAGCGGCAGCCCCAAGCCCGAGCTGCTTGACGATGGCCTCGACGATCTCGCGCGGATGCGGGGCGATCGAAACGACGATCGGCCGTTCGTCCGCCTGCGGTTCCTCCAATGTCTTGAGCTGGCTGTCGAGCAGAGTGGGTGGCATGAAATGGTCGGCGCGTGCAGCGATGCGCCGGGCAATCAAATCACGTTCGCCCCTCAGGAAAATGAGCCGCACGTCGCGCCGGCCGCCGATCAGGATATCGCGGTAGACCCGCTTGAGCGCCGAACAGGCGACAATGCCATGGCCGCGGGCGTTGCGGGTCGCGTCAATCCAGGCCGCGATCGCATGCAGCCACGGCCAGCGGTCTTCGTCGTTGAGCGGCTCGCCGTGGTGCATTTTTTCGATATTCGACTTCGGGTGAAACCAGTCGGCGTCCTCATAAATCCAATGCAGCCGCTGCGCCAGCATGGCGGCAATTGTGCTTTTGCCGGAGCCGGACACGCCCATGACGACAAGCACGTTGGGGTCGTACGAGATCGACGCAGATTTCATTTCATATCTCCGGGCGCGGCGGCGCGGACCACGAGCCAGACAAGTTCGCCGTCCGCATAAACGCGGCGCACCGGCAGGTCTTCGCCGGCCAGGACCCGCTTGAGAATCGGGCCTTTGTCGGCGCTGTCAATCAGGAATAGCATTTCATGCGTGGAAGCCAGCGCCGGGAAGGTCAGCGTCACCCGCGGCACGAACGGCTCCATTCCGGCCTTCGCTATGCCGACAGCCCATCGCTGCTTTTCTTCCAGAGCGGACGAGCCTGGAAAGAGCGATGCGGTGTGACCGTCGGGACCAAGACCCATCAGCACAAGATCGAACAGCGGCCGTTTGGTGTCGAGGCGATCGGCGCCGTAAAAGCGCTTGAGCTCCTGTTCGTAAAGACGCGCGGCGCTTTCGGGATTCTGTGCATCTGTCGGAATAGGATGAATGTTTGGTCGCGGCGCGGGCACCCGATCGAGCAATATGCGCTTGGCGGCGCCCATGTTGCTCAAAGGATCGTGCTCCGGGACGAACCGGTCGTCGCCGATGAACCAGTGCACGCAATCCCACGGCACTTCGCCGTTCCAAGGGCTCTCCGCGAGCAGCCGATAGAGCCCGAGTGGGCTCGAACCGCCGGTCAGGCATATTGCCGCCCGTTCGGTGCGCGTGAGGCGCGCGACCAGTCGCCGCGCTGCGGTTTCGGCCAGTGCGGCGGCATCGCCGACGACCAGAATCTGCGCATGCGCTCGTGAATCCATTCGCCACCCTCAGGCGATCGGCCGCCAGCGGCGGCGGTCGCGCGCCAGCAATTCGTCCGCTTCCTTTGGGCCTTCGCTGCCGGCGCGATATGTTGCCAAATTCCGGTTTGCCGCCTCATGCCACGCATCAAGAAACGGCTGCACGATGTGCCAGCCGGCTTCAATGCCGTCGGCGCGCGGGTAAAGAATTGCATCGCCTACCATGCAGTCATAGATCAGCGTTTCGTAGCCGGTGCTCGGCGCTGCTTCGAAGTAATCCTGATATCGGAACGTCATGCTTACGCCACGAATGGCGATCGAGGGACCGGGAATTTTTGCGTTGAATTCGAGGCCGATGCACTCGTCAGGCTGGATCCCGATCACCAGGAAGTTGTCGGCAAGCCGGTCGATCGGCGTGTCGCGGAACATGGCGATCGGCGCCTGTTTGAATTTGATTGCCACCTCGGTCTGCTTGCCGCGCAACGCCTTACCCGTTCGCAAATAGAACGGCACATTGGCCCAGCGCCAATTGTCGATCATCACCTTGAGCGCGACATAGGTTTCGGTCGTGCTGCGCGGGTCGACATCCTTGGTCTTGCGGTAGGCCTCGACCGGCTGATTGTCGATGAAGCCATCCTCGTATTGAGCTCTTACTGAATTGCGCTGCGCTTCGTCCTGGCTTTGCAGTTGCACCGCTTCCAAAACTTGCGCTTTCTCCGCGCGCACGGCATCGGCGGCAAAACGTGATGGCGGCTCCATGGCGATCAGCGAGAGGAGCTGAAACAGATGGTTCGGCACCATGTCGCGCAGCGCGCCGGTTGCGTCGTAGTAATTGCCGCGTCGGCCCACCGTGAGCGATTCGGCAACCGTGATCTGAACATGATCGATGTGGTCGCGGTTCCAGATCGGCTCGAATAGGCCGTTGGCGAAGCGCAGCACCATGATGTTCTGCACCGTCTCCTTGCCGAGATAGTGATCGATCCGGAAAATCTGATTTTCGTGAAGAATGCTCAGAAGCTTCGCATTGAGCTCATGCGCGCTGGCGAGATCGGTGCCGAACGGCTTCTCGATGATGACGCGCCGCCACGCACCGTTTTCCTTCGCCAGTCCCGATTGGCCGAGATGCGTACCGATGGTAGCAAAGCCCGCGGGCGGTGTCGCCAGATAAAACAGCCGATTGCCGCGCGTCGCGCGTTCGCGCTCGATGCGTGCAAGTTCGTTGCCGATTTTTGTATAGGTCGAATCGTCGTTGGGCTCGCCCTGCACATAGGCGACCGAGCCAAGGAGATGCTTGAGCACGTTGTCATCGATCGGCCGACCGGCGAATTGGGGCAGGCTTTTGGCGAGATCGTCGCGAAACGCTTCGTTTGACGATGGACTTCGCGCAACCCCGACCAGTCCAAATTCCGCCGGCAACAAGCCCGCCGATGCCAGATTGTAGAGAGCCGGCACGAGGAGCCTATGGGTCAGATCGCCCGAAGCGCCAAAAATGATGAGACAGCAAGGGTTGGCAATGCGCGCCTTGTTAGCGCCAGTCCTCGGCGTCATGACGGCTTGGCCTTGCGTTCTTTGGGTTCGACTTTAGGTTCGACATGCGCGCCGAAGCCCTTGCGCATGGCGGAAAGAATCTTTTCCGCAACGGTATGATCGCGGCGTGAACGAAAGCGCGCGTAAAGCGCCGCAGACAATACGTCGGCAGAGACCGCTTCCTCGATCGCGGCCATGATCGCCCAGCGGCCCTCGCCGGAATCCTCCACGACGCCCTCGAAGCCGGCAAGTTTCGGATCGGCGGCGAGCGCGCTTGCGGTCAAATCGAGCAGCCAGGAACTGATGACGCTGCCGCGCCGCCACGTCTCCGCGATATCGGGTAGGTTGAGGTCGAACCGTTCGTCGTGCGGCAACGCTTCGCTGTTTGCGTTCTTCAAGATATCGAAGCCTTCGGCAAAGGCCTGCATCAGGCCATATTCGATTCCATTATGGATCATCTTGACGAAATGTCCGGCGCCGTTCGGGACTTCGATGCTGACAAAACCATCGGCGCCGCGCGTGGTATCGAACACCGGGCGCAAGACATCGGTGGCATTGCGGATGTCTTCAACGGCGAGCTTTTCGAAAATTTTGCCGGCCGAGTAATCCCGACTTTGCAGCGTGGCTTTGATGGCATCATCGTACTCGTCGGTCTGACCGATCGCGTGCCCGAAAATCGATGGATCTGATGTCAGGCCGCGTAGCCCGTCATCATCGACGAGCTTTTTCAATCGACCGTCGGCAATAAAGCCGCGCGACAGAAAATCGAGCCACACCGCCTGGCGATGATCCTGCAGACCCTTAACCGGATTCATTGCGGACGCTTCCCTACTTCGCCAATTCGATGCTTGGCAATCTGATCTTTGGCCGCTTGCAACACTTTATCTGCAACAAACCCGAATTTCTTCATCAAAGCCGTGCCCGGCGCCGAGCCGCCGAAACTATGCATGCCGATGATCGTTCCCTCAGGACCGGCATACCGATCCCAGCCGATGACGGCGCCGGCCTCGACAGTCACTCGCGCCTTGATACCGGGAGGCAGGATTTCCTCGCGATAAGTTCGGTCCTGTTGCTCGAACAGTTCCCAACTTGGCATGCTGACCACGCGGGCGGCAATTCCCTCGCGCTTGAGCTGTTCGTAGGCGGTGACGCACCGCGCGACCTCGCTGCCGCTGGCGATGAGGATCACTTGCGGCGCGCCGCCCGCAGCATCGGCCGTTGGATCCGCCATGACATAAGCACCGCGCATAAGGCCCTCAGCGGATGCGTAGCGCGAGCGGTCGAAAGTGGGCAGTTTCTGTCGGCTGAGCACGAGACAGGCCGGTCGATCGATCAAGTTCATAATCACCTTGTAGGCTTCGCGCACCTCGTTGGCATCGGCTGGCCGCAGCACGATCATGTTGGGAATGGCGCGAAGCGCGACGAGTTGTTCGATCGGCTGGTGCGTCGGCCCGTCTTCGCCGAGGCCGATCGAATCGTGGGTGAAGACGTGAAATACCGGCAAGTGCATCAATGCGGCGAGCCGGATCGACGGTCGCATATAATCGCTGAAGGTGAGAAAGGTCGCGCCGAAAGCGCGCAGCTTCGAGGCGACGAGGCCGTTGACGATGGCGCCCATGGCGTGCTCGCGCACGCCGAAATGCATCACGCGCCCGGCCGGATCATCGGCCTCGAGCGCATTGGCTTTGGCGAACGCGGTCTTGGTTGAGGGCGCGAGATCGCCGGCGCCGCCAATGAGCCAGGGCACCGTCTGAGCAATCGCGTTGAGCACCATGCCCGAGGCTTCACGCGTTGCCGGTCCCTTTTCATCTGCGGCGAAGACCGGCAGTTCATGGTCCCAATTGTCCGGTAATTTGCCTTTCAGCAGCGTCTCGATTTTGCCCGCCGCTTGCGGCTGCGCCTTTTTGTACGCTGCGAAGTTATTGGTCCATTCATCGCGCAGAGTGCGGCCACGGCGGCCAATGCCATCGCGGAAGCATTCATAGACGCCGTCCGGCACGAGAAATTGTGCATTTTCCGGCCAACCATAGGCGCGCTTGGCGAGCTTTACTTCCTCGTCGCCCAAAGCATCGCTGTGTGCGGCGGCGGTGTTCTGCTTATGCGGCGCGCCGTATCCGATGATGCTGTCGACGATGACAAGCGTGGGCCGATCCTTGGTGTGGCGAAATATTTCAATCGCGCACGAGAAAGCGGCCGTGTCGTTAGCGTCGTGCACCCGCACGACGTTCCAGTGATAGGCCTTGAACCGCTCCGCAACGTCCTCGCTCATGGCGAGATCGGTGTGGCCCTCGATAGTTACCGTGTTGCTGTCGTAGATCCAGCACAAGCTTGCAAGCTTGAGGTGTCCGGCAAGCGACGCCGCCTCGCTGGCCACGCCCTCCATCATGTCGCCATCGCTGCAAATCGTGTAGACATCGAAATCGAACAGCGTCGAATCGGGCCGGTTGTAGCGCGCGGCAAGCCAGCGCGACGCGATCGCCATGCCAACGCTATTGCCACAACCTTGTCCGAGCGGACCAGTGGTGGTTTCGACGCCGGTGGTATGACCATATTCCGGATGTCCGGGTGTCACGCTGTCGAGCTGGCGAAAGTTCTTAATGTCGTCGAGGGTGATCGCCGGATGAGCGGTGATGCGCTCGCCGTCCACTCGGCGTACGCCGGCAAGATGCAGAAGCGCATAAAGCAGCATTGAAGCGTGGCCGGCGGACAGCACGAAACGATCGCGGTTCGGCCATAGCGGGTCGGACGGATCGTAGCGAAGAAATTGCTGCCACAGCGTATAGGCGACCGGCGCCAGCCCCATGGGCGTGCCGGCGTGGCCGGACTGCGCTTTCTCCACCGCATCGATGGCGAGCGTGCGGATTGTGTCAATGCACCGCTTATCGAGGTCCCGCAGCGGCGCCGTGCGGCGGGTGCCGTCTCGGGAAGCGGCTTCGGACGTCATGTGGCACCCTCGTTTGACAGTGCGGAATCACCCCTTAATCATCAGAACGACTGAGAGGTTGTGCTGTTCCCGCGGCGGCCGGTGCGCCGTCGCTCTTTGAAAAGCTTTTCTTGCTCCGTGCGTTAGTCCGTCGTAGAGGAGCTGGCAAATGCGACCATGGAATACGATGCGGGCGACCGGCTATGGCGGCCTCATTGGCCTTGCCGCAGGAGCATTCAAATCGCTTGCGCCCTGGAATGCTGCGCAGGCTGGTCCTGCGATGGCTAAAGAGCTTCTGGGTGCAACGCTCGCTTTCGCACTTTTGTGCGGGGTCGCCGCGGCGATGCGCAATTCTATCGTGCGCCGGCTTCTTGGGTCGGGGATCGAACGCGCTGAGCCCTCGGCCCGCGTTAATCGATCTGGGTAATGTCGCGGTCCTTGGTCTCGGGCAGGAAAATCAGCGCGACGAAGAAACTCATCGCTGCGATCGCCACCGGATACCACAGTCCCGAATAGATCTGGCCGTGGCCGCGACGATGGCGAATGCGGTGGCCGGTAGGAAGCCGCCAAACCAGCCATTACCGATATGGCAGGGCAGGGACACGCCGCTGTAGCGGATCCGCGTCGGAAAAAGCTCCACCAGCCAGGCCGCGATCGGGCCATAGACCATCGTCACATAGACCACCAGGATCGTCAGCAACAGAACAGTCATCGGATAATTGATGTCATCCGGATAGGCGCTTGCCGGATAACCGTGCTCCTTCACGATGACGCCGGCAAGATTCGGCGTATCGGCCGCGATGGTTTCGCTGCCGATTTGCACGCTCGCTTTGCTGCCCGGTGGCGCGGCGACATTGGCGTAGTTCACCGACAGATTGACCAGCGCCGCTTTGATATTGTCGCAGCCGCTCGTGTATTTCTCCGTCCCCGTCGCCTTGAATTGAAACGAACATTCCTTGGGATCGGCGGTGACGGTCACCGGTGCCGCGGCGAGCGCCCGCTCCAGTTTGGGATTGGCGAAATGCGTGATCCCCTGAAAGATGGAAAAGTAAGTCACCGAGCCAAGCGCAAAGCCGGCCAGCATGATCGGCTTGCATCCGATCCGATTTGATAAGGCACCGAACAGAATAAAACACGGCGTGCCGATCGCCAGCGCGACGGCAACCATGATCTGCGCAGTAACCCCGGGCACTTTCAAAGTCTGGGTGAGGAAAAACAGCGCGTAGAACTGCCCGCCATACCAGATGACGGCTTCGCCAGCGGTCGCGCCCAACAGCGCGGCGATCGCGACTTTGCAATTGCGCCATTCGCCGAAAGCATCCGCGAGCGGCCGGCGCGATTGTTTGCCCTCTTCGACCATGCGCCGGAACAGCGGCGATTCATTGAGCTTGAGGCGAATCCACAGCGAGACGGCGAGCAGGATCGCCGACAGCAGAAACGGCATTCGCCATCCCCAGTCGCCAAATGGCCCTTCGCCCATTCGAAAACGGTGCCGAGCGAGGAGGCAAAGACGACGAGGCGTTCTCCGCCGGTCATGCCGCCGGTACGCGGCGCATTCAGTGCGGGCCGATCGAGTGCGATGGTGTTCATGCGCGTAAATGACCCTTATGCGAGGGTCTTTTTATGGCGCGGTGATTATGGCGAGGTGGCGCGGGCGGCGATGTAGAGCGCGAGCGCCGTGGCATTGGAGACATTGAGGCTTTTGATCGCGCCGGGCAGATCGAGCCGCGCCAGGCGATCACAGGTGGCGCCGGTGAGTTGGCGCAAGCCCCGGCCCTCGGCTCCGAGCACGAGGGCGAGCGGCCGGCGAAGCGTAGTCGCAGCGAGATCGTCCGGCGCCTCGCTGTCGAGCCCGACGGTGAGGAAGCCACGGTCCTTTAACGCCGCGAGCGCGCGCGCGAGGTTTTGCACGATCACGATCGGCACCAGTTCGAGCGCGCCGGACGCGCTTTTCGCCAACACGCCGGTTGCCTCGGGGCTGTGGCGCGCAGTCGTGATCACGGCGGCGACGCCGAACGCTGCCGCCGTGCGCAAGATTGCGCCGACATTATGTGGATCGGTGATCTGATCGAGCACGAGCACGATGCCACTATCCGGCAATTCCTCGATTGCCGGCGAGGGCAGGGGATCGGCCTCGGCAATCAGGCCCTGGTGCACGGCGTCGGGCGTCAGCCGCGCGGCGAGCGCATCGGGCCGCATCACTTTCGGCGTGACGGCGGGCGCGATGTCCTCGTCGGCGAGGCGGCGGAGCGCATTCTCGGTCACGAGCAGCCGGTTTATGCGACGAGCAGGATTTTTAAGCGCCGCAGTGACGGTGTGCCAGCCATAGAGCACGACCGCGTCGCCGGCGTCACGTCGCGGCGCGCGATCGGGTCCAATTCTGCGATCCTCGTGACGGCGCGCTGGCCGTTTGCGTTGCCATTCTCGTTTGGCCATGGCGATTTGTGTCAGGGGGATGCGACTTTGGCAACTTCGCCTCACGTTTGCGAAGAGATCATTTCGACTATCAACGGCATCGGCCTAATAAATCACAACCGTGGGCGACGAAAATCCACATCGCCGGCCATAAAGCGCAAATGGCGCTGACGGCAGCAGCCACAACGCCCGCCAGCGCACGAAATACAAGGCCACGACAAATATCGCGATCCGGGCCCAGCCCAGCCAGATCGAAATAGCACCATGTTAAATCAATCAGGCCGCATGAAACGGCTCAGATCTCCATCTCATCGCTAGCCGTGTTTCTGGTGCAGCGTTATATTCGGCTATAATTTCCCGCCCGTAGTGGCTGGGTCAGATGGGGAGGACTGCGTGACTAGGCTTAACACATGGCTCGCCGTTGGGATCGCCGCGGTCGCATTCGTCGGCGGCTTGGCCGCTGCCCAGGGTGATTTGGATCCGAAAAACCGGCAGGAGCTTAAGCGAGAGGCTCTGACCGGCACGAACATGGAAGTCATCATATCCGTCATTGAAGCTCAGCCTGGCGAACTACTCGCCCGCCACATTTATCATGGCGAGGAAGCATTCTATGTGCTTCAAGGCGCGCCACTTGAAACACCGGATGGGAAGCAAATTACACTGGCGACGGGGGCGGCCGCGATCAACCACCGCGACGTTCCGCACGCCGGACTGAAGGTCCTCGGCGATACGCCCTTCAAATATTTGGCCGTACACATCGTCGAAAAAGGATCGGTTTTGTACGACGCGCCGAAGTAAACAAATCAGGACTGCTCCCGGCATTTACGGCGGGCCGGGAAGAGGGCGCTCAATGCTGCTCGCGCTCACTGGCGCTACTGGCTTTATTGGGCAACATTTGCTGCGCGAACTACCGAAGCGCGGTTACCGGCTGCGTGTATTACTCCGCCACCCAAGCTCGGTCCCAATACCGTGCGCGAGCGCGGTAATTGGCGACCTTGCTCGGTCACGAAACATGTCGGCGGCACTGGAAGGCGTCGATGGGGTGATCCACTCCGCCGGCTTAACTCCCGGTATGTCAGGCATTCCCGAGGACGACTATCGATTAATGAACACTGAGGCGACGATCAATCTCGCCCGCGCTTCGCAGCGGGCCGGCGCAAAGCGTTTCATCTTTCTTTCCTCAATCCGCGCTCAGTGTGGACCGACCGCCGAGGAGGTGCTCACCGAAGCCGACGATCCGAAGCCGACTGACGCTTTCGGAAAATCCAAACTGGCGGCGGAACGCGGCTTGGCGGACCTCGATCTCGACTGGGTCTCGCTGCGGGCTGTTTTGGTCTACGGACCTGGAGTGAAGGGCAATATGGCACAACTTATTCGGCTCGCTCACTCTCCATTTTCGTTGCCGTTGCGCAGCATCACGGCAAGGCGATCGCTGCTTGCCCTGGAAAATCTCGCTGGAGCGATCGAAACCGTGCTGAAAGTGCCCGGAAGTCTGCGCCGGGCCTTCATTGCTGCTGATAAAGAGGCACTGACGGTTGGCGAAATGATTACGGCCATGCGCCATGGGCTCGACCGTCGGTCGAATATGTTTCCATTGCCCCCCATATTGCTTGAACTTCTCTTCCGGTCTCTTGGCCAGGAAGCAATTTACCGGCGCATGTCCGGGTCGCTCGTCGCCGATCCAGCAGCGTTGATTGCACTAGGTTGGACGCCGCAGCTGGCAACCCCACTCGGACTTGGCAAGTTGATGCGAACGAACTGAGCCAAATAGTCTGGCGCCAACCTTCCAGCCAAACGCGGCTGATCGGGGATTCAGAGCAAAGCCGCCGGACGACCAGCGGCTTTGCCTTGTCCCCCATACGTGTCGTTGTTGTTGAACGGCATCGTTGGGTGTCGGCGCTGACACGCCCGCAACCAGCAACGCGAGCCAGCCCGAAGCGCAAATCATATTTGACGAATTTGGCGCAGCTGTAGCGCATTCCGCACGCGGTTCTTTTTCGACAGCTTTTTCGCGCAGGGCAGCAGCTCAGACAGCAAAACCGTCGGCTGAAGCCGACGGCTTTGCCTTCGTCCCCCGTTGCCGTTTTCTTAGACGGCATTCGGTTGTCGAACCGGCGGTGCAGCGGCAGCTTTCACCTTCGTCCTCACCCTTCCGTTCCACAAAAAGGGGGACGCCGTGTCCGACCACGCACGAATTCGGACGCGCGACGGCTTTTTTGGGGCCGCGCGGGCGGTTTCATGTGGATAAAGAAGGGCCCCGACGGCCCTAATGTCGGGGCCCAGCTGCGCCTCTTCGGCCGCTACAGTTTGGGAGGACGGCCGTGGTGTCAGACGCGCGCCTTACGCCGCCACCTTTGGAGGGAAAGAGTGTGACACGGTTTGAATTCTCCCCGTTTTGCACTTTTCCACATGGCGGCCACGTATTTTTCGCCTCGGCTAGATTTCCTCCATTAACAGCCCCAACACGCCCCACAAAATTACACCTACGAGAGCAGTTGCGGCGAGATAGACGTTAATCGTCATGAGCCCTTACCCCCCGTTGATTCACGCGACTCAAATCGTGCTTAACGTTTGCGACGTTTCCTCGGCCTGATTGGGGAATTTACGGCCACAGTAAAGCCAAACTTTTTAGTTTTGGCCGCGGATACTTGTCCCGAAGGATGTCTGTTCCCGTTCCTCGCCCGCGCTGATCAAAGTCACGCAAGAATGTTCGCTACTGGTACTGAGCGGAATTGGCGAACGCGCCAACTGATGTCAGTCAACTTAACCGAGTGACGAGCGCTTTTAACCAATGTTTGGTCTTTAAGGTGAATTGGCAAACAAAAATGGTAAAGTGATTTTGCTGATGCGGCTCTGAGGGTGGTTGAGGCCCATTCTCAGTCACACACCATAAGTTTGCGGCGCTGCACGAGCGCCCGCTCAGTGGGAGGGCGGGCGCTCGACCAACAGCGGTTGCGCCGGGGCAAATATGCGATGCGCAAATCTGAGCGACGATCAATTGTGGCGCTTAATTGCGGAAAATACCGAAAAACTGTCCGCGCTAATTCGCCAGCAGATTGAATTCGACGATGCGGAATATTCCGCCGCAATCACCACGCGCAAGGGCGGACTTCATCCGCTTCGCAAGTAGATTCCAACGCGAATACCGGCAGTACGCCGACGAGCTACGACGCCGTCATCATCTGGTGTGAAACATCGGGTGGTGCAGCCTCTAGTCGAAAGCAAAGATGCGCTTCTAGTCGTTCTTCATGCTGATGACGGTCCAGCCGTTATTGTTCGCCTCATCGTAGCTTGGGTAAAGATGCCGGTGCAAGCAACGCAAAAGAGAAGGCCGCCATTATTGACGGCCTTTAAGTTGGGACTCCGGGGAGGAAACACTCCAGAGCACTTGCGATCATAAGCAGGCCGATGGACCATGCAGTGACATCGGTCACAGACCCGAAAGCGTAAGACGGCCCATTTGTGACTTTCTGATGAAACTCTATGTCACGTTTACCTCGCCCTATGCGCGGTTAGCGCGCATCGTGGTGCTGGAGAAGGCGCTCGAGAGTCGCGTGGAAATTATCGCGGCAAAGACACGTACTGCGGACAGCCCTTATTATAAAATCAACCATCCGGGCGCGTGCCGTATCTTATCGATGATGCAGGCGTTGGCATGGAGGACAGCCAAATCATCTGCGCTTATCTCGACAGCTTAGATGGTAAACCTCGTTTTCACGACGCCCGACGTCAATTTGACTGGGATTATCAGCGGCTGGAATTCTCGGCGCGCAGCATGTGCGAAGGCATCTGCGTGTGGGTACGCGAGATGGCTCGACCGCCGGACGAACGTTCGCCCACAGTTTTGGCGCACGAAATAGCTCGCGCCAAGCGTATGGCGGATGTATTTGAGGGACGTGTTGCCGATCCGCCGATGCGGGGGCCGCCGACGATGGCGCACTTGACCCTCGCGGTGGCGCTCGACGTCGAGGCAAAACGCGGCTTCGGTGATCTCAGTGATGGACGCCCACAGCTCGCCGCTTGGATGCAGTCGATGAGCGAACTGCCTTCGATGCAAAAAACAGCACCGCCGTGATGTAAATTCAAGAAGACTGGGCGAGACGGCGCACCGCGCGCTAGCTCCTCCGGGTCTCTGGTATATGATGAAGAGCCGCCAAGGATGACCGTAACGTAGAGCACGCGCCTGATCACGTGGGTGACAATCATCATCAGTTTGTTGGTCCTGAGACTAATCTGGTTTCAGGTTTGATTACGCCGGCGTGCCGAATGAAATTAGCCGCGGCAACTGCGGCGCACTCGAAGTAAAGACCAAACTCGGGGATCTTGTTTGAGTGCGAATATCCTGATGCAGATTGGCCTTGTCGTGTGTACGGGCCTTGGCTTCCTTCTCACATCACTGAATCTGCCGCATTACGGCGTGATCGCTAATTTGATCGGCCAAGTCTTTTGGCTGTACAGCTCTTATCGGGCGTGGCGCGAAGCAGGCCAAATTGGAATTTTCATAAGTACGATCTGCATTACATTGATTCTGGTATACGGGATGACAAACTATTGGCTGTTGGGCGAGACATTCTCGGTAAAAAACTAGTCGCGATGATCGAACCCGCGTGGAATTCTTGCCTAGCCTTGGTGTTACAGCACTCGCCTGTTGCTTCTTGCCTTTTGCATAGCCATGAGGAGGCAAATCATGAGACGGCGGCAAGCTCTTCAGATCATTACCGGCGCCATAGTACTTGCTCCTGCCAGCATTGCCGCGCAACCCGCCGCAAAGACATATCGGATCGGAACGCTGACGGTTGGGCCGCCCATACCTCCCACCGAAGGCACGGGAAAGATGCTTGTAGAGGGTTTGGCTAAGCGGGGATACAGGCTGGGTGAGAACCTGGCATACGAGGCGCGTGGTGCGGCGGGAAAAATCCCTCAGATGCCCAACCTGATGCAGGAACTGAAGGCTGCCAATGTAGATGCAGTGGTGACTATTGGCTATCCGTCAGCGGCGGTCGCCAAACTATCGGGCGTCGCAACGGTGATCGCGAGTGGCTCGGGCGATCCGGTGGTGACCGGGTTAGTGCAAAGCTTTGCGCATCCAGGCGGTAATGTGACGGGCATTGCTGACGATGCCGCCGCGCTGTCCACCAAGCGTCTTGGATTGTTGAAGGCCGTATCGCCGGAGCTTCGTCGGGTTGCAATGCTGTGGAACAAGGATGATCGCGGCATGACGCAACGCTATGATGCGTCCGCAAAGGCCGCCCAGGAGCTTGGGGTCACCGTGCAACCGCTCGGTGTTCGCGAACCGGACGATTTCAATGAGGCCTTCACGGCTATGAATCGCGAAATGCCAGACGCCATTCTGATGGTGACCGACTCGCTTACGCTTCTCAATCGTAAGCGCGTGTTCGAGTTTGCCCTTGAACACAAAGTTCCAGCGATTTACGAACAGGACTTTATGACGCGAGATGGCGGGCTGATGTCCTATGGCGCCGACGCGCGCGAGTCCTTTGATCGCGCCGCAGATCTGGCTGCACGGATTTTCCAAGGCGCAAAACCAGCCGATCTGCCTGTAGAGATCCCGACGCGCTACCTCTTCGTCATCAATCTGAAAACTGCAAAGGCGATGAATTTCACGGTTCCAAACAACGTGCTCTCTCTCGCCGACGAGGTGATCGAATAGTTTGCTTCAAATGTCCTTTCTGGCACGGAGAATGCGATGAAGCGTTCACGAAGAGTTTTCCTCGCTTGCGCAGGAAGCAGCGCCGCCCTGACCACTCTCCCGCGTTTCGCCGCGGCGCTCGACTACCCAACTCGCGCAGTTCATATCGTTGTCGGGTTCGCGGCGGGACTGTCGCCGGACATACTCGGCCGTTTAATCGCCCAAGCCCTTTCGGAGCGGCTTAACCAGCAATTCATCGTGGATAACCGACCTGGAGCGGCGAGCAATATCGGCACCGAAGTGGTCGCACACGCCGCACCTGATGGTTACACAGTGCTGCTGACTATTTCAGGCAATAGCATCAATGCGACGCTCTACGCGCATCTCAATTTCAATTTTGCGCGCGATCTCACGCCGGTCGCTGCGATCGGCCGGACTCCTTTCGTGATCGTGGTCAATCCTGCATTTCCCGTTAAATCAGTTCCCGAGCTGATCGAATATGCGAAATCAAACCCTGGCAAGATAAACATAGCTTCGGCTGGGGTGGGAACTGGACCGCATGTCGCCTGCGAACTGTTCAAGATGATGACGGGCGCCGATATGGTTCAGGTGCCGTATAAGGCGAGTTACATGACCGATCTGCTTGGCGGCCAAATTCCAATAGCATTTTCGCCGATTGCGCAGATTATTCAGGACGTGCGAGCCGGTAAACTGAACGCGATTGGAGTCACGACCCCGACGCGATCGGATGCTGCGCCAGAAATTCCCGCGATAGCGGAATTTGTGCCTGGATATGCGGCGAGCGGCTGGTATGGGATTTGCGCACCAACAGGGACGCCCGATGCGATAGTCGAGAAGCTCAATGCGGCGATCACCGCCTGCGTTACCGATCCAAATCTTAAGTCGCGCTTGCTCAATCTGGGCGTCGAACCGATGCCAATGTCGGTTGCAAATTTCAGAAAGTTCGTTGCCGACGAAATCGCGAAGTACGCAAAGGTCATCCAATTTGCAAACATCAAGGTGGAATAGAGCGTCTTTCCACTTCCTGTCTGCCAGTTGAACTCCCTACGATGCCTTGTCCTAAGTGTAGGAGAGGCAAGTCGGAGCGCCGCAGTGCGTCAAAGGCCGTGCGCCGTGGCCAGTTTCAGGGCGAGACTGCAAGGCAACTAGCCGCGGGAAGCGCCGTACAAAGTTGCGCATCAAAAACATGCGGGGCCGAATAGGCCCCGCACGTCACTTGTCCTTGTAAACGGTCGACTAGGCTTTCTGCGCCGCCGGTTCTTCCCAGATGCTCCGCTCACGCGTTTCCGGCATCAGGAACAGGCAGTCGCTGCGAAAGGGTAGCAAAAACCCGCATGACGCCCTCCTTCGGCTTGCACACACTTCGCGGCCATTATAGCTGGATGTACGTTCGAGGAGAACCGAATCCCCCCAATTCTCCTCGGCCTCGCGCTTCACCGCTGGCGCTTTCGGATTTTTGACTTGGAGATTCCAGGGGGCTCCGGCAGCTTGACGATATTGGCCGCGATCCTTCGCGCTTCGTCCTTGCTGGGCAACTTGGCGTCGAGTGCCGAGCGCCGGCTCATCCTCGAAACAAACGTACCGTGCGAGGGTATGGGATCAAGGGTGCGGAATGCGGGCGCTGGAATCGTCCGCCTCATAATCCGCCATCCAAACATATTGTAGGTCGTGTACCGATTGGCTCCAAATCCGGCCGAGTACGAAGCCGACCGCCATCGCGGACGAGATTTCCAGAACCATCACCCAAGTCATGGCATGTTCCTTTGCGGGTCAATGCCACTAGGTTGCCCCTACAAAGGTTACCGGACGATTTTTTACGCGGCGACTTCCTGCCCAATTCCTCGACAGACCACGGCGGCGGAAAGGGCGGGTGTCGGTGAATGCCTGATCGCGTCAGGCAAACCAAAATATCGCGACCACCATCGAAAAAAGAAGACGGCCGGTTAATCCCGGCACCACGAAGGCACGCGTTGCGACAGACCAGGGCGGCGGGAAGCGGCGAGGGGAGTTTCGCTGCATTTTCCAAAATCGGTTTCCCAGCGAGTTCCCAGAACGATTTTGAGCCTCCAACGACCGCTTTAAAAAGATAAGCTAAGTTATTGATTTTATTCTGGAGGCCACGCCCGGAATGAACCGAGGTAAACGGTTTTGCAGCGCGACGCTGGTCTCAAGTCATCCCTCCTGATCCCAGCGGGTATTGAATTGTCAGGGGTTTTTGGGTTGGTCGTCCCTGTTGGTGTTGTGAATTGTCACCAAGTTACGAATAATTGGGTGACAATTTGGATGACAAAACGGGCGTTTGAAATCTGCGCAGGCCAAGGTGGGTAGGGGAGGGAATGATATTGGTAGTCGGCGTTGCTGAGAAGGTTCCATGTAAAAGCCCTGCGCACTCCGGGAACTTAACGCCGATAACGGTATTGTTGGAGTAAGGCTGGGCGGATTTGTCATGACAACGCGCTCAGCTTCAAGGGCCTCGACATTCGGTCGGGGCCTTTAACTTTTCTGCTTCTGCCCTCGGCGTCGATCTACCATGTAATTTGCCGGAGTAACGCCGATGATGACTGTGAGGCAGGCCAGCCACCTAATTGATTGGGTGATTGTAGGCCTAATCGTGATTGGAGGTCTGCTGTACTTTTTAGGCCCCGCATCGCTGAGGACAGACGAAGTAATCGTTATTGGCTTGATCATCCTTGCGCTAATTGGCTTTCAAATTGGGCTGCGCCGTTCACAATGACGACACCCCGCTTCTCGCCGCCGTGGTCCGCCGAACTCACCCCGAACTGTTACATCGTACGCGATGCTGACGGTCGGCAGATTGCGTACATCTATTATGAGTGTGAGCCTGGGCGGCGATCAGCAGCAAAGCTGCTCAGCAAAGATGAGGCAAGACGTATTGCCGCAAACATCGCTAAACTTCCCGCCTTGCTGCGCAAGGATTGAGTGGTGGCGGCCTGAGCCATGCTCGAAACTCCCATCATAGTCGTACTCATCGCAGCGGCGATTGTTGCAGTTCTATGGTTGGTGTATCGCCGACTGACCGGAGTTGGTGCGCAAGATCGAGGCCAGGCCGCGGACAAGGCTGTGCACTGCCACGAGTGGGCCAGGAAATCCCCTCGTTCTCGCCTTCCTCATCGATAAGCTCCAAATGGGGATGAGCGACGACAACGAAATCCAGTCACGCACGAACCGCATGGATGATGCATTCTGTGCCCGCTTGCGCGCGGCCATAGAAGCAGGGCTGGAAAGTGCGCCGATAGGTGTTGTCACCACGCCTGGAACCCAACACCCCAAACTCGCTGGGCGATATGCTGCCCCTCAAGAGAGGGGGACGGCCATCGATGGCTGATTATTATTCTGTCATTGCGACCGCAGTTTCTCGTTTGCCAAGCAAAACCGATGAAGCGAGGTGCGCAATATATGATCGTGCACGCACCGCACTCCAGGAAGCTTTGCGCGACTATGAGCCACTGCTGTTAGCGAAGGAGCAAGAGGCGCTCGACGACGCCATTCGTACACTGGAAGTGATCAACGACATAAGAGAAGAGGTGGCTGTCCCTCATCCGGGCTAACTTTATGTAGTGCACTCCACACTGCAGAGGCGCACTTCTCGGCCCTTTAGTGAGCGCACGCCGATCATGATGCGCGTTTACTGCTGCGCGTGAATGTAACTATTCCGCGCCATGCAGGCATCGACAAGCGTAGTTTCCTTGCGTGCTTGAGCGAGCGGCCCCAGAACCGTGCCAGGATCGGTAGGCCCAGCTCCAGTAACCCCCTCACCCTTACACTGCGCCAGCGTCGCCTGCGCCTTAGCAGCATCAACTGGTCCCTTTCACCAGATGAATTTTGCCGCAAGTGCAATCACTACGATTGTCACGATCACCAATGCAGCCATTTGTACCCAGAGGTTATTTGCAAGGCCGCTTTTGTGTGTGATTTGAGTATCCACCCGGATCACCTCCCCTCGATTGGGCATACGGTGATCCAAGGGAAGCGACGCGACTGAGAAGGTTAGCAGTAGCGACGCTCTCTTGGTTCCTCGGCTTCCGTCGCTGTCACCCCGCATTGTTGGCAGTTGTAGGTGCGTAGTTCAGGAAGCGAGGCCACTCTCGGGACTGCTTTACAGAAGCGCATCGGGCTGCCGCAATTCGGGCACTCAGGACCTTCATCAGCGCCTTTGCCGTCCATGCTGCTCTGTTTAAAGGCTGCACGAAAGAACGGCATTGACCTAGATCAATGGGACCATAGCGAAGCCTGCCCGCTACTTCCTCGTAGCCCCGTTTGCCCTCACTCGCTTGGGGCAGCTCACGCAAATTCAAGCGCGATCACGTTTGCGCAATACGGGTACGGAAGCTCCAAAACGTTTAGGTACAGTTCAACGGGTAGGGTAAACATGAAAAGCGAGGGCCAGAACATGGATTAGATTTCCGGGTTTTCCTGATCGCGGTGGCCCCATCCAAACCCAAAAGAAAAAAGACCATGATCACGAAGGAACAGCTCGAAGCGATCATCAAGGCCGTCGACGAAGGCGGCGACGGCGACGACGAAATCAGCGAAGAGGAAGTGATCGCC
>Ga0126370_10000162_pt1 | contig 23548 bp, 21 predicted proteins | sample PanSoiMetaPlot_3_FD_92586 | JGI IMG/M metagenome (GOLD analysis project Ga0126370, IMG submission 92586) | Tropical forest soil microbial communities from Panama - MetaG Plot_3 | ecosystem: Environmental > Terrestrial > Soil > Tropical forest > Bulk soil | place: Panama | collected 2016-02-17 | reverse complement strand
TGTGAACTTCAAGGTCTGAACTGACCCATTGTAGCCGGTCAAATAACATGATAGATTTTATAGTACTATCAATTATTGGTTAATGGGATTGTGTTAATTCTGTTCCATTGCAACATGCGATTGTAGTTTTGAATATTGAAATATCTTTAGTCTTGCTTGTTGCCGCATTTATTACAGAACTTGGCAGTAGCGCTAATAGAAGATCCACAATGGATACAATATCTTTTAATTTGATTTTCGACACGTTTTCCTATACTATGACTACCTAAATTATTGTTGGTAACTGTGCTCTCTTTTGAATTAGTCTGCCTTGAGTCTAATTTATTTGGTTCTATATGTTGACCATACATTTCAGTAACTGCTCCAGTAGGTCTAAAGGAATCATCTACATTCGGATTTACATTCATCATTTGTTCATCATTATCCTCATTGACCTCTTCTAAATATAGTAACAACCTAGGGCAATTATTTGAATCACCTCGACTTGGTACTTGATCACCAAGCCATAACGCGAACTTCTTAAGCGTCATTTCCGGAGTCGAAAAAGTTAATGAATGAGTAGACATATATTCGTCAGTTGCAGATCTCCCATTAAAGACTTTCATCATTCAGTTTAATACATATATATTATTAATAGTTGTACTTCCTAATGAATTCCTATAATCTAGTGAATCGCTCAATTCGTGCTAGTGAGTTGAATTTAGAATATCATTACCGACTACGATGCTGGATTTAAGCCGCCATTATGGAACAAACCTTTTAATTGCAGTCTATTAGAAAAACTAACAAAAGGGGTTAACGTGGTCTAGATGGTAATATTATTTCTAATTTAAAACTGTGACCATTTAAACATTATATACTTTCGTTCGAAGGAATTGAATGAATATTTGTTATTTTTGAATTATAGATAGTGGCCTCCAAAACTGCGTCGCAATCAGTTCAACTTTTGATATTTATTTATTTATTTATTTAATTTATTGCTTGAGATATTCTTACAAACTCAAAAATCATTGAGGGTTGCCACATTTGTTGCAGAATTTTGCTTGTACGGACAAGTTATTGCCACATTTGTAGCACGTACGCCCTGCTCGTCTTTCTACAGCATTCCTACGATTAGGATTCTCGACTGTTATCGTTACAGGTTTAAACTTAGGTTCAGATACATCAAATGTGGGGCCGTGGGCCAATGGTTTGGAGTTCAATATTGATGATGAGTCCTCTTTGGCAGAAGAGTTGGAAGAGGATTGAGAGTTTAGTGATAAACTGGAAATATGGTGCTTATTTTCATCGTATATTGTCTTCAAATCCAACAGGATCTGTGTCGAAAGAAAATTAATAGCTGTCATAGACTTCATATAATCTCCTAGTTTAAATAAAAATTCTTTATCATTGAGGCTGCCTTTTCTATAGAGTTGTGCAGAATCGATCAAATTTTCGTACTGGTCTTGTATCTCGGCAATCATCTTTTTTAGTTTATCAGCCCGATTTGAAATCCCCTCCTGTCCTTGCATGACCTATACCACTGATCAGAGTTTTGAATGTGTCATCCTAATAAAAGTTTGAATTTTGTAAATAAGGTTTAGTTGAAAGTCAGATACAGTTGGATCGAAGGTGCATCAAGTCATACTGTATTCTTCCATGAGTATACATATGACATCGATTAACGTCAAGTACCATACTGGGAGATCCTCGAACCAAAATCTTATCTTGACCAGACTTGCTAAACATTGTTAAAACCATTTAGCATCTAATCTTCTCAGTCATTTTAGAATAGAAAAAGAATTCGGAAGGATCAAGTGCGTTGATTGAGTTGCGCTGCGTAACGCAGCGTTATTTCTAGTGAAGTAAAATCTTACGCATAGTTTATGGACTAGTTTAAGATATTAGCCAGACAAGGAAAGTGTTTTGGATTGATTTGCGTAATATTTTCTAGCACCCACGAAGACCTTATAATAACATGTGTTGATATCTTCAGCAGACAGTTTGCCGTTTTTGTTTGCTGCCTTGGTTGTGCAATTAAAATAGTTCTTTAGAGCAAGTGCTGGAACTGCTATTGAGACAACTACCATCAGAATTGCAAATATTCCTAAGGTAATGAATAATGTTGACTTATGTATTTCAAAGTGCATTGATACCCAGCAACTTATAAAATATATATGCCCTTTGTGGATATCTTACTTTAGTATTCTATAAGTGAATTTGTCTGAGATTTTTGCTAGATAATAGTACGCAGGTATAATAATACCTTAGTCTCGACTAATTAGTATCCTAATTAAGCCATTCGAGCAGCTATCAAAGACCAGCGGAACAATTCGTATTCAACACTTTCTTTCAAATGATTTCTTAGACAGGATGCAAATCCAGTAGAAAATTCAAGAAGTCTTCCTGTGAGGGAGAAAATATTCCTTGACTTACCAAAATCCCTGTATCAAATGACTTTTATATGCAAATATTAATTTTTTATGTGATGCGTTAAGGAGGGATGGTCTAGATTGGTTAGGATACCTGCCTTACACGCAGGTGGTCATGGGTTCAAATCCCATTCCCTCCAGTCTAAATTCGCAGTCATAGTATTCGTTATCAGGTCGATATTCATGAGAAAAATTGAGTCCAGAAGGGCTAAGATATCGCGATATAGAGGTTTGAGTAAAGAATCTGTCAAAATGCTAAGCCAACAGGCGTTCAGTCTATAACAAATTTCGATGTCCACAAAGAATGATTTGCGAATCAAGTGTCGATACTATGATATATTAATTTACGAATTGATTCAATGTTATGAATTAAAACTGCATTAATTGTTTTCGAAGTAGATGTGTTAAAGGGGACAATCCCCGTAGCCATGGGACTTTCACTTTTCTTCTTATCGATATCACTTTCATAACATTCTAATAGAGAAGAGCCAGAGAATTTTTATCTTATAAATTCTATTAATTTATAATGGATTCGAATTTGATAGAACAAAATCTGTCATTGCAAGAATCGGAATCGTTTCTTCCAATTATTATTATGAAAGTATTGAATAGATTCGATCGATGAAATTATGCTTTAGTTTTTGGTAGCCGATATGATAGGAATTTGTCGATATAAACATCTTAATCTAATAAGACTCCACAATAAGCGGCGTATTAGTAGATAAAAAAAATCAGGAAAAAGATTACAGCACTAATTTCCTTAAATCAAATATAATTACTTATGATAATGTTATTGAAGTACTACGATTCGATCCCAACAATCGCAATGCATTACAAAGTTATATGTGAGCGAGCTATCTTTGGGTCTGTTTCTAACAGTTTGTAGTACTGTGTTAGCTACTCTAATGTTCGTAACCATCATGATCGGTCAGGCTAACGCCTCAACTTTACACATTAATATGGTTAGCTATGATGACAATAACCATTTCGCCACTGATAATAGTAATATTGTTACGGTCTATCATACCAATGCCCAAACGCAATTCGACAAAAGTCTACCAGGTCCATCGATCGGATATTCACCGGTGCGAGACGTTATTGGCGGAATAAATATGGACTCGTCTTCTAATTCACAACAGTCAATTCCTGATGCAGATCATAATCACAAAAATGATGGAAAGAAAAATAATGATAACGGTGTAGGCAACAAAAATAATGATATTCCATTTACCTTACCGTTCCCATGAATGGAATAAAAAGTTAGATTAAATAATCTGCCATGAAATATACGGAGTAGTATTGGCCCTGTAATTTCTAACCATCAAATCATCAAAATATGGATTGTAGGAATAAATGAATTACTAATCACAAAACTACTTCATTTTGATTGCGAAACAGGTGACCGCGCTAATCATATGCGTTATAATATTTAGTAACTAATCATATAAGCTCCACTGGACTATTTTTGGTGATGATTTCAGTGGAGAGCAAACTACATAATACATTTTGTCCTGAAAACTTCATGATTCTAGATAAGTAAATATAAGGAATTTGAGCTAATGTACTTATCGGACTATCGAATGGCTTACGAAAATGTCATCTTAATTTTGGTGGCCGTGGGATTGATATTTTTTGGTTCCAAAAAGTTGCCTGAACTATTTAAGTCATTAGGAAGAGCCCAGGTAGAATATGAAAAGGCAAAAATAGAATCGAAGAACGAACTTACAAGAACTGAGTTGACCAAGAATCAATCGCAGCTAAGTCCAGAAAACGAAAACAACTTGTCGAGAGAAAAACTTGATGAAATGGCCTCCAAGTTGGGTATCGACGAAAATTCGAGCATTAGTGACATAGAACTAAAGCAGAAAATTTTAGAACGCATAAGGCAAGGAACATAAATTGTTCAACAAAACCAATAATTTGGCTTAGAAGTATAGTAATGCTATAGTACATTTACAAATAATAATAAGACCTTTTTTGACTTTCAATTACACAATTACAAAAGATTTAGTTCAAAGTTTTTTGATAGTGAAAATTAAACGAAGTTCAGATCTGAGAAAAATGGGTTGGCTAGCTGAACTAAGACAATCACAACCTAACGAAAGAATTCTTGGATTCAGACTTCTTATTTAAGTGAGATGACCTGCCACAATTCTCTTCAAAGATGCTTAGCATGTGAGCAAAAAATTGGGCGGATCGTGTTTTGATCCAGAGAACGAAATTTAATGCGTTCCTTGTACGTGAAACACCTCATTCACGTCAGCGAAAGATATGTCTGGTGTCGGACCGCCACCGATTACATAAATGTTGTTTCCCATAGCAACTGCGGCTAAGCCGTGTCGAGCAGTAGGCATGGGTGTCTCTTCAGTCCACGTCCTGGTTTGTGGATCGAACATTTCGTTATTATTGAATGTTTTATCTGGCGCTTCTCCTCCGAATATATAAACATTCCCATTTGCCACCGCTGCAGCAATACCGCCACGTTTTGTAGGCATGGGAGGCAATTCTGTCCATGAATTAGATTTTGGATCATATACTTCGTTATTGTTTAAATTTGAAGACTTGCCAGTAGGTCTACCTCCTATTGCATACAATTTACCATCTATTACTGCTGATGCGAGATGTTGCCTTGCAGTTGGCATTGGCGCCTTTTCTATCCATGTGTTCGTCGTGGGATTATACGCTTCATTTGTATTCAAGGGCTTATTTGAAGTTCCTCCTATTGCGTACAAAATGCCGTCAATGAATTGAGCTGTTAATGCTGCTCTTGCAGTAGGCATATCTTTCCCTTCAAGCCACTTATCAGTCGTCGGATCGTAAACAAAGAACTTGTTTGAAGGCACCTTGTTATCCAAAAAACCTCCCACTAGATAGATCTTATTGTTATAAGTAGCTGCTGCAGCATGGTTAAGATTTACCGGTACTGGAGAGGCATTTGCCCACGAATTGCTTTTTGTATCATAGACTTCCACAGTATTCTTATTTCTTTTTCCAGTCTCACCATAGCCGGCAATAATGTAAATTTTATCACCAATTGCCGCATACGCAGATTCCATTTTTGAGACTGGATTTGGCTTTGCAGTTTCCCATGACTTTTCATTAGCTAAATTAGGTGTTGGCTGCTGCGCATATGAATATCGGGTCAGTAAGAGTGGATTGCTTAGAGTAAAAGTAACCAACAGAACCAAGATTATTGCAGGGCTCAATTTTCCTCTTGAAATGCGACTGAATGAATATCGTATAGTGCCTAGAATGGTAGAATTAATATCGTTAAAACCACCATTATTTGGATTACGGGCTTTCATTGTATGTCCACCGTGAACAAATATTCCTTTTAAGGTTTATAGTTCAGAAATCGAATTGGCTATCGTGAAATTATGATCTATGCTTCCCTAAACAGTAGAATTAACATGCTGACAGAATGAATTCCTGTCCAGAAATCGTAACAATATGAGATGATTATGATTCCTAAAATAGAGACAAATTGCATAAAATTACCAGCAAAAGGTATTCAAAATATTTTGCAAATAAACTTGCTTTATTAGTGGAATTTCGGCCTGCTACAATGAAATGTACTGCAAATTCGAAAGACAGTTTAAATTATTTGAATAAACTATAAAGGTAATAATATTAAACTAAGTATAATGACTCGATTATTATGATTGACATATTTCTAGTTTCAATCCCGCAACCCATTATGACTTTGAAAAGTCAGACAGCGATGAGTAAGGACTCAATTTTCGTTAGTAATGTGTCAATATACGGGTGCTATCCTGATAAGTCGGCATTTGGATTGATGTTCTATTATTGGTTACTAGAATTCTCAAAAAAGTGAGTTCCTTAGGTTACTTCGTCTTGTTCCAGATTGTACGAAATTGTCAAGTAGGATTCAGAAAATCTAATTAATCAGATTTGTCAACTGAAAATGGCTAGTTAAACACTAGAACTTCCTATGATATCTTTATTCACTCGGTAGTAATGGTGGCATCAGCATCCTTCTTGATAACTCGAAAGAATTTCACACCGTCTTGTAAATTTTCGTCCCAGATAAGATCGTCAGTGTCTTTCAACTCCAAGTAGTCTTTTACAAAAGCCGGAATCCCATCCTTAATTTTCGATATCCTCACCATATATTAAAATGGATATAAATAGATAAAAACCTATGGCGCACACTATGCTAGTAGATAAAAATCCTGGGTACAACATTCAGTTTCGATCGAGTGTGATTGCGTTGTTTGGAGTAACATATTAGTGGATTTTCAACAATTCTGCTCATCGTAACTATATGGATTTGTCCGCAGGTCTAAAATTTGAACAGTACGGAATTCATCTGTTATGGAGAAAAATAGGCTGTTTCCACGACCACGAATTATGTTCACATTCTGGTCTACTGATCTATGCGGTTATTTTAATTGTGTTCAGTATTTCACGAATGTGAAAGAAATGTAAGTAATTACACTTGGAATTGAATAAATGTTTTTGGATTGTGGATCCTCGATTTGATGTGCTGTCAGATTCCCTATAGCTAGATTCAAGTTGAAAGCCAAAGTAATGATACTACTAACCATTGGTAACTCATAACTTTTAACTGCTAAGGTAAAGAATCATAATATCATTAATTCTGTTGTTGCTACAAAATAGCAGAGAAGAAATTGTGAGGTATATAATCACCATCCATTAAATTCTAAAAATTATCAAATCGGTATATTTTTAACTCTCCTTTGGAACAGAGTAGCTTACAACGAATCTAGAATTTAAATAAGTGATCTATATTTCAATTGAATAGCAGAACATAAATAATTGGAATGCAAAACAAGAATACCAAATCTCTAATTGGATTTGGGAAAGACAATCTGCAATGACTTTAATAATTAGCATATGCTTATTGTATATATAAAAAAATGGATAAGATTGTTTGACTATAATTGATTACAACTATTGTCTAAACTAAATCTAAGGTAATGACTTACTCAAATCTAATAAAGTATGTATTTGAGGTTTTAACGAAGATAAATATGCCAGATTTCAGCAGGAAAATATCATTCGTAGGTTTGTCGATCGCGTTAGTACTAATGGTGATCAGCACTGCGCATGAATACCAAGTGAAGTCAAAAACTGTCAGCATAAACTGCTCAAATGATAAACCATGTGAAAGAACTGTGTGTGAAAGCAGTAAGTCGTGCAGCACGACAATAGGCGAGTCGTTCCAAAGTAGATCTTCCTCGAATACAAATTCTACAACACTAGATCACCAGTATAACAGATAGTCTTGCTATCAATTTATTTGAAATTATGTCATATGCAATCGTGTATTTATATATAAATTGATTAACTCTTCAATAATTGAGAACTGACCACGCTAACTATAATCGCCGCGCGGTTATAAAGGTCCTAAACAGTACTAGGACATAAATGCATAATTGCGTTGGATCAATACTTGTTTTTACACATTTGACTAAGCTATGTGTCGTCAATTAAAGGCTACCTTATAAGCCAGATTGCAGACTATATGATTTTAGCCTCCGATCAAATAATCTAAAATAAGAATTGTCAGTTAATAATGACAGTTGTTTAATCGTAATAGAAAATCAGAATGGGATCTAGAATATGATGACTCACTTTATAAGGTCTATGATTCAGCAAAACGTCTGGCGGGTTACTTTTTTCCTAACTATGATAGCATGGACGAAGAAGTACGAAATGATCTAAAACTTAAGGTGCAAGATGTGAATTTAAATGACCCTAGCACGATTAAATTACTACACAAGATCCATGCAGTGCTTCATGGGGGTAGCCTTTTACTCCCGATGCTTAAGCTCGATTTATTGGACAACCAGAGTGGTATTTCAGTAGACAACGTAATTAATGCACTTCAAATTAATCTCAGAACTGCCGAAATATGGAAAGACTGGCTAACAATGAATAGTAACACTTTGGGAATAGTAGCCAGTGCGATATATACTGCAAGAGAAGACAGAAACATGCTTTCAATACTCTTAATCATAAAGGATGTAATCATTCTAGGTGAAAAAGAGGCTCTTGACTCTCTGGAGCCAATATTGAATAAATTACACAAAGATAGACTTCTTTAAAGCAATATAACTTTGAATTACATATGCCAGTTCGCATAAATGAATCGTATTGATGATAAACATGCATGAAATTTGTGTTACTCTCTCATTTCTGATTGTCCAGTGGGTTACTGAACTACCCCGTACGTAAATCCTCTCGCTTTCGTTCCGTGTAGTTTTCAAAATAGGTAGAAAAAATAAGTATAGTTCAGATTATTTAGCTTGAGAGAGAACACTTTCGAATTTAATTCATATTATTACGATGATGTCTATAATGAGTGTACTGACAGAAATTCGTATGTTAATGATAAAATTTTTTCATAACCGTTTTGATTTGTTAAATAGTAAAGTGTAGGAATAAGCTTCTGATAATATCAATAATTATATACTACGGGCGCGAACTTCATATATGTTAGCCTTTTACTCAAAGTCTCCATATCAGCTGTTATTATTTAGAGAAAGCTTTACTGAATTAGAATGTATTGAAAATGTTTGAGAAGTCTAGTTTGTTAGTGAACGCTTTTTATACAAAGTTGGATCAGGGAGTCGTGGAATCATTGATAAGGGATGCCGATTTGCTTTACTCAGTTGTTAATTCAAGGTCTGGCAGAAACGAAAATATGATTTTTTATATAGATCGCGATATGAATGCTATCTTAGGTGGGATTGAAAAGATTGGAACTAATTTAACTGAGGATGTGTTTTATAAAGAACATACTCCGGTAAAATCTAATCTACCGACTTTTCGATTAGGGCTTGAGATAAAGAAGATTCTCGTCGTGGACGATAATCCTGATATTATATTCACGCTCCGATCCATATTTGAGGAATACCCTGAAAGGTTCCTGGTCTCCACTTATACTAATCCAACGGAAGTACCTCATACATTTCAGACCAATTATTATGATCTTGCATTGATTGATATCAATATGCCAATATTGAATGGATTTCAACTGTGCGAGAAATTGGTCGATTTGGATGCAAACCTTCGAATATGTTTCATGTCTGGAGGCGAAATGAATCAAGATGCTATTCGAGAAATTTATCCGAAGATTAGTATCGGATGCTTCATAAAGAAACCGATTGGAGCAAGCGAACTCATCGAGAGAGTGAATTCACAGCTGGACTGAATTTAACCTATTGTGAAACCCTTGTGTGGAAATTGAAACTAGTTAAGTTGAACCGCAAGTGTATTCCTCACCTTTCTTATCAATACGCTATTTTCAACTGGGATTTTTATGAAACAGTCTTCAGTAGTTATTTCCGGAAATGATGCAGCCTTTTTGAATTGCTCATAATTAATTTCTCCAGCAGTCAAGAAACATACCTTTACTTTCTTATCAAGTAATCTGAGCTGTTCGTAAAGTTCGAATCCATCTAAATCTGGCAGCAGAATGTCAATTATCAACAAGTCGTAAAGACCGTTTTCAAAATTGTTGATGGCTATATATGGATTTGTAAAGGCTTTAACATTGTAACCCTCGCCTGATAGTAGCATTTCAAATAGGAGATTGATGTCTTCCTCATCGTCCACAATCATGATATTCTGACCCTTTACTGAATTGTTACTCTGGATCATTTTTCTGATTCTTCAAATTTTCTCCATTTGATCGCAGTTGGTGATTTCGAAAATTGAGATGTAGAAAATTCATGTTCCACTTGTCAGAGACCTCAATCTTACGAATCTATCTGGTACTAATTCTTTGTAAGGACAAAATATACCATATATCTTGTTGGCTAAATGATATCTTGAGATGAGCCTAATTGGAATCCTCTCCATGAATTATTACAATATTTAGTTACTCAATTACATTAGTTAGCAATAGTTGTTATTTTTCAGCAAATGCGTTGATTTTGCTCATGTAGATGAGCAGTAATTTGATTTCCTTAATCCAGATCAAATTCTCCAGCTCACTTTATGCGTCGGAGTTACTATCACAATAGGTGCCTCTCCTTCCTTCCACGGCTCCTTTCTTACCCATTCGAATTTTTCATAAAATTTTTTATATAAGCGCTTGAATTCAGGACCTTCTTCTAGTATCTCGGCGTTTCCATCAATTACAACAGCTTTATTGTCAGTTGACGACTGATAGGTATCCACAACTATAGCCACTTTATTGTTCTTGACAATGTTTCTATATTTCTTTGTTTGATAATCTGTAGCAAAAGCGAGCTTTCCGTTTTCAAATATATAGGAGACAGGTGCAACGTGAGGAATATTTTCATTCGCTGTAGATAATCTACAGATCTCGTGGTTAGTAAGAAATTTTGCTTCTAAATCTGTGAACTTTATGATGGAATTGGGATCTGTATCAATAGTATTTCCGTCACTGATATTGCTCATATTACAATAGAAAAAGAAGCATTTGTGTCATATTACATTTGTGTTTTTATAGAGCACTTGTACTATATCCTCTAAGACGTTTGTATAGGACTTTAGGATCAATTATTGTGGTCATTTTGTGTCTAATTTGATAGCGCTTGGTAAATCTTAGGTAAAGACACATCATATCTGTAGTTTATATTCATATGGCCATCGTCAAATTCTTCATATGAGTGGACAATCTTTAGTTTTTCTAATTTAGCATGCAGTATTCTTGCTCCCCAAATTAAATTAAATTCGTCAGTTTTTCCACAATCGATATGGATATACCTAAGCTTCCTCAGATTTGCTTGATATTTTTGAACTAATCTTGTTGGATCCCATTTCTTCCATCGTTCCCAAACCATCTCATTTATTTCCCCAGTTTGATAATCAAATGGGAGATCGATTCCTAGTTGTTTTTCATTAGGGTTTGGTGAGTAGTGTGCAGCCATGGCCAGAATATTTAAAGGAGCCGCATCAAACTTCTGATGTTTATTCTGTTTTTTCAAGAATTTCTCTAACCATCGTCTTGGCCCTCCGGCCTCTCTAAATGATTCGAGAGCTTTTGGAAAATCGGGAAGATAGCAGTATTCAAATGCGGCATCGCCAGAGTGATCGGCAAATCCCGAAAATATCGAAGGGTTTCGAGTAGATAGAGTGAACGAGCCATACCCGCCTGATGATTTCCCCCAAACTGCTCGAGATGATACGTTATATTTTTCGTCAATTAGTGGAACTATTTCTTGTATGATGTAATCTTCGTACCTTCCAGTAGCTGCTGAATTAATATACTGATTCCCACCATATTTTGTGAAGCAATCGACGAGAACCAACAGAAGTGGCCCACACTTTTTGTTTGAAATGAGCCGGTTCATCTTGCTTTCTAAGTTTTCACTCAAAGGGTCGACGTTCAAAAATGATCTACCTTGTCCGCCAAAGCCCGCCAAGCCAAATGCAGAAACATAGCCCTTTGAATTGCTTTGAACATATCCCGGAGGAATATAGACAATTACGTCTCTTTCAGCTTGATCGCCGAGGGGATTTGATTTTAGGACTTTACTCTCAAATCTGTGAATCGTTATAGTTCCCTTCTGCACTCGAGATTTAGGTATAGCCTGATATATCTATTTAATTGGTATCTACTTAAGTTTTAGTTCATATAACTTGAAATTCACACTTTGAAATAAAATTGGGTTTCTATTGTCGGGCATAATACCTTACTAACTTAAACCTAAGGTGGATTCTTGAAATTTCACTTGCGTTATTTTAATACAAGAACTATCTCCAAGATTAAGCGAGTACAAGAGGTTTAACCATCAGATTTCAAGATTCGTTGTTAATTAGATCATGACAGCTATGGACCTACTGTTGGAATATTTGTTGTTATTCTGTAAATCGCATGTGCATTTGCGATTCGTTCATTATACCGACCTCAGGGATTGCCAATTCCTTCAACTGAATCATCTTTTCAAACATTGCACCTTCAGCGGAATTAAGTTCTACTGCAATAGATCCGCTCAGAAGCTGTTAAATCTCGATTGAACTTCCATAAACACTTCGTAATCGTTCATAAATACCAGCGCAGTCAGGAGAATCAAATTCGAGTAGTTTGTCACATATCTCACGCTTAAGGACTTGGTTCGTGTCAATAATATTCTTGCCGCACATGGCACATTTCGTTAATTGCTTATCCATAGCAACTTACCGAAGATGGTACAGGTTTTACGAATTCCATCATGAACTGTGACAATAATATTAAGGATAGATATAATATTAATACATACGATAGATTCTTCTCTATTTTAATACCCTATCCACATATGATTTTGTTATAAGTTTTAAGGTTAGTTTACTGGAAGGAATATGGTATTTTGGACTTACTCTATCTTTTAGCATTATGGCTCCCGTAATACAATCTTAATTCTTGATGATCGTGATTGTTAGAATAATCGGGAAATTATATCTACTTTCGAGTCACATTTTAAATATCTAATCTGTGGAGATAGAAAAGTAGAAATCTTCCTACAATGCTCATAGATTGATATAATGCCAATTACAGATCCCACAAAAAAACAGATTGCGCAGCAACGTCGACTCTTCTTTAAAATTTGCTTCAAATGCGGAGGAAGAAACCCAATATCAGCTGCAAGGTGTAGAAAATGTAGAGGAAAACATTTAAGGTTGAAGAATAGGTCGTTAGGTGCTAAGAAATGATCGATAATCAAAGCTTGTTCATTTGACAGTTATTTAGTTGCGCGTTGTTCTGAAGTCTAGAGAACTGACTGCATACTAGGAACTGCGCCGTGAGAATACTCTGGTATTTCGCCAAAAACATTGCAAACGGATTTCAATCAGATTGAAAAACTTAATATCCTTCCGTAATGAAAGCATAAGACTAGAGCGTCCAGAGTTTTAATAATGAAGTATCCAAAAATAGTGTTAACGGCGGATAGAACTTTAATGTCCCCATATAGAGGAATATCTTTAGCATCATTTTTTGGCTGTGCACCCGCGGTAGATATTCACAGAGATCATAGTACATTCTGGTACAAGGTTTTAGGGCACCAAGTTACGCCAAAAATACTTTTCGATTTTATATGTAATCCTATTGAACAAAAGAATGGAGTAGCCTCGTATGCACCTTATGGATTAAGAAAGGTGGAGGCAGCTCTTCTAAGGGATGGATATAAACCAGAAGATGTGGTAGTGGCTCATCCTGACCATATCGAGAAATTCATAGGACCTGGAACTGAGGTTGTAGGAACCTATGAAATGGACCCACTTGGCATGGGCCCAGTAACTATGACTTTTACATACGGAAGAAAGCACATGTCGTATGATGAATACTATTGTAGGGATCTTCACCTAAGGATTAAGGCTGCAAAGGAAAGGACAGGGAGCCAAGCTAAAATTATTGCTGGTGCATCTGGCACATGGCAGTATAATTATGATCCAGCAAAGATAGAAGAGTATGGTCTATATGGCGTAGTAGAAGGCGACATGGGTGGCATAGGCCCTGAGATAGATGGTCCCGGGGGTAGATTTTTTGACGCTATTATTAGCGGAGATCTGGATAATATGAACCCATTTAAGAAATCTGAATTCAAAGTTCAGGTAAAAGAATTTCCTCAGAATGACGGGACTAAGCGTTATGGTCGGTTTATCCACTACAATGATGAACCTGATATGGATGAAATACCAAATATAATAAATCCAAGTATGCATGGAATGGTCGAGGTGATGAGGGGTTGTGGAAGAGGGTGCAAATTCTGCGATGTAACGCTAAGACCACTCAGATACTATCCTGTTGAAAAAGTACAAAAGGAAATTGAAATTAATATGAAGTACGGAGGTGTCAAGAGTGCTTGGATACAGAGTGATGATATTTTCGTTTACGGACTTAATCCAAGGACAACAAAAGATATGCAGCCAAATCGAGAGGCGATTGAGGAACTGTTTAGAGGTATCATGGACACTGGTATTGAACATACAAATCCCACACATGGAACTTTGGCAGGGGCCATAGCAGATGAAAGATTGATTCCAAATATATCAAATATTATTAAGTCTGGACCAGACAATCATATTGGAATTCAATGTGGCTTTGAAACTGGAAGCATTAGACTCATTGGCAAGTATGCAGACAGAAAATTAGCGCCATTCCGGCCCGAAGAATGGCATTGGGTCGTAAAAACAGGAATCAAGACTTTGAATGCTCACTATTGGGTTCCGGCTTTTACTCTCATTATGGGACTGGATAATGATGAGAACGCAGAGGATAGTTGGGAGACGATACGTCTTATTCATGAACTAGAAATTGAACAACCAGATTCAAAATTTACGGTAACTCCTTTAACATTTGTGCCCATAGGACTCTTAGGAAAATCAGAATTCTTTGATATAGGTAATACTATGGACCCTGGTAAGCTCGGCGTTATGTATAAAACTTGGCAGCACAATTTTAAGTATGGAATTCAGAAATTTATGCGCAGAATCGGAAGACAAAATATAGTAAAGAATATGTTTTTTGCTGGTTTGGCTAGGAGCTTGGGTGGAGTTCCGCTAAGTGCAATGGAAAGGTTTGCAAGAAGATTGGGTCCAGATCATGAAAGAGCAATTGAAAAGATCAAAGTAAGCTATTGGTAATAAGCGTACTCCAACTTCTTTTGTTACATGTATTGTAGTGTAATTTTGATTTTTGATAACTTCAAGATATATGATATATATTCAACTAGGGTAAAATTGGACTAATGTGAATTGAGTTGACAATAGGAATATTCGTACCTTCGATGTTAATGGCAATTTTTCCATATGTCTTCATAGGTATGTTTCCTGCATTTGGCTTGCTAATAGTTACAAAGTTACTTGTAAGCGGCAAATATGGAAAGAATCACAATTTTCGAAAGAAAACTGAACACAATTGACAAAAACTGCTCTGATTGGGCTTTTCAGCCTAACAGACACTATGAAAGCGAGCTATGGAACCAGACTCATCGAAATGAGTCTTTTCCATGATCTATTCTCAAACACCTCGGGATCATGTCCTTTCATATTAACTTTCATTGATGCTCTCTTAGTCAAGTATAGTGAGAACGAAGCTATTGATCGCCAAAATCTATCGTGACGAGCTGAGAGAAACGAATTAAGGGCCCATCGAACTGCTTTATATGCTCGAGGGTAATGGGTTAAAGAGTAATCAAGTAAGGATTCTTTTGAACTGGCCAAAACATATCTAGCATGTTCATAAAGTTCAGCTTTGGTTGCATATTGCGCAAGATCAATTTTGATTTTACCTTTGCGCATTCCAGCCAAAATTGAATCGATATTGTTATCTGTTTCGATTATGTTAACGCATCTCCCTAGAGTAGAGGCAACGTGTGAATCGCTACCTGATATAGTTTTCATATTATTATCATGCGAGAATTTTTCTGCTACAACGTTCGAAAAAATGTCGATGTTATTGCTATTAAATGACTCCATCAAATCACACATACGCGCCTTGTTTCGAATACCGTTTGAAACTGCAAATGGGTGAGCAGCGCATGAGATGGCAGATTGTGATCGAATTGCATCTAATGTCTCTTCGAGGCTCATGCCGCTCTTTATTTCATCTGTAATGCCATATGCTAATACATGCCCAAGGTTATTCAAAGTAACTTCTTGTGCTGGATAAACGTTGATATTTCTAAATTTATCGTGATTCTCCTGATACTCGAGCATTTGCTTGTAACCATCAAGTGTGTTGTGATTAGTTATGAACAAAACATCTAGTTCTTGGACAAAAGCCCGCTCAAACTGCTCTTGAATGCTTACTCCACAGTCAAACGGAATTTTGTCAGAGTTATTTCTATAATTTGAATAAACGTTGTGACAATGAAGTTCTGCCCTTAATATATCGGCCGTAGCTAATAACCCAAAAAAAGAGCGGGTGCCGCCAAATATATATATATCTGACGAATTTTGCTATGAAAGGAATCACTAGAAATCTAGTTCATAACGGGTCAACATTATAAATCCGACGTGTGACACTATTCTCTTAACAATTTCATTCTTGCATGATTATAGAAAAATGTTTTGTCTTGCGTATCGCGTAAGATTTCTATATTAATTAGAAACAGTTTTGTTACTGTACCATAAAGTTAAATCATCTTGGTCCCGCTTTTTGACTTTTTGAAAAAGAAAAATAAGATTAAAATCGAAGAACCATCACCTATCTCAAAATTTAACGATAACGAGTCTGATTATAAAAAAGATTTAGTCGTAACTCATCCGGCTCCCAAATCAGAAAAACCACCTACTCAACAAAGCAAGGTGATTGAAATCAGAAAACAAATTTCAATTCCAGAGGCAGTGGTAATATTGCATTCAAAGGACGAACTCAAAGTCAAGGAATTGGTATCAGACCTAGCCCCAATAAAGTCCTCAGTTGAAAAGGTATTGAAGAGTACTGAAAAAATAGCCGATGATCTCGAAAAAGAAAATATTAAGGTTGAAGAACCACGCTTTGAATCAATTGTCGATAATTCGAAAAGAACGATAATCGTAGCGCTGCGGAAGGAGTCATCATCTGTGATTACCGCCATCACGACATTAGATGATGCCATAAAATTTGAAGCCAGGTTGGAATCAATTGTGAACAGATTTAGTGCTCTTAGTAGTTCCCATAGTAGAGTTCTTAATGTGTTTGTAAAAAAATACGCTTCAAAACTACAAAGTGAATCTAACGCCATATCTAATCTGTCCAGGAAGTGTAAAGGAAAACTGACAGATTATCAAAAGTTCAAGCAATCGATTGACAACACAGAAGAATTGCTTAATTCTCTTTCAGAACATACTAATTCAATTAAAGATAATCGCGACACGATTGACAGAATTGAGTCGGAAATTAGACTTTTGCAAAATAAACTTGATATTAAAACAAATGAATTAAGCGAATTACAAAAAAGTAAAGAGCATTTTGAAATCTCTGCTCTTGATGCTGAGATTGTACAACTAGAGACTGAGGAGCATGATATTAATCAACAAACAGTAGATTTATTCGGACATCTTAACAGAGCCATAACTAAATATTCATATGGCATCCCTGCGAAAAGGGATCTTTCTATAAAGCTCCAAACAATGGCAACCGAACCATGGAAGATTTATTATAAAGAGGTTCAGAACGATAAAGTCTCATCTAAACATCGGACAAATTCTCGAGATTTCTCATTGTTCGGGGAATCAGAGAAGCAAGCCGATGCCAATGAATTCTTGAAATATCTCTCTATACTTCGAGAAATACAATCAGCGATTAGAAAGGGTACTATCGATCTAAAAGACTCTGAAAAAATAAGCTACTATCTTGAGCAAGCCATAGAATCTTTGCCTAGGTTTAATTTGAGATTGAGTGATATTGGTTCACGAAGACACTCGCTGATGGAGCAGAAAGCTCGTCTCGAAATCTTATCGAAGATCAATGTGTTGGAGGATTTCATCAAACATGCTAATGATGCAATTATTGAAAAGAGAAAGGCACTAGAATTAGTTCAAGGTGAAGTATCTGAAAAACACAGTAAGATAAATGATCTTATTTCAGAAACTCAAAATGACTTGTTTAAAATTGCAGGTCAACGCTACGATATACTATTTTGAATGTTGCAAACAGAATAACGAATAACTATATCTAACTAACCGGCAAGCGTACGCGGATCACGGCAGTTATTTAATGGGTTTCGGCTATCAACCTTATAGGCATTCTTTTCGTATAAATAATGCTATTAACTTCAAATCACTCAAGATCCAATCAGAATAACTTTTATCGTTTAACACACCTCATTTCATCTCCAAAAAACCGAAATTACCCCAAGACCCATTATCGCTAACCCTCCATATACTACAGGTATTACACCAATTGCATTCGCGCCTATAGAGATTGCAATTCCTGATGCAATCATTATCGCTTCTCCTATGCGTCTTTCATGTTTCAAAGGTTAAGAACAATATCTACCCACTAAAGCCGTATAAAAATTTAATTATTCTTTGCAGATTTGGCAAGACGGTGAATGAGAGCCGATGACGCTTCTAGACTCATTCTAGACTCAATTGAGAAGCAATGTGAATTTAATGTTGTTAACTAGCAAACTTTGTAACTTGATCTTTATACCTCATTTCGACAGTATATGTTCCCAATATGGTATGATAGTTATTAATTGCAATTTGAATGATATAAGTCATAAATAGATGTATACTTAAAATTTACATGGGGCTAGAGAAAGCCGTTGCACATAATTTTGAGTGGTAGCAGGTCATGTAGACATGGAGATAAATCAAGGAGCTTCCGATTGAACCAGAGTGTTTTCAGATTTTATTTTCCTATCTTCTGTATCTTAACTAGTGGCAAGAAGGGATGCCACTTTTGTGGGAGATAAATTTCTTTGGCCAGCGCCAGAAAGCGAATCCTTGTTGTCGATGATGAACCTGACGTAGTTGCATCGTTCAAGGTATCTTTGGAAAATGTGGGTTTTTATGTAGACACATACACAGACCCGAACACGGCAATTTCCAAGTTTAAAGCTAATCGTTATGACCTACTAATCATAGATGTTCGAATGCCATTCATAGACGGTTTCGAACTCTTCGAGCATCTACATAAAATTGATCCTATTCCAAGGGTTTGTTTTATCACGGCATATGAAATTAACTATCATGCACTGAGAGAGATTTTTTCATCCCCTGACCAAACGTGTTTTCTGAAAAAGCCAATAGAGATGAGCGATCTAATAAAAAGAATAAATCTAGAGCTTTCAAATCCAGAATAAATCCCAAAACAAGATAATATTTTCCTAAGATCTGTTGATCAAAACAAAGATTTTCCTATTTGTATCTATAGGGCTTCATTTGATTATATATTGACTTATCTTTGTGGTAAACTTTCCATAGCGCTAATTAATTCATGTACTTTAACAGCAAAAGGGTGGCCCGGATATTGCAATGCAGTCAAGAACTCTTTTCTTACAAATTGAATATCACAGTAGCAGGGAACCGACGATATGATATTCATTCTCAGTTCATCTGACAGCATCTTATTTAGATCACTATTTTGCCCCAGCATTAAACCTGAAATATCATTGCTCTGCTCAGATCGACTGGTTAAATCTGAACCAATCCTTTCAATTGTTGACAAGCTGTGTTTGTCGATCTTTCCTACAGGCTTCGTATGGGTCGGAAAGGACTCAGAATGCGCAAATTGATCATCATCTTGTTCAGTTGGATTATGAATTTCGTGTGCAAAGGTATGAGGAACACAGTAACCGGAAACTCTATTGAGGAGAAGATACGATCTCGTACCAAATTTTGTGAAAGAAGTATAAATTTCATCTACAATTTTTTTAGTTCCCTCAATATCGAGATCCCCCATTTTAAGTGTTAAAAATAAGATATCCGCAACAGCCAATGCATTTATTGACCAGTATCTAATTCCGGGACTTGTGTCTATCACTATGTAATCTGAATCGTAGCTAGAGATCAATTGTTCCCGTAACAGTATAAATCGTTTGAGAAATTGACGTCTCATATTCTCATTGACGCCGCCCTCTAACTTGAAAATGTCTTCTTTTCTAGTACTACAGAAGCCTACCCACAATTTTCCAGCTTTCATAGAAGCTTTATCTACGCGTCGGTCCATCACATCAGAGCCGACGGCTTCCGATCCTTTATTGGCTGCTCCAGAATGTCCATACTTGCTTACTTTTGAATTTTTTAGACTTGCCTGTTCCAATTTGGCTTCGATTGGGTTAGTTATGTCTGAAATAGAATTGTTTACGAGTGGCGTCATATCAACCATGACATCTTCTACTTCAGCATTCGAATAGAGATAGTCATTGATCGATTTACTAGGTTCAACATCAAAATATGATTGAAGGCTTGGAGCATAGACATCAAGATCGATTAAAGAAACTTTGTAACCTTTCTTGGTAAGACAGGCGGCAAAATTAGCCCCTATAGTAGTCTTACCAGTACCACCTTTATACGAATGAAAGGCAATACACTTTGTCAATTTTTTTGCCCATCCGTAATACAAATATCCTCATATAAAGAATTTTACTTTCGGACCTTTACAACCATAATTCAATTCGATGAGTTGCAAATCGTGCATTATTGCGATACAAGTATGTGTACTGCATCAAGAATCGGATTTGTTAACGGTAATCCTATTTGAAATTTATATAGAAAATGCAGAGAAATATTTACTTATCATCTCTAAAATAAATAAGAGTAGACTATTTTAAGAGAAAGAACAGCTCGTAGTAACGCTGGGTGTGATCATAAATGGATGAGACTTCCCTGGGCTCCAGTATGTGGTGATTGACCAACAAATTTCCTTCTATAGTGACCAGATGGCCTCTTTGACAAAAGTTCAATGAACCATGCTTCATGTTCAACCTCTTCTTGCATAATCCTTTGTGCTATGTCGTATGTTCTCGGATCTTTTCCAGCGGTCATGTCACAGACTTCACCCCATGATCTTATAGCACATTGTTCTGCTTCCAGCAGCACCTTTAGAATCGAATTTATGTCTTCCCAATTATCAGGCAAATATGCATCTGGACATCCTGCTTGATCAGCAAATTTTCTAATATCTCGGGGAAGGCCGCCTCCTAATTCATACAGCCTAGGTACCATTGCTTCGAAATGATTTCTATCCTCAATACGAGCATCTTCCACTATTTCCTTTATTCCTTCACCTTCTAGGCCAGTACAATGCATTCTAAGTATTGTATAGTAATAGTATGTGGTAAATTCAGCACCAACGCCCTTGGTAATTAGCTCCTTTAATCTTTCGACGTTAACCCCATTTTTTTCAAGAACCTCTAGCGCAACAATCTTTGGAATTTTTCCTTTAACCTCACTAGACATATCGAAGATCACCTCGTAGACTATATAAAAGGGTTTTTCAATACTTGAATCCCCTGCAAATGTCGTAGGCCATCCAATTCAGAAATTAATTGCATGTGTCCCGTCAAATGGCTCATTTCCATTGAATTTGTGGCCCACTCAATATGTGCTTAAACGAGGTTTCCTTCATGTGGTATCGTAATTCTTTGCTGTTAATCCTGGAAACATCTAACTTTGGGAATCTAATTCCTAATCACTCGAATCCATAATCTTTCCATCTGGCATCAACATATTCCTTAGTCTTAGGATCGACCTTTGCTAATTGCTGAATTTCTCTTGAATAACCTTCATCATTCCATTTGGTGGTCGCATCGATCCCAATTTTTGATCCGAGGTTTACAATCGGAGAGGCAGGATCAAGAGTATCTGTTGGAGCAAAGTCGATTATCACTACATCTCTTTTCGGATCCATTCTTGTAGTCAATGCCCATATGACATCGTCCATGTTCTGAACATCGATATCATTATCGACAACGACGAACATTTTTGTGAGCGCAAGCTGCCCGAGTCCCCAAAGACCCATCATAACTTTTTTTGCCTGACCTGGATATTGCTTCTTAATTGACACGATAGCGAGACCTTGAAACCAACCCGCTGGCGGCATGGAAAAGTCAATTACTTCAGGTTGAAATAGCTTTATGAGTGGAAGAAATGACCGTTCAATCACTTTTCCAATATATGCATCTTCTAGTACAGGTTTCCCAACCACTGTTGTTAGATAGATCGGCTTTCTCCTATGCATGATTCCTGTAAGATTAAATACTGGATATGGTTCAGGAGGTGTGTAATACCCGGTGTGATCACCGAACGGCCCTTCAATTTCTGTTTCTTGAGGATCAACATAACCCTCTAAAACTATATCAGCATATGCTGGCACTTCCAAGTCTACACTTCTGCATTTTACCAGTTTTGTGCCTTTTTTTCTAGTAATACCTGCAAATAGAAACTTATCCATACCCTCTGGAACTGGAGCCACAGCAGCGAAAACGCTGGCTGGATCTGCTCCGATAACAACTGCAACTTCAACCTTGCTTTTCAATTCCTTTGCTAACTCAAAATGCTGAGCACCACGTTTGTGAACCTGCCAGTGCATTAGCCCCTTCTTCGAATCGATGATCTGAATTCTATAAACTCCCATGTTTCGTACTCCGGTTTCCGGATGCCTCGAAACAGTCAAACCAAATGTGATGAATTTTCCAGCATCGCCGCTAAAAGACTTCAGGATAGGCAATAAGTCAAAGGAAGCTTCATTTTTGTTCAATATTATATCTGTGACTGGACCGCTTTCGATTGTTCTGGGCCCGTAATCTGCAATCTCTGATAACCTAGGTAACATCTTAATTTTGCTTAGAACACCTGCAGGCATCTTCATTTTTGTGAGATCTGAGATTCGATTACCAATATCAGTAAAATCATCTGTTTCTAGTGCAATCTTGAGCCTTTTCATGGACCCAAAGGCATTGCCCAAAACGGGCATGTCCGATCCTTCGACATTTTCAAACAAAATTGCTGGCTGAGGACTAGTACGATTATACATTAGTCTGCGTAAAATCTCAGCAATTTCCAACTCCGCACTGACTCTAGTCCTTATTCGCTTGAGCTCGTTAGCTTTTTCAAGAGCATCTACAAATTCTGTCAGACTCTCAATTGGCATGGGTGTAATCACTTAGGAAACACTACATAAGGATACCGCCGCAGAAAAAGACGTGTTCTCCGGTTATTTCTTACCAATGACTAAAATTTAACTAGATATGAGGCATTGCGCTCCAGTTACATTCTTATGTAGAATTTCTAGCTTGTTCCATTTGACAAATTTGAAAGCGTTTGCTAGTACAAATTCGTCATCTCGGCTAACCCAGAAATACATGCAGCAGTCATAGCGGCTTCGAATACCAATGCTATATTAGAATAACTAGCAATGATATGGCAGCGCGCATGGATTGACTTATCATTTTCTCGTTCACATTTGCTACACTTCCATTGAACTGCTTCACTACATGATTTACAATATTCCAAGGGATTCATTTCATTTCCGCATGATCTGCATAACACTTGCTTTCTAACAATCACGTAACCTTTAAATTTTTATTCGCTGTTATCTTTCAGTAGGTCACAAGCTAAGAACTATCATATCCTGTTTCACAGCTTGTTAAATATGACTTCTTGTAGAGACGATCATGTAGCTGTTTTAAAATTCTAGATGTGGCGCCCCATATAATTTCATTATCAAATTTGAATTTGTACATCTTCTCATTGGACATGATATT
>Ga0126370_10000161_pt1 | contig 23554 bp, 21 predicted proteins | sample PanSoiMetaPlot_3_FD_92586 | JGI IMG/M metagenome (GOLD analysis project Ga0126370, IMG submission 92586) | Tropical forest soil microbial communities from Panama - MetaG Plot_3 | ecosystem: Environmental > Terrestrial > Soil > Tropical forest > Bulk soil | place: Panama | collected 2016-02-17 | reverse complement strand
CGTGTCGGCGTAACGGGCCTGCAGCGCCGCGATCACGCGGCGGGATTCGTCGCGCAGCGCGCGTGCCTCGTCGAACCCGGCGTCGAATCCGGCGCGCACGAAGTTGCCGTCGCGCTTAAGGTGCGGAAGCTCCTCCGCCAGGGCCGCGCCAAGCTCGCTCGCGAGTGCCGGATCAAGCCGGCGCAGCGCGCGCGCCGTCTGCGCGAGCTCGTCGCCAAGCTCGCCGCGCCTCTCCAGCTCCGCGGCAATGTCGGCAGCGGCGAGAATGCCGTCGCGGATGGCGGCAAGGTCACGCGGGCCGCCGCGGCCCAGCGCGAGCCGCGCCAGCGCGCGCGCGAGATCGGGCGAAGCCTTCAGTCGCTCGCGCAAATCGGCGCGCGCCGCCACGTCGGTAACGAAGAATTCGACCGCGTCCTGCCGGTGCTCGATTGCAGCGGGGTCAGTGAGCGGAGCGGCAAGGCGCTGCGCCAGAAGCCGCGAGCCAGCCGCCGTGACCGTGCGGTCGATCGCGGCGAGCAATGAGCCGCGTTGCTCGCCCGAGAGCGTGCGCACAAGCTCGAGATTGCTGCGCGTCGCCTGGTCGATCGCAAGGGTCGCCCCTTGTGCCTCGCGCACCGGGGGCGAGAGCGGCGGGCGTGCTGCAAGCTGGGTGCGCTCGATATAGCTGATGCAGGCGGCGGCCGCCGTGAGCTCGAGCCGCGACAGCGCGCCGAAGCTTTCCGTGGTGGCGAGGCCAAAATAGGCCGCGAGCCGGCGCTCGGCAGTTGCCGCGTCGAACACGTCGCGGGTCAGCGGCGTCACCGCCGCCAGCGAGCGCAGATAAGGAGCCAGCGCGGCATCACCGTAGAGCGCGTCCGACACGATGATCTCGCCCGGCTCGAGCCGGGCGATCTCCGCGGCGAGCCCTGCGCGGTCACATTCGGCGATGCGGAACTCGCCGGTGGAAATATCGATCCAGGCGAGCGCGAAGCGGCTCTCCTCCGCGATCGATGCGCGCGCGCGCGCAATCGCCAGCAGATAATTATTGCGCTTGGCATCGAGCAGCGTGTCCTCGGTGAGCGTGCCGGGCGTGACCACGCGAATGACGTCACGCCGCACCACGCTCTTGCTGCCGCGCTTCTTCGCCTCCGCGGGATCCTCGAGCTGCTCACAGACCGCCACACGATGGCCAAGCGCGATGAGGCGGTTGAGATACTCGTCGGCGCGGTGGATCGGCACGCCACACATCGGGATATCGCGGCCGAGATGCTTGCCGCGTTTGGTGAGCACGATGCCGAGCGCGCTTGCGGCCACCTCGGCATCCTCGAAAAACAGCTCGTAGAAATCGCCCATCCGGTAGAACAGGAGACAATCCGGATTGGCGGCTTTGATCTCGATGTATTGTTCCATCACCGGCGTGGCACGCGGGGCGTCCTCACCGGGTGGGCTCGATTCGAAACCGGATGGAACGATCGGGCGCGCGGCATCCATGGGCGGCGACGCTAGCAGATGGCGCAGCGAGATTCATGGTGCGGCTTGTAAGATAGCCACAAGCGTGTGGCCGGGCCATCACCGGCTGGATCACACGCGACGACGTGCAGCAGCGGCAATACGGTGGGAAGTTCGGGTCAGCCGCCCGATGTTTCCGGCCTGATCCCCGACGTCCTGATCACCTTGCCCCATTTGTCGACCTCGGCCGCCATATAGGCGCCGAACTCGGCGGGCGTGTACAGGATCGGCGTGGTGGCGACGTCGGCGAGCCGCGCCTTGATGGTCGGATTCGTGAGCCCCGCATTGATCTCGCGGTTGAGCCGTTCGACGACTTCGCCTGGCGTGCCGCGCGGCACGCCGAGCCCGCACCAGGAGTTGGCCTCGTAGCCCGCGACCGTCTCGCCGATGGTCGGCACGTCCGGCAGCACATCGGACCGGTTCTTGCCGCCCATGCCCAACGCGCGCAGCGAGCCCGAGCGGATGTGCGCGAGCGAGCCGGTCAAGACGTCGATCGCGACCTGCACCTGCCCGCCGATGAGGTCGGCGACCATGGGCGCGCCGCCGCGATAGGGCACGTGGATCATGTTGACGCCGGCCATCATCTTGAAGAGTTCGCCGGCGACGTGCGAGGTCGAGCCGGTGCCGAACGAGCCGATGCTGATCTTGCCGGGGTTCGCCTTGGCGTAGGCGATGAGTTCGCCGACGGTCTTTGCCGGAAGCGACGGGTTGGCGACCATCACGAGGGGAAAATCGATGAGCCCGGAGACCGGCGCGATGTCTCGCAGCAGGTTGAAGGGAAGGTTCTCGAACAGCGACACGTTCACTGCTGCCGAGGCCGGCACGAACAGCAGCGTGTAACCGTCGGGCGGCGAATTAACCACGGTTTGGACCGAGATGTTGCTGCTCGCTCCCGGCTTGTTTTCGACCACGACGGGTTGGCCCAGCCGCTCCGCGAGCCAGGGCGCCATGATGCGCGATACGATGTCGGCCCCGCCGCCGGGCGGAAACCCGACCACCCAGCGCAGCGGCCGCACCGGATAGGTTTGCGCGCTCGCGCGATGCGAGGTGGAAATCGCGCTGGCGGCGCTGGCGAGATACAAAAATCGACGGCGAGAGAGATTCATGGCACTCCTTCCTGCCGCCCAAGAGGTCGAGGCTAGTTCACCAGTTTTCGGCCGGTGACTGCTTCAAGATTCTTATAGTCGATTTTTTCGCGGTCCGCCTTTGGAATGTTGAGCGAATCCAGGATCTCCAGCGTGAGCCGCGGATACATCGTGCCGCCTTCCGGATCGAACGGGCAGTCCGAAGCGAACACGATCTTTTCCAACGGAAAGAACTCCAGGCCGCATTTTGTCGCTGGCTTGCCGCCGAACACCGCGGTGTCAGCAAAAAAGTCCTGCTTGAAATAGTCGAGCGGGCGTTTTTTGAGGCTCTTGCGCAGGGAGACGTAGTCTTCGTCGCTGGTGCGCGAGCCCAGCACGTCCCAACCCGGACCGATGCGGCCCTCGAGCATCGGCACGATGCCGCCGAAGTGATGGGTGATGATCTTGAGATTGGGATGGTTGTCCATGATCTTCGAAAACACCAGGCGGCCCATGGCGGCAGCCGTCTCGTAGGACCATCCAAACGTCCACCAGATTTCGTAGAGGGATTTCTTCTCGTCGATGTAGTCCGGCATATTGGCGCCGCGTGCTGGATGCAGCCAGATCGGTTTGCCGAGCGCGTTCATTTTTTTCCAGAACGGCAGGTATTGCGGACGGTCGAGCGGCTTGCCGGCGACGTTGGTATAGATTTGCACGCCGAGCGCGCCGAGTTGGTTGATCGTGCGTTCCGCCTCGCGCACGCCGGCATCGGGCGCGTCGAGCGATATCTGCGCGATCCAGCCCCGGAAATGCTCGCGTTCCTTTGCGCACAGTTCGGCAAAGCCGTCGTTGATGATGCGGATGAGCTCGTCGATCTGCGCCGGGGTTTTCGCGAAGGTTTCGACCGGCGGCTGCGGGTAAGACAGGATCTGCTGATAATCCTTGAAGCCATCGACCATCTTCTTGCGATGGTCGAGATTGAACAGCGCCGGCAGCGAGCGCACGCGCTTACCCATATCCTTGTAGTCGCCGGCGACCTCTTGCATCTTGTCGAAGAATTTTTTCGGGAAGAAGTGCGTATACGCATCGATCCGCATCTGCGTCCTCCGGCTTTCTTCTGAGCGTTGTTAGCCGCTCGACTGCCCGCTGTCCATCACACGGCCGCAGCCGCGCGGTAATGTCCGCTCATTCCCGCGAAAGCGGGACACGCGGCAGGGCCCTATTTCACCGTTATATTCGCCTCGCGAATGATGCGGCTGTAGTCGTCGACCATTCGTCGCAGGTAGGCGGCGAATTCTGCCCCGCACATGCCGACCGGAAACAGCCCTTGTTCGGCGAGTTTTCGCGCCATGTCGGGGGCTTTGATCGCGCTGCTGAAGAAGCCGGAGAGCCGATTGAGCATCTCGGGCGGCGTCTTCGCCGGCGCCACGATGCCATAGAAGATATCCGCCTCGTAGTTGCTGATCCCGGTCTCGCCGAGGGTTGGCACATCCGGGAGCGTCGCGACCCGCGTGCGCGAGGTCGTCACCAGCCCTCGCAGCGTGCCGGCTTTGAGCTGCGACACGACGGTCGGATAATCGGCCCACACCGCCGCCACATGATTGCCCATCAGCGCATTGATTGCGGGCGCGGTGCCGCCATAGGGCACGTAGGTCAAGTTGATGTTGGCCGCGCGCTTGAGCACCTCGATGGCGACGTGCAAGGAAGAGCCGGGCCCGCCGCTCGCGAACACCAGCTCGCCAGGTTTGGCACGCGCCGCGGCAATCAAATCGCCGAGCGTATGATAGGGCGACGAGCCGAGCACGACGAGGACCATCGGGGTTGCCGCGAGATAGCAAACCGGTTCGAAGCTTCCCGTTGGGTCGTAATTCGCTCGCTGCAAGGGCGGGTTGATGACGAACGAATTCGCCACGAGCAGCACGGTATGGCCGTCGGGCGCGGCGCGCTCGACCGCCTCGGTGCCGATCACCGTGCCGCCGCCCGGACGATTCTCGACCACGACGGTTGGACCCTGCGTGCGGCCGATCTGCTCTGCCATCAGGCGGGAGAGGATGTCGGGACCGCTGCCCGGCGTATAGGGCACCACGATCTTGATCGCGCCCGCCTGCGGCCATGCGGCGGACGCAAGCACCGCCGCCGCGAGCACCGCTGCAACCATAATGAGCAATCGCCTAAGCAAGTGTGCTGTCATGATTTGCTTACTCGCTCGATTATGTCAGAGCGCTAGCATATTCGATTTCGTGCCCGCCTCCCAATCCGGCGAGAGGTATTCACATGCGCGAGGGAAGCCACAGCGCGATGATCGGGAACGAGATCAGGATCACCAGCCGGATCAGGTCCGTCGCGATGAAGGGCAAAACGCCAGCGAAGATCGTCGAGAAATTGATGTCCTGGATCACGCTTTTTATGACGAACACGACCATCCCGACCGGCGGATGAATGAGCCCAAGCTCCACGGTCATGACGATGATGACGCCGAACCAGATTGGGTCGAAGCCCAGTTCCTTGATCACGGGAAAGATGATTGGCACCGTGAGGATGACCATGGCGAGCGCATCCATGAGGCATCCGAGCACCAGATACATCAGCATGATGAGCGCCAGCACGCCGTAGCGTCCCACGCCCAGCCCGGTGAGGAATGCGGTCACTTTCTGCGGCGTCTGCGTAATTGTTAGAAAATAGCCGAACAGCAGCGCACCGATGAGAACCGTGAACACGGCGGCGGCGGTGCGCGTCGCCTGCAGCAGCGAGCGACGAATATCGGTGCGCGTGAGCCGGCCGCGCAGGACGCCGATCAAAAATGCGCCGCCTGCGCCCATGCCGCCGGCCTCCGTCGGTGTGAACAGGCCACCGTACAGGCCGCCGATGACGAAAAAGAACAGCAGCAGAGTTGCCCAGATATCACGCAGTCCCGTGAGCCGCTCGCGCCAATCGCTGCGCGGGCCAGCCGGCAGATATTTAGGCCGCGCCCGGACAATGACTGCGACCGTGGTCATGTACATGGAGGCGGCGAGAATGCCGGGAACGATGCCGGCGATGAACAGCTTGCCGATGTCCTGCTCGGTGATGATGCCGTAGACGGCGAGGACCGTGGACGGCGGCAGCATGGCGCCCAGCGTCCCGCCGGCGGCGATCACGCCGGCGGCGAACGACTGCGGATAGCCGTAGCGACGCATCTCCGGATAGGCGACGGTGGAAAACGTCGCTGCGGTCGCGACCGAGGAGCCGGAGATTGCTGCAAAACCGCCGCAGGCCGCGATGGTCGCAACGCCGAGCCCGCCGCGGCGATGGCCGAGAAAGCCGTTCGCCGCCCGAAAAAGCTCGCGACTCATGCCGGAATTGGTAACGAACGCTCCCATGAGCAGGAACATCGGGATGACGCCGAAGGTGTAATCGGTCACGGTGCGCATCGACGTGTGCCCGACGATTTTGAAAGCGGCATCCCAATTGACCAGGTAGGAAAAGCCGCTGACTCCGACCAAGCCCATCGCCATGCCCACCGGCACGCGCAACAGCATCAGTGCGAACAACACGATGAAGCCGAGGATGGCGACTGCATCGGTGTCCATCGCCATTCACTCACTCGACCGGCTTGATCTGATACTGGCCGCCCATCAGTTCCGGATGGAAGATCAGCCGGTAGGTACGCACCGCAATCAGCAGCACCGCGGACACGTCCCCCAGCCATGCGACTAGGAAAAACGGCCAGGTCGGCAATCGCAGATCGAAGGTCAAGACGTTATCGGCGCGTGAGCTCAGCACCTTGTCAAACAAGGTCCAGGTCTGAACCGAGACGACGAAGAGGAGAACGAGCGTTGCGAATACGTCAATGAAACGCTGTAGCGTCGGTCCGACATTCGCATAGACGAGGTCGACCGTGATGTGAGTGCCCCGATACGAGGTTGCGGCGATGCCCCAAAAAATCAGGATGCCGAGAAGAAGCCGCCCGAAGTCGTAGCTGTCGCGAATCTGCACGCTGAAGAAATATCGCAGCAGCACCGAGGTGAAGATATCCGCCGCGACGATGCCGACGAAGAACGCCGCCAGTAGCTCGATGCCGTCGATGAAGCGATCCATCCGATTGCGCCGGCGGCGGCCGGTCGCGACATCTGGCGGTAATTGCGCATCGGCCATTATGGGCGGTCCCTCACGCGGCGTGGCAGCGGAGTAAGCGTAGGCCTAGTAGGGTGGGCAAAATCGCCGCGCAGGAGGGAGCGTAATGCGTGTTGCCTTCGTGAGCGATTTTGCCCACGCACAGAGCACGCGTGGGCATCGCGCGTGTGCCACAGGTGCCTACGAGTCTCGCTGCTTAATACCCCGCATTATATTGCGCGAGCGCTTGCTTGAGCTCCTTCAAGATGGTGTTGGGATCGCCACCGGTCTTGCGCACGTTCTCGGCCCATTGCTTCTCCAGCGGCTCGGCCGACTTCTTCCACTCCTCGAGCTGCGCCGCGGTGATCGGGTAGACCTCGTGACCGGGTTCGGCTTTGACCTTCGCGATGCCCGCGTGCTCGAAATCCGCCCACGGGTCGGCGAATTTGCTGGCCCATTCGGTGGTGCAGTGATCGTCGATCACCTTTTTCTGGGCCGGCGACATGGCGGCGTAGGTGCGCGGGCTCATCAGCCACTGGAAGGTGACGGTGTGGAGCGGCGCGTCCATGTGATACTTCGTCACCTTGTCGACGCCGAGCAGCGGCACCGAGCCCCAGGGGAAGGTGACCGCCTCCGCCACGCCTTTCTCCATCACGTCGCGCACTTCGGTCGCGCTCGCCTGCACGTTGGTGCCGCCGAGGAGCGTCACCCACGCGGCCACCGTCGCCTGCGAGGGGCGAACCTTCATTCCCTTGATGTCGCCCGGTACCACGATTTTCTTCTTGCTCGAGTGCCAGGTGAGCGGATCGAGGATGAAGGAAAAGCAGTATTTCACGTCCTTCATCTCGTTCGGCGCGTACTTGCGATACCAGACGTCGACGGCGCGAATGCCGCCCTTGGCGTCGCCGACGAGGAACGGCAATTCGCCGGCGGCGATGATGGGAAAACGGCCGGGCTGGTAGCCAGGATTGACATAGGTGAAGTCGGCGATGCCGTCGCGCGCCATGTCGTAATGGTCGAACGCTTTGCCGAGCTGCTGGGATGGAAAGACCTTCGATTTGATGGTTCCGTTCGAGGCCTTCTCGACCGAGGCGCCCCATTCCTCCATCGCCTTCTGCAGCGGATGGGTGGGCGGCACCCAGTGTGACAGCTTGAGCTCGAAGGTCTTGTCCTGCGCGAGCGCGCCCGAGGCTGCGAGCAGCAGCCCAGCGGCGATCGCTGCGGCAAAGGAATTCTTGCTTCGACGCGATGGCATCCTCTCCTCCTGACTCATCGTTCTTGTCGCCGCACGGCGTTTGCCGGCATTGAGCCCGAAGTGATCGGAACTGTAAAGTGACGTAGTGAGTTCCGTTCGTCCCCGCGAAAGCGGGGACCCAGTGTTTCCGCCCTGGATTCCCGCTCGCGCGGGAATGAACGGAGTTTGACTGCGCGCGTGCGCGAGATGATTGGTGGATCGTGAACGGCAAGAGCGACAAGGACGCGAACGCCGATCCGGCGTTGCTGCACAAGAAAATGCTGCAGTTGCTGAGCAGCCTATGGGTGACCCGCGCGGTCGGCACCTTCGCGCGGCTCCGCCTCGCCGACGTCATGGAGGATGGTGTCGCGAACCACGCCGCGATTGCCGCAGCGCGCGGTCTTATCCCTGATCGTCTCTATCGGCTGCTGCGTGCGCTCTCGACGCTGGGTATCGTGGCCGAGCCGACACGCGGGCACTTCACGCTCACGCCGCTCGGGCGGCTCTTGAGCTCGCATTCGCCCCACAACACCCGGACCACCGCCATCTTCCTCAACGATTATTTCGCCGACATGTGGACGCATCTCGACGACGCGCTCGCCGGCGAGCGCACCGCCTTTGAGTCGCTCAAGGGCGCGCCGTTCTTCGAATGGCTTGCGCGAAATCCCGGCGAAGCTCGCCGTTTCGATCGCATGATGCTCGAGGTGCACGGGCCGGAGACGCCGGCGATCGTCGCGGCCTACGATTTCTCGCGCTTCGAACACGTGGTCGACATCGGCGGCGGCAACGGCTCGCTCTTATCCGCCGTGCTCGCCGCCTGCCCGAACCTGCGCGCTACGCTGTTCGATATGCCTGAAGCGGTCGCCGCGGCGAAACGAGGGGAGGGTGGCCCGCTTCCCGGCGTGAGCTTCGTGAGCGCCGACATATTTACGACGCCGGCACCCGCGGGCGGCGACCTCTATCTCATCCGCCATCTCCTGCACGACTACGAGGATGACGATTGCATTCGCATTCTCGCCAATGTGCGTCGGGCCATGCAGCCGCAGGGGCGCGTGCTGGTGCTCGAATCGCCCTTGCCGTCTGACGAGCGTCCGGGCCCGGGCCGCTGGCTCGACTTGCAAGTGATGTTGCTGTGCGGCGGGCGCGAGCGCACGGTCGAGGAATATGCCGCGCTGTTCGAAAAGGCCGGCCTGCATCTCGCGCGCACGATCCCCACCAAGCACCCCGCCATGACCATCGTCGAAGCGGCGGCGGCTCTTCCCGCCTGATCGAGCGAGCATGCGCGCAGAGCCACCTTTGATCGCACGCCGGCACGTCTTTTATGTCAGCGGTTACGATCCGCAGGGCGCCGAGGGATACCACCGGCTGTTCGATCGCAGCCTGGCGCGTTTCCTAAAGATATGGCCGCTTACGGCGCGGCTCGGCCAGCTCGCGTTGGATTCAGAGACCTTCGCGCACTGGAACATCGAAACATCGGGTCCGAACTGGCAGGTCTTCACCCGCTATGACTTTCTGCGCCAGGAGCACTTCGTCCGTGGGAACATGGCCGAGCCTCTGCCGCGGCAGATCCCCCGTGCCGTTGCTTGGACAATTGATTATCTCCTCAGCGGAGCGCTGGTCCGCGTGCTGCGCGCCTCTGCATATTTCGGCCTGGTGCTCATCTATTTCCAGCTGATGCTGATCGCGTGGGTCGCGCTGTCGGCTGGCGGTGCATGGATCGTCACCGCGGCGATCACACGCGCTTTTGCCTTGCACGGCTGGGCGGCACTAGTCATCGGTGTGCCTGCTGCGATCGCGATTTTCTTGAGCTTGCGGCCGCTCGCCGACCGCTGGTTCCTCGTCCAGATCAACAACCACTGGCCCTATCTTTGCGAATTCGCCCGCGGGGAAGCGACTGGCTTCGATCCTCTAATCGAGGCCTGCGCGCAGCGCGTGATCGCCGCCGTGCGCACGAATGACGCCGACGAGATCATCGTCATTGGCCATAGCGGCGGCTGCGCGCTGGCGCCGGCGGTGATCCTACGCGCGCTCGAACTCGATCCCGATATTGGGCGCCGGGGACCGCCGCTCATCCTGCTGACGCTCGGCTCGATCGCCCCGGCAGCGGCCCTGCATCCCAAAGCGCAAAGCCTGCGCGCTACCTACGCGCGGCTCGCGGTCGAGACCTCGGTGCCGTGGATCGATGCGCAATCGCGCGCCGACGTGCTCAACTTCTGGGATTTCGATCCGGTTGAGGGGATCGGCGCCCGCGTCGCGGGCCAACGCTGCAATCCCTCGATCTGGAAGGTGCGCTTCGGCGACATGCTGTCGCGGCGCTTCTACTGGCGCATTCGCTTCAACTTCTTCCGTCTGCACTATCAGTTCATCATGGCAAGCGACCGCCGTGCCGCTTACGATTATTTCATGCTCGTCTGCGGCCCGCTGCCGGTCGCGACCTGGGCCAAGCATCCCGCCGGCGCGCTGGCGCGCTTTGCCGCTGACGGCAGTCTGGCGGTCGATGGCGTGAGCCCGCGCGCGAGCCCTAGCCCCGCGTGAGCGGCGAAGATAAAGATCCCGGCTTATTTCTGCGACAGCCGCGCGATGACCGCTTGCGGCAACGGCTTCGCCTTCATCGTGCCCTTGGCGGGATCGCCTTCCACCCATACCCGGGTCTCGAAGCCCTCGGCCGCGAGCGCGCCGTCCTTGTACAAGCGGTGTCGCACGTCGAAGCTCGAGCGGTGCAGCGCCGTGACCGCGGTCTCGACCGTCACCTCGTCGCCGTACCTTGTAGGAAGAAGAAAGCGCGAATGGGCGTTGACCAGCGGATGCCCGGCGAAATCATAGGCCTTGAGATAATCGATCTTGCGCATGCCGAGCGCGCGCTCGATCAGCGCCGAGGTGCTGGCGTCGAAGATCGCGAAATAGCGCGGGTAGTAGATGATCCCGGCCGGATCGCAATCGCCCCATTCGATGCGCACGACGCGGTAGTTGACGAGCATGCGCTCTCATACCAAGGGCGTTAAATATCGACACGGCATGCCCGGGCTTGACCCGGGCATCCATTGAAAAGAAACGCTTTGATTCAATGGATGGATTGCCGGGTCAAGCCCGGCAATGACGGCTGGAGGAAGCGCTGCCGAAGGCATGGTGCTTACATCGCTCAGCGCGGTGCGAGCCGCAGCGCGCCGTCGAGGCGGATCACCTCGCCGTTGATGTAAGCGTTTTCGATGATGTGGCGCGCGAGCGAGGCGAACTGATCGGGCCGCCCGAGCAGCTTTGGAAACGGCACCGCTGCGGCGAGACTCTTCTGCGCTTCCTCCGGCAACGCCATCAGCATCGGCGTGTGGAAAATGCCTGGCGCGATGGTCGCGACGCGAATCCCGAACTGCGCGAATTCGCGCGCGGCCGGCAAGGTCAGTGCGGCGACGCCGCCCTTGGAGGCGGAATAGGCGGCCTGGCCGATTTGCCCTTCGAAGGCGGCAACCGAGGCGGCCATGATGATAATGCCGCGCTCGCCGTCGGCGAGCGGGCTCAAGCTTTGCATGTCGGCGGCGACGAGCCGCATCATGTTGAACGTGCCGATGAGGTTGATGCTGATGACGCGCTCGAACTCGGCGAGCGGCATCGGTCCATCGCGGCCGACGATGCGCTTGGCCGGCCCGACGCCGGCGCAATTGATCAAGATGCGTGCTGGCCCGTGCCGCTCGCGTGCCTCCTTGAGCGCGGCGTTCGCTTGCTCGGCATTGGTCACGTCGCACGCGACCGCGTGGCCGCCGATCTTCTGCGCCAGCGCGCGCGCGCCATCCTGATTGACGTCGATCACGGTGAGCTTGGCGCCGGCGCGGGCAAGCTCGCTCGCGGTCGCCGCGCCCAGTCCCGAGGCGCCGCCAGTCACGACCGCCGCGTGTCCCTTGATGTCCATGGTCAGTGCTCCCGTGCGGCAGGGGCGTCCGGATTCTTGATCAAGAGCGCGATGCCCTGCCCGCCGCCGATGCAGGCCGAGGCGATGCCGTAGCGCAGCTCTGCGCGCTTGAGCTCGCGCGCCAGCGTGAGCGCGAGCCGCACGCCGGTTGCGCCCAAAGGGTGCCCGATGGCGATGGCGCCGCCGTTGACGTTGAGCTTTTCTTCGTCGATGCCCAGCTCGCGCGCGCAGGCCATCACCTGCGCGCCGAACGCTTCGTTGATCTCGAAGCGGTCGATCTGCGACAGCTTGAGCCCGGCGCGTTCGAGCACGGCTTTGATTGCGGGCACGGGGCCGATGCCCATCACGTCGGGCGGCACGCCCACGGTGGCGCCGGCGAGAATGCGCGCGAGCGCGGGCTTGCCCGATGTCTTCGCATAATCGGAGGAGGCGACGAACGCCGCTGCCGCGCCGTCGACGATCGCCGAGGAATTGCCGCCGGTCTGCACCCCGCCGAATGCGGGACGGATGGCGGCGAGCGCCTCGAGCGGGGAAGGGCGCACGTGGGTGTCGGCGGCAAGCTCGTTCGCGCCGCTAAGCTTCAGCGCGCGCGGCGCAAAACCCTCCTGCTCGAACGTCTCGTTCTTGACCGGCGCTATCTCGCCGGCGAGGAAGCCCGATTTCTGCGCCGCGAGCGCGCGCGAAAAACTGCGCGCGGCGTAGGCGTCGACTTGCGCGCGCGTGATCTGGTATTGCCGCGCCAGATTCTCCGCCGTGTCGCCCATGGTGACGTTGGCGGCCGGATCGCGCAGCGCCTCCCAAAGAAAATCCTTGAAATCGACGGCGCCCATGCGAAAGCCGCCGCGCATGGTATAGGAGGCGACTGGGTTGCGGCTCATGGACTCCGTGCCGACGCAGAGCGTAAGCCCGATCTCCTTGTGCGTGATGACGTCCGCCGCCTGCATCAGCACTTCGAGGCCGGTGCCGCAGACCCGCTGCACCATATGCGCGGGCACCTCGATCGGCACCCCGGTATAAAGCCCGATATGGCGCGGCAGGCAGTACGTGTCGAAGCTTGCTTGCGCCATCGAGCCGGTGATGACCGCGCCCACGTCCTGCGGCGAGACGCCCGATCGCGCGAACGCCGCGCGCGCGGCTTTGATGCCGAGATCGGTGGGCGAGACCTGCGCCAATGCGCCGTTGTAGTCGGCGAACGGCGTGCGCACGCCGTCAAGCAGCCACACCTCGCTCCAGCTCGCGCTAAGACCTGCAGTCTTACTCGCCATGATCATGGTCCCATATCTATCACGAGCACGCGCGGCGAAGGGTCAAGCGCGTAGAGCTCGTCCACGAGGTCGCCGCGCCGCTTGAGCACCGCGCCCTGGTTGATCGACCCCTTGTCGGTCATTTCGCCGGCGTCGAGCGAGGGCGGCTCGCGAACGAGGATGGCGCGGCAGACGCGGTTCGAGCTGCCGGTGCTCGCCCGTGCTACGCTCGCAAGCCGCGCGCGCACTTCTTCGCGCACCCGCGCGTCGACGGTTACGTCGGCCGCCGCGGCGAGCCTACGGCAGGCGGCCACGTTCGGAAAAATGAGCGCGCCGAGTTCGTTGCGATCGGCGCCGGTGATGACGACATCGCGTGCATAGGGCTCGAGCGTTTGCAAGAGGCGCGCGCGCAACGGACCAACATTCACCCAGGTGCCGGTCGCCAGCTTAAAATCCTCGGCGACGCGACCGTCGAACAAAAGGCCGGCGCGCGGATCGTCCGGGTCCTCGAATTTGAGCGCGTCGCCGAGCTTATAGAAGCCTTCCTCATCGAAGGCCTGCGCGGTGAGTTCGCGTTGCCGCCAGTAGCCGGGCGTGACGTTCGGCCCGCGCACGCGCGCCTCGAGCTTGCCGTGATACGGGACGAGCTTGAGCTCGACCCCGGGCACCGGCACGCCCATGTTGCTCGAATCCTTGCTCTGCCACATCCGCGCGAGCGCCATGGGCGCCGTCTCTGTCGCGCCGAGGCCGGTGAGGAAGTTAATGCGCTCGCCGCAGGTCGCAAGCGCAAGCTCCTGCATCTCGTCAAACACGGACTGTGACAGGGCCGCGCCCGCGAACCACAGCACTTTGAGCTTTTGGAAAAACGTCTTCCGCAGCTGCACGTCGGCGCGGAAATAAGGGAGTAGCGCCTCGTAGCCCTTCGGCACCGTGAAATACCAGTTCGTCGCGACCTCGCGCAGGTTCTTCACTGTGGTTTCGATCGCTCCCGGCAGCGGCTTTCCTTCATCGATATAGAGCGTGCCGCCGTTGTAGAGCACGAAACCGAAATTGTGATTGCCGCCGGCGGTGTGATGCCACGGCGCCCAGTCGACGATCACCGGCGGCTCCTCGGCGAAGAAGGCGAGCTGGGAAAGAATCATCGCCTGGTTCGCGCACCACATGCGCGGGGTGTTGATCACGGCCTTGGGCGTGCCGGTCGAGCCTGAGGTGAACAGGAACTTGGCAATCGTGTCCGGGCCGACGATTGCGTGCGCCGCCTCGGCTGCGCCCGTCGCGGTCGCAGTGAGGAAGGTCTCGAACACCGTCGTCGGCCGGTTCGGGAGCGGATTACGGGTGACCACGACTTCGACCCCGGCCGGCACGACCGCCTCGAGCGCGCGGCCGTAGCTTTGCCCGTCGGCGGCGAAGACGAGGCCCGGCGTGAGCAGGTCGATTATCGATCTCAATTTGCCGAGGTCGTTCGAGATCAGCGCAAAGGCCGGCGACACCGGCGCGTAGGGGACGCCGATATAGTTGGCGGCAAGGCCAAGGAGCGCGTGCTCTATGTCGTTGCCTGAGAGGATCACGAGCGGCCGCTCTGGGGAGAGACCGCGTTGCAGGAGCGCTGCGCCGATGCGGCGGACCTGCTCAAGGGTTTGGCCATAGGCGAGCTTGCGCCACGACGAGCCGGCGCGTTGCGCGAGAAAGGTGCGCGCGGGAGCTGCCGCCGCCCAATGTTCGAGGCGCTCCGTCAGCTTGGCAGGATAGGGGGCAAGCGTATGCGGCGAGCGCAGCAGGATGGTCCCATCGCCTCTGCGCTCGGCCACCACGTCGCGCGGCCCAAGCTGCACCGCCCGCATTGGGGCGGCGGCAGCTTCGGCTCGACGCGCTTTGACCTTTGTTGCCATGCCGCTTCAGCTGCGCACCGTCTTCGGCGCGCGTTTTTCCAGAAAGGCTTTGAGCCGCGCTTTCGCCTCCTCGTCGCCCTGGGCGATCGCCGAAATCAGCGCCTCCGTGAGATAGCCGCTGGCCGGATCGGCGGCGGCGATGCGCGGGAGCACGTGCGTGACGGCGAAATTCGTCATGGGCGCGTTGCCCGCAATTTGTTCAGCGAGCGCGATGCCCTTGGCAAGGCCCGCGCCGGCGGGGACGAGATAATGCGAAATGCCGATCGCCTGACCTTCTTCGGCATCGTAGGTGCGGCCGGTCAGCATCATGTCCATCATGCGCGCGGTGCCGATCAGCCGTGGCAGGCGCACTGCCCCGCCGCCGCCGACGAAAATGCCGCGGCTGCCTTCCGGCAGGGCGTAATAGGTGGATGTTTCGGCCACGCGGATGTGGCAGGCGGCGGCGATTTCGAGCCCTCCGCCGACCACCGCGCCATGCAGTACCGCCACTACGGGCGCTTTGCCGTATTCGATGCGCTCGAACGCGCGGTGCCAGCTGCGGGAATGGGCGATGCCTTGCGCGATATCGCGCGAGGTGAGCTCGGTGAGATCGAGCCCCGCGCAGAAATGCTCGCCTTCAGCAGCGAGCACGACTGCCTTGATCGCGTCCGGCAGGGCAGCAAAAAAGGCTTCGATGCCGAACACGGTCGGATCGTCGATGGCGTTGCGCTTCTCAGGCCGCGCCAGGCAGAGAACGGCGATGTCGCCGCGGCGCTCGGCCTTGAGCGAGCGCGGCAGTTCAACGTCGAAGCCGCCAGCGGATTTAGTCACGCGATCCTCGCAGCTTCCAAGTCCGGCACGTGTTCGGTGACATTTCTCGAAAAACGGGTCAAGACTCACACAATCTCGTAAACGGCCAGCCGCACCGCGAGCTTTTCACGCGCGCCGGTGGCGAGCGCCAGAATCCGGTTGAGCCAAGCCAAGCTCGGCTCGGCGGTCTCGAACCGCATGACTGTGCGGAAATAATAGCGCGACGGTTCGACGTCCTCGCCGCGGGCGAGCGCGGCGATCACCTCGGGTGCGCCAATGGCGCAGCCCGTCGCTGCGTACGAGAATGCGCGCACCGTCATCGGTCTCGATTCCATAGCGGGCCGTGAGATCGGTGACGCCGTCCGGCCGCACGATTTGCCAATCGGCACCGGGCAAAACTCTTCCTTTCAGCCGCGCACCCTCGACCCGGCCACCGAGGATGTCGATCATGCGTCGTTCGCCATAGGGTGTTTGCCCGAAATGTCGGATCTCACCGAGATCCGCATGGATGTTAAAGATCGGCGTCTGTGAGATCATGATCCCCGCTCGGCTCTTGTGCTGTTGTGCGCAATATCCATCTGTTGACTTCGCCCCGTGCGCTTGCGAGGACGATATTAGCGAGTTTGGACGATGACCGACACGCGCGAGGTTTTTCTGTGCGACGGCGTGCGCACGCCGATCGGCCGATACGGTGGCGCGCTCGCGAACGTGCGCACCGACGACCTTGCCGCGCTGCCGATCAAGGCGATCGTCAAGCGGCATGCCAATCTCGACTGGTCGGCTCTCGATGAGGTCGTGCTCGGTTGCGCCAATCAGGCGGGCGAGGACAACCGCAACGTGGCGCGCATGGCGGCGTTGCTGGCGGGCCTGCCCTCTGTTCCCGGCCTGACGGTCAATCGCCTGTGCGCGTCCGGGCTCAACGCCATCGGCGACGCGGCGCGCGCCATCCGCTGCGGCGAGACGGAATTCGCCATTGCCGGCGGCGTCGAATCGATGACGCGCGCGCCGCTGGTGATGGGAAAGGCGCAGGAAGCGTTCCAGCGCGGCGCCGCGATCCACGACACGACGCTGGGCTGGCGCTTCGTCAATCCGCTACTTGAGGCGCAATACGGCATCGACTCCATGGCGGAGACCGGCGAGAACGTGGCCGAGGAGCACCAAGTCTCGCGCGCGGACCAGGACGCCTTTGCGCTGCGCTCGCAGCAGCGCGCCGCCAAGGCGGCGGCGGCGGGCTATTTCGCCGAGGAGATCGTCCCGGTCGAGGTCGCTGGTAAAGGCGGCACCGTGACGGTGGACAAAGATGAACACCCGCGGCCGGGTACGACATTGGAAGGGCTTGCCAAGCTCAAGCCCATCGTGCGCGACGGCGGCACGATCACCCCCGGCAATGCGTCCGGCATAAACGACGGTGCCGCGGTGGTCATTCTTGCATCGACAGCGGCGGCGCTGCGTCACGGGCTCATGCCGCGCGCGCGCGTGCTCGGCATGGCCTCGGCCGCGGTGCCGCCGCGGGTGATGGGAATCGGGCCAGTGCCTTCGACGCGTAAGCTGATGGCGCGGCTTGGCTTGAAGATCGGCGATTTCGATCTGATCGAGATCAACGAGGCGTTCGCCTCGCAGGGCATCGCCTGCCTGCGCCAACTCGGCGTTGCCGATGACGCCGAGCACGTCAATCCGCACGGCGGCGCGATCGCGCTCGGGCACCCGCTCGGCATGTCGGGGGCGCGCCTTGCCTTGACCGCGATGCACGGTTTGGAGAAGCGCGGCGGCAAGCTTGCGCTCGCCACCATGTGCGTCGGCGTGGGCCAGGGCGTCTCGCTCGCGCTGGAGCGGGTTTGACAGGGCACGAACGTGCCACAAGCTCGGTGGGCTCCCTCCCCGTTTGGGGCGAGGGTTGGGGTGAGGGGTTACCGGCGATACCGATGGATCCGAACCTCCCCACCCATTCCTCGGAGCTGCCAGAACGAGTAGCCCTCTCCGCGGCGGGGAGGGGGCACAAGCAACGCGCGCGCCCGCAGATATGACGCAGTATAGCGAGAGACCAGGAAGGGCACGCCCGTGCCGATGAGTCCAGGCTACATCCCCTTTCATCCCAATCCGTCGAAGCCGAAATTTTCTCCGCCGCCGGGCGCCGTCGATGCGCACTGCCACGTGTTCGGGCCCGAAAGCAAATTTCCTTATGCGAGCGAGCGCAAATACACCCCGTGTGACGCGCCTAAGGAGAAGCTGTTCGCGCTGCGCGACTTTCTCGGCTTCGACAAGAACGTCATCGTGCAGGCATCCTGTCATTCGAAGGACAATCGCGCGATGATCGATGCGCTCGAAAGCTCGGCCGGCAAGGCTAAGGGCGTCACCTTCGTCGGCGAGGAGATCACCAATGCCGAACTCAAGGCGATGGATCGCGCCGGCGTGCGCGGCGTACGCTTCAATTTCGTGCGGCGCCTGGTCGACTTCACCCCGCGCGAGGTGCTCGAGCGCATCGCCGCGCGCGTGGCGCCGCTCGGTTGGCACATCGTCGTCTACTTCGAGATGGCGGACTTGCCGGTGCTCGAAGGCTTCTTCACGTCGCTGCCCACCACTGTGGTGGTCGATCACATGGGCACGCCGGACGTGAGCAAGGGCGTCGATCACCCGGAGAACCAGCGCTTTCACCTCCTGATGGAGCGGCACGAGAATTTTTGGGTGAAAGTCACCTGCCCGGAACGGATGACGCTTGCCGGCCCGCCCTATAACGACGTGGTCCCCTTTGCCAAGAGCCTCGTCGCGAGATTTCCCGACCGCGTCATCTGGGGCACCGACTGGCCGCACCCCAACATGAAGAAAGAGGCGCCCGACGACGGCGCGCTGGTGGACTTCATCCCACGCATCGCGCCGAGCGCGGGGGCGCAACAGGCGCTGCTGGTCGATAACCCGATGCGGCTTTATTGGGCCTAGCGCAGAGGCTTAGCGCGCACGACGGCGGGTCAAACTCTAGCCCTCCCTAGGGGGCACCACCCCTCGTTGCGGGTGCGCGGAGCCAAAGTTTCAAAACCCGGGCGCAAAAAAGCGCCGCGGGAACGAGATCGGCTGTTTGCGGTCATGGAACGGGACCACAGGCACGGGCATTTTGGCCAAGCGAAGCAACGCTCGGAACACGTCGATCGGGCTCGCCATCCAGCCTTCGCTGCCAAAGAGCCGTGCGCTATTATGGGAAGATCGAATGGCCGCTCGGGTGGAGGAAAGCCGATGGCACGCGCCCAGCATGATTATGATGACATCCCCGGTACCTTCGTGTTCGACGCCGAGCGCTCGCGCCAGGGCTACGGCATCAACATGTTCTGCATGTCGCTGATGAAGGAGGAGAACCGCAAGGCGTTCAAAGCGAACGAGGCGGAATATCTCAAGAAGTTCAACCTCACGCCGGCGCAGGCCGAGGCCATTCTCAAGCGCGATTACAACCGGATGCTGGAGCTCGGCGGCAACATCTATTTCACTGCCAAGCTGGGCGCGACCGACGGCCACTCCTTCCAGCATCTCGCCGCAACAATGACCGGCGCCTCGCAACAGGACTATGCTGCGATGATGCTCGCCGGCGGCCGGTCGGTGGAAGGCAATCGCAGCAAGTCGGGCAAGGCCAAGACGGGCAAATCGAAGTCCAAGTCCAAACGTTCAGCAAAGCGGAAGTGAATCGTGGCAAAGATCATCGCAGGAGTAGGCTCGTCGCACGTGCCGGCCATCGGCGCGGCGCTCGACAACGGCAAGACCGAGGAACCCTACTGGAAGCGGGTGTTCTCGGGCTTCGAGAAATCCAAGGCGTGGATGGCGAAAACGAAGCCGGACGTCGCCATCGTGGTCTACAACGACCATGCCTCCGCCTTCTCCGTGGAGATGATCCCGACCTTTGCGCTTGGCTGCGCGGCCGAGTTTCCTCCCGCCGACGAGGGCTGGGGGCCGCGGCCGGTGCCGGTGCTCAAGGGTGATCCCCAGCTCGCCGCCCACATCGCGCAATCCGTCATTCTCGACGAATTCGATCTGACCATCGTGAACAAGATGGAGGTCGATCACGGCCTGACCGTGCCGATGAACCTGTTGTTCGGCACGCCGAAGGCGTGGCCGTGTCGGGTCATCCCGCTCGCGGTCAATGTCGTGATGTACCCGCCGCCGACCGGCCACCGCTGCTACATGCTGGGCAAGGCCATCCGCAAAGCGGTGGAGTCCTATCCGGAGGATCTCAAAGTCGTGATCTTCGGCACCGGCGGCCTCTCGCACCAGATCAGCGGCCCGCGCGCCGGGCTGATCAACAGCAAATGGGACAAGAGCTTCCTCGATAACCTCACCAAGGATCCCAAGAAGCTCACGCGCATCCCGCATATCGATTACATGCGCGAGGCCGGCGCCGAAGGGATCGAAATGGTGATGTGGCTGATCATGCGCGGCGCCCTCGACGACAAGGTGGACGAGGTCTATCGCTTCTACACCGTGCCAGCCTCGAACACCGCGGTCGGGCATATCATTCTGGAGAACCGCCGCAAGGCTAAGAGCAAGCAGGCGGCGGCCCGCAAGGCCACTCACCGCATCGCCAGCAAGGGCTAATGATGAAGATCTGTGTCGCCGGGCAGGGCGCGTTCGGCCAAAAGCATCTCGACGCGCTCAAGCGCATTGCCGACGTCGAGGTCACATCGCTGGTCGGCGGCAATCAGGACGCCACCGCCGAAGTCGCGAAGAAATACGGTATTCCCCACTATACCGGCGAGCTCTCGGAAGGCATCAAGCGCGCCGACGCGGTGATCTTGACCACGCCGACGAAGCTACATTTCCGGCAGGGCGAGCAGGTGATGCGCGCCGGCAAGCACGTGCTGGTGGAAATCCCGATCACCGACAGCGTCGAGGACGCCGAGCAGCTGGTCAAGATCGCGAAGGAGACAGGTGTCGTGGCCATGGGCGGGCACGTGCGCCGCTTCAACCCGAGCCATCAGTGGATCCACAAGCGCATCAAAAAGGGTGAGCTCAAGATCCAGCAAATGGACGTGCAGACCTATTTCTTCCGCCGCCGGAACATCAACGCAGCGGGCAATCCGCGCAGCTGGACCGATCACCTGCTCTGGCATCACGCCGCCCACACCATCGACCTGTTCCAGTACCAGACAGGGGAGACGATTTCCGATTGCTACGCCGTGCAGGGACCGATCCAACCGCAGCTCGGCATCGCCATGGACATGGGCATCGTTGCCAAAGTGCCGTCGGGCGCAATGCTGACTTTGTCGCTCTCGTTCAACAACGACGGGCCGCTCGGCTCGTTCTTCCGCTATATCTGCGACAACGGCACCTTCAAAGCGTTCTACGACGACCTCAGCGACGGCAAGGACAACAAGATCGACGTGTCGAAGGTCGATGTCTCCATGGACGGCATCGAGCTCGAGGACCGCGAATTCATCGCCGCGATCAAGGAGAAGCGCGAGCCGAATGCCGCCCTTGCGCAACTGCTCCCGTGCATGCGCGTCTTGGGCAAGCTCGAGCAGATCATCGACCCGCAGCGCAAGGCGCACGCGTAGCGCGGGGCGTTCGTCGGTGGAGCGAAGCCGCGCCGCCTGCGTGGACTTGTCGCATGATTACGAAAAGTCCATTTTTTCTGCCATGACCCGCGGCCACTTCCGATATAGATTGCCGCAAACTCATCTTTACCCGAGAGGAAACCCCATGCTGCGTATCATCGCAATTGCCTTGGCGGTGGGCACGATGGCGTCCACCGGCGCCTTGGCCCAGGACGTCAAGATCGGCGTCGTGCTGCCGCTCACCGGCGGTCTCGCGCCGGTCGGCAAACAGGTTCAGGCCGGCATCAAGCTTTACATGGACAAGAACGGCTCGACCGTCGCCGGCAAGAAGATCGAACTCATCGTCAAAGATGACGCCGGCGTTCCCGACAACTCCAAGCGGTTGGCGCAAGAGCTGATCGTCAACGAGAAGGTCGCCATCATCGGTTCGGGAATCACCCCGAGCGCCATGGCGATCGGTCCGCTCTCGACTCAGGGCAAGACCGCCAACGTCGTCATGGTGTCGGGCACCTCGGGCGTGATTAATCCCAACAATCCCTACATGGTGCGAACGAGCTTCACGCTTGGCCAGCAATCCGGGATCATCGCGGAATGGGCGGCCAAGAACGGCAGCAAGAAGGTCGCCATTGTCCAGTCGGACTGGGCGCCGGGCGCGGAAGCGACCAAGGTATTCACGGACGCCTTCAACGCAGCCGGCGGGCAGATTGTCGAAACGATCAAGGTGCCGCTTGCCAACCCCGATTTCGCCCCGTTCCTACAGCGTGCGCGCGACGCCAACCCCGACACGCTGTTCGTGTTCGTGCCGGCGAGCCAGGCCGGCACCTTCGCCAAACAGTTCGCCGAGCGCGGGCTCGACAAGGCCGGCATCAAGCTCATCGGCCCCGGCGACATCGTCGACGACAACGATCTTCCCGGCATGGGCGATGCCATGCTGGGCGTGGTCACCGCCGGCATCTATTCCGCGCTCCACAATTCGCCGGCCAACAAGGAATACGTCGCCGCCTTCAAGAAGGCGAACGGCTTTCGCCCGAACTTCATCTCGCTCGGCGGCTACGACGGCATGCATCTGATGTACGAGGCGCTCAAGAAGACCCAAGGCAAGACCGACGGCGACTCGTTGGTCAATGCGATGAAGGGCATAAAATGGGAAAGCCCGCGCGGGCCGATCTCCATTGATCCGGACACGCGCGAGATCGTCCAGAACATCTACATCGGCAAGGTCGAGAAGGTCCAAGGCGAGCTTTACAACGTCGAGTTTGCGACCTTCAAAGCCGTCAAGGACCCATTGAAGAAGAAGTAGTCCGAGCAATGCCGGCGCGCGCCCCGGCACGGGCGCGCGCGCCGGTTGCTTCCGTCGGCGGGGACGGCGATGCTGACCATTTTGTTCGACGGAATCGCCTACGGCATGCTGCTGTTCGTGCTGGCATGCGGGCTGTCGGTCACGCTCGGGCTGATGAACTTCGTCAATCTCGCCCATGGCGCCTTCGCCATGGCGGGCGGCTACATCACGCTCATCCTGGTCAACCGCGCGGGCCTGCCGTTCTTCGCCGGACTTGCCATCGCTTTCTTCGTCACCGCGCTGATCGGCGTCGTGTTCGAGCGCACGCTCTATGTGCATGTCTACGGCAAGAGCCATCTCGACCAGGTTCTGTTCACCATCGGCCTCGTGTTCATGGCGGTCGCCGCCGTCGACTACGTCATGGGATCGCAGCAGGTCTTCATCCAGATCCCGAGCGCGTTACAGGGCCGCTTCGAAATTTTTGGCGTAGGTGTGGGTCGATATCGACTGCTCATCATCGTCGTCTGCGGGCTGCTCACGCTCGCGCTGCAGCTCATCCTCTCCAGCACCCGCTTCGGCAGCCGGCTGCGCGCCTCGGTCGACGATGCGCGCGTCGCGCGCGGCTTGGGCGTCAACGTCAACGCGGTGTTCACGTTGACGTTTGCCGCCGGATCCGGTCTCGCCGGTCTCGGCGGGGCGCTGGGCGCTGAGATTCTCGGCCTCGATCCGACGTTTCCGCTGAAATACATGGTCTACTTTCTGATCGTGGTGACGGTCGGCGGCACCTCGAGCATCACCGGTCCCTTCGCCGCCTCGCTTTTGATCGGCATCGCGGACGTCGCCGGCAAGTACTATGTCCCAAAATTCGGGGCGTTCGTGATCTACACCATCATGATCGTCCTTCTGATCTTGCGTCCGCGGGGCCTGTTTGCCCGCGCCGCCGGCAGGTAGGAATGGCATCCGCGCTGGTCGCAGAGGTTGGCCGCCGTCTGGCGACTCGCGCCCGCTGGCGTCCGCTCGAATACGCCTTCTGGTTGGCGGCG
>Ga0126370_10000159_pt1 | contig 23608 bp, 18 predicted proteins | sample PanSoiMetaPlot_3_FD_92586 | JGI IMG/M metagenome (GOLD analysis project Ga0126370, IMG submission 92586) | Tropical forest soil microbial communities from Panama - MetaG Plot_3 | ecosystem: Environmental > Terrestrial > Soil > Tropical forest > Bulk soil | place: Panama | collected 2016-02-17 | reverse complement strand
GTACAGATGCTAATTGTGACTATTATTGAATGAACCCTCTCTATGAAAGTAAGATCAACAAATTCGCTTTCCTTGTAATTGTAATAGCAGTATTTGTAGATAGTCTTATTTTCAGAGTTTCTGGACTCGTAAACGAGGGCTCATCTGAAGTCAATCTACTGATCTTCATTGTTCTGGTGATGATGTACCGTATTCTGGCAGTATTACGGTCTAAATGATATCAGAAAGATTAATGTCAATAAAATTACGGCATTTATCGTTACTCCTTTCTGAAATATTGCACAATGTATTGTTTTTTAGGACAGTATTGTGTGATTGCTCTCTTATCGCTATTAGAACCATCGTTACAACTATTGGTATCTGCTTGTGACTGAGTTTTTGAATATTTAGAATATACAGGGTTCATTGCATACCCAGATATAAAAAGTACCTGATAATAATAATACTAAGACGATGACAGATATTGAGACGTATGTGGCTTTCACACTACTGTTGCAAAATATTTATTATAATTTATCTGAGGTTGATAGAATTTAGATACACGATAAATCGTTTATATATTTTAGGAGATTAAATCTTAATGCTACTCCTGTCTTCTGTAACCTATTATTTTCCAGTAATACTTACTAGGAAATGGACGCATGATAAAACGTGAACTGAGACGTATCTGAGAATTTAAGTAGCCGTAAATTTGATAAACTGAATTACATTCATCTTTAATAGGACTTAATTTTCATAAATTCGCCATGCTTTGACATTCCGTCAAGCCTTAGATTATAAAAAGTCTAATGGGGTGGTCGACTCCCCATTAGTTAGTATAGGTTTGATTCTGGTCGCATTCCTTGTGACTACATGCAATCAAGAGTAATATAGACCAGTTCTGAATGATTTTATTGAAAGCGTATGATTTTTATTCTATATGCAATTGTTTATTAATCCCCTAGTTAGGTAAGGGCTTGCCGGTTAACAATACTACTAGTAGAAGGTAGGAATGTGATCTCTTAGTAGATATAGCTGATTTATATGGTATCTTAATTCCTCGAATCTCAAATAAGGTCATTTACAGGTTTTACGGCAATAGTATGAAAATGGCCTACATTTCTATATTTGCTATATGTTTAGTGTTAATGTCAGGTGTTCCATTTATGATTGGAGGCGGAAGTAATGCATATGCCAGATTTGCCAGCACCAAAACCCAGTCACAAGCAAATACCAATAACTGCAACAACGGTACAAACTGTGCCTTAACTAGCCCTCAAACTCAAGGTGACGGTAGTGCTAGTTCACCTACTAGTTCACAGATTTCAAATTTAAAGGGGGAATTACAGGATTTAGTTTCTTCAGCAAAAACATTTAACTTTGACTTGGCTAACTGCCACGTAGAACCGAGTGCATTTAACTGTCAGATCACAAATTATGTCAGAGGATCGTATTTGACATGTCTTGACAACCCTTTCCGTTGTAATGTACATATCATTTTGGAAATAAAATTTCCCGTCGAATGCATAGTAGACAGTCGTGATAATCCAACGAAAGCCGAATGCCATGACCCTGCTTCTACTTGACACTAAAACGGGGTGTTAATAGACGCATTACCACTACAAGATGTTAACGATGTATATGATCGAATCAAATGTCAAGTGTAGCGTAGAATGACCGCCTCCAAACCACAAAAAGTTAAAGAGGAAGAGACCAAGGACCTTGTAGCAGCGTTAAAGGTAAGCCTACAGAAGACTACAAGAGCCTAGAGCTAAGCATATTATTTACTAACATTTTATGCATATAAACTAAGCACTTTCTGTGTTTCAGAACGAGCGTACACTCCATCGAGAGGCAGATCAAATACAAGATCCTGAGGAACGTAAGTTAGATTTATTAAGTTTGTCCAGAACTGCTTATGACAAGCTGATCCTATTGATAGGTAAATCTGTCAGACTTAATACGATCACATAAAACCTGATGATCATACAAATTGATGATGATATGTTAGTATCAGCTAGCCAATGTGCGTCACAATATTGATTCCATAAATATGCAAAAAGCTAACAATTCGGACAACATCGGACTTTTTACACATTCTGGTAATTATTTAGAAATTGATATTGAATTACGATACTGTTAATGCGACCTATCAAATATCATCAAAAAATAGCCTAGAACATGTTCAGAAATTGGCTCGACACTTGCCGTAGTTTAAGACAGCTAAACTTCAATCCTAACTATGTGCTATTGCTAGACTTTAAATTGGCTGCGCGGAGGTAATTCCTGAAGGGTCCAGGTGTTACCATCTGGATCTCCAAAATGAACAAACTTACCCCAAGCTTGTGTGTCGACATCACTAACAACAACTCCCCGTTTTTTAAGCTCATCATGGGCGGCCTGAGCATCCTTGACTACCATCTGCAGGCCTTTAATAGAGCCTGGTTTCATATTGTCGGCGATACCAATCCCGAAACAAATTGAACATGCAGAACCTATAGGTGTCATTTGAACAAAACGTAGCTTCTCGCTCACGGTATGGTCGTGGTCTAAGTTAAAACCTACTTTGTCTTTATAAAAGTCACGTGTTCGATCCACATCAGTTACTGGAATCGCCACCAATTCAAGTTTCATTTCCATTAATTGTCACTCCAATTCTTCAAGTATATGAGACGATAACACAATAAATATTGGCTGGTAAGGTAAAAGATCACTAGATAGATATTCATAAATATCTATTATATATAAATGAATAAAAAGATACGGTAATATCTATTACGACGACTGTATTCGTCTTAGTAGCATTCTCATCAGCAGCAATACCATCTACAATTCCAATCTCCAATGTGAAGAATGTTAATATGCTTATCAGTTGATAATACTACTGATAGAAGATAGAAATGTTCTATCTTAGAAGACTTACCTAACCTAAATTCATTTGTTGGTCTGTTTGTCTCTTCGTTGTTCTTCGTCCAAAATCATTGCGTATATTTGCTGCATAGCCTCTACCTCAGCTAAGTTATACTCAACTATTTGTATGTTGATCTTTTCTGGGTCTACTACTTTTTGCTACTTTTGAATGTTCTTATAAATTATTTTCTTGACTCCTGCTACTGTTAGTTCTTTTGACTTCGGCTCTATCAATCACAACATTCTATCAGTATTGATTTATGATGGCTGAGGAACTGTAGGTAGAGGGAGGCCATTTAATTTATCTGTTTACACTCAATCAATCTAATGGGGTTAAATACATCCATTACTGTAAAGTCTGTACGCATAATTATCCCTGGTCGACATTAAACCACCGTGGAAGAATGGTGTCTGATTTTTGTTCTATAATTCATTTTCCAGTGGAAATGTCTCGTAAAGCAATTGGCTAATCTTTCATATCCCTTGAAAGTGACCAACTAAGCGCAATTCTTATTGCTACAATCACCACGAGCGCTATAAGATCTGCTTCTGACGGTTCTAGTATAGTTTTAATTATATCGCTACCGACTTCTAGGTCTAACGCTAGAATCAGACCATTTCCAACGTATCTTTTTATCCCATTCTCTTCTTTTGTTTGCTCTAGTGGGGACCTTCGTACAGTTCTTATATACATAATAAATCCCCTGATAATCGATATTGCTATAATCACTCCTACAGCGATATCGATCCCAAGTGTTAGGATCCCAAAAAATGGTCTTACGTCTACTTCTAGAGGTATGCTATAAGAATGCATTTCGGTCTACGGCACTATTATTTGCAGACTTTATTTATACGGTATGTTTAACAATATAACAACCAATTCCAACAGTCGATTTAAGAGCTGTATTTAGAGGTCGTATCAATAGGCTAGTTTTTTATAGTACACGATATATTAATGCGACCATAAGATTCGCTTTATATACTGCTTTTATCTTGGTTCGTGTCCAACATGCTTAATTTATTACGATCATAAGGGATCGTTTTGACAGTTTAGGCCAGTAGATTAGCAAACCCTCTCCTTCTTTACCTTTTATTATAACAGAATATTATGCGTATATCCCAAGGAAAAGCTCCCTCGAATTCGCTCAGGAGTGACAGCTAGGTCATTGCATCATTTGTTTTTAGACTTGAACGGGAGGACGCCCATTGGCAGCAGCGACTTTGTTTCCCCACTTGAGCAGTTGCGGAGTGCAGTCATCGTGAGCAATCTGACATTCAATCAAGACTGGTCCACCTCTGTGTTCTCGCGCTTTTTCTATGGCGATAGCAAGCTCTCCAGCGGTTGTAGCCTTCAGACCAAGTCCCTTGCCATCTTTTGCGTTGAATATGTGGACTAAGCCTGCGTAATCCCAGTTCTTGAAGTAGTTGTACGGACCTTCATGAATCTCAGACTCGATTACATATCCCTGATTGTTGACTAAGAAGATGATATTGTTCGTCTTGTATCGAATCATGTTGGCAACTTCTTGGGCAGTAATCTGGAACGAGCCATCTCCAATAATTGAAACGATTCTTCGATCATCTTCCATCCCCATTGCGTATCCGAAGCTTGCAGGAACAGACCAACCAATTGCTCCCCATTGCATTTCTATCTCAAAGCGAGCACCTCTTGGTAGTCTCATATATATTCCATTGAACCAAGCGTCCCCAGTTTCTACGAGCAAAGTTGTTTTCCCATCTAGATCCTTTTCTATCTGACTGACCATTTCAGATCGGGAGAGCGGAGTATCATAATCCGACTTAGTTGTTTGCTTTGTAACTCTCTCCCCTCCTCCAATTTGCCGATACTCCATAAGTGTTTTATCATTAGCATGAACTTTCTTGGCTAATGCTGAAAGAAAATCTGCGAGTCCAATTTCAGTATAAATTAAATCCGAGAAACGCACGAACCCAGGTTGAGCTATTATCGACTTTTCACGTGCTGGTAAGGCTGTCCAACCAGCTGTAGTATAATCTGTAAACTGGGGTCCGGCGGCAAGAATCAGGTCTGCCCACTCTACGATTGGATCACAGGCAGGACTACTCTCGTCTCCCAAGTAGATTCCAATATACTGAGTATGATCTTCAACGAAAGAGCCTTTGGCATCTGGCATTACTGCTACGGCGCAAGCGAGAGATTCTGCAAGCTCACGAAACGCATCCATTGCTCTAAACGAACGGAGGTGCGAACCTGCCAGTAAAAGTGGTTTCCTTGCGTTGTTCAGTATGTCAGCTGCGCACTTCACCGCTGCATTCAATGAATGTCGGTTGGTAACCTTCTGGAACAACGCAGATTCGAAAGGAGCAGGTTTATTGCAAGGTGCTGCGGCCAGATTGCATGCGATCTCTATGTATGCTGGCTTTCGTTCTCGCAGTGCAGTTACAATCGCTTGATCAATTAGTAATGGAGCGTTATCGGCATTTAGAATTCTGACAGCTGCGCATGTGACCCGTCTAAAAATTTCAAACTGATATGAAAAGTCGTGAGTTCCGATAGTATGATGTATAAAGTGATTTGCCGCCTCATCATTAGTGTTATAGCCTCCTGAGACAAATATTACGGGCAGATTTTCGGCATATGCTCCTGCTACCCCGCTGAGTGCGGAGAAAGCTCCCACGTTAAAGGTTGTTACAACTGCTCCACATCCATTGGCTCGAGCATAGCCCTCTGCTGCATAAGCTGCATTTAACTCGTTGCAACACCCGATCTGCATAATATTCTTGTTCCGTATGAGCTGATCAAGTAGAACTAGATTGTAATCTCCCGGGACCATGAAGCAATGTTTGACGCCGATTTGCTCTAATCGGGCCCCTAGGTAGTTCCCGATCGTGAATTTCTGACCAGATTTAGCATCTAACTTTACGTCGCTTGAATACATTTGTCGTGATTGCAGCTCTTTTCTATATAAGAATAACATCAAATCATTACAATAAAGTATCATCAATTGTATAATATTATACCTGTCGAATAAATGTGAGAAATATGAAAAAGAAGAAAGTGACTGGGTAGCATTCAGAACATCTAGGATGTGTGGGCATATCGGTTGCTGTGATTAAGTATAGAAAATAGAAAATATATTACACCTTGAAGAAAAGCCAATAAATTCTCTATACTTTGATTTTCGTTGTAACTAGAAGAACTCGTTTAAGGTACAAAGAAAGTACTCAAAGGGAACTGGAACGACAAGTTCACGATTCCGTCTGCTACCCTCTTATCATCATTTGTGAAGTTGGAACTCTTTATATCAACTTGAACTTCCTCTCAATTTTAGTAGTTCTATGAAAAGCCTACGTACTTATTTGATACTCAATGGAAGAACATAATGGTCATTCATATAGCAATTAACGAGAAAGAGACCTATTTTCCCTAAGCAGACTTTAAGATGTTATTCGTTCTTCCAAAGCACCAAAACATATTGTTACCACAGGATGACTTATCCTCCTATGCATAAAATAGCATGCTTCTCTATTTATAACAAAAGTAGCGACAAGGAGAAATCTGAGGAATTTCTAAGAAGACTTATCCTAATTATTGAGGTCTTATAGGTTTCTTTTTATGTGAGTGTGATCCTGAAAATCTCGGCTAGTAACATTGTTTCTCCACAGGGAATCAGGTCGTGATTAATTCCCGGTCTGGGATGATGCATCAACAAGAATCACAGTTAAGGATCTCCCAAAATTTGAACTGTTCGACGTTAATGCTTTGGATGGAGCCAAAAAGCGAACAAAAGAAGGATACAACAAATTCATTTATCTGCTCGAACTGATGAAGTATTATAACTATGATCGAAAAGCGTCATACGTTTAATTCCTTATTTATGTGCCAATTTATTGAATGCTATGTTGCTTGCTGTTCACGCACAGCTAGGTCAAGGTCGTAGTTAGTAACGTTTCGAAGAGAATTGCTAACTATTCTAATAATACTACGTTCGAATATAAACCTAAAACAATATTAGCATGAAGTTATATAATTATAGGATTTGAAACTTCAAAGTAGAAAAACTATAGAAGGACCATACAGGTCACCGAATAGGGCACATTACCATGCAATGGGACTTACTGACGATGACCTAACCAGACCATTGATAGGAGTATCATCAGTACATAATGAGGCCACACCTTGCAATATTCATCTTGGAGACCTTGCAAATTATGCTAAAGAAGGTTTAAGGAATGTTGGATGTACACCAAGAGAGTTTACAACTATCTCTGTATCTGATGTTATTTCAATGGGTCATGAAGGAATGAAGTCATCTCTCGTAAGCCGAGAGATAATTGCCGATTCCATAGAACTAATGATGAGAGCCCATCAATATGATGGACTCGTAGGTATTGCTGGATGTGATAAAAGTAATCCGGGGACATTAATGGCAATGGCTCGCCTAAACTTACCATCTATATTTGTATTCGGGGGAGCGATGATGCCTGGAAACTGGAACGGAAAGAAAGTAACAATTCAAGACGTATTTGAAGGAGTAGGAACATACGAGGCAGGAAAACTAAGTTTGGAACAACTAACCAGCCTGGACCATGTTGCATGCCACAGTCCAGGCAGTTGTGCTGGAATGTATACAGCTTGTACTATGGGATCAATAGGAGAAGCTATTGGATTGTCATTGCTTGGAAGCGCTTCTCCGCCTGCGGAGAGTGAAAGAAAGAAACAAGTGTGTTTTGAATCTGGAGAGGCATTTATGAACTTGATTGAAAATAATATATGTCCAAAGGACATTCTAACATTTGAAGCATTTGAAAATGCAATCACATTTGTAAATGCTGCGGGTGGTTCTACAAATTCAGTTCTTCATCTCTTGGCAATTGCTAGAGAAATCGGTGTTAAACTAGATTATACAGATTTTGAAAGAATACAAAAGCGAACACCACACATAGGTAATTTACTACCCGGTGGTCCATATACAATGTTTGATCTAAACAATATAGGCGGAGTCCCTGTGATTCTAAATAATCTGCTAAAAATGAACTTGATTGATGGTGATGTTATGACAGTCACAGGAAAGTCAATGAAGAAAAGTCTTGAATTAATGAAGCTAGATATTGTTCCCCAAAACGAGATAATCAAAATTATAAGACCAATAGACAATCCTATTGATAAGGAAGGAGCACTTAGAATTCTAAAAGGTTCTTTGGCTCCCGATGGAGCTGTTGTCAAAATCGCTAGTATAAAGTCAACAAGATTTTATGGTAAAGCGAGAACTTTTGATTCCGAGGAAGAAGCTTTTGATGCTGCAAAAAGGGGTATAGACGAAGGAACTGTTTTAGTAATCCGATATGAAGGTCCAAAAGGAGGACCCGGTATGAGAGAAATGCTATCTGTCACGGCAGTTCTAGTGGGTCAAGGAATAGACGATAAAGTAGCATTGATTACCGATGGGAGATTTTCCGGTATTACAAGAGGATTAATGATAGGCCATGTTGCACCAGAGGCGATGATAGGCGGTCCTATAGCTCTAGTTAAAGATGACGATCAAATAGTTATAGATGTCGCGGAGGGAAAGATAGATCTACTAGTTTCAGAGACGGAGCTAACAGAAAGAAAGAAAGAGTGGAAGCCAATAAATCCCCATTATACAAAAGGAGTACTTGCCAAATATGCTTCGCTGGTAGGCTCTGCGGCTGAGGGAGCTGTAACTAGTCCAAGATAGATCACATTTTAGAAATTCTATCCTCCTTTGACAATAATTTAGAGTTTCGTTATACCATATGCTTTAATCATTTTTATACAGAATATTATGAGATATTTTGAGGGTGTAGAATACCTATGTTCTCCTATATTTTATAGATTTGAAATCTTCTTTACTATGATCCTCTTGAGTTAAGCCATTGTTATTATAGTAATCTTAAATTATGACTTTCTATTAGCATTACCATAATGAACAAAAATATCTTTATGGTATTGATAACCGTAGGAACAATTACAGGAATTCTAATAGGAAGCTTATCTTATACCAATGCAGCGCACGCAAGCACTTTCCAACAGCGGCAGACATGTGCCAATAAATACCTTCCTGAGAATACTACGCAATATGATATTTGCATTGGGGGAATGGGGTCAAATGATACTGGTTCAAGAATACACCTTAGATAATAGACTGGAGACCACTATTTTTCTACATATATCATATCACGGGTGTAAGAAAGGCATAACAAATATCAACTTATATGGAACGGAGTATGTCCATGAAACTGCACTTGAGACTAGATCATATACTCGAAATCAACAAATAAACACTTTACACAACTAACGATACTTTTTGCGAATTGATCGAAATCCCTAAATAACTATAGTACTGTAGTGGTTCTCTCTGAAAATCTCTGGGAATGGAAATAATTACCAATTTAGCAGAGTATTTACTTTCTTCTCTTTATCGCATGAAATGTTCCTGTTAGATTTCTAAATAATTGGAGTCTGGGGCAACGCATCAGTCGATCCACTCGAGCTCTCAGAGTCTGCCCAGGGTCCAAATGCGATTATATTTGTTATATCGTTTCTTTTTTTATCTAGTAAACACAGCATTCTTCTTTATTATCACATTCACATTTGTTAGGTTCTTGCAGACAATTTGGGCATATTACCGACCCACATCCAATACAGGTATTATTAACTTTATTACATCCCCAATGCTTACAACTAGTCATAGTCGCAAATATCTGTTATGATGAATGCTTTATTTATGACATTTGATTGTAGGTTATTTTTGAATTGAATCGTTCCATACTAGTCCCAATGTGACTTGTACTAAGACTAAAATTAGGTCGATATGATACCGTACACGGCCGAGCCGTGCATCGGTCAACTATGCATATCTATTAAGCAAGCCCACTTTCCATGGTTTAAAATTAATACTATCATTGACTTCAATACTCATGCATGTTACTAAGTCAGATAGCCATCGTGATCCGAGAATTCGATTGGAAAACCATTATGCCATTTATATTTTTCAAATATTCTATATTAACCAATTGTCTTCTAAATTTTCTACTTATGGATCGATAAGTCGGTAAATATATTGATTGGCAATATGCAACAAAGTGTAGACATCAAATTCAATCAAATTGTGGGTAATATGATAATTTAGGTCTTATAAAAAGTTGAAAGCACACCGAGATGTGCTTTCAAATGCTTGTTATCTTAGTTATTCGCCGTTATTGTTGTTGCTGTCGTCAGGACCACTACCTGAACCGCTGCTGTCGCCAGAATTGTCACTAGCATCGCTGCTTCCGCCGCTTCCGCCTCCGTATGTAGAATCAAAGCAATCTCTTATTTGTTGTTTGGTTGCAGAGCCATCATTTGACGCATCAGACAGGCAACTCTGGAATTTGTCATAATCGCCTTTGCTTGAACTACTTCCACTACTGCTACCACTTCCACTACTGCTACCACTTCCACTATTACCATTGTTGTCATCTTTCTGTGCAAATACATGGCTTGTGAAACCAATCGATGATACAGATAATGCCAATGCGATCGCGGCAATAACAATTGATATCGTTTTTGTTTTTTCCATTGTTTTCTTTTTCGATTTTCATCTTATGTGATTTAAGTGATTTACTCAACATTTTGTTACTCCTTGTTCAGGTTATGTTGTTAAATCATATTTGTAGGAAACAGAAAAATCAAACTAATATCGTCAGAAGTAGTACAAATAACAAATATCAAACCGTTTATCTAAATTTTCCATTAAATTTAGAAATTACTATCTAAATTGTATGTTCCAATTAGAAGCCTATATGAACTCAACATGTTCATAAATGTGATTCGATTCTGCTAGTCATTTATCCAATACAATACTTTACTACTTTCTAATTTAACTAATATTGAACTGAACGGATCTTGTTATCTTTCAATGGTACTCGTCTCTATCTAAAATTTCAGAAATCTATGGTGAGTATGGAGTCTTACTCCTAATATGACCTGCCCTATACATACTAATGTCATAATACTAATTTCGGATACTGACAGTACGTTAATGTCATTCAATATGGCTCCAGTAACTGATAATTTTTATCTCTAAATGGCGAAGACTGAATTTTAGATTACCATGATGTACAATATAATTATACTGGAAGATCTGCATGCGATATATTAATCGTGACTAGATTATAAAACCTAATAAGTATATAACTATTGCAAAACTTAGTACGACTATCGAAATACACGCGGCATAAATACCAAAATTCTTAGGACTAAACTCCCCTTTTTCGATGGCCTTTGTTGTTAAACGATAATTTCTTAATGCAAATATTATTAGTAATATGCCAAGAATTACTACACAGATCCCAAGAAACGTAGATTGAAAATGTCCTGTTTGTGCGTCAAGTAGACGATTACTCTGGCCATTTTTAACAATAAATCCAAATTGTTCTAGAAAAAAACCGAATCTGGCAAGTACAAAACCGAGAGCGATAAGTGCTACACAAGTTCTCAACCAGGATAAAAAAGTTCGTTCGTTAGCCAAGTGGCCTTGGGATCGCTGCAGATTATCTGCACGTTCTCTGTTCTCATCCGTCACAATCCTTTCTAACTGTATGATCTAGGTAAAGGTTGCTGACGGCTAGATCTAGTCATCTAGATAATTTGCTGCCATGACCCTAGAATGTGACAAAAGAATTTTGTATTTGGTGAAAGTATTTCAATCATTATTAAAGCTTTTGAGATATGTTCCAACTATAGTAAGGCTATAGTCACGTGTTCCAGAGTCAGAGATCTGACTATGATGATTATTTCTATAGGATAAGTGTTTGTAATTTTACTAATTGCTGTAATTTGTAAAAGAACAAGAGAGAATGCAGTTATCTGGCATTCTCATCAACTTCCCATATTGCAAATGCATTATGCTCGGTATCTTGACATAGTGCAAAATAACCCATACCTGGGACTGCCTTTTTAGATGCAACTAACTTACCTCCACATTCTACCACCTTTGATGAATATTCTTCCACAGAATTCACACCTATGTAATTAGTTACGTGATGTTCAGGCATTTGACGTTTCATTATCCCACCACTTAACCCATTATTTCCTTTACTATCAGTTGTTGTGACTATCCAATAATCCATTGGTTTGCCAGCAGCAGAGGTAAGCTGACTTTCACCATTTTGGCTTAACCATTTTTCTATTTTCCACCCGAACAGTTCGGAATAGAATTTTTTAGTTCTTTCGATATCGTCAGCAGGAATTTCGAAATGTACTATTGTAGGCATTAATTATTATCCACTCCTAACGGCCCATATAGACCTAGTATTGAATTAGTTGGCAATCCTATATCTCCATTGATCTCCGCTATTTTGTTGACGAACCTCAAGACATAACACATGCTGCACTTTAATTAACCAGGAGGGTTGTTTACCTGACTGATTGATACTGTTTTGATTCTTATTCAGAACCGCGTAAATAGAGGACAGGACTTTACTATCAACGTTCTCCTTTTGCACTTTCCCTGTGTCTGACTTGCTCATGCGTAACAGTATATAAAATATAGTTTATAAGTATGCAAGGGATCAAAAGTATAGCGATTGCAATCCATAAAACGTCAAGAGGATACATCAACCTATGAAAACAATTGGATCATTACACCCAAGGTAAGATTCATCAAATGTCCAATTCGGACTACTCTGGGAGTGCTAGGTAAAAAATGGACGATTTTGATAATTAGAGATATCGGCTTTCGTAGAATTGCACGTTTCAATCGATTGCTGGAATCAATTTCAGGTCTCACTCCAAGGGTTCTTTCAATGCGTTTAAAGGAGCTAGAAGAAGAAAATTTTATCGAATGTGAGCAGGAAAGTAGATCCCCGAGTATGGTAATATGGAGACTTACACAGAAGGGCAAGGATACGTTGCCAATCTTGATGCAATTGACAGCCTTCGGTTCTAAATGGTATTCTGATGTAATATTCGAGGACAAGGTCCCAAGAGGGCTGATAGAGATTTTCCCCCAACCTGAAGCACGAGAATTAATAAGCAAAATTGGCTAAAAGATAGTATTTGAACGGTTCATAACGCACTATCTGATATGTTCTGGACGAATAACTTTGCAATCACGTGATTTCCGATTTCATGGTTGATGCCATTACGTCATATGTACTACCTCTCGCTAAGCTAACTCCATCTAAATCTGTATTATTTATCTGTATTATTATTTATTGTGGACATTCACTTGAATGTAAAATTGAATCTTACCACTGCAAGACTAATTGTTAATTTGTCTGGGTTCCAATTGATGCTACTTGTTGTGTTTTCCACACTAAACCCAAGGTCAAATCATCGCTTATCCCATCACATGGTATGGTGATTACGGTAGATTACTTGAAGTAAGGCCTAATCTGGTTTATTGCTCAGATCCTGGGCGTGTTTGCAATCGGATTACTAATTGTGACAATTGTTTGTCAAATTGAGGCGAATTTTGGTGGCTTCGATGAAAAACAAGTATATACAACTATTGTAGAGTAACAAAAAACATCATATAGAATTATTCTTACACTGTTAAATCTGTCGAATTACATGTTACTGCCTCGACCAAACCTGGTCCTGTGCATGGGATTAGATGTGATCTATAATCCAGACCAACTTCAAGAAACAGATAATTCAAATTAAGTGTCATTTAATATTCATTCCAATGACTGGACAGATCATTTAGAAACTGGTAAAAGTTTGACAAAGATATAATGCTATGATAGAGACAAATCACTCAAGCAAGGAAGCGAAAAACAAACCAACCATTCCATACTTGTAATATCTTCTAATTCGTAGTAAATAAAGAAATGTATTCTAGCAAATTTGGCCGACCGATATATTAACAAAAAACAAATAACGTCATGGAAGAATGCTTTTAGTATTACTCGCAGATGCTAGAAACTTATTGAGATAATGGGGTCGGTAACTTTTATAATGTATAAATAAATGCTAAAGGAGCAGTTAACTACAGTTAACTACTAAATTATTATTCATTGTATCAATGCTAGTACTACAGAAAATAAAAAAATTATTTACTAAAAGAGTGTGTTGGTTGATGGTGTGGCCCCAAAGCAATTTGCACGGATGAACATGTGTCATCAATTTTTGACAAATGTGCTACCGGGGTTTCCAGCCAACCATATTGTTGAATGACAGTAGGTTCATGTGTGACTCATAAGATTATATAGCTATTCGAAATAAATTAATAACATCTTATGATCTCTATTCGAGATATATGATCTATATGAAAAATGGACAAAAAAAAGCGATGAAGTGCTATTTTCGCATTTTAATCCAATTCATTGTTAATTGTTCACAAATTAGCAATTTCTATCAATGAATCAATCAAAACAGTGAAATTTTGTCAAGATGAGTAATTTTTTCTTAATTATAGGGTTAAACATTTTATAACCAACTAGCTGGACAATCACTAGTTCAACCTTATCTCAGTTATACTCCTAGAAATTGAGTCGTTAATTATTTTTAGTATTTGTTAGACAATCATGATCTGTCTTGTATCTACAACTCTGCATATTTTCGACTATTTATCTAAAGCTTGGTCAGATGCAGCAGCATCTCCATGACTACTTCTGTAATTTTGCTTACGATCAACCTCTTAGACTTTTGTTCAAAGGCTCGGTATACAGGCTGAATCTCTTGTGAATAATAAGAGACACGTCGTCATTCTTGCTTAGCTTTCTGAAACTATTCAATCGACCATATTAATGAAGCTTGGGACAACTATTGAAATTAAATCTACTCGACTATATCTTGTCTCATGATAATACTTTGCCAGGACCAAGTATCTAATTAACGGATTTTTTTATTATTTTATCTGCAAATAATTCAACTTGTGTTTGTTCACTAGATGGATCTAGATTAACTATGAAATACTCGATTCCAACATTTTCAAACAACTCTATTTCGCTCAACACCTCCTCTGGAGTTCCAGAAATGACAAATTCTCTAACCTGTTCTTTAGGCATTCCCTTAAATAGTTCGCCCAACTTTTTGTTTAGTACGTCTCTATCATTATCAATCAAAACTATACCCAATTTGGTTTTCAGAATTGAATCATAGTCCCTTCCAACATTGTTACAGTGTTCTTTTAATACATTCAATTTTCTCTCTATTGTCTCGATAGAGCCAAACAGGTTGCACGCATTTGCGTACTTTGCTACGATCCGTAAGGTATTACGTTCCCCACCTCCACCTATCATAATTGGGGGGTGAGGTTTCTGTATTGGTTTAGGATTGCAATAAGCATCTCTTATCTGGTAAAATTTTCCGTTGAAGGTAGCCGTAGACTTGGCCCACATCTTTACAATAATCTGAATGACTTCTTCAAGTCTTAACAATCTCTCTTTTGTGGGGGGAAAAGGAATTCCGTATGCGAAGGACTCTTCTTGATTCCATGCTGCCCCTATTCCCATAAACAATCTTCCTTTACTAAGGACGTCTAGAGTCGCACCGATTTTTGCCAGGATTGCTGGATGTCTATATACGATACCTGTTACCAGTGTTCCAAGTTTTATTTTCGTAGTCACGCCTGCGAGGGTAGCGATTGTGGTCCAACTTTCAAGCATAGGTTCATCGGGGTTTCCCACAAACTTTATCTGATGAAAATGGTCCATTACCCAAAAGGAATCAAAGCCTACTTCTTCAGCAAGCAAGATAAGATCTTTTAAGGATTTAACTATTTGGGTTGTCTCTCCATCTTTATAATCGAAACTAAAATTGGGGTGTTGCAATCCGAATTTCATTTAACCAAATCTAAATATCTTTATCTAAGATATAACTCTATGTCTAAGGACTTTTGATCTATACCCTTTCAGAATACATAGATAGTTTCAAATATTACTATTTAGATTCAGGTCTTATCTAGTTTTCAAGATTAAGAAATAACTATGTTAAACTTGTGTTCTCCAAATTTCACTTTTTGCTAACCTAGCCTGGCAAATCAACTATTCTTTTATGGTGAAAGATTCGAAATACATCACTATAATACAAATACGATGTAAGGATTAAGATTAAGATCTCAACACAGAAGCTTAATCTCACACATGATTTTGTATATACCAGGCTTCTTGTTAAATGATATTTCTATGATGAATAAACTAACACATTAGTCATACAATTTCACACTGACAATTTAACTATCTACCCCCTATTTGTATAATTTCAACCACGAAATGATAACTATCTTAAAAGTCTTACTGTTGCTTTTCAAATATCCAAACATAAACTGATCCACATTACTTGTCATCAGATTGTTGAATACGAGTAAATATCCAGATATCTATACATTTTATTCAAGTTATCAAGCAGAAATAGTTCTAATTTAATAGTAACTATGACCAACAAAATATATCTAGTCACAGTGACAAAACATCCATTCTCACTTTAACATATAAATCATGTCCGAACGATTAGTCAGGTATGCAAAAAGAGCTAGTTTGAGATCTTTAGCTTTATGTCCTAATCGAATTGCTGGTGCAAATATGTTGCTAACTTCTTCAGCATGAGGGCCCAAAATGTCCGCGCCTAAAATATAATTGTATTCTCTTTAATTAGCACTTTGTATCCTGAACAGCTCTCACCAATATGCTCATAGGAATACCAATTAGTAGTAACTGCGTTATTAGTTTTAAACCGATAATTTTGTTCCCTTGCTGATTCTTCTTGCAACCCACTGCGGGTACAGGTGGAATCGTAAATACTGAACCTGGAACACCTTTATAGTCTTACTTTGCATTCTTTGATACCAATCACCCGATTCGGTAGCACTTACGAGGACATTCTTTGGATCACATCCTCTAAGAACACATGTGCCGCCAAAAGGGCTTGAATCGATTAATGCAACGCTCCAATCAGATGAATGACATCTTAACGCTGCAGTCGAACCAGCCGTTCCAGTACCGATTACTATAAGATCAAAAGTCTTTGCATTTGACATGGGAATATTTAGTCAACTATCAATAAAGTCGTTATCGTTCAACCTGGAATATATCAATTTTTAAAAGTTCAAATTAATCAATTAATTAAATAGTCCTGGAAAGTAAGTTATGCTATCAGGAGATTTATCGTTCTTGTTTTCACAAGTCCTCTCTAAATCAATAGAATTACAGTTTGGCTAAACTTGTTCTTATAAATGGAAGTAGATCATGCTATACTTATTTAAGGTTCAAATATCGTTTAGAGTTCTGGTATAGATTCAACTTATCCACTAGTCATTTTACACTGTCGTGCTTGTAACTTAACTTAGCTGGATAATGCAGTCTACAAGTACATACATAAAAATAGGTACATCCAAATATTTTCGCATGATGTGCTTTTAAATGCCCACAAACACAATATTTTTCAACGTCCAGATTCAACTCATCACTCTTGGTCCGATATTGACTAGGTTTGATTTTTCGTTTTCTATTCTGCTTCAATGCATGATATAATCAAGAATCGGCATTGCGGCGTTTTTCCATTTTGTCTCATGATTTTTCCTTCCTTAGTAAATACATCCTATTTCATCTTACAATTACATTAAATATAAAGACAATCTGCTTTGACCATTTCAAATCAAAGTTACTACACTTTGTTTAATTTATGCCCCGGTCACATATGCATATCATTGTAGTCCAAAGCAATAAAATTATGTTGTGTAAGGAATGGACATAGGAAATATCAATTGACTACCAGTGTTAGTCTACACATATACCTGGTACAGCTACTTTTTTGAATAGATGCGGAGACATAACAACATCAGGAAGAATTCCAACCATGTTGGATAGAAACTCTGGTCTCTCAAAGGCTCGTTTAAAGTGTTGCGCGGATTCCCATACAACATAATTAAAGAACGTGGCACTATTTCCCAAACCTCTGTGCAATTGAGCTGAAATGAATCCAGGTTGTCGCCTAAATACTGCTGTTGTATCTGCAAAGACCCTTAAGAATTGATCCACATCCTCAGGTTTCACCGTAAATTTATTTAGCAGTACAACCGGGCCAACATCTTCTTCGAATTGTGCTTTTAGTGTTATATTTTCATCCATTTCCACGATTTTTACCATAACTTTGATTAGAGATACATTGTTATTTGAGTTTTCGATTAATCACTGCCAACTCATATCTGATTCCAATTAGAAACCAAATTGTAGTTATTAGGATCAACTGTTTCTAGATATGCTCGTCAATATTATGACACGATAATTATTGAAATAACAAAGAAATTATGAAAGTCTTATTTTCTACTTCTCTATAGGATTATCTATCATATTTCCCCATTCTGTCCAAGAACCGTCATAGTTTTTCACATTTGGATATCCTAGTAAGTAAGAAAGAACAAACCAAGTATGCGAGGATCTTTCACCAATCCTACAGTATGTTATTACTTCCCTTTCAGGAGTTACGCCCTTGGATTCGTATAATTTTCTCAATTCTTCAGCTGACTTGAATGTTCCATCGGTATCATTTACGGCTTGTCCCCATGGAATGTTGATAGCATTTGGGATGTGACCCCCTCTCTGAGCATGTTCTGTCGGATATTCTGGAGGAGCTGTAATTTCTCCAGTGAATTCTTTTGGACTTCTAACATCAATCAATGTGTTTGTTCCTAATGTATTTCGTACATAATTAAGAAATGTTCTAATATTTTTATCAGGCTCCGATTGTTGGTCTAGCTTAAAATTCCCTTTTGAATATCTTGGAATATCTTTAGTTACAGGCTTGTCTTCAGCCAACCATTTCTTTCTGCCGCCATTTAAGATTCTCACATCCTTATATCCGTAATACTTGAATGCCCAAAATGCAAATGCTGCAAACCAATTATTAAAGTCTCCATACAAAACAAGAGTCGTATCATCATTGACTCCAATTCTTTGCATTAGCTGTTCAAAAGCCTGTTTGCTTAGTATATTTCTATTTAAGGGATCGTTAACATCATGTTTCCAATCCACTAGAACTGAGCCAGGGATGTGTCCCAATTCGTAGTTGGCCACGGGGTCGTAATCTACTTCTACGATTCTTGCATTCGGATCTCGAAGGTGATCTTCAACCCATGGTATATCGACCAACACTTCTGGATGTGCGTATTGCTTCTCAGTTGCCTCTCTCATATACTATCTTGTACATAACAAGATTTATTAAGATAAATATTATTGCTTAGTTGTGTGCAGAATAGTGTATCATTGGATATACTAGCATACATCTGTGACATTAATCAATCAAATAATAATAATTGCAGGAGATTTGATCTCCTTTAGTCCCAGGGGAAAAGTTTAATATTTGCATAAAGCCAGTTTGGATAGCCATGTTTTGATGTCGTGGCATTTTTTATTGTTCAGCTAGAAATCAGTTATCTGATTAATCGCCACTTCCTTGATTTTTACATAAACGACATAACAATATGCAAACGCAAAATCACGACAACTTGACAAGGACTATAATCTCTATTTATTGTTCAATGACCCATGCCAACGTAAACATAAGCCGTTGTGACTCCTAGCTATTAAAAACAGGATAGTACTGCTCTATTACTCCTGTTTTCAAACACTTACCTTCCATATTCAGTTTTGCACTTTCAATGGCTATGCCTGACTCAATTGATATATTTTTACAGAAACGATATAATCTACACAACCCTGTCTATGCAATACAATATCATTAGGCCAATCCTAGCTGCTTCATCATTCCTACTTGGTCATAGAATAGATTCTCCTCAACTATTTGGCCATTTATCCAGCGGGCTACTGTGCAAAATTCGACTATGAATTTCTTATTTGTAGGTGGGATGATTTTGTCTTCAGTGCCTATTATGGGTCCTTGATGCGTGCCTGTGAAATTTGCAATTGAGCAGGTCCATTCACCTTGACCAAAAAGCACTTTATAAGGATCATTATCAACATGATTGTCTGGAAAGATCCTGAACATTTCTAATCCTTCATTTTTGTGTGCAGCAAGACCCATTGTAGGTCTATCTTGACCAGGCCATCTTACGATTACATTATCCGCATGATGTTTACTAAACAACTCCCAATCCTGACTATTCCACGCATCATCCAGTACCTTCATCAAATGAAGATTTTCTTCGGTACCCATTGTATTCATAAGATGTCCTGATGGATTGAGCATTTATGAGTTATCAATCCTAGTACAGACTTGAATCAGTTAGGTATCTATAACACGACGAAATGAGAGTTCAAAGTCATGTACGGGAAAAATAAATCCTAATTACTATGGTCTATTATGGCAGATTTCAAGTATCTCCTCCACCAACGTTACTTGTCTTGGCAATATGGATGGTTTTTCTGACCAGACTATATACAATCGTGTCTTTGCAAATCGTGCATTGGAGATCTAACGCAATCTGAGTCTTGTAATTCAGCTTGAGTTCAATATTCACCTGACTGCCCCTAAGTGGTGAAAGATATAACCCAAGCGAATTAGTTAGTTAGCTAGTTAGTTTACTTAACTATGCAATAATAATCTCAATCATTAGATGCACCTGACATACTATGTCAAGCAAATGTATGCCTTGTAGGAAGTATGAAAGTAACTAACGAAAATAATAATAAGAAATAATAACATCAACAGAATGTCGTAATCTATGAAAGCATTTGATCTTACACTTGAAATTACCTCCGACATGATAACCTTCCCAGGATATCCAATGCCTACGCTCCTAAAATGGTCAAAATTTGAAATTCAGGGATATATGTCGGAGGTTGCATTTCTAAGTACTCATACAGGAACACACATGGATGCTCCATATCATTTCACTCCTAATGGACCAACGATCGATCAAATTGAAGTTCAGAGGTACATTTGTAATAATGCTTTACTTATAAAAATACAGAAAAGTTCTAATCAACTGATAACACGTAATGAAATAGAAAGTAATAGTAAATATGAAATAAGAGAAAAAGATACTATTGTCTTCTCAACTGGTTGGGAAAAGGAAATAATGCAAAAGGATAATTACATTAGAAATAATCCAGGGTTATCAAAGGATGCTGCAGAATATTTGGTCGAGAAGAGGGTTAATGCTGTAGCGATAGATTGTCCAAGCATTGATGTAGGCAATGAATCTGAATTCATTGCGCATGAGATTTTATTATCACATGATATTCTAGTAGTCGAAAATTTATGTAATTTGCACAAATTCTCAAACAATAAGATTAGTCTTATAATCACTCCTCTAAAATTCGTAGGTGCCTCAGGTTCACCTATACGTGCAATTGGTATCGAAGAATGACCGCCAACTAATTCTCTGAAAAATATATAAAAACCCTGCTTTTAAATCTACAGAGATGATCTTCATGATGAGATAATTATTATACAAGATACTAAATTTTTCAAGTCATTAACTTTAACAAGCTCTAAAAGCACTTTGGTGCATATACATTCGACATTCTATAAAATGTAAATCTATGGAAGAAAAAATGTAAATATTACTGAATTCTTACTCAGATGTGTTTTTGGTAGAATTCCCAACACATTCTTAAATAAGCCAATGGATATGGACTCTCGTAACCAGTAGGACCACTTTTCGCCAAATTTATGATGAATCGTGACCGTGTAATTCCGCTCTTGCTCTATCTGAACGTCGTATTTAAACATCCCAGCATATCTAGACAGAAAAGATAAATGTAAAAGACAAGCTTCAACATCTAATTTCCTATAATGAAACATGATGTAATCCTTAGGCACTGATGCCGCAAAATCTTCAGCTGCTGCACTCAATTTCTCCTGTTCAGTAGCTTCGATAATTGCCTTTAACGCCTCACTTGGCAAAGAAACGCGACCAAACTTTTCAGAATATCTATCCCAATCAATATACTTTGCAAGAATAGATGATATAAGTGCATTTTCACTAACACCGTGTTCTTCAGCATCCTTATCTAGGGCCTCATCTAAATCCTTGTCCAGGCGAATAGTTCTTAGTATGGTCTTTTTCCTGCCCTTCCCTTCTACAGCCAATATTTAACAACCATACACCTGAAATATAATGTTTGAATTTAGCTAGTCCAATAGATAATGCAATTTTCCTTTATAGGTAAAATCTGCTTAGAAGTGCTGGCTTGTTGTCATAGGTAGAGATAGGTTGTCAAGAGTGTATATGTTATGATCTTGTTATATAAGGAAGGCACTGCCTTAATGATGATCTGTGATCTGCATTAACTTATTTGTCATTTTGACTCTATCACTTGAGGAGATTGCCACAATATATCAAGTTTGTATTATCATCAAAGTGATGATATAGATTCTGATAGTTCAAATTAATTTCATTTAATGCGTCTATGACTGGCAAATATACCAATATCAATGCGTTTCAAGCATCCATAATGATGAGCACAATACAAGGAGTACTCCTTAACGATAATCATGCAGGTAATTTTTGAAGTATCAAACTGTACAGCCTGAAGATCAAAACAAGCACAGCAATAGAATCCCGCCCAATAAATATTAGAAATGACTGATAATCAACGATTTCATGAACATATTATAATATCCCAAGTTAACATCTTAACTTGGAAAATAAATAATAACATGGATTCCACATCTTCTAATGGTAATAGGTATGATGTTGGTCAAAACTCGATCTGGAATGGCAGCGCCCAAGGCTATCGAAATTGGTGGCCACATATTGAGAAAGCAGCTCAAAGCCTTAGTAATAGACTCGTTGAACTTGCAGAAATTAGGGCAGGACAAAGAATACTAGATATAGCAACTGGGATAGGAGAACCCGCATTAACAGCGGCAAGAATTGTTGGCAGTACTGGTCATGTACTTGCTATTGATATTTCAACAGAGATGTTGGCAATTGCAAAACAAAGATCAATGTATTATGGGCTGCAAGGCACTATCGAATACAAGGAAACCTCAATGCAAAACTTGATGTCACCAGATTTATCCTTTAATTCTGTACTATGTCGATGGGGATTAATGTTTTTGCCTAATCTGTATTCAACACTTGTTGCAATTCATAGAACATTGCTGCCAGGTGGAAAGTTTGTGGCAGCAGTTTGGGCTGATGCACAAAAAGTCCCAGTTATTAGCCTTGCAATGCAGATTATAACAGAGTCAGTACAAACTACCAGTGAGAGTTTTCCTTGTTTACCAAATCCATATATCTTATCAGATGAAAATATACTAGCAAATCATTTCATTAAAGCAGGATTTGAAGACGTTAGAACCGAGAGAGTAACAATAACCTTCGAATTTTCATCTGGTCATGATTATAGTCAATACTGTCAAGCAATTAGTGCTAGCGCACGTGTGGTGCTATCTAATGAATCTGATGAAACAAGAAAGTTGATCTGGAAGAACGTGGCAGATTGTGCGACATTAAAATACACAAATACCAATGGAACTATAAGAATGGACAATGAATGTATTTGTATTGTCGGTACAAAATTCTGAGTATAAAGCCAACATTTTTGACTACTCACTTTAACTGTGGATAATTAACTAATGGCTATCTATAGAAATATTAGTAAATATTTGATCTTAGTGACTATGTATATATAGCACTAATATCGATATTTTTAACAATAACCTTATTTTACTAAAGTAAGGATTCCAACAATTGGTTGATTTTAATGGTCCTTGTGCATTTATAATTCTCTCAATTGTGTCTAATTAGTTTTCATTGTTCATATTCTCTGGGATTTTATGTATTACCAAAACTCAGATTTGAGTTTCGAAAATATTTAG
>Ga0126370_10000158_pt1 | contig 23612 bp, 19 predicted proteins | sample PanSoiMetaPlot_3_FD_92586 | JGI IMG/M metagenome (GOLD analysis project Ga0126370, IMG submission 92586) | Tropical forest soil microbial communities from Panama - MetaG Plot_3 | ecosystem: Environmental > Terrestrial > Soil > Tropical forest > Bulk soil | place: Panama | collected 2016-02-17 | reverse complement strand
GGCGTATCCCTCGCTGCTCGATGTGCGGGACAAGATCGACATTGTCGACGTTTTTCGCCGCTCCGAATTCGTCGAGGAAGTCGTTGATCAAGCGATCCAGCTCAAGGTCCCGGCCATCTGGATGCAAGAAGACGTCATCAATGAAAATGCAGCCGCAAAGGCGCGTCAGGCAGGTATCTTCGTTGTGATGGACCGCTGCATCTTGAAGGAACATCGGGCGCGGTTCCGATCAACGTCCATGAGCTATACCCACTGAGGAGGTTCCCCTTTGGACCCCGATACAACATTGCCCACTCAGCCATTGCCTCCCAGCGAGTCGCATCCTCTGCCCCAGCCACCGCCGCAGACTTTTACTTTTCGCAAATTGTTCGTCGGGAAAGAGGGCTTGCGCGCGGGTTGGGGTGTCCTCATTTTTATTGTGCTCTTCGCCGCGTTCATGCTCATCGCGACCGTCATCAGCAGCAAGTTACACCCCGGACTACAGCGACCGACATCCGTATCGGTAATTTCTCTCAGCTTTGGTTACATACAAGAGTCGATCTTCGCGGCTGCAGCTTTACTTTCCAGCTGGATCATGTCGAAGATCGAGCGGCGCGGCCGAACCTATGGCTTTGGCGGCAACAGTAAGGTGTCTCTGTTTTTCGCTGGCCTGTTGTCGGGAGTCGTTTTGATTTCTCTGCTGGTATTCGTCCTTTGGAAGTCAGGCTTGTTGATCATTGAAGGCCGGCTGATTTTCGGACCCGACATCTTCCGCTATGGCCTGCTGTGGCTGTTCGCGTTCTTTCTGGTCGGAATAGCTGAGGAATCTCTAACGCGTGGGTACCTGCTCTACACGTTGACGCGCGGCATTGCCTGGTTCTACGAGTATCTCTTCAAGACGCGTTACAGCACCGCGTTGGGTTTCTGGACCGCCGCTGTAATTCTTTCCGTTATCTTTTTATTAGGGCACACCGGCAATCCGGGAGAGTCTCCAGTGGGACTGCTGTCCGTTTTCGCGGCTGGAATGTTTTTCAGCCTCAGCGTGTGGCGCACCGGTTCATTGTGGTGGGCCATCGGCATGCACGCCGCCTGGGACTGGGGACAGTCGTTCCTATTCGGAGTTGCCGATAGTGGACTGATGGTGCAACATCACCTTCTGGGAACGCATCCCGCAGGCAAGCCTATCTTTAGCGGAGGCACAACAGGGCCCGAGGGCAGCATTTACATTCTTGGAGTCTTAGCGCTGGGGACTTTGATTATCGTGTCTACGCTGCCGAAGAGACGATACATCGCTGCATCTTCGGGTATTCCGCAACCTGAGATTGCGTCCGCATGATCTTTCTCTGCGATGAAGCCCTGAGGTAATGGTTATTCAGCCCCGACGCCGATGAACACCACGCTGGCGTCATCGCGCACGCCGGTTCCATTGGCAAACGCGCGCACTTCGTCGATGATGCTCACCGCCGAGGTCCCTGGCCGGATCGCATGCTCCACGAGACGGCACAATCCATATTCTTCCTCGTTCGCATCGACCGCCTCGGTAATGCCATCGCTATAAAAGATCAGCTTCGATCCTTTCCCAAGACGAAACACCGTTTCGGAATAATCGCCGCAGCCCAGGCCAAGAGGTAGTCCACGCTCGACGTCGAGAAAGTGTTCGCCGTTATCGTCGATAAGAAGTGGGCGAAGGTGTCCTGCATTCGCGAATACGACCGTGCGGGTTGCCGGATCAAGCACCGCGTACACCATGGTCACGAACTTTCCCGCAGGGAAGTCGTCAACCATCAACTGATTCAGCTTCGTCAGCACCTCACCAGGAGTGCAGCAGGCCTCGGCGAGCGAGCGAAACATTCCACGTGTCGCAGACATCAGCAATGCAGCGGCTGTACCTTTGCCTGACACGTCGGCCAGAACCATTCCCCATCGTCCGTCGGGGAAAGGAATGAAGTCATACCAATCACCGCCGACCGCCCGCGCTGGAACACTTCGCCCCGAGATCGCGAAGCCCGGAATGAAAGGAGAACTTTTGGGCAGCAGCGCCTGCTGAATCACACGCGCTTCCTGCGCGTCCCGATCCATCGCCTGGCGTTCCGCGCGTTCTACCTGAAAGCGCCTTGCATTTTGCACGGCCACAGCGACGTGATCACAAAACGCTTGAAGCATTCTCACTTGCGGCCGCGGGAATGCATCCAGCGCGGGGTGTGAAGCCGTGAAGACCCCCACCAGCCGATCCCCAACTTTCAGGGGAATCGCAACCTCTGACAGCACATCGTGCTCGCACGCAATGTAGTAAGGATCGCGGCGAACATCAGGCGCGTAGTGCATCTGGCCGTTTGCAGCAACATGGCCCACCATTCCATCCTGGCCGATGCGGAGGCGGTGGCCTTTGCGATGAAGTGTGCATCCGCGCACTCCGGCGAGCACCATCTCATGCCGCTCCTCGTCGTGCAGGAAAATGCCGGCTTCTGCGCAGCCAAACGAGCGAGTTACCTCGGTTACCACGCTGTCAATGAGTTGATCCAGATCGAGGATCGACGTGATCTTCTGGGCCGTTTTCTGGACGCGCTGCAAGTCTTCGACCAGATCCGCGGGTACCGGTCTGGCGATCAATTCGCTGCCCGAAAAGATGGGTGCTGCAGCCATAGCAACCTGCCTGGGGGGAAGGCTAGAAACTTGCCATACTGCTACATAGGGATGTTTTATGAGCCATTTACGATTCTTTCTTTTTAGACGAACCGGCGTCGGCGGCGTGAGCACGCTGTCGTTTGATCTCTTCGAGGCGCTCGCGGATTCGCTTTTCAATCCCTTCATTCGTCGGCTGGTAATAGACCCGTCCACAGAGATTGTCCGGCAGGCACTCCATGTGTGCGACTTTCGATTCGAGATCGTGCGCGTATTGGTAACCGCGGCCGTAACCAAGGCCTTTCATCAGGCCAGTAGGCGCGTTGCGCAAATGAAGCGGCACGGCTTCCGCCGCCGTGCGCTCGACATCAGCCTGAACGCTGCTGTAAGCGGTATACAACGCATTCGACTTGGGAGCGACCGACAGGTAAACCACCGCTTGCGCGAGCGCCAGATTGCCCTCAGGCATGCCGATGAAATCCACTGCATCTCGAGCGGCCATGCAAAGCGCGAGCGCATTCGGATCGGCAAGGCCGATATCTTCAACCGCCATGCGGACGACGCGCCGCGCAATGTAGAGCGGATCCTCCCCTGCTTCGAGCATGCGTCCCAGCCAATACAAAGCGGCATCCGGATCGCTGTTCCGCACCGATTTGTGCAGCGCAGAAATCAAGTTGTAGTGCTCTTCGCCGGTCTTGTCGTAGAGCAAAATCCGCTTCTGCAGGGCATCGCGGACAATCTCGTCGGTGATCTCGATCGATTGATCACCACTGGGTTCCGGCGCTATCTCTGAAGCCTGGGATGCGATGGGTGACCCACTTCTCCCCGACTTTGGGAGAAGTGGGGGTTTCGCTAGTCCCACCGCAACGTCCAACACGTTGTAAGCGCTGCGCGCATCGCCGCTGGTGTAGCTGGCAATCTTGCGAAGCACGTCATCAGAAGCATTCGCGCCCAGATTGCCCAGCCCACGCTGGCGATCCGCCAGCGCGCGCCTGAGTAACGTCACAATCTGTTCTTCACTCAGCGGCTGCAGCACATAAACCCGGCAGCGCGAGAGCAAGGCGGAGTTGATTTCAAACGACGGATTCTCGGTTGTCGCACCAATCAGCCGGATATTTCCCTTCTCCACGTGAGGAAGAAACGCGTCCTGCTGCGCTTTATTGAACCGATGAATCTCGTCGATGAAAACGATCGTGCGCGTGCCATACTGCCGCGCCCGCTCGGCATCGGCCATCACCTGCTTGATCTCTTTGATCCCCGCGAGCACTGCAGAGAACTCGATGAACTCCGCCTTCGTCAGGTTCGCGATGATCTTGGCGAGAGTCGTTTTCCCGGTTCCCGGAGGTCCCCAAAAGATCATCGATCCGGAGTCGTCACGTTCGATCTGTACGCGCAGCGGCTTGCCCGGACCAATCAGATGCTCCTGACCGGCGTATTCCTCCAGCGTGCGTGGACGCATGCGATCGGCAAGCGGCCGCGTCGTGTCGGCTGCGCCAGCGTTCGGCATGGATTGAAACAGGCTCATTCGGTCCGGCTCGTCAGATTCTTTTCGGCTCTCAGCTTAACTCATGCTGGGACCTCCCGCGTATTGCTCCCGCGGTGGAAGGCGTATTCGCCCTCAATTTGACGCTGCACGCTCGAACCCCTAACATTCTTGTCACTGATGATCGGCGAAACCGTTTCCCATTACCGCATTCTCGAACAGCTTGGCGGCGGTGGGATGGGAGTCGTATACAAAGCGGAAGACACCGAACTCGGCCGTTTCGTCGCTCTGAAGTTCCTGCCCGATCAGTTGACCGCGGTTCCCGAAGCCCTCGAGCGCTTCCGGCGCGAAGCGCGAGCGGCATCGTCGCTGAACCACCCCAACATCTGCACGATTTACGAAATCGGCAAGAGCGGCGATCGTCACTTCATCGCCATGGAGTTTCTAGACGGAGCGACCCTGAAGCACCGCATCGCCGGCCAGCCCATGGACAAAGAAGTACTCCTGACGCTCGCCGTCGAGATCTCCGACGCTCTAGACGCTGCGCACTCCAAAGGAATCGTCCATCGCGACATTAAGCCCGCGAATATCTTCGTCACGTCGCGCGGCCACGCCAAAGTCCTCGACTTCGGATTGGCAAAAGTGGAATCCGGAACTGCTTCTTCTACTTCCGGGAACAGTCAGACCCGCACCATGGACGGGCCGCAATTAACCAGCCCTGGCTCGACTTTGGGCACGGTTGCATACATGTCCCCGGAACAAGCCCGCGCGAAGGACCTCGACGCGCGCAGCGATTTGTTCTCGCTCGGCGTTGTCCTCTACGAGATGGCGTCCGGGACCTTGCCGTTCCGCGGAGAAAGTTCGGCAGTTATCTTCAAGGCGATTCTCGATGCCCAGCCCACATCAGCGCTGCGTTTGAATCCCGACCTCCCGCCGGAACTGGACCGCATCATCCAGAAGGCGCTCGAAAAGGATCGCAACCTGCGGTACCAGAATGCAGCCGACTTGCGCGCCGATCTATCCCGTCTCAAGCGCGACCTCGATTCCGGGCGCTCTTCTGCGGCCGTGATTCCCGAAGTTTCGTCTGCTTCATCTGCCAAGACCGTACCGGCAGGCTCCTCACTCTTCCTGTGGGTCGGGGCTATTGTCTTGCTGGCAGCCGTCATCGGTGGGATCTACTGGGTGCGCGCGAAAGCCGAAACCAACCGAGTGTCCTCCATTGCTGTTTTGCCGTTTGTAAACGCCACCGCCGATCCCAACAACGAATATCTCAGCGACGGGCTTACCGAGAGCCTGATCAGTACGCTCTCACAGCTTCCGGGCATGAAGGTCATGGCGCGCAGCACGGTGTTCCGCTTCAAATCCACGCAAGACGATCCTCAGAAAATCGGCCAGACGCTTCAAGTTGCCGCCGTGTTGACTGGGCGAATCACGCAGCATGGCGACGAGTTGGGCATCCATGCCGAACTCGTGAATGCGGCCGATGGCAGCGAAATATGGGGATCGCAGTACACGCGCAAGCAGGCCGACATCACGCAGGTGCAAAGCGACATCACCCGTGATATTTCCAAGAGCCTCCATGTGCAGGTGAGTGGCGAGGTGCAGCAGAAGCTGGGTAAGGCCGGAACTAACAATCCTGAGGCTTATCGTCTCTATCTCGAAGGCCGTCAGCAATGGGCGCTGCGCACCCAGGATGGCCTGAAAAAGAGTATCGACCTTTTTCAGCAGGCCATCGCCGCAGACCCGAACTACGCCTTGGCCTACGCTGGATTAGCCGACACCTATAACGTGGCCCCGAGCTACGGAGTCGGCATCGATTCGAAGCAGGCTCTCGCGCTGGCTGACGAGGCATCGCAGAAAGCTGTCCAACTGGATGACTCACTCTCGGAAGCACACGCGGCTCGGGCCGGAGCGCTGGCGTTTAATTGGCGATGGGCCGAAGCTGAGTCCGAATTCCGGCGCGCCATCGAGATCAACCCAAACAGTGCCAGCGCACACTATTTCTATGGATTTACGCTGCTTGTGCCGCGAAAACGTCTCGACCAGGCGCTCGCGGAATTTCGTATCGCGCTTTCACTCGATCCGCTGTCCCCGATCATTAACACAAACTATGGCTGGACTCTTATGGCGGCCCACCGCTATGACGAATCGCTAGCGCAATACCAGAAAACAATCCAGCGCGACCCCAACTTCGGACCGGCCCACTTCAAGCTATCGCACCTCTATGCCGCAACGGGAAGGTATGAAGACGCCGTCGGCGAGACAAAGAAGATGACCCAGCTCGCCCCTTTAGTCACGACTCCCGATGCCAAAGGGTACTGCGCCGCCAACCAGGCGATTCGTGGAGCCGATCGTGACATCTCTTCCGCGATTGCCTGCGCCAGGACAGACCAAAAGCTGGCCATACGGCTGCTACAGGCGGCCTACGAGAATCACGATCTGGTCGGGGAGTTTGTCCGGAGCCCGGAATTCGATTCGTTGCGTTCCGACCCGCACTATACCGACGTCATGCACAAAATGGGACTCGAGCCTTAGAGATGAGCGAGTGGCCCTACCGCGCGGCTTGCAGACTGGCGGCGACGAACCGCAGCTCAGGAGCCTCAGGCAGCGCGCCAATTTCCGCCCCATAGCGATAGAACAATCGCAAGCCTTCCAGACACCCGCGGTCGAGTTGGTAATGGATATTTTCGGTCAAATAGCTGTGCACGTCCGCTGGAGTAAGGCCAAGCCGTGACGCCCACTCGCTTTCGATCTGGTTCAAACTCTCGCTGCTTAGTCCGTGATCCCGCGAATCACGAAATATTGCTGCAAGATCCATCGCGGGATCTGCTTCTCTCATTGCATCCCCACGTACCGCCCAGAACGCGAACACGAACGGCTTGCCGGTATATCGAATCCATTCTTCTGCCAAATCGAGGGTGTGATACTTCTGGCGGTCCACCCGCAGCGCCGGATCTCCAATCAACAGCCCCGCATCGCACGCCTCCAACATCTTCTCGATGTCGGGCTCCATTGAAGTGAATGTTCGCCCGCCGCCCAGCCATTTCTCAAACAGAATTTTCGTTAACGCAACTGATGTCATCGACGATGTATCCAACGCAACAGTGCGTACTAGCTCTACCGGAATCTGGCTGACCAGCAGAATCGATCGCACTGCTCGCCGCGAGGCAATCGCCACGTCGGGCAAAATCTGCAGCCCGGGAATTTGTGCGTAGGCCGCCGCAGGAATGATCCCGATATCCGCAGTGCCGTCGGCTAGCGAGCGCGCGCACAAGGAAGGCACGGTGTACGAGATTTCGAAATGTCGGCCGGCATTCCCATGCTCGAAATCCCACATCAAAGGAGCGGTATTCAGGTAAGAAATGGCGGAAATTCGGAGACGTCTCATCGTTTTCCACAATCTTAGCAAACGAGTGTGACATGTGACCTTGACACGCTTCTCTGCCGAAAAATACAGTCCGCTCGGAGGCCTTCTTGTGCCTGAAGCCGCCCTAACTCCAGCCTCAACCAGCACCTTGGACTGGCTCCCGCTTTCGCTCACGCCCGGCCTGGGGCCGACTCGAGCGCGCAAACTCGTCGAACATTTCGGATCACCCGAGGCGGTCGTTCGCGCCTCGCTGACCGAACTCGAAGCCGCCACCATCCAAGCCGTTTCCGCGCAGTCAATCGCCACCGGCAAGTCGGGAGAACTCGCACGCGAGGAACTCGCTCGCGCCGCGGCCGCGGGCATCACGGTGCTCTCAGCGAGCGATCCTCTGTATCCTCGTCGACTCAAGGAAATCTACGATCCACCCATCATCCTTTATGTGCGCGGAGATGCAGAGCAGCTGAATAAACCCGGCATCGCCATGGTGGGCACTCGGCACCCCACTCCATATGGGTCTGGCATGGCCGAGCGCTTGGCCTGCGATCTCGCCGCACAAGGGCTCGTCATCATCAGCGGCATGGCGCGAGGCGTCGATACCGCCAGCCACCGCGGAGCAATCTCGGCAAAAGGCAATACAGTCGCGGTGTTTGGCACGGGCGTGGACGTGATCTACCCGAAAGAAAATTCCCGCCTGTCAGAGCAGATTCTCTCGTTCGGGGGCGCGCTGATCTCTGAATTCCCGCTTGGCACGTTCGCAGCGCCGCAGAATTTTCCCATTCGCAATCGCATTCTCAGCGGGATGTCATGTGGTGTGCTCGTCGTCGAAGCCGCTGAATACTCGGGCACGCGCATCACCGCCCGCCTCGCGCTTGAGCAGAATCGCGACGTTTTCGCCGTGCCCGGAAACGTCACCAACAAGAACTCCTGGGGACCAAACACCCTCATCAAGCAAGGCGCGAAGCTGGTCGCTACCTGGGAGGACGTTTGGGAAGATCTCCCGACAGAAGTACGACTTGCGCTGACCCCGCCATCCACGGCTGAATCCCAAAGCGAGTCGTCCGCATCTCTATTTCCGGACGACGGGCTCCCTCCTCACGAAAGACGCATCCTGAGTCTGCTGAAAGCGGACGAGGCCACCCACATCGACGAACTTGTGGAGAAGCTGGAGTCAGAGCTTTCCTCCTCAGAAATCTTCGCAGCGTTGTTCGAACTCGAACTAAACGGCAAGGTAAGGCAAATGCCGGGGAAGAATTTTGTGAAGAGCTTCTGATAGCTGTCAGCTATCAGCTCTTAGCTGTCAGGAAAGGAGGATGCGGCGTGCAGAGCTTCAAAAATCTGAAGGTGTGGGAAAAGGCGCATGCTATGACTCTGGACGTTTATCGGTCAACCAGCGCCTTTCCGAAGGCGGAGTTGTACGGGCTCACGAGCCAGATGAGAAGGTCTTCCGCGTCCATCGGAGCCAATATTGCGGAGGGATGCTGCCGAAATGGCGATAAAGATTTTGGCAGGTTTATTCAAATAGCCGCAGGATCAGCAGGTGAACTCGAGTACCACATCATCCTTGCTCGCGATCTTGGCCTTCTGACTGCTGTTGACTATCAGTGCCTTTCAACGGAAACGATCGAGGTGAAGAAGATGCTGGCGTCACTCTTGCAAAAGCTGAGAGCCGAGAGCTGACAGCTGAGAGCTTTTCAGCCGGTAACTTGTTGCCCCGTACCCATTCGTGCTAGCTTCAAAACGAAATAGACCAAGAACTGAGGATCCATTGTCAAAAGGTTTAGTCATTGTCGAGTCGCCGGCCAAGGCGAAAACTATCCAGAAATATCTGGGAAAGGGCTTCTCCGTCGAAGCTTCGCTGGGGCACGTCAAAGATCTCCCCAAGAGCACTCTCGGGGTCGACATCAGTAACGATTTCGAGACGGACTACATCGTCATTCCCGGCAAAGAAAAAGTTGTCGCCAAGCTGAAGAAGCTCGCCGCCTCCGCCGACAACATCTATCTTGCGCCTGACCCTGACCGCGAGGGCGAAGCCATTGCAGCGCACCTGGCCTTTGAACTCGACGAAAACGGCTCCAAGAAGAAAAAAGCAAAGAAGGCAAAAAAAGGTGAGCCCGAAGCACCTCCGCGCATTCAGCGCGTCACCTTCAACGAAATTACCAAGCGGGCAGTCCAGGCCGCCTTCGAACGTCCACGCGCCATCGATCAGAACCTGGTCGATGCACAGCAGGCTCGCCGTGTGCTCGATCGCCTCGTCGGGTATCAGGTGTCTCCGCTGTTGTGGGATAAAGTGCGGCGCGGCCTTTCCGCCGGGCGCGTTCAAACCGTTGCTCTCCGCCTGATCGTCGAACGTGAACGCGAGATCAAGGCGTTCGAGAAAAAAGAATACTGGACCATCGACGCCCACCTCGCCGCCAACAAGTCGCCGGCATTTGACGCGCGCTTCCTCGGTAAGGGTGAAGAAAAGATCGAGATTCCGAACGGCGAAGAGGCCGAAAAGATTCGGACAGCGCTCGAAAAGGCCCACTGGATCGTCCGCTCAGTCGACAAGAAAGAGCGCCGCCGTAACGCAGCGCCTCCGTTCACGACCAGCAAACTCCAGCAGGATTCTTCCCGTAAGCTGCGCTTCAGCGTGAAGCGCACCATGATGATCGCGCAGCGCCTCTATGAAGGCGTCGAACTTGGCGAGGAAGGCTCCGTCGGTCTCATTACTTATATGCGTACCGATTCGACGCGGGTCGCACCTGAAGCGATCGCAGAAGTTCGCGAGTACGTTGGCAAGGAATACGGTCAGACCTATTTGCCCGAGTCACCGAATACTTTCAAAGAGAAAAAGGAAGCGCAGGGAGCGCACGAAGCCATTCGCCCGACATCGGCGATGCGCCATCCCGACCAGATCAAGCAGTACTTAAAAGAAGATGAGTTCAAGGTCTACAAGCTGATCTGGCAGCGCTTTGTTGCCTCGCAGATCAATCCCGCGGTCTTCGACCAGACCACTGTCGATATCGACGCAAAAGCGAAGACTGGCAATGACACCTACTGGTTCCGGGTTACCGGATCCGTCCTCAAGTTCGACGGCTTCCTGAAGGTTTACGAAGAATCGAAGGAAGGCAAAGACGAAGAGGACGAGGAACTGAAACACAAGCTACCCGCGCTCGAAGCCGGACAGAAGCTCACGCTGAAAGAACTGAAGCCCGAGCAGCACTTCACCGAGCCCCCGCCGCGCTACAACGAAGCGTCGCTGGTGAAAGAACTCGAAGAACGCGGCATCGGCCGCCCATCTACTTACGCCGCGATTCTCTCCACGATTCAGGAGCGCCAGTACGTGCAGAAGATTGGCGGCAAATTCGTCCCGACCGAAATCGGCCTGGTCGTCACCGATTTGCTCGTGGAGAACTTCCGCGACATTTTCGATGTGCAGTACACCGCCCGTCTGGAAGAAGAACTCGACGAAATCGAAGAAGGCAAGGAGAAATGGCAAGACGCCATGTCGGAGTTCTACAAGAAATTCCAGAAAGATCTCAAATATGCCGAAAAGCATATGGAGAACATCAAGCGGATGGAAAAGCCCACTGACGAGAAGTGCGAAAAATGTGGCGCACCGCTCGTGATCAAGTGGGGCAAGCACGGCTCGTTCTATGCCTGCAGCACCTACGACAAGGACGATCCGAATACCTGCACGTTTACGAAAGAGAATCCGATCAATCTGCCAGATCTCGATTCCGCCGACATGCAAGAGACCGGCGCAGCCGAGGAGTACTGCGAGAATTGCGGCCGAGTGATGGTGCTCAAGCGTGGACGCTTCGGCCAGTTCATGGCCTGCACCGGATATCCGGACTGCAAGACCACGCGCCGGCTCGATCAAGGCAAGAAGGTTCCTGACATTCCGCTCGACGAGCTCTGCCCGAAATGCGGACGCAATATGATGATCCGCCACGGACGCTACGGCGAGTTCACTACGTGCAGCGGATATCCCGACTGCAAGTACGTGAAGCAGAACTTCATCGGCGTGAAGTGCCCGGACTGCAAAGATGGCGAACTCGTCGAGAAGCGTGCGCGTAAAGGCAATACGTTCTATGGATGCAGCAACTACCCGAAGTGCAAATTCACTTCTGCGGGCAAACCGATTGCAGAGAAGTGCCCGAGTTGCGGCAGCGAGTATCTCGTCGAAAAGAACCTGAAAGCCGGCCCGGTCATCGCTTGCCCCAACAAGGAGTGCGAGTACGAACGCCCGGCGCCGCCGCCTCCGCCAAATCCCGAAGCGGCAGCCAGCACAAACGCGTAAGCTGCCATGAGCAATGAGTAGTAAGCGATAAGTAGTCTCGCCGTTGATTGGCTCCTTCGCGTTCTCTGCGGCCTTCCTTCGCGACCTCTGCGATAAAGGGCTTTTGGACAGTGCCACGTCAAGCACCAGCCGAATGCCGGATCGAGCGCGATTGGGAGATGCAAAGTATTTGCCGAGATTATGCTACTCACACCCGCTAATTTTTTGCTTCCTGCGTAACATCCACCAATCTAAGATAGCCATCTGTCAAATCCTTTGGAGGAAATGAATGGCCAAGAAAGCAACTGTAGCCGACGCACAGCTAATCGCCCAACTCTACGACCTTCGCCGAGAGGCCGAGATGCGGAAGGCGCGCCACTGGTGGGGAGCAGATTTCTTTCCGCAAAATGCCGACGACTTCCTCAAAGTCGCGTGGGCAATGGGTACCCCGGAGAACAACTGGCTCCGTCAAGTGGGCGGCTACTGGGGAATGGTCGCATCGTTCGTGAACAACGGTGCACTCAACGAACAGTTATTCCTGGCTCCTGGCTTTAGCGGCGAGATGTTTCTGATTTATGCCAAGGTTCATCCGTATATCAAAGAGCTGCGCGAAAAGCTCAACGATCCCAACGCATGGAAGGATATCGAGACTGCCGTCACTCGCACAAAATGGGGCCGCGATCGGCTCCAGTTCATGATCAAGCGCGTCGAGCAAATGCGCGAGAGACGAAAGGCAGCTTCTAACTCCTAGCTCATCTTCTTGCGCCGGAGCAATATCGGGACAGCCTCCTTATCTTCGAGCGTTTCGAAAGGCGCGCCGCAGGGCGTGCCTTTGCTTTCTAAAAGCCAGGAGCTAGGAGCCAGAAGCTTCTCTTCTGTTATCCTAATCGGCTGTGCGAATGATCTGGTGGTTCCTGATCCTAGGCATCAGTACCCTGGTCATCGTGTGCGTGGCGATAGCGATTTTCGTTCATTTGCGCAAGCACCTGCAAAAGGCGCACGCTTCGCATGACGGAGCTTCGAACGAATTGGATCGTGAACGGCATTCCGACAGCTCAGAACACTGAGATTGTTGCTTTGGTTCGAGGAGACACAAACTATGGCGAAGACGGCGATTGGGGTGGTGAATCCTCAGCAGGCACAGAGCCTCGACGCTCCCCGGCAGATTGCACTCGTCGTAGGAGCGACTTTGTTCGTGGCCCTGTGTGCGCACATTACGATTCCACTCATGCCCCTTACGCCGGTTCCTCTGACGGTTCAGAATTTTGGCGTGTTGGTAGTGGGATTGCTGCTCGGAAGCCGCCGTGGCTTTGCCGCGATGATGCTCTACCTGGTTGAGGGGATGGCGGGATTGCCCGTTTTCAGTCCGATAGGTCCAGGCGGTGTCGCCCAGCTCTTCGGGCCCACGGGAGGCTTCCTGCTCGCATATCCGTTTGTTGCGTTTGTCGCTGGATATGTATTCGAACGCGGAGCCAGAAGCTTTGTTCGCGGCGCGATCTCCGGTGTTCTCGCCGAGATCCTGCTGTTCGTAGGTGGACTGAGCTGGCTGTTTGTGCTGACGCATTCGCTTGCTAAAGCAGCGTACCTCGGCCTCTACTGGTTCATCGCAGCAGAGGTGATGAAGGTGATGTTCGCTGCAGCCATCGCCGTGCGCTGGCACCGCCTGGGAAGTGGCAAAACGGCCTGAACACGATATCTGCACGTAGGATCAACTAGAAAGAAGCCGCGAAGCGGCGAAAGATTGCAGCCTACGGCGTAAGCCGTGGGGAAGCCCAGTGAACATGGCCAAGCCCCAAAGGGGCCGAAAGAAGTTAGCCCAGAATGTTAGTCCCGGGTTAGTCCAGAAATGATACGAGTCCCGTAGGGACGACCTCCCACGGCCACATCTAGGAGTTCTCAACCAAATGGCGGTATCCGAAACCGAAAGAACCTATACCGGCAACTCGGCCGACGTCCGCGAGATCACCGTCGCCCACAGCCCCGATTCCGACGATGCCTTCATGTTCTACGGCCTCGCGACGCACAAGGTCCGCACGCCAGGACTGCGCTTCACCCACAGCCTCTGCGACATCGAAACTCTGAATCAAAAGGCCCGCCAAGGCGTCTATGACGTCACCGCAATCTCCTTCCACGCCTATCCCTACATTCAGGACAAATATGCTCTAATGGCGTGCGGCGGCAGCGTCGGCGAAGGCTACGGCCCGATGGTCGTCTCGCCGCGTCCTTTCACCGCCAACGAGATCAAGACCAAAAAGATTGCGGTGCCCGGCAAATTGACCACGGCCTATCTCGCGCTGCAACTCTTCGCCCCGGGCATTGAAACTGAAGTGGTTCCTTTTGATCAGATCATCCCGCAGGTGCTCGAAGGCAAGTACGAAGCCGGCCTCATCATTCACGAAGGCCAGCTGACCTACGACAAATCCGGCCTGCACCGTATCGTCGACCTGGGCAGGTGGTGGCAAAAAGTGACGGGCTTGCCGCTTCCTCTTGGCGGAAACGGCATCCGCCGCGCGCTTGGCCCGCAACTCATGTCTGCCGTGACTCAGGCTCTGCGCGAGAGCATTCAATACGGACTCGACCACCGCGAAGAAGCGTTGTCCTATGCGATGCAATTCGCCCGCGACCTCGACGCAGCATCGGCCGACAAGTTCGTCGGCATGTACGTCAACGAACGTACCCTCGACTACGGTCCCGACGGACGCGAAGCCGTCCGCCGCCTGCTCGATATGGGCCACAAAGCCGGCATCATCGGCCCCGAAGCGAAAGTCGATTGGATTGGGTGAGACTTCTAGCTACTAGCTGCTGGCTCCTAGCTATCAGCTCCTTCTGCTGAATCCCGGGGACTCCGTCCCGTAGGGACGGCTGACAATAGCCCGCCAGTTCACTGGCGGGGAAACTGCGAAGAGATTCGCGTCCTGTAGGGACGCCTGAACTACTCAACAATAGCGGTTCTGTTCGAGATCGCCACCACATGTTCTTCAACGACGAAGATGATTACCAAAATGTGTTTAGCTAGAAGCTAGCAGCCAGGAGCTAGAAGCTTGCGCCCAACCCTCCTCATCGACGCCGACGACACGCTCTGGGAGAACAACGTCTACTTCGAGCGCGCCATCGCGCGCTTCATCTCATTCCTTAATCATCACGAGTTCTCGCCCGAGCAAGTCCGCGGAGTTCTCAACGACGTCGAGCGCGAATGCATCGTCAAGCACGGATACGGCCTCCACAGCTTCGCCCACGCTCTTGTCGACACATTCGAACGCCTCAGCCCCATTCCGGTCACGACGGAACTTCACGCGCAGGTCATCAGCTTCACCGAGATCATCGAGAACCATGACATCGAGTTCCTGCCTGAAGTGCCGGAAACGCTGGAGCATCTCTCGCGAAGCAATCGCCTGATCCTCGTCACCAAGGGCGCACTGGAAGAACAATCTGGCAAGGTCGAACGCTCGGGAGTGAAGAAGTACTTCGAGTCAGTCGAGATCGTCGCCGAAAAAAAGCCTGACGTCTATGCCCAGCTCGCCGACAAATACGATTGCAACCACAGCCATACCTGGATGATCGGCAACAGCCCGAAGTCCGACATCAATCCGGCATTAGCCGCCGGGCTCAACGCGATCTTCGTTCCCCACGGCGACACTTGGATACTCGAGCATGAAGAAGTCAATCCGGCTCCAGAAGGCCAGAAACTCCTCATCGTCGGACGCTTCGCCGAACTGCGCGAGCACTTCTAGTGCCGTGACCGCATGATGATTTCCTCGCGAAACTCCTGCCTCGGTCACCCTGGCGCGGAGTTGAAGGGTTCCTACGTCACCACAAACCTGGGCCTGAAAGAAATTATCTGGTCACGGCACTAATCGATTTAGGAATTGCTGTGTACCATTCCGCTTTGTCATCCGGATGGCGTCGTTTTTTGGCGCCGGAGGACCTATGCAACTCTGCCTGCAGAGATCATGCGGCCGGAGACTTGCATAGGTCCTCCGGCCTGCAAAAAGCGCAGACCATCAGGAAGACACCGCGGTGGATTACGTCAAAAGCCAGAATGGTCCAGTCACTTCCCGGCGGCCTTCCGCAAGCGATCGAAAATAGAAACGCTTTCGAATTGAAACTCGCTTTGGAAGCGGCTCGCATCCAGCATCCGCGGATTACCCACCGGCGTACCGTCGCCAAGCTTCACAGTGATGTTCGAGTTCAGGTCCTCTACCACCCGCTTCAGATCCCCGACAACGACAGATTTGCACGGAGCGTTGTAAACCGCGTGCGCGACCGACGAAGCCTGTACCAAACTTAACAGCATGGCAGCCAGGTCTTCGACGTGGAGCACCAGGAGATTTTCCGACGTACGATAAGGCAGGGAAATCTCCACCGGATAGTCCGTCTTCAGCAATTCAAAAATCTCGCTCCTCCATGCTGACGAAACCGATCGTGCTCCCGGTCCCACGACTCTCCCGATTCGCAGGCTCACGAACTCAAGGCCATAGCACTCGCGATACGCCTGCCCCAACTGTTCGACGTAGAGTTTCGCCGCACCATACAAGTCTTCGGGTGCGGCTCGATCTTCCTCGGAAACGGTCTGATCCGCGGGATAAGTTCCGTAAACGCTTAGCGAACTCCCGAAGACGAATCGCCGGACATTGAATTCGTGCGCCAGTTCCAGCAGGTTCAGGCTGCCTTGAACGTTGACCTGAGTCGCCCGTACCGGATTACGTTGAGCCGCGGTCGGTAAAATCGCCGCCAGATGGATAATCTTTCGGACACGCTGCCGTTCAAAGATGTCTCTCAACCGCGCGTCGGAAAGGTCACATTCGATCTCTTCAATCCCAGGGTCCACCGCATTCGCAACCGGGACACGATCCAATGAGATCACGCTATATCCTGAACGCTGTATAAGTTTTACCAGCGCCCGGCCGATGAAGCCGCGTCCGCCCGATATCAGAATCGAATTCTTTTCCCTTATTGCCATCCGTTAACTCTTAAGCAATTTATCGTCTGCAACGGGTTCTCATCTTTGTCACCGCATCAAACTAACTAATAGGAGGCTCTCGCGCGGGGTATTTCCCGCATGGTACGCTCAATCTGCTCTGCGATCTGGCTCCACTTCGTCCCAGTGGCGGTTCAGACCAACAACCTGAGACGTCTGCTGCACACGGTCGAGGCGCTTTCGGAACTCGGGCCCGCATTAACGGCCGAGCGCGAGTTCTCTGAAACCTCGCGGCTCATGCTGTCTGCGGTGATGGAAGCAGCCGGTGCGCGCGAAGGCGCGCTCTTTCTGTTTAGCGACAAGCCAGCGGTTTTGACTTCCACGACAGCCATGGGCTTCGCGCTCATGCCCGACCCGGCCTTCATTCCTCTCCTTCCGAAACATGTACATGCGCTCACGGCAGCGCGTGGACCCATCGTTCTCAATTCCTCAACGTATTCAGTCTTTCTCAGTTCCAACGGCAACGTTGCGCCGGAGCTATTCAAGTGTCTTGCACCGCTGAAAGCCGGAGGCCGCCTCGCCGGAGTGATCGCTCTTGGCCGACGTCCGGGCGATGCTCTCTATGAAGACAGCGAACTCGACGCGCTCGAACTACTCTGCAGCTATGTGGCACTCGCAGTTCAGAATCACGCGCTGACTCAGACCATCGCCCAGCGCGTCTCTGAAAACCTGCGCCTGATGGCTTCTCTGCACGGCTTCTACGACAACGCGCTCGAAGCCTTTGCCACGGCGATTGACGTCAAGCACGTCAACATTCACGGACACTCTTTGCGTGTCGGACGGTACGCAGCCGCCATCGGGGACGCGATGGGCATGGATCCCAGCGAAGTCGCGGCCCTCCGCAGCGCCGGATACCTTCACGACATTGGCAAGGTCGCGGTCGATCGCCGCCTTTTCGGCAAGGCAGCCGCGCTTGATCCCGATGAATTTCGCGAGATGGCCGATCACACGATTGTCGGACATCAGATCGTGAGCAGTGTGCAGTTCCCCTGGCCAAAGATTCCCGAGGCAGTGCGCTGGCACCACGAGCGCAGTGACGGCTCCGGATATCCCGATCACCTTGTCGAATCTGACGTTCCCATCCAGGTACGCATCATCGGCATTGCCGATTCGTTTGACGCCATGACCAGTACCCGTCCATACCGTGCGCCGATGTCGGTAGGCAATGCACTTAGTGATCTGGTCCGTATGGCCCCGGAGAAATTCGATCCAAATGTGGTGCAGGCCCTGCTGATCCAAGTGCGCCGCGAAGCCGTTGGCAGCAGCCGTATCCCGCTCCTCGATAGCGCGCCGGTCAACATAGCCGCGACCGACATCGACCACCTCGCCGCAACGTTGCAATACAAAGTCTCCCGCGGAAAAGCATACTTAACTTAAGGCACTCAGCATTCAGCACTCAACACTCGGCCCCTGACCCTGATGTGCAGCCCGCCAAATCAGAGTCATCATGGCTGAATGCTGACTGCTGAGTGCCGAGTGCTGGGATCCCCCACTGACCACTGCCTAACCCACTCCATCCCAACGACTTCCACTACGCCACTGAACCGCCATCGCTTGCAACTTTTTCCCCCATTTGGGTTCATAATCAGAGGGTTACCTTTCTGGGAGTCCTCATGAAATCCAGGGTTTCACGGCTGGCGTTGCTCTTGCTTTGTTTGGGCATGGCGTGTGCGGTTCCGCAACTCCGCGCCAAGAAAAAGGACACGAAGCTCGACTCTGGTCCCGACGAGCAGAAACGCGCCGTGCATGCACTGAACCGGCTGACCTTTGGTCCGCGCCCAGGCGATGTGCAACAGGTCATGGCCACGGGCGTCGATCGCTGGATCGATCTTCAACTTCATCCTGACAAAATTTCAGACAGCTCTCTCGAGTCCCGCTTGGCGCCTCTGCGCACACTCCACATGAGTCCTCGACAGTTGGCCGAGAATTTTCCGGACAACCAGATGATCAAGCAGGTCTACGAGGGCAAGCGGTCTATGCCGTCCGACCCGGCACAGCGCGCGATTTACCAGGTGCAAATCGCCCGCTACGAACAAAGACTCCAGAATCGTCAGCAAAAGGAAAGCGTGCCGCCTATAGCCGCTGCTCCAGTTCCCACACCTCCGCCGTCAGAGTCCGCCTCCGATGGCGCAAAGACTGCCGAGGAACTAGCCGCCGCGGCGGCAGCAAATCCTGAATCCATGCCGCCACCTGACACCGGCTCGATGAGTGCGATGGACGGTGCAAATCCCGCGGACGAGACCGCGATGACTCCTGCGCCCAAGCCGAAGCTATCTCCGGAGGAAGAGGCTGAAGCCCGCCGTCGCGAAGATCGCCTTTACGCCGATCTCAACACGCAGAGTCTTGCCGACATTTCTCCAGATGAGCGTTACAAGAAAATCCTCGCCATGTCGGCCGATGACAAACTTGCCTTTGCCGACTCCCTAAAAGGAGCAAAGGGCCAGGACTTTCTTAACGGGCTCGATCCAAAGCAAAAAGAAACGCTTCAGGCCATGAATGCTCCGCAGTTTGTGGTTGTGGAGGAGCTCAGCGAGGCTAAGTTGCTGCGCGCCATTTATAGCGAGCGTCAGCTCGAAGAAGTGATGACTGATTTCTGGTTCAACCACTTCAACGTATTCGCCGGCAAAGGGCCGGAGCGCTTGCTGCTTACAAACTACGAGCAGGAGACGATTCGTCCGCACGCGCTCGGGAAGTTCGAAGACCTGCTCGTTGCGACTGCGAAGAGCCCGGCGATGCTTTTCTACCTCGACAATTGGATGAGCGTTGGACCGGACTCTCCGCAAGCGCTTGGCGCACCGGCCAGACCTATGGTTCGCTATGGCCCGTATGGACGTCCGCGGGTGGTGCGGCCCCATCCAAATGCGCGCCGCAAGCAGAGTAGCGGTCTGAACGAGAACTATGGACGCGAGTTGCTCGAGCTGCACACGCTGAGTGTGAACGGTGGCTACTCGCAACGCGATGTCACCGAAGTCGCGAAGGTTTTCACTGGCTGGACGATTGACAGAGTTCAAGACGGGGCCTCTTTTCACTACGACCCTCGCATGCACGAGCCCGGACCGAAATTTGTCCTCGGCCACCGCATCAAGCCCAAGGGCGAAGACGAGGGCAGGGAAGTCTTGCACATGCTAGCCACGAGCCCGCAGACAGCGCACTTCATCTCGTTGAAGTTGGCGCAGCGCTTTGTGTCAGACGATCCGCCGCCTGCGCTTGTTGATCGCATGGCCAAGACGTTCGAAAAAAACAAAGGCGATATCCGAGAAGTACTCTTGACGCTCTTCCATTCTCCGGAGTTTTGGTCCGATCAGACTTATCGCGCGAAAGTGAAAACGCCCCTCGAATTTGTTGCCTCCGCGGTACGCGCCACCGGAGCCGATGTTCAGGATGCCGTTCCTCTTGCGCGGCAGCTGAACAACATGGGCATGCCGCTCTACGGAGCGCAGCCTCCCACCGGCTATTCAATGAAAGCCGATAAGTGGGTGAGTTCTTCTGCCCTGCTGAACCGCATGAATTTTGCGATCGCACTCACGTCCGGCAAAGTTCGCGGAGTGAATGTCGATACTCAGCAGTTGGCCGGTGGGACGCCAGCACCGGACCCAAGTGCAACTCTCTCGACCATGGAAACCAAGCTCCTGGCAGCTGACGTCTCGAAGCAGACCCACGACTCAATCGTTGCGCAACTGCAGTCGCCCAAGAATGACAAGCCGCAGCAGGCCAATGACGGATCGAGGTCGAAGCCGCCCGACCAAAATCATCCGCAAGATGCGAGCACCATCGCGGGTCTGCTGCTAGGCTCGCCAGAATTTCAGAGAAGATGAGCTACTAGCTTCTAGCGCCTGGCTAGAAGCGAGTAGCTAAACGCTAGGAGCGATTCATGCCAACCCGTCGCGTATTCCTCCGCAACAGCGCTCTCGCTGTGGTCGGTACCGCCGCCGTACCAAGCTTCCTCAGGCGTGCCGCGTTTGGAGCCGTCGAAAACGGAGCACCCCCAAAACGCCTGGTCGTCATCTTCCAGCGCGGCGCAGCCGACGGACTCAACATCGTCGTCCCGCACGGCGAGAAACAGTATTACGCCATGCGGCCGAGCATCAATATTCCGCGCAAGAATGTGATCGATCTCGACGGATTCTTCGGCCTGCATCCGTCGCTCACACCGTTACAGCCGCTTTGGCAACAGCAGCATCTTGCCATCGTCCACGCTGCCGGTTCGCCCGACGCAACCCGCTCTCACTTCGACGCCCAGGATTTCATGGAAACCGGCACGCCCGGCGTGAAGGTCACTGACGACGGATGGCTCAATCGCGCCTTACACGGCCTCGCGCGCACGCCACAGAATTCTCCGTTCCGCGCCATCGCGCTCGGCCCATCGCTGCCGCGAATTCTCAGCGGTGCCGAACCTGCTGTCGCGATGAACAACATCAACGACTTTTCCGTCGGAGGCAGGAATCCGAAAGCCTCTCCCGCAGCCAGCGCCTTTGAGGCGATGTACGATCACTCCTCAGATAGCATTTTGCACGGCACGGGCGAAGAAACCTTTGACGCCGTAAAGATGCTCAAGGCCGCCGATCCCGGCAAATACGTGCCAGCCCCCGGTGCGTACTATCCCAAGGGGCGCTTCAGTGACAACTTGCGGCAGCTGGCGCAACTGATCAAGGCGAATCTCGGCGTCCAAGTCGCATTCGCCGACATCGGCGGCTGGGATCATCACGTCAACGAAGGAGCTGTCGAGGGTCAACTAGCGAATGTCCTCGGGGAGTTCTCGCAATCACTCGCCGCTTTCTGGACCGATCTCGGCGATCTCGGCGAAGACACTGTCGTCGTCACCATGTCGGAGTTCGGGCGCACCGCGCGCGAAAATGGCAACCGCGGAACAGATCACGGCCACGCCAATGTGATGTTCGTGCTGGGCGGTCCGGTAAAGGGCGGCAAGGTCTATGGACGTTGGCCCGGCCTCGACCAATCACAACTTTACGAAGGCCGCGACTTAGCGCTCACCACAGATTTTCGCCAAGTGGCAGGAGAAGCGATCTCCCGCCACATAGGCAACAAAAACCTGGCTGAGGTTTTTCCGGGATACGATATTCAGCCGGCGAAGTTTCTGCACTACTTGGGCTGACCACAGTCCGTGTAGGGACGGACGCATTCGTCCGTCCAGCGATGGCGAAGCCAAGCGTCTCTCGCGAGGAACGGCGCTCACGACGCAACCGACTCAGCCGACGTTTTTTGCGGCACAGAAGGCGACGCATGCTGCCGCGTGTAATCCACCCACGCCTCCGCCACAAGAAACGTAATCGTAAATCCCAGCCAGAACGCAATCCCGAAAAACTCCTGCGGCGTGAGCCTGCGAAACGCAAAAAACATCCCGACAATCGGACGCGTCGTCGCTACGCCCAGCGCAATTCCGTACATGCGAATCATCCACTCGCGGTGCCGAGCAACTTCTTTTCGTCGGATGTGAATGTAGGCCTTCACCAGGCAAGTCAGGAACAGAATGGCAAACAGGGTAGTCGCCGCCGTCTCATTAGGCCCGCCGATGTTCATCTTGTAGCTCATCACGAGCGCCGCGATTCCAATGATCAGTCCGAGCACGACCAGGCATCGCCCCATCCAGCGATGTAACTGCAAGTGCTTTTGCCGGATACTGCTCGCGAACTGCAACGGAACCAACCCCAGGAACAGAGCGCCGGGCAAGATGTGAACTAGCGTCAACGCCGTGTGCTTCGCGAAACCCGTATCCAGCGCAGCAGCCGGATTGGACCCTCCACCTCCGAGTTGCGCCGGCCAGAGCAGGACTAAGGTGCGGCGCGTCACGGCAGCGACCCCGATGACAACCAGAAGAATCACACCGAGCCAAACAAAGCGGTGTGCGCTCTTAGGTACAGACATTCGAGTATCCCCATCAAGTTGGACGGTAGCTACTTGTGTAGACGGATCGGCGGCTTATTTATTGTGCGCAGAGATATTTTTCCCGGAGTAAATGAGACCGACAACATTCTCGGATGGAACTCAGTCGGGAAGCGTTAGCTTCGCGGAACCAGCGAAACACCCAGCCGGTGAGAAAGTGGTGACTGGATCATGACATCAAGGGTCAGATCTCAATCAGCACGTCGCCGTTCTCGATCTTCATGGGATACACCGCGACTTTTGCACTCGCATCGTGCACGCCGGTCTGCGGATCCCATTCCCATCCGTGCCACGGACAAACGACTTTGCCACTGAGAATGGCTCCGTCGCCGAGCGGTCCGCCGCGATGCAGGCAGATGTTGTCGATCGCGGAATACGTGCCCTCCACGTTGGCGACGCAGATCTCTTTGTCACCACAGCGAAACTCCTTCACCTCATTGGTGGCAGGGAGATCAGATTGAGTAGTTAGCTTCACGAAATTCGGCATTTGAGCTGACCGGGAACGGCACGGCTTCCAGCCGTGCCAATGGAGTGCGCCATACTTGCGGCTTTACCGCTGAGCCCTGGCTGATTGCTAAGTGCCAAATGCTATTTCGGCTGCAGCGTCTGCGCGATCATCACCTGCTTCTTGAAGTTCTCGACCATATTCGGATCGAGCCTAACTTCAGTCGGCTTCTTGGCCAAAGTCATGGTGTCAATCTTGTCTTGCAGCTTGAGCAGCGCGTAGAACAGGTTTTCGGGACGCGGCGGGCATCCGGTCACATAGACGTCCACCGGAACGATCTTGTCCACGCCTTGCAGCACCGCGTAGGTGTTGAACGGGCCCCCGACCGACGAGCACGCGCCCATCGAGATCACCCACTTGGGATCGGGCATCTGGTCGTAGATGCGCTTTACGACGGGAGCCATCTTGAGCGTGACGGTCCCGGCTACGATCATCAGGTCGCTTTGCCGTGGGCTTGGACGGAACACTTCGGAGCCGAAGCGTGCGATGTCGAAGCGCGCAGTCGATGATGCGATC
>Ga0126370_10000155_pt1 | contig 23683 bp, 29 predicted proteins | sample PanSoiMetaPlot_3_FD_92586 | JGI IMG/M metagenome (GOLD analysis project Ga0126370, IMG submission 92586) | Tropical forest soil microbial communities from Panama - MetaG Plot_3 | ecosystem: Environmental > Terrestrial > Soil > Tropical forest > Bulk soil | place: Panama | collected 2016-02-17 | reverse complement strand
GTTGGTCGCAGCGTCGGACCGCCACGCCGGGGTGCCGAGACCGGCCTGCCCGGCCACATTGGGATCCCAGCCCCACACCTGCCTGGCCACCGTCGCCACCGCGTCGTTGATGGTCTTCGTCATCCACGCCTTGTCGGCGTCGTCGAGTGCCACGTCTCCTCCTGATGGTGGTACATCCCCGGACCCGGACTGGCCGGTGACGAGTGCGAGCAGGTCATCGATCGTGCCCCGGAACGCGTCCGCGTCGCAGGTGGTCAGCCCAGCGATGGTGGCGTTGGATCCGTACTGCAACAGCTTCGGCGTCTGGCCGCTGTAGGCGTCCCAGCCGGCCGAGTGGTCACCCGGGTATATGGTCTTGAAGCCGCCGACCGGGTTGGATCCGTAGTGGGCGTTCCACAACGCGAACGGCAGCCCAGACAGGGTGTCGCCGTACATGCCAGCCGACGCGTACGCGAAGACGAACTTGTTCGTCTGGTCCTGCAGGTAGCTGCCGAAGGTGTCGATCTCACCCTTGGTGGGTAGCCCGTTGGAGTCGCGTTCGGCGTCGATCTGCCAGACCCAGCCGCCGAAGCCGCGCCAGTACGGCGCCACCTGGTCCGCAAGGCTGATACAGCGTTTCGCCTCGGCGACCATGTCGGCGCCGTGCTCGATCCAGTAGTAGCCGCCGATCACCCGGAACAGGCCCTGCGCGTTGGCGAACGCCTCGGCCGCGAGCGGGTCGGTGTTCGTGGAGCCCTGGCCGAGCTTGTGCGACCAGAACACGATGCCCTCGTCGCGGGCGCGCTGAAGGATGGCGCGGGTGAGGTGACCGTCGTAGTGGGATGAGTCCCAGCCGAAGATGGTCACCGGCCACCGCCCTGGTAGTGGGACACGTCGTGGAAGTGGAGAGTCACGGCGCCGCCCGGTCGAACTCGCCGCGGCGCACTGCGGTCACCAGGTGCTTCCACTCGTCGTAGGTCAGCGCCACCGCCACCGCACGCCGCCGGGTCGAGCGCAGCAGCACCACCCGGGAGGTGAACGCCACCTCCGCACACGCCGACGACTCACACGCCTTGTGCCAGGTCAGGTCCATGGCGCCCCCTACTGCGGCTGCGGGATGGCTACCAGCCACGATCCGGCCTTGACGATCGTGGCCGTGCCCGACGACGAGTTCTGTGCCCACTGGAACGTCACCGCCCCCGCCGTGCTGGACATGGTGACCTGCGCCGTGTAGATGGCGCCGACGGTTGTGCCGGCGCCGGCGGAGCCGAGGTTCTGTGCGTTGCGGGTAAGCCGCACGATGCCCGACCCGGATGCGGTCACCGACGTGTCGAGGCCGCCGGGCAGCTGGTTGCGGGATGCGCCCGCGGGCAGGCTCAGGTCGAACTTTATGAGCCCCGCGCCGGCGTCGTAGTACAGGCCCACGAACACGTAGTAGTTGATGTTGGCGATGGCGGTGAACGCCAGGTCGGGGTCGTTGGTGAGGGTCGTTGTGGACGAGCGGGACGTGTCGCCACCCTTGGTGACGGTCTGCGGCGTGACGTTGAGAAATGCGTTGTTCAGGAACGACCCGGTAAGCGTCTGCCCGGCGACCGGCGTATACAGGCCCACGTCAACTCCTCACAGCCCGAGCACCGGGCGGACCCATAGCCGGATGACAGCGCCCGCCGAATGGGCGCGGGTGATGCCGTTGACGCCCCGTCTCACCGTCGCTGTCTGCGGCGACGAGCCGCCCGACACGGCGGTGACCGTGACCCGCTCCCCGTCGCACACCCAGTCCACCGGGTAGTCGCCGCCAGCCGTGGACAGCAGCCCGACGACGGTGTCGACCGACCAGGACTCGACCGTGCCGGCCACGACCGTCGACACGCCGGTGTGCAGCGTCGTCTGCTCCAAGTCGAGCTTGCCCAACACCGGGTCGTTGAGGACGAACACCTGATAGGGCGCGAACGGCGACGTGTTGAAGACGACCTGCCAGGTGACGGCATCGCCGACCTCGGTGTAGCCCTCGGCGAACTGGTCGAGGTCGATCGGCGGATACCAGGGCGTCGGCAGATTCGTCAGGCCGATGTGCGCCGGCAGCGTCAGGTTCGTCATCGCCTCGGCGAGCTCGGGGCTGCGACGCAGGTCGACCTGCGTCGATGGGAACAGTGGCCCGAGGTAAGCCCCCAGGTGCGATTTCCATCCGGCGAGCTGCTGCGCCTGGTCGACGTCGACCACTGTCGCCGACGCCGACTGGTCGAACTCGCCCACCCTCGCCACCGACTCGGCGTCGGCCCGCTCGGCCGGCGAGCCGTCCGCGGTGGACACCGTCCAGTCGTTGGCGACCTGCGTGTCGGATGTCCCGCCGGACAGGCCGTCGCCGATGTGGCCCCGCTTGTAGTCCAGCGTGAACGCCGCCGCCGCGTTGTAGCGCACGGCGCCGGCAACGTAGGCGAGTTTGCCCACCGGCCCGCCGTCGTGCAGGAACCCGCAGTCGACCTGCTCAACCGCCGACAGCACGGCGCCCGCGATGTCGACCGGCTCGGGCCCCACCGGCTGCGGCGGGGCGGCCGGCGGGGTCGTGCCGGTCACCACGGCCGGGATGCCCAACTGCGCGCAGACGCGGGTGACCCGGTCGGTCGCCGCCTCGCCGGAGTAGCCGGTCGAGGCGGTGTAGGTGTTCAGCGACGCCGACCACGGCGCCCACACCGCCAACTGGCCGAACGACTGCAGCGACCGGACGCTGTAGAAGTACATCGGGTTGATGGTGATCTTCGTGATCCGCCCGAACGCGAGGCTGCTGTACGTGTGGCTGATCACCTGCACGCCGTCGAGGTGGGCGGTTACCGCGATGTTGGACCCGGACTTGGCCGCGTCGAACGTCACCCAGTGCCATTCGGCGTCGTCGACGGTGACGTTCGACGACACGATCGCGCCGAAGTTGCCGGAGGTGTCGACATAGTCCACGTACAGGCCGCCGTCGCCCCGGTCGGTGCCCAGCACCTCCCAGAACCCGACGTCGCCGGCGGTGTGGATGTGCACGAGGGCGGTGTACTCGGCGGGCGCGACACCGAACGATGACATTTTGCACGCGAACTCGACCCGCCACGACGTGGCCGAACTCGCCGGCACCGCCGCCGACATCGACCCGTTGTTGCTGAAGTCCGGCAGGTCGGCCGATCCGCCCGGTCGTCCGCCTCCGGCGAACCCCACCCGCGCGTCGCCGATGGTGTTGCCGGAGAAGTCCTGCGTCGAGATCACCTTCAGCGGCGCCACGCCGGCCACGGCGGACGCGCACGAGGTGGCGCTGGTGCCGTCCTCCATCGGCCAGTACGCCAGCGGGCCGGTGGTGGGGATGGCACGGCGCAGCGCCGACTGGATCGGCTTGCCGGGCCGGCTCAGCCACCGCAGCCGGCCCGCCGCCACGATCGGCGAAACGACGTCGACCGTGCCGACGTTGGGCTGGATCGGCCAGCCGGTGACGAACGCGGTGGCCCGTTCGTAGGTGGCGACCGCGTTCTGCCACGTCACGCTCACCCGCACCGGCGTGCCGATGACGACGTTCGGGTAGAACGGCGACAGCGGGTTCTCGGGGGTGAAGCAGCCCTTGTTGTTGTCGAGGGTGAAGGCGACCTGGCACGGCTGCGCGGTGACGACCTGCCCCGGCTGGTAGTCCTTGCCCTTGGTGATCGTCACCTGGCCGCGGACATAGGTTGACACGTCGGTCCACACGTAGGTCGCCGGATCCGAGGCGAGGTTGTAGCCGAACGCCATCTCCACGACCCACCGCAGCGGCCGGTTCGGGTTGGGCGGGGTGAACGTCACGGCCCGAGCGCCTTGGTCACGCCGCCCATCTCGGAGATGGTGAACTTGAGTTGCCCGACCAGCGCCCGCGCCGCGCCCGGTTGCGCCTCGACGTGCAGCACCATCTGCCTACTGCCGCCGCGCCCGCCCGGCACGACGGCGGCGTTGTACCAGCCGGCGGCGGCCGACAGGATCGCCATGCTGCGGCCGTAGTCGCCGTGCTTGGGCACGAATGCCTCGCCGCCGGTCCGCGGCTCGGCGTAGGCGTAGCGGGCACCGCGGGGCATCGCCCGGGCGATGTGCGCGTCGCGCAGCAGCCCCACGTCGGCGTGCTCGTACAGGCCGCCCCAGCGGTTGAACTTCTGCCCGGTGCCCAGGATCGTGTAGGACCCCTGGTTGTAGGCGATGCGGATTGTCACCGTCTTGCCGTTGACCTTGCGGGTCCAGTCGTAGAGCTGGCCCATCTTCACCAGCGCGCCGTCAAGGCCCGGGGTGTAGACAGGCGTCGACACCAACGGGGGCATCTTCGCATACAGGGTCAGCAGGTCGTCGATCTGCTTCTTCGTCAGCCCCAGCGCGGACAGGTGCTGGCGCAGGACGCCCATGTTGGTGTTCCACACCGCGCTCGCCTTGTCCACCGACCCGCTCAAGGTGTACTCGGCCTGCGTCGCCTTCTCCGCCTTGTCGATGATGTCGAGGATCGCGGTCATGTCGTCGCGACCGGCCTGATTGTGGATGTCCAGCGAATGCTTGTTGGTCTTGAGCGCCTTGTCGAGGCCGTCGAGGGACTGCTGGAAGGCGATGTTGGCCGACTCGACATCGGTCTGCGCGCCGTTGAGCGACTTGAACACGGCGTCGATGGTGGACAGTTTGTCAATCGCGTCCTGCAGGGTTCCGTTCATCAGCGATACCTGCGTGGTGACATCGGCGAAGCCCTTAGCGGTCCCCGCCGACGCAGCGGCGGCATCCTGGGTCGCCTTCGTGTACTGCGGGAACGCGGTGGTGATGTCGAACCACGGGGCGCCGGCGTTGAGCGCCGCGTCGCGTAGCAGGTCGACGTCCTTGGCCGCCTCGAGCGCGTGACCGCTCTGCACCATCGCGGCGAGTTGGGCGTCCATCTGCCCCACGTCGTTGTTGAATTCCTTGATCGTCTTAGCCTGGGCGGTATTGGCACCTACCAGCGGCAGGTTCGCCACCCGCTGACCCCAGGAATTCAGGTCACCACCGGCGATCTTCAGCAGGGCACCAGTGGCCTGCCCCGTCTCCGCGAGGGCCATCAGTGACTTGTTGAGGTCGTCGACCTTGTACTGGGTGCCCTTCTCCTTCTGGTCCGCCCACTTCGCCAGGGCGTTAAGCCCCTCGACGGCGAACCCGGTACCGACCAGCACGGCGGTGCCGATGGCGGTGAACTTCGCCGCCCCGCCGAGGAACTTGGAGAAGCGGGCACCCACCGGCCCCGACTCGGCCATCGCGGCGTTGACCTGCTGGACGGCGCCCTTCACCTTGAGGAACCCGGCGGCGGCGAGCAGCCCCAGCCCGCTCACGGCGGTGAGGTCGGTGACCGTCTGCTGAATCCAGCCGGGCAGCTTCGAGAAGGCGTTGACCGTCGCCTCGGCACCCTGCGCCAGCCCCCGCAGCCCGGCGTTGGCACCCGACGTGCCCTCGATCGCCAGCGCCTGCAGCGACCCGAGCAGCTTGTGCACGTCGCCGGCGAGGTTGTCCAGCCGGGTCCGGGCCGCCTCCGACGCGGCGCCCGACTTCGACACCACATCGGTCCACTGCTGCACACCGTCGGCACCAAGCCGGTACAGGTCGATCGCGCCGCGCACCGCCCGGGTGCCGAATATCTCGCCCAGCGCCTGGTTGCGCTGCGCCTCGGTCAACCCGGCCAGTGACGTCTGCAGGATGCCGGCGAGTTTCGCCGCCGACACGAACTGGCCCGACGAGTCGTAGACGTTGATGCCGAGTTCCTTCATCAGCGCCGCAGACTTCTGCGTCGGGTTCTCCAGTTTGAGCAACATCGTCTTAAAAGCGGTGCCACCCTCTTCGCCGACTAGGCCCATCTGCGCGAACGCGGACAGCACCCCGACGGTCTCGTTCAGGCTGAAATGCACCTGGTGTGCGACCGATCCCACCTGGTCGAGCGACTCGCCCAGTGCCGACACGCTCGTCACCGAGGCGTTTGCGCCGGCCACCAGAGTGTCGGCGATGCTGCCGACGTCCTTGCCCGCCAGTTGGAACTCCGTCATCGCCTGGGCGGCGATGGTCGCGGCCTGCGCCAGATCGATGTCGCCGGCGGCGGCGAGGGTCAGCGCGCCCTTGAGCGCCCCGCCGAGGATGTCGGCGGCGGAGATGCCCGCCTTGGCCAACTCCTCCTCGGCCTGCGCCGCCTGGGTGGCGGTGAAGGCGGTGTCGCGACCGGCCTGGATCGCCGCCTCGCGCAGCGCCGTCAACTGGGCCGCGGACTGCTTGGCGGTCATGTTCGAGTGGTCGAGCACGCTGTCGACGGCCGACATCTGCTTGTCGAAGCCGTACGCGGCCCGCTCGGCGAGGGCGAACGCCCCCACCAGCGCCACGCCGACACCGGCGGCGACGTTGGTCAGCTTCGAGAACGACCCGGAGTGCTTGACCGCCAGCACGTCCATCTCGGCGCCGAACTCGCCCAGCGACTTGCGGGCGGTGGCCATCCCGGCGACGAATCCGGTGGTATTGGCCTCGAGGGTGACCTTGACGGTGCGCACGGCGGCCACGGGTCACCTCCGTCGCGGTCGGCGTTCTACCCGGTAGCGCAGGGCGTGCATGTAGCCGCCGCCCGGTCGTTTCTCGTTCTCCCTGGCCCGCTGGTCCTGCTCCATCGCCACCCGGGTGCATACGGCGCAGCGCAGCGGCGGCGGAACCGTCCAGTCCTCCGCCTCCGTGGACAGCGACTCCTCGAGGTCGTGACCGCAGGACTCGCAGTGCTGCCGCTCGTACTCAGCGAGCGCCAGAATCCAGCCCTGCTGCTGCGGCGTCCACTCCGGCTCCGGCGTCGACGACACGAGCCGGTCGTCGTCGTAGGTGTAGAGCGTGGCGGGTTCCCAGCCGTCGAACCGCGCCGGGGAGACGCCCAGCGCCCGGGCCGCCTTTACTCGGGCGAGTTGCTGCGGCGAAGCCTTGAGGCGGCGAACGAGAAAGGGACGTCGACGTCGTCCTGGTTGACGTTCATCGCCAGCAGCGCCAACTGCTCGTACTGGCGGTTGGTCAGCTTCTCGTCGAGCAGCAGCGTCATACGCGCCTTGCTGATGACCGGCGTCGACCAGCAGGCGCGGATCAGCGGATCCCAGATCGTGTCGGTGTTGACACCCGCCCGGGCGTCATCCGGGTCGATCTTCCCGTCCTCGTCCACCTTCGGCGGATGCGCGTCGACCAGCTTGCGGAACTCCTTGCGGGGCATCGCCCGCAACACGACCGTGACCGTGGATGAACGCATCCGCTCGCGCAGGTCGTCCTGCTCGGCGATGATGGCCGTCGCGGTGCTGCCGGACGCGAGCGAGTCGCCCCGGTCGTCGCGCTGGGCGTCCTCAAGGCGGCGTTCCAGTTCCTCGAACCGGGACACGAGATCGCCGCGCAGGCACAGCGCGATAGATCGCTGTGCTGGCTGCGCGGCGTCGATGAGGGCGTCGATGTCGACGCCGGCCGGCTCGTCGCCGGGCAGTACATCTTCCATGGCCTAACCCCTTGACTGACCCCGGGGTGTGGCAGCCGGCGGGCGGGGTCAGCTACCCGCCGGCTGGCATCGGTCAGGCGATCGTGGCGGTCAGCGACGGCGCCGACGTGATCTTCGTGTCCACTTCCCACCGGGTCAGCGTGTTGCCCTCCGGCTTGAGCCGGCGCCGCTGCCCGCAGGTGATCGGATACACCTCCACCGCCTGGGTCGACGTCCACGCCGTCGTCTCGGCGATGTCGCGGCGGATCACGATGTAGCCGGCGGTGCCGCGCACCAGCGTGGTGAACGCGGTGTCGCCGCTGCTCTGCTTCTTGAGCCGCAGCATCGTGCCGGAGTACTGGTCCCGGCCGATGGTCTTGGTGTCGAACGTGCTGTTGAGCGCCGTGTTGTCCACGTCGCTGGTCGACGCCTCGAAGCCCTCCAGGCCGTCGGCGGTGATCAGCGACTGCAGCAGGATCCCGGCGTTGAGTTCGCTCGTGGTCGGCGACGCGATGTTGGCGATGGCCGACACGAACGCCACCCTGGTATTGCCATCGCTGGGAATGTCGGCCATGGCTACTCAGCTCCTTCTCCGGTCAGGGCGGCCGCGGTGGCGCGCTTCGACTTGGGCTTGTCCGGCGACGCCGGGGGTTCGGGTTCCGGCTCGGGCGCCGGGTCGTGGTAGACGTCGACCTCGGCCGGGGCGTCGCACGGCTCCCAGCCGCGCGCGGTCCACATGCCGACCGCCGCCTGCGGGCACTGCCACGGGATGCCGATGTCGGGATTGACCAGCCACACGAACTCGTCAGCCACGGCCATCACCCGAGCGGCAGCAGCACGTACGTCACGGACGTCGTGAACGAGTGCGTGATGGTGGTCAGGCCGGTCGACGGGCTCGCCGTCGCCGGGTCGACGTAGAACGCTTTCGTGGTGGCGTTGGTGACCGACCCGCCGCCGTTGACGCCGGTGTGCCCGGCCGGTGTCGAGCCGGCGTCGACGATGCCCACCGTGTCCGGGGACGCACCGCCATTGATGACGACCAGGAACGCCCCCCGGGAACCGAGGTCGGACGCCTGGATGGTGTCGGATGCCGACACCGCGGCCGGTGTCCAGGTGACGCCGGGGTCGGTCGGCCGTGTTGCAGTGAGCAGCGCCATGGCGGCGTCCTCCTCGAGCAGGGTGAAGGTCCGCCGGACTGGCGGTGTCAGGTGTCGCAGGTCAGGCGGAACACGTGCACGCCGGAGATGTACGGCGATCCCAGCGACTCGTCGGCGGTCGGCGGCGGCGAGCCGTCCTCCATGCGGATCAGCCCCGGCGCCATCCCGGCCACCGCCGGGCGGGCGTTGAGCAGCTGCGTGCGGACCCGCTGGGCGATGGCCCGCCACTGGCGCAGGTTCTCGGCCACGATGTGCACGAACCACCGCGCCACCGCGTGCTCGCTGCGGTTGTCCAGGGCGTCGTGAGCGGGGTCGTCGGCGGGCCAGTCGACGGTCGACCACACCACCACATAGGGCGGTGCCGGTGTCGGGTTGGTCGGCTGCCCGTCGAAGATGACCAGCGCCGGGGTGATCGCGTCGGCGCGCAGCAGCGCCAGGCCGGCGTCGATGATCGCCTGGTCGAGCCCGTCGGTCACGGCAGCAACTTCACCGTCAGGGCAGCCAGCGCCGCCTCGAACTTCGGCGCCTCGGTGTCCAGCGCCGGCTGCCCGCCGGGGATCGGCGCTGATGTGGGCGACCCGAACTCGATGATGTTCGCCAGCGGGCCCTGCAGCCGGGACTTAGAGTGGTCGGGCCCGACGTCGCCGACGACCTTGCCGGGCAGGGTGACCACGTCGTAGCCGATGGTGTAGGGCAGGCGGGCGATGTAGGGCATCCCGGACCAGCGTTTGCGCCAGTCCTTCTTGATGTTGTTGCAGCCCATCCCGACGTCCTTCTCGACCTCCGGCAGCGCCCGGGACGCGGCGGCGGACAGTTCCGCCTCGAACTCGCGCAGCCCGGTGACCCGCACCGACGCGGCCATCAGGAACCCACCTCGATCACGCCGAGACGCCGGGATGTGCCGTACGACTTCACCAGCACGTTGCGGACGTGGAACACCTTGCCCACCAGGTCCGGGTCGAGCACCGACGCGGTGACGGTCACGATGTCGTCTGCGGCCACATCCGTCGCGCTGTGCGGCAGGTGCACCTCGCGGTGGGTGAGGAACTGCTCGGCGTCACCGACGGACTCGGGCCGGGCCACCGTCTGCCGCGACATCGACTGCACCTTCGCCGCGCCGACGTATATCGTCGCGTAGGCGGGCGACACCGCCCCTGTCTCCGGGTTGGTGTCGGAGTGGGTGGCGTTCGGGGTGCGGCGGGTGACGGTGACCGTGTCGACCATCAGGCGCTCGGCGGCGGCACGGCCGCGCAGGGTCGTCGAGGTGGCGGACATGACACCCTCCTACTGCACGTAGACGGTGTCCACGGTTGGTGGCGGCAGCGTCTGTACCGGACGGGCGGTGGTGCCCGACGACGGGCGTGCCGTGGTTCCGGTCGACGCACGGGCGGTGATGCCGGTGTCGGGCCGGGCGGTGACGCCCGTGAACGGGCGTGCCGTGGTGCCCGAGAAGGGACGCAACTCGGTGGGCCCGGGCAGCGATCCGGCGAGTACCGGCATCAGGACAACGCCACCCAGAAGCCTTGGTTAATGCTGGTGAACGCGCCGAGGGTGGCCGGCATGGTGGTGGTGCGGCCGGTGTCGGCCGACGCCCAGATCGAGTTCGCCGCCGACAGGTTGAAGTTCAGCAGCGTGCCCAGGCCGGACACGGTGCCCAGGAACCGGGGGACGGTGGTGCCGTTCCAGAACCAACCGACGTAGCAGAACCCCGCCGACAGTGCCTGCGAGGTGATCGCCATCTGCTTCGGGCCGCCGGTGTTCCAGGCTGCGCTCTGGTCGGCGGTGGTCTGCAGCAGGTTCTTCGACCCGTCGAACAGCGCGGCGAAGCACTGCCCGGACGTGAGGGTGCCCCCGGCGGTGTTGACCTGCATCCAGATCGACGACACGGTCACCGCGGCCGGCACCGGGATCTTCGCCACGAACACCGTGCCTGCAACGAACGGGGCACCGAGGGCAGTCGATCCGGGCGCGTAGTAGGGCGGCATGTTCCAGGCGAGTGCCCCGTGGTCGAGGTGCATGAACGTGTCGAGGCCGTGCTGGTGGTCACTGCGCGCCACGGTGGTCGCCGCACCAGCGGCGGTAGTGCCGTCGACCTGCACCGGGGTTGCGAACGCCTCCCGGCCGTGCCGGTGGTCCGACCGGGACACCGTGGTCGCCGCACCCGCCGACGCGGAGTCGCCCACCGCCGAACTGCCCGGCGTGGCGAACGCCTCCCGGCCGTGAACATGGTCTACCCGGGCGTTCGTCGTGCCCGACCCCGCTGCGGCGCTGTCGCCTACCGCAGAGTTGGACGGTGCCCCGCCCAGTGCCTCCCGGGCATGACGATGATCCGAGGCGGCGAACGTCGTAGCCACGCCCGTCGACTGCGTATCGCCGATAGCAGACGCCACCGGAGCACCTGCGGCGGCCATCGGATGCACGTGGTCCGAGCGGCTCGGTGTCGTGGCCACGCCGGCGGCACTCGACTGGCCGATGCCCTCCGTCGTGCCCGGCGCCCCGCCGAAGGACTCCCGGCCGTGCTTGTGGTCGTCCTTCGCCGCCGCGGTGCCGGAACCCACCGCCGGCGAGTCGCCGACAGCCGAGGTCGTGGGGTTGTTGACGGTCAGCGCCGGCGTGCCGTGCGCGTGGTCCGAATGCGACACGGTCACGGCGGTGCCGTTGGCCGACGACGCCCCGTAGGACGTCTGCGCCGTCACCGACCCGAACGCTTCCCGGGCATGACGGTGGTCGTCACGCGCCGGTGCCGTGCCCGTGCCCACCGCCGCCGTGTCCCCCACGGCGGACGTGCCCGCCGCGTTTGCGGTCAGCGACGGCGACCCGTGCGTGTGGTCGCCCCGGCTGTACGCCGACGCCGCACCCGCGCTCGACGCCTGCCCGTAGGCGGTCTCAGTCACCACCGTGCCCGACGGGGTACCGCCGCCACCGCCGGACGCGACGACCCGGGTGTAGATCGGCGTGACCGGGCCACCGGCGACCGAGATGTAGACCGTGTCCACCCCGTCGGGGAACTGGAACAGCGGAATCTGGCTGTCGGTGCCGATCGTCACCACGGACCCGGAGATCGGCGCCCCGCCGGTGGTGAGGATGTCCGCGAGGATCGTCCCGCCGGCGTCGGCGTACACCACCCCGGTCAGCGTCCCCGCCGTGGCGAGCTCGCCCGCCGAGCGGATGCCGTAGGCGAGCCGCGAGCCGGACTCGGGGCCGGTGACGCGCGTCATGTCAGGCCGCGATCGTGCCGCGGTAGTAGTCGGCCAGCACGACCGCCGCCGGGGTCAACGACATGCCGCCCATGCCCAGCGCCGTCTTCACCGAATAGTCGTCGATCGACTCGGCGGCGGTGGACACGTCCGGGTTCATGTAGGCGGCACCGGCCGTTTCCAGCACCGCGCCCCGTACGTCGTCGGTCGCCGACGGAAAGCCGTAGGTGAGATCAACCTCGACCATGTCCGGCGGGAACACCCCCGGCACCCCGAAGCCGATCAGCCGGTACAGCACGTTCTTGATCCGGGCGTAGTCGGTGACCACCAGCGTGCCCGCCACCGCCGACACGATCCGCACCGCAGACACCGCCGACACCGGGCGGAACGGCAGGAACAGTTGCCGGTAGCCCAGCGCCTGCGTCTGGTAGGTGACCGTCGTCGGCGCCCACACCGTGTTGGCCCGGGTCGAGAACAGCTGCGACGCCGTCTGCAGCGCCAGGTTCGCCGTCGATGTGTCCACGTCCCGCTGAAGGAACGACGCGAGGTCACCGGCCGAGGCGTACTGGAACGTCACGTCGGCCTCCTCACACCCGCGTCGCCCGCAACTGCCGCACCGTGTGCGCGTCGGCGTCGAGACCGTCGCCGACGTAACGCGCCCAGGTCACGCCGTCGCGCTCGTACTGCGCCGCCTGGTTGACCCGGTGGTATCCCGGATCCCATTCGGCCTTGCCCGCCAGCGGATGCATGTGCTCGACCACCACGTCCGGCAGATAACGCAGGCAGCCTGCGCGCCGTGCCAGTTCCATCACCGCGTTGTCGCAGAACATGTGCTCCACCGGAGCCGGCACCATCCGCCCCAACGCCGCCACGATGTCCGACGTCATCGCCCACGACGACGCCAGCGACTCGCCCCGCAGCAGGTCATCGCCGTAGACCACACCCGTGCCCAGCTCCCGCAGGGCCGCGAGCATCCCGGTCGCCCAGCCGAAGGTGCGCGGCAGGTGGTCGTCGCCCGCGAACGCCAGCGCGAAGTACCGCCCCGCCTCGGCCACCGCCGCAGCGTTGAGTTTCGGTACCAGCGGACGCCACGGGTCGGGCGCCGCCAGCCGGGCCCGGGTGCGTCCCACCTCGGCCCGGTACTCCTCGAGCGCCGGATCATCGATGTCGGCGACGAACATCAGGTCCGCCGCGTCCCAGCCACCGGTGAAGTCCCACGCCTCGGCCACCGCCGCAACCGACCGCGGACGCCCCCGGGTGGGAACGATCACCAGCAGGTCAGGCACCGGACGACCGGGTGAACAGGGTGTCGGCGAAGTGCTGCTCGTGCTCCCACCGGATCGCCGGGGCGAACCCGACCTTGCCCAGCGCCTCCACCACGTCCGGCCAGAACGCCGCGTACATCGCCCGGGACAGGTCCTGCGTCTCCACGATCACCAGGTCCACGCCGGACAGGTCCGCCGACGCCAGCACCTCGACCTCGGTACCCTGCGTGTCGACCACCAGCACATTGGCCGGATAGTCGGCCTGGATGTCGCGCAGCGGCCGCACATCCACCTCGACCGACCTGAGGGTCGGCATCCCCGCGTCGGGCTTGAGCCCCGAGTACACGGTGTTGGCGGCCCGGTGCAGGATGGCCGTTCCCGTCTCGCCACCCACCGCGCACTCGACCACCGCCGCCTGCGGCCACTTGGCCCGCAGGTATGCCGCGTTTTCCGGGTCCGGCTCAACGAGGGTGAACCCGCCGAAGCCGCACGCCTCGTACACCGGCATCTCCTCGCCCCGGTGCGCACCCACGTGCAGCACCGACTTCGCGTCGACACCCAACTCGGACAGCGCCTGCGGCAGCAGGTCGAACGTCCACGCCTGCCCGGGGGTCATCGCCACCCGCTTCATGCCCGACACCTGCGGGTCGCGCTCCAACAGGGCCAGTGCCACCCGCTCACGCATGTACGAGTCCTGCGACACCCACGTCTGCTTGAGATGGGTGGTCTTCACCCGCGTGTCGACGAACACCGGGATGTCCAGGGCGCCAGCACGGACGCAGAACGACAGGTCCTCGCTGAACAGTTGCCCCGTCGACGGGTTGGGGACCCGGTCGTACCACACCGGGCCGAACTTCTCCCGGATCCGCTCGAACACGCTGCGGTGGATCAGGACACACGCCGAGCCGGTGGCGTGGCACTGGGTCACCGTGTCGCGCGGATAGTCCCAGCGCACCGCGTAACCCGACTGCCCGTCGACAGTGATCCAGTCGTAGACGACCGGCGTCGGCTGGGTGCGCCGCCCGCCCATGCCGTCGGACTCGATCTCCTGCTGGCTGAAGCACAGCGCGCCCACGATCGGGCGTTCCTGCGGGTCGGCGGACTCGATCAGGGCCTCGATCACGTCCGGGGCGAACCCCATGTCGGTGTCGAGCCAGAACAGCCACTCCACGTCCGGGTACTCGGTCAGGAAGTCGTACACCGCCTGGTTGCGGGCCTCGATCAGGCCGCCGGTGCCGTAGCGCAGCGCGTGCACCCGCGACAGGTCCGGCGACAGCCGCCGGTGCAGCGACGAGTCGAGTGCGATGAGCTGCACCATGCTGCGGTGCCACGAGTAGGCAACCTCGTTGCCGCACACGTAGGCCAGCACCACCGGCCTGGTGTCGGCCTCACCCACGGCGCACCGTGCGCCGCTCGCCGGGCGCCGCCGTGGCCTGCTCCAACGGCTCCGGCTCCGGAACCGCCGAGTAGCGCAGCCCGAAACGCGGATCGGGGGAGAACAGCGTCGGAGCGGCCTTCACCACCGGGTCCGACGCCGGCCAGTGCTCACCGGCACGCACCAGCACCAGTCCGCACTCGACCGTCGGTATCTGGGCGGTGTCCTTCGCGTACACGACATCCATCGCAGTCACCTTCCACACAAGGTTGGGCGGAAGGCCCGCCGGTGTGGCGGCGGGCCTTCCACGCCTGTCAGTAGCCGAGATCGGCCAGTTGCGCGTCGACAGCGGCCATCGCCGCGTCGTCGCCGTTGAGTTCCGCCGACTGGCGGTGCGCCAGTAACTGGTGCACCGCCGGGTCGGTGGATGTGCCCGGCGACGGGCGGGGCGCCGCGGATTCCACGGGCACCTCGTCCGCCACGGCGGCCGGTGCCGCCTTCTTGCGTGCCGGGGGCATCGTCAGCTCGAAACCAGCAGACGGAACCCGAGGTCGTTGGCGCTCGACGCGCCGATGCGGGAGTAGGCGAACCAACCCCGCTGACCCGTGGGCATCCCGTACGCCGAACCGGCCGTGGCCTGCTGGAAAATCTGCGGGATGAGTTCGACACTCATGCCGCCCCGGCGGGCGATGACGTAGTTGGAGAAGTCGCCGACGATGGCGTAGCCCTCGGTGGCGGTGGTGACCGTGGTCGTCACCGGCATGTACGGGGACTCGTACACCGGCCGCTGGAACAACTCCTCCACCGCGCCCTGCGGCAGGTTCACCGTGTAGGCGTGGTACACGTTGGCCGCACCCAGCTGCCGGATCGCGTTGTTGACCGCGACGTTCATCAGCCAGGAGGCGTTGCGGCGGTTGCGCTGCGGCACCGCCTGCCACACGTTGTACGGGTCGTTGACGGTGATGCCCGGGTTCGTCTGCACCTTCACCCGTACGTTGGTGTTCGCCGACAGTTGGGTGAGGATGCCCCGGGGCTCGCCGGTGCCCGACCCGCGGGTGAACTTGTCCACCAGCAGCTCGTCGTAGCCTGCCGCGAGCAGCATCTGCATCTCGGAGGCAAAGCCCGGGTAGTCCTGCCCCACCTCGATCGAGAACGGGATGAAGCCGCGGGCCATGAACACCGTCACGATCGGCTGCGCGATCGTCGGCGAGTCGTCGGACACCGCCGACGCCTCCGGATCGAACGACCAGGTGACACCCGCGCTCGACACGCCCTTCCAGGCGTTGGTGTTGACGTCGACCTGCCGGGCGACCGACAGGAACGGGTTGCCCGACCCCTGCGCGGTCATGATGATGCTGGGGTCGATGAATACCGGGATGCCGAACCCGCCGGCGGTGGTGGTGCCCTCCGACGCGGCCCGGTACTCGTTGTAGGCGCGCACCGCCTGCCGCTCCTCCTCGGACAGGAACGAGGCCGCGTTGGGCTGGGTGACCAGCTTCATCCACGCCTCGCGGTACGCGTCGTTCTCGGTGACCAGGATCCGCCGCGCGATGTCGGTCGACGTGCGGATCTGCCGCTCCACCTGGTCCTTCTCGTCGGAACGCAGGTGCGCGGCGGCGTTGCGGTCGTCGAGCACCCGAAGCGCCCGGTTGCGCGCCTCGGCGTTGTTGAGCCGCCGCACGTCGCCGTAGGCGTCGTCACCCGCGGCGACCTTGATGTAGGCGGCCTCGACCGCCTTCGGGCGCCGGCTGAACACCTCGCGCACCGCCCGGTGCTCCTCGATGCGGGCCATAGCCCGGTCCCGCAGCGCCAGGCCGTACTTGAACGCCTTCTGCTCGTCGGGGGTCTTGTCCCGCAGTTCGCCGGTGTCCTCGTCCTGGTGCAGGCTGCGCAGGTGCGCGTCGAGGACCTCGATGAACGCGATCAGTTCGTCGGGGCTCTTGCCCCGCAGTTCGTCGGGGGTGGCGTCACCGAGGTCGGTGACGTCCTTGCCGCGGAGTTCGGGAAGGATCTCGAACCCGTTCTCGGTGGTCACTTGATGATTCCTCTCAGCAGGAGGGAATCGCCGTCCCGGTCGGGCCGGCGTTCGGGTGTTTCGAGATCCCTGCCACCGGCACTCCGCGTGTCCGGTCGCCCAGGGAGATCAGGGATCCGCTCCAGCAGGGAGCGGACTGTCGCGGTCGTCGGCTCGTAGGCCGGGAAAACCACCGGCCCGAGCTCGTAGACGGCCGCGAAGTTGTGGATCGTGCGCAGGTCGACGTCGCTGCCGCGGCGCTCCCACTTGTCGCCGCCGGACGCGTTGAAGTGGAACGACATCCCCGTGACCGCACGGTCGTGCACGGCGTCGCGGACCGGCTGCACGAGCCAGTTGTCGGACAGCCGGGCGCGGATGTGCAGGCCGCGGGAGTCCGACGAGGTGTCGGTGATGACGCCGAGCGGCATCCTGCCGATCAGCGGGTGCTTGCCGTGGTCGAACATCAGCACGGGGGTCTTGGCCCGCAACGCCGCGTCGAACGCCCCGGGCAGGATCACCTCGTCGAAGTCGCCGTAGTTGTCCTCGATGCGCGCACGGACGTTGAAGACGGCAGCGTAGCCCTCCAGGGTCAGCCCGTCGCCGCCACCGGATTCCATCTCGAACGGGACCGCCCGCTCGCCATCCGGATCGCGGCTGTTCGCCCCCACGTCGATACCGAACTTCTTGGCCGCGGCCCGGATTTTCGGCATGGCCTTGTCGCCGAACGGCGATTGCGGCGCCCGCGCCAGCGCGTTGCGCACGTGCGCGGCGTCGTGGATCGGGAAGTGCCGCAGCGACCGGGGCGTGGTCTTGCCCGACGAGTCCTTGCTGCCACCCGGCTCGATGTAGGCGAAATCGTCGTCGGGCAGGTCGTTGACCGCCTGGGTGGACATGGCGGCGCGCTCGTCTGCCATCACTTGCCTCCCGTCGGCGGGATACGTGGCGGTGCCGCCGGCAACGCCGGGGCACCCGCGTCGGAACCGGGCTGCAACTGCACCGACACCCAGTTCGGGTCCTCTTGGAGCAGGGTCATGTCCTGCGCCATCACCGCGGCGATAGCCGACTCGCGGGTGAAACCGCCCATCGCGAGCGCCACGATCGTCGACGCCTTCGTCGACTCGATCTCGGCCGCGTCCTTGGCGTCCTCCCGCAGGATCGGCATGTCCGCGGTGGTGGTCCACAACTCCGCGTCCGGCGGCACCCGCACCATCGGCGACAGGCACGCAGCCAGATCCGCCAGCGTCGGGTAGATCCACGTGTCGGCCCACAGCCGCCGCGCCGCGCCGAAGTTCCCCGCGTTCAGCGACGACCCGGCCAGGCCCTCCGACGCGCCCAGAATCACCGGATGCACCCGGGACAGGATCGAGATGCGGGTCTCGCCCGCGCCCTGTGTCGCCTTGAAGTCGATCTGCCGCAGGTCCGCACCCACCACCGTGGCGTCGGCGCCCGCGGTCAGGTACAGCGTCCGGTAGGCGTTGCGCACACCCGCGTGGCGGGCCTCCATCATGTCGACGAACTCGTCGAACTGTTCCTTACTCGTCGCCGCCAGGCCCTTGACCACCATGTTCGGCGTCGCGCCGTTCTCGAAGAACCGCAGCTTATGAGTGGTGGCGGCGGTGTCGCCCTGGATCTCCCGGATAGCCGGAGTGATCCACGACATGCCCAGGCCCGCGCACTCCGGATCCGGCTGCGGCGACCAGTGCGCCACCTCGTCCGGAAGCAGGATCTCCACCGGGTAGCGGCCCGCCGCCAGCCCCCCGTTGCAGTAGCCGTACCCGATCAGCTCGCCGTCGAGGGCGTGCGCCGCGTCCTCCGGCTGCTGCTGCGACCCGTAGATGATCACAACCCAGTCGGGGCGCAGCACCCGCAGCCGCCCCGGGGTCCGGTTGGTCACGTAGGCGTTGCCGGCAAGGCCCGCGTGCCACTCCATCAGGTTGACCATCTGGCCGGTGGTGGCATTCGTCCACGGGCGCTGCAGCGGCGCCAGCGCCGACGTGGTGAACATCCGCCCCGCCCGCGGCGACCAGGCCGCGTTGCGGAACGTGAACCGCGCCTGCGACAGCACCGTCGCCCGGATCAGCTCGGCGCCGAACGCCGGCGGGCACATCCGCAGCGCCGCCAGGTACCCCGGCAGCGTATGGCTGATCTCCTTGGCCCGGTCGGCGGTGTAGGTCGTGTTCAGGCCGAACGGGTACGCCTGCCCGTTGAACATGAACTCGTTGGCCGGCAGCAGGAAATCCGACAGCCACGTGTCGATCGAGAACCGCTTCTCGCCGCGACCCTGCGCATCGGCGATACGTTCGAGCAGGCCCACGGTCACCCCATCTCAGTCGCGGCCGGGGCCAGGTCGGTCAGGGTCAGCCGGTCCGGGCCGGCTTGCGGCCCTCCCGCCAGCCGACCTTGACCGCGGTCACGGTCCACGCCAGAGACAGCCACAGCACCCCGAACGCCTTCGCGGTAAGCCACCCGACGCCGAACAGCACACCGGCGAGCAGCGACAGCACGGTGCGCCAGAACCGGACCTCACGGGCCTCACGGGTGATGCGGTCGGTCGGCACCCGACCCAGAACGTCGAGCACGGCCACCGCGCTCACCTCCAACTGGCGAAGAACGGGGCCGCCGGTGCGCCCCAGATGTCGTCCTCGACGGACTGCCCCAGCGCAGCCCGGGCCAGCACCGCCGCCACCGCCCCGTCGATCAGTTGCCCGTCGCCACGCTTGGCCAACTTCAGGTAGTGGCTGGGCAGCAACTCGTCCTCACCCGGCCGGTGCGGGCGCCGCTTACCCTTCACGATCACCGCGTTACGCATGTGCCACGTCAGGCGCTCGTCGCCGTCGTGGCTGATCGCACCCGAGGCGAAGTCCGTCACGAACCGCTCGATCGCCTTGTCCATACGCTGCTCGACGTTCGTCGGGAACTCCACGATCTGCTTCGGCCACTTCGCCGACCAGGCATCCAGGTAGGACTGCCACCGGTACGGGTCGGCGAACAGGTAGCCCACCCGGTACGCCTCGAACACCGCCGCCAGCGTCCGGTCGACCTCGACCGCCGGCACCGTCCACGACAGCGCCGCCGCCGGACGCTCCCATATCCGCAGGCAGAACAGCCGCCCGTCGGACCGGCGTGCCGCCACCAGCGCGGTCGCGTCCTGGTACTTCGACCCGTCGAACCCCAGCGCGATCTCGTCGCCGGGCTGCAGCCGGTCCTCGACGGCGAGGGCGTCCCACCGGATCGGGTCCACCAGCACCGACTCGCCGACGACGATCTCGTTCAGGAAGAACCGGCGCCGGTCGGACTCAAGGTGGCGCGCCGACTGCACCTCGTGCAGGATCCGGCCCTTCAGGTTCACCCAGCCGCCGCGCTCCCGGGCGCTGTCGCCGTACTGGCGCAGCAGTTCGGCGTACACGGCGTCGGTGTCGGACAGGTCGTCCACCCGGTGCGACTCGACCGTGTCCACCAGCACCCGGTCATCGCCCGCGTCGGCGGTGACCTGCGCCTCACTGCCCTCGGTCGGGTCCCAGCCGTTGGTCAGTTCCAACCAGCGACCGTCCATACCGGCGACGTTGCGCTTGACCGCCCCGCACACCTTGCGGTAGCCGCCCTGCACCGTGAACAGATGGCTTTCGGTGATGATGACGAACGTCATCGGCGCACCCAGACGGGCCTTCGCCGACGTCGTCACCGCCTCGATCTTGCCGCCGCCGGGCAACTCGATGCGGGTCTGACCCGCGTCGAGCCCCGGCAGGTCCACCAGCGGCCCCAGGCGCACCATCGCTAGCATCGGCCGCCAGGTGTTGTCCGTCTGGTCCTCGCTGGTGCCAAGGCACGTGATCAGCGGCGTCGGATACGGCGCCCCCACCGGCTCGCCGCGGGCGTTCCAGCCGTCGAAACGCGTCGGACCCAACGCCTCCGCGAGTCCGATTGCTGCCCCTACGGGGTCCTTGCCCCATTTCTGCGCGCGGCGCAACTGGCCGCCGGTGTAGCGCAGGGCATCCAGCGCCGGCCACGGCGCCGCGTGCGGATACAGCCGGTAGAAACCCAGCAGGAACCGCCACATCTCGTCCGTGAGCAGGAACGGGCGCCCCTGGTCGTAGCCGTCGGGGATCACCACGTGCGACTCGATCCACTCGCCGACCGCGTACCCCAGCGTCGGGTACTCTCCCTCGACCTCAGGACCCCGCCAGGGCACTTTCAGCCGTTCTCGACGGCCTTGAGCCGCGCCCGCACGTTCCGCGACTGCACCCCGCGGCGTTCCGCAACCTCATCCGCCGTGATCTGCCACAACAGCAGCCGCATCGCCTTCGGCGTCAGGCCCAGCCGGTCGGCCAGGGCCGTGGCCTGCGCGTGATCCGACGGCCGGGCGCCGATGATCTCGCACACGACCGCCAGACGGCAGTACCGCGCCACCTCGTAGGTGATCGCCGCACCCATCCGCTCCCACATGACCGCCTGCGGCGTCGCCCACAGCGCCGCCCAGTAGCTGGCCTCCGGCTCGGTGGCGCTGCCCATCAGCGGCCACGCCGGCGGGTCGCCCTTGCGGCCCTCGGCGGGCAGCGAAACGACGCCGCGGCCGCGGTGACCCCGCGCGGGGTCCATTTTCGGCGGATTCGGCACCGGAAACCTCCTCGGCGGCGGGTGTTGCGCGGTCGGCGCGGAGGGTCTACGGTGAGGGGTGCGTCGATGTGTTACGCAGCTTGAGCAGCGGCCCGACGCGACCAATGCATAAAATGCAGCCCGGTTGAACCGGGAGGGGGAAGACTGCGCTGGGAACTGCCGGCGTTGTGGATCTTGGGCCCCGGGGGTCCCGCTCGCTTCGGACATTACGGGTCGAACCTACCCCCCTAGGACATACCGGCCATAGGGCGGGATCAATCGATTATGCAATGCGACGCATGATCATTCATGCGATCAATCCATGATCACCGATGCCAGCACGACGGTTGCAGCGCGCGTGCTCGATGCGGTCGGCACGAGAGGAGGGGCCCACCGACACGGGCACCGGGGCCCCGAGACCCAGCGCCTGGCCTGGCAGCATCGGCTGGTGGCAGCGTGGGCAGGGCCTTCCGTACGCCGCCGGGAGGAGTGCCCCACGTAGCCGGTCATGCGCCGCGTCATAGCCACGCGCACGTGCACCGGGCAACGGCCGACGGGCCTGCTCATACGAACGCTGATGCGCAGCACAGCGGTTGCCGTCGGCGACCAGGCGCACGCACTCCTCACCACGCCATCCCAGACAGGGCCTGAGCATCAAGCGACCCTGATGGCGCGGCCTGACTTGGCACGTGTCCTGGCTTCGGCACATAGCACCTCGCCGGCCCGGTACCTGCCGTCCACCCGGCGCAGGTGGCCCAGCTGTTCCCACCGCCGCACCAGTTGGCGGGACACGCCGGCTAGGCGCGCCGCCTCGGCCCCGGTGAGCAGCGTGTCGGCACCCACGGCCCGCCACCTCCACACACGGCGAACGCCCCGACCGTGGGCCGAGGCGTTTCAGGGACAGACTGATGGCGCCATCAGCGTAAACCCGCGTGTCGATCTCCCGCAACCATGGCGTATTCCGCGCGGCGCACGGCGGCGCTAGATTGCGACGATGACCGATGTCTACCCGATAGGCGCCGAGGATCCGCAGCCGGTACCGGGCGGCCGCCACGTTCCGGCGGTCACGGCCGTGATCTGCGCGTTGGTCGCCGCGGTGCTGGTCGGCATCTTCGCCCTGGTCGACCTGTCGTCTCCGGCGCGCCGGGCCATCAGGGCGTGCGAGGCGTGGGTGACCGACCAGCTTGTCGCGCCCGCATCGGCGCACTTCTCCGGCGAGCAGTTCTACGGCGGCGATTCGCCGCGGGTGTTCGGCGACGTCGACTCGCAGAACGGCTTCGGCGCGGTACTGCGCGGCAGCTTCTCGTGCTCGATGGTCGACAGCGGCGGGGACTGGACCGTCACCGGCGGATACGTGGGCTAGCGGGTCACGCCGCCGCCCCTTCGCTCTCGTACGCCGCGACCAGCTTCGTCCACGACGCGTACTCGTCCTCGGTCATCGCCCGGTCGCACACCACGCACCGGACCGGGTAGTCGTCGCCCGGGTGACGCGCGAGGCCCAGCGCGTCGCACTTGCACGGCGTCCACAGCCGCTGCGGCTGCGCCGGCCAGTCCCGCAGCGCGGTGCGCAGGTCGCGCCGCAGCGCCCGCATCTCGGCCACGAACTCGTCGACCGCCGGATGCTCGTCGCAGGCCCAGTCGAGCCGGTCACGCAGCCACGCGCACAGCACCGCCACGGTCGGCACCGGCAGGTTCTCGCGGTAGCGGCGCCAGCGGCGCTCCCGCCAGTCGCGCACCCACGTGTCGAGGCGGCTCGCGGCCGGTAGCCACCCGATCTGGTCGCCGTGGTCGTCGTGGACGGCCTCGAGGCGCGCCGGCAGGGTGAGGTCGAGCGCGTCGACGTCGACCGGCACCGGTGGCACGCGCGACCCGGACACCTTCGGCCCGGCGCCGCCGGCGGCCGCGGGCGGTTCGGCGGTGAGCTCGCCGTAGCGGCGCGCGATGTCGTCGAGCAGGCCCGGCAGCGGTAGGCGGCACGGTTCGCAGACCTGGCCGCGTTCGGTGGCGCGGTCGGGGTGCTGGCACACGACGCAGATCATCGCGTGGCCAGTCCATGCACCGGGCAGTCGATGTCGATACGGCCCTCGGCGAGCATGGTGGCGAGACCGGTCGTGCTCGCGAGAGCGGCCGGGTCGAGGCCCTGGCAGGTGCAACGCTGCGCCTCGTCGTGCGCGCGCCGGTAGTCCTGCTCGCCGATGTACCAGACCGGGCAGCCGGGTCCGTTGTGGCCCTCGTGCCACACCAGCCCTACGCCGATCTCGAAGGTGAACGTCCATCCGGGCGATCGTGGTGTGCCGTCGGGGTCGATGCGGTCGGCGACGGTGTAGCGCAGCCAGTCGGCGAACCGTTGAACGACGGTGCGGGAAGTTCTCACGTTGCCGTCTCCCGCCCGCCGTGGTGGCCGCTGGGCGCCGAAACCCCGTCCGCCGGTGTCCGGCTGTGCCTGTCGCGCTGTGGCGCGGCTGACGCTGTGGACGTCGGCGGCGCCGGCGGTCAGTGGCACCGGCCGGAGCGTGTCAGCCATCGCTGTCTCCTACGGTTTCGACCGGGCCGACACGGCGGCGGACTAGGGTGGCACGTCGCGTCTTTTCGGCCGTGTTGAATATCGCGGCGGCGTCTAGCGCCCTGCGCT
>Ga0126370_10000153_pt1 | contig 23785 bp, 19 predicted proteins | sample PanSoiMetaPlot_3_FD_92586 | JGI IMG/M metagenome (GOLD analysis project Ga0126370, IMG submission 92586) | Tropical forest soil microbial communities from Panama - MetaG Plot_3 | ecosystem: Environmental > Terrestrial > Soil > Tropical forest > Bulk soil | place: Panama | collected 2016-02-17 | reverse complement strand
CGCGCCGAGCGCCTTGATTCGCGCGATCAGATTGTCGTTGATCACCGTGCAATGCTCCAGGCGAAAACGTGGATCGCGTCGCGGATTTTCCTTCTGCAGACGCTCGTAGACCCGCAGGGTCGTATCAATGCCGACGTCGCCGTTGGCATGCGTGCCGATCTGCCATCCGGCCATGTGCGCCTTCCATCCGTAGCCGTAAAGCTCGTCTTCCGTCATCACCAGGATTCCGTAGTCGTTTGGCCTGCCTTCGTAAGGCTGCGATAGCCGTGCCGTCCGCTCCGAAATCGAGCCATCGCACACCAGCTTCATCGCGCCGACGCGCACCCATTCGTCGCCGAACCCGGTGCGGACGCCTGCCGCAATCATCGAATCGATAAACCGGTAGTTGATGAAGCAGTACGCGCGATAGAGGAGTTCGCCCGCCTGGTGCGCGTCCTGATAGGCCAGCAGCTCGGTCGGCGTGCCTTGCGCTTCGTGTGCCGAAGTAATCCCCGATTTCGCAAGCATTTTGGAGATCAGCTTGACTCCCTCACGGTGATCGTCGCGCGTCAAGCGGTTCGGAATCACCTTATCGAAAAACGCGCGCGCGCTTTCCGCCGCCCGCCCGCTTAATCTTCCGGTTAGCGGATCGTGATCAATCTTTCCGCCCGGCGGATCGGGCGTCTTGTCGGTGATGCCCGCCTTTTCAAAGGCCAGCGAATTGCAATAGATCGTGTGTCCACCACGATGTTCGATCTCGACCGGGTGGTCGGGAACTGCGGCATCCAGATCGCCTATCGTCAGCGGCCTGCCGTCCGAGGTCTTGGTATCGTCGTACTTGAATCCGAGCACCCATTCTCCCGCCGGCGTCTTCGCCGCCCGTTCGCGCAAAGCCGCCTCGATCGCCGCAATCGACCTTAGGTCGCAGTCGACCATGCGCAAGTGCATTACGCCGGCCATGGCCGGATGCGAGTGGGCGTCAATGAACCCCGGCAGCACCGTCTTTCTTCCGAGATCGATCTTCTTTGCACCGGCCGAAGCCAGATTCATCGCGTCCGCATTGCTCCCGATGCCGACGATTCTTCCGCGTGAGATCGCGATCGCCTGTGCCTGCGGCTCTTTGTCGTTCACCGTGTAGATGTTTCCGTTAAATAGGAGCAGTTCCGCTCTTTCTGTCTCCAGCGGAAAAAGGGAAAACGCTCCCAACGCACCGAGGAATTCGCGGCGATTCGGTTGTGTGGACATAGGTTCCTTCGGAAGCCTTTGACAGGTCCGCCAAGCGCCCGCAAGACTACGCCGCACGCTGCCGCGCCGTCAAACCTGCGGCGTCCTCTCTACCTTGCTGCCAACGCAAAGTGGAAATGTGGCGGCCGTCACCTGCGTCAAAAAGCTTTTGCTGTACTTCGTGCAGCACCCTCCATCGGCCCCGGTAGCGTTGGCGCAAGGCTATATGCTCGGTTTCCCTGGCCCCCAGCCACCCATGAAACCAACCGGAAATTCTCATTTTAGAGCGACCTTCGTTGACTCTCCGAATCGCGCAACCTAAGATGTTCGCCAGATGGCCGACGCAACGTCGTTGATCGGGCAGACTATCGCCCACTATCGCATCGTAGAGCAACTCGGGCGCGGTGGCATGGGCGTGGTTTACAAAGCCGAAGATACCCGTCTTCGCCGTTCGGTGGCATTGAAGTTCATGCCCGACGAGATCGGCAGACACCCCGAGGCATTGGCCCGCTTCGAGCGGGAAGCCCAAGCCGCTTCGGCCCTGAATCACCCGAACATCTGCACCATCTACGAAGTCGGCCACGACTCCGGGCAGCCTTACATTGCCATGGAGTACATCGACGGCGTCACCCTGCGGCAGCTCATTTCCGGCCAGCCACTCGGCATCGACATGCTGCTCGGCCTGGCCACGGAAGTCGCCGACGCGCTCGATGCCGCGCACTCACAGGGCATCGTGCACCGTGACATCAAACCCGGAAATATTTTCGTCACCAAACGCGGTCACGCCAAAATTCTCGATTTTGGCCTCGCCAAGATCGGGCCGTCCGTGGACCAGCCGATCGAAGAAGCATCCGCCGACACCCTTACGGCGTTTCTCGACTCGCCGCACCAGCTCACCAGCCCTGGTTCGACGCTGGGCACCGTTTCCTATATGTCTCCGGAACAGGTTCGCGCGCGCCCGCTCGACGCCCGTTCCGATCTGTTTTCGTTCGGCGCGATGCTCTATGAAATGTCGACTGGTGCGTTGCCCTTTCGCGGCGGCAGCCTGGGCCTCATTCTCTCCGCAATTTTGAACGACACCCCGATTCCGGCTTCGCAGCTCAATCCTGCGTTATCGCCTGAGCTAGAACGCATCATCCACAAGGCTCTCGAAAAGGATCGCAATCTCCGCTACCAGGCCGCCGCGGAGATGCGTGCCGATCTGCAACGCCTTCGCCGCGATTCCGAATCGGGTCAATTTTCTTCGAGCGCCCTGCAAGTCTCGCCTGCCGGCGGCCCGGCCACTCTGGCCGCGGCTACAACCGGCGCCGCGGCGGCCGACCGTGCTTCGTCGAGACATTCTTCGCGCGCCTGGCTCGCCGCCGTGGCCATCGTCGCCCTGCTGTTGGCGGCGCTGCCGTACGTGCTGCGCTCAACCGCCGGCTCGCTGGCAATCGGCGCCTCCGCGCAAATCACCAATGACGGCCGCGGCAAAGTGCTGGCAGGTACCGACGGATCGCGCCTTTATCTGCAATACACTTCTTCCGTCGTCGGCAACTCTTCATCCATCGGCCAGGTCTCGAGCAGCGGAGGGGAGGTCGTTCCCATCTCGGCGCCGACTCTCAGCATGCAGATCTTGGGCGTTTCGCCCGACGGCAACTCTCTTCTCGTTTCCGACCAGCCCGGCACCGCCTTCGACGGACCGCTGTGGGCTCTGCCCGTTTTGGGCGGCCAGCCACGCCGGCTCGGCGAAGCCATGGGGCACGCTGGCGCTTGGTCTCCCGATGGCAGCCGGTTGGTCTACGCAAAGGGCAACGAACTGTTTCTTGCCAAAGGCGACGGTACTGATTCGCGGAATCTTGCCGCCCTGTCGGGCTGGCCCAGCGGTCTGCGCTGGTCGCCGGACGGTGAAATCCTGCGGCTCACTCTCAAAGATCAAAAAACCAACGCCACCGCTCTCTGGGAGATCTCGGCGGAGGGACGCAACGCGCGCGAGCTTTTGGCCGGATGGCACAACCCTCCGGCAGAATGCTGTGGAATCTGGACCGCCGACGGCCAACATTTCCTTTTTGCTTCGCAAGGCAGCGTTTGGGAACTTCCTGAAAAATCCTGGCTGCGTAAAGGCGGCTCCGAGCCCATCCATCTCACCTCCGGCCCGCTCGCCCTTTTCTCTCCGCTGCCCAGCAAGGATGGAAAGAGGCTTTTCGTTGTAGGCCGCAGGCCGCGTGGCGAACTGGTCCGTCAGGAAACCGGCTCCGAGCGCCTCACGCCCTTTCTCAACGGAATTTCCGTCGAACACATGGCTTTTTCAAACGACGGCCAGTGGGTCACCTATGTGTCCTTCCCGGAAGGCACTCTGTGGCGCAGCAAAGCCGACGGTTCCGAACGCCTGCAGCTCAGCAATCCGCCGCTCTACGCGTCGCTGCCGCGCTGGTCACCCGACGGAAAGCAGATCGTGTTTTTCTCGGTGACTCCGGGCAAGCCGCCGCGCATCTATCTGGTATCGGCCGAGGGCGGAAGCCCGCAGGAGTTACTTGCCGGTGACGACCACGCGCAAGCCGATCCTTACTGGTCGCCAGACGGAACGGCTCTCATTTTCGGCAGCGCCTATGCTTCGTCCTCGGTAGGCATTCGGATTCTGGACATGAAAACCCGAACGCTCGCTACGCTGCCTGATTCGCAGAATCTTTTTTCTCCGCGCTGGTCACCCGACGGCCGCTACATCGCCGCAGTGCGCCGCGATTCGCAAAATCTCATGCTTTTCGACCGCACCAAGCAGAAGTGGTCGGAAGTCATGCAGGGCCGCAACGTCGCCTTCCCCAACTGGTCCCATGACAGCAATTCCATCTACTTCCTCAGTTGGCCGGAAAATCCCGGAGTCTTTCGCATGCGGATAAGGGATTCTTCAGTCGAGCGCGTCCTCAACCTGCAGGACTTCGAGCCGACCGGTTACTGGGAGGACTGGCTCGGCCTCGATCCGCACGACGCCCCGCTCTTGCTCCGCGATACGGGCCTTCAGGACGTCTACGCCTTCACCATCGACGCCCGCTGAGGCTGCACACAACCTGGCCGCGCCGCCGCTTGCGTTCCGGGCCCTCGGGCGGAGCGGGATCGATCACCCGTCCTGGCGCGGCACCTCTGTGCTAGATTCGGGAGCATGTCCGATTCTCGCGCCAGCTTCCGCCGCGTCATTTGGATCGTTCTCGACTCCGTGGGCATCGGCGCTCTCCCTGACGCATCCGATTACGGCGACGTCGGCCGCACCACGCTCGGCCACATTGCCGAGTCTCGTCCGCTTTCCATCCCGACCCTGGTCTCCCTCGGCTTGGCCAACATCGCGCCCCTTGCGCATCTCACTCCTGCCGCCCGGCCGCAGGGCGCCTACGGCAAAGCGGCCACGCACTCTCCCGGCAAGGACACCACCACCGGCCACTGGGAGATGGCCGGCATTTGGCTTGACCAGGCCTTTCCCGTGTACAAGCACGGCTTCCCGCCCGAAATCATTCGGGCGTTTGAATCGCGCATCGGTCGCGAAACCATTGGCAACAAGCCAGCTTCCGGCACCGAAATCATCAAGGAGCTCGGCGAAGAGCACGTCCGCACCGGTAAGCCCATCGTATACACGTCGGGTGACAGCGTTTTCCAGATCGCGACGCACGAAGACGTTGTCCCGATCGCCGAACTCTACAAAATGTGCGAAATCGCGCGCGCACTGCTGGAAGGACCGCATCGCGTCGGGCGCGTCATCGCCCGCCCGTTCACCGGCGCGCCGGGTCAGTTCACGCGAACCCCGCGGCGCCACGACTATGCCGTCGAGCCGCCCAGGCCGATGCTGCTCGATGTCCTCGCCCTCAGGAACGTTCCCGTCTATGGCATTGGAAAAATTCACGATATCTATAACGGCCGCGGCGTCCGAACCTATGTCTCGACCATTTCCAATGCCGACGGCATGCAAAAACTCAAAGACTCACTGCGCGAACGCCCGGCGGGCCTGGTCTTCTCTAACCTGGTGGATTTCGACATGCTGTACGGCCACCGCAAAGACGTGGAGGGCTTCGCGAAATCTCTCGAAGAGTTCGACAGAGAGCTGGCGCAATTTCTTCCGCTGCTTGCGGGGGACGATTTGCTGATGATCACCGCCGATCACGGCTGCGATCCCGATCCGCGCTGGGAGACGACCGACCACTCGCGCGAATACGTCCCCATCGTCGCCTTCTCGCCTTCCTTTGCGGCCAGGGGCGGGGATTCGTGCAAAGATCGCAATCTCGGTACGCGCTTGACGCTCGCCGATATGGGCCAGACCATAGCCCAGAATTTCGGCGGCTCCATCCCGCACGGCCGCAGCTTTCTCAGCCAGCTTTAGCCTGCTTTTCCGCCAGGTGATCGACCAGCGCGTCGAGGTCGGGATAGCCTGCGCCAAAGCTGCGTGTTAGAAAGTTGCCGCCGCGCTTGGCGACGCTTTCGCCGTCAGCGAACACCTCAAACTCGCCGATCTTCCCGGGCCGCTTCACGGCATCGATGTGCAGCCGCTCTTTGATCAGGGTCACGAGCCTCGCGACCTGCTTGGCGTTGTTGGTTCAAGTCGGGCAATGAACGATTTCAATCTTCATGGAGACTTCTCCTTCCGGGCGGCGTCCGCTTCCGGCCTTTTCCTACGTTCCTGCCGTTGCCTTTGTATCGAGAGGGCGGTAGCGACTGCTTATTCAAGCTCCACCGCTTCGCCGCCCCAGTCCGCGGGCGCCACGTCCTTTACGGTCTCCGTGAAGTCCCAACGGTGGCCGAAAGGATCCTGGGCATTGTATTGCCGCTCGCCGTACATGTGCTCGACCGGTTCGGTCAGGATGCGCGCGCCCGCAGCTCGTGCCCTTTGGCAATGTGCGAACGCATCTTCGATACGGACCATCACGGCGTGGCCGCCAGAGACCTTGGCTTCCGTTTCTGGCACGGTTCCCTCGGCGACCACCAGGCATCCGTCTCCGGCCTTCATCTGGACGCGGTGATTTTCGCCGATGCGCAGCCGCACCTTGAAGCCGAACGCTTTCGACAGCCAAGCTGCAGCTTCTCTCGGATCAGGGTAGTACAGGACGGGGATCACCGTACACGGCGGTACGGACCGATTCTTCCGCATGGTCGGATCTCCTTGAACGCTTTTGCCGAGCTATTGTCGCCCGGTCTTGTGCGCAACGGTATTGTTTAGGAGGGGCGTGACCGCTTGACCGTGCCGGACTCTCCCGACTGAGCCGGGTGCGCAACGTCCCGGCGTGAATCCTGGCAGGGCAAACGAAGACACGCGCGACACCCGGTGGGCAGGTAGAATGCGCATCGCGGAGCGGAGTCCCCTTTGCCGCGGGGAGAGAGGAGCGAGAGTGATTGCTCGATGGGGATGGGTGGCGGTTCGCTATGCGGTCGCGATGGCAGCGGGTTGGTATCTGATCAACCAGGTACGGAAGCCTTCGCGCTGGGTGGGCAGGCCGTTTTTGTGGATGATGAACGCTTCGCATTCCGGACTGACGGACTGGGGTCTGCGGCACATCCAGATTGAGAACCATGCCAGGATTCTGGATGTCGGCTGTGGCGGCGGGAGAACGATCGAGAAGCTCGCGGCGGCGGCGCCAGCAGGTACGGTCGACGGGATTGACTACGCGGAAGGGAGCGTGGCTGCGTCGCGCGCGCGGAATGCGAGCTTGGTCGCGGCAAGACGGGTCGCAGTGCAAAAGGCGACGGTCTCAAAGCTTCCGTTTGCGGAAAATACGTTCGACCTGGTCACCGCGGTGGAAACGCAGTACTACTGGCCCGACCTGCCGGGAGACATGCGGGAGATCCTGCGGGTGCTCAAGCCCGGCGGGACCCTCATGGTGATTGCGGAAAGCTATCGGGGAGGCTCGACCGAGATCGTGCAGCGGCCGGTGATGAAGCTCTTGCAGTCATCGATTCTGAGCGTCGAAGATCAGAGGAAATTGTTTACCGAAGCGGGGTACAGCGGCGTCGAGATTTTTGCAGAGCGCGCGCACGGCTGGATTTGCGCTGTAGGGAGAAAACGCGCTGCTGGGTAAGAAATCCTTCTCCAGGCGCCAGGAAAATGGGAAGGGCGCGTTACTTAGGCTCGTTGCCGTCGCGGTTGTGGCTTAGCTGGCGGCGGAGATTGCTCACGATATTGTGCTCATAGGCCTTTTCCGAGACGGTTTGTTCAATGGTGGATTCGACTTCGGCCGCGGAAAGGTATTTGAGACTCGACTTCAACTCGTGCCGGGCGGCAAGAGCGAGTTTGGGAGTGAGTTGGGCGGTCTGGGTGTGGTTGTCTGCGTCCAGGCTATTGATGGTCCAGAGTTTGACCAGGAGTTCTTCCTGATGACGCTCCGCGCCATGCCGCCACCGCCGGATAAAGTTCATGGAGACGATGTCCTTTAGCCGAAATTGCGAGGGCACTGTCGCTTATAAGTTCTCGACGGGGACGAAGCAGGAGCAGAGTCTGCGAGGTCCGAATGCCAACGCATTACTGTTCAGTTTAGACAACGCTTTAAGAATTGAACGACGGGATGCCGGCGTCAACTGTACCAAGGGCTGGACTTTCTGGACTGGCCGTTAGGACAGGTGCCAGGTTGGTTTTCCGTTCGCGCGGTTTTCTTAAAGCCCTACGCTCGACAAGCAGATGCGTGGAGGATTCCGCAGAAAACTGCTCGCAACCAAGAAGCCCGGAGCGAGCTAGACGTTACTTGAGCGGCGGCGCCGGGTACTCGGGCAGCTTGTCTTTGGACGTGTCGGCGCGCTTGACTTGGAGTTCGTCGAACAAGAGCGACGGGGAGATAACGGTAGCGGGAAGGCCGCCGGTACGATTGGAGACGAGCGGATCATTGCCGAGGGCGCTCAAATCGCTGCGCAGGGCTCTGACGTCGAGTTCAGAGAACACCGCGCCGCGGACCAATTCTTCGTGCCCGTCCTTGGCATAGACGCGATAGAGCAGGCGCGGAGCGGGTCCGGCCATGGTTTCCACGCGATATCCGAAAGGCTGGCCGCCGTTGCTCACAAGTTCCATCACGTGCTTCTTGAGCGCTTCGGGAGGCTGCGGCTCGGTCGGCTTTACCAGTAGAACGCCCAGACTCGGCATGGGTGGGGCAGCCGGTCCGGCCCGGCCGTGGCCGTTCGATTCTGGAAAATCGCGAATGGGCTGGCGGCCAACGAGGTAGTTGGTGAGGATGCCTTTCGCCACGATGTCCACTGGCTGCGCTTTGACGCCTTCCGAGTCCACGGCGTAGGAGCCGATGAGGCTCTTGCCCTGGAAGTCCTTCATGGTCGGATCGTCGACGACGTTCACAAACGCCGGCAGGATGCGCGACTTGTAGCTGGTCGCGAAAGCGCCGGTGGTGCGATTGGGCGCGCCCAGCTGCGGTTTGCGGCCAAGGATATTGCCGCCAATGAGCGAGGCGACGATGTCGTCGGCAGCGTCGGGAGAGAACAAGACCGGGCCGCGGTACTCTTCGTCCACGATGGGCGCTTTGCGCAGAGCCACCAGCGTTTCCAGGGCGGCTTTGCAGTCTTGCAAAAGCTTTTCGCGCGTGGGGAGTTCTTCGATCTTGGCGACAGTCCAGGCGGGAGTGCGGCCAAGACGCATACCGTCGGCGGCTTGCGTCGAAGCGGCAAACTGCACCGTGTAGACGGCCTTTCCGTCGCGCGTAACCGTACCTTCGCTGTTGAGCAGATAGTCGTTCACGACGGTGAAGCGCCCGGTGGCCGAGACGGACTGAATGTCGGGATAGTCGCGGTAGAGATTGCTGGCAGCTTCGAGAGTCTTCTTCCACGTCTCGCTGTCGACCTTTAGCGAGAGCGTAGGCTCAATATGCTGCACAGGCGGGGCTTTGGCGAAGTCGTCTACAGGATGGTCGTCGCTTGCGAATTGTTTGAGGGCCGATTGCTTCTGCGTGAGGGCTTGCCCGGCGCTCTTGTAGGCTTCGTCGGTGGCCAGCCAGATCTGGTGACGGAGAGCGATGGGGTCGTTGTCGAGCGGGAGAAGCGCGTTACCTCCGATTCCGGCATTGAAGTAGGAGTCCTGCTTGTAATCGCCCAGTCGGACCACAACGCGAAGCAGGCGGACGTGGACGCGCTGGTCCTCGCGCGTTGCGCCGAAGGAAGCTTCGGTCGAGTAGTCCTCGACGTCGCTGACCCGGTACTCGATGTAGTAGGGGGCAGCGAGCTGGTCCATTTTGAGCTGAGATTTCGAGCGTTCAAGCTCGGTGATGAGAGCCCCGAGCAGCGGGTCTCCGTTGGCTGCGGCTTTGGCGGCCAACATGGCGGTGTCAGTAGGCTTAGCATCCCCGTCGGGACGCGCCAAGGCCGGCAAAGCGAAATAGAGCGAGACCAGGAGGACGGAAGCCAAGAGCCCAACCCGGATCGTTTTTATTGTTCTCACTGGTTCACCCCCGCAGCGGGCAGAGGAGCGGCTGCCGTCGTGGTCTTGGACGGGAGGTTCTCGAAGCCGGGCGGCGGTAGAATCGGCGGGCGATCGTGCTCGTGCCCGCGCTTCTGGACTTCCATTTCAGAGAAGAGCATCGCGGGGGCAACCGCGGAGACCGGAACGCTGCCGGATTCGGCTCCGCACACGCCGTTAAAGACATGCTGTTCGTCACCTGTGGCGATGATGCGGGTGAGGGCGGCGAGCGGCGTGCCGACGATATCGACACCACGGACCAGTTCGTCCGGACGGCCATCGGCGTAAATCCTATACACCACAACCGGAAGCACCTGGAAGGCTTGTGGTAGCTGGCGCGTGGTCAGCGTGAAGCCGCCCTGGATGTCGTCGAAGTAGAGACCGTAGGGCTTGTTCTGCTTCTTGATTTCGTCAATGAGCTTTTGCCGCAAGCTTTCCTCGGAGACGGTTTCCGACGAGCTGACGATCAGGTTTCCCTGGCGGCCGGTGGGCATGAGTCCGGGCTGATTGCGGCCGTGGCCGTTCGAGCGGTCGAAATTCTTGATGGGCATGCGCGACATCAGAAAATTCTTCAGAACGCCGTCTGAGATCACTTCGACCCGCTCGGCCGGGATGCCCTCGTCGTCGTATTCATAGGTGCCGGCGAGCTTGATGCCGTTGATTTCCTTCTTGGTCGGATCGTCGACGATGCTGAGGAATTTGGGAAGAACTTCCTGGCCGACTTTTTTGGTGAAGGTCTGGCCTTCGTCTTCATCGCGCTGGCGGTGGCCTTCCAGACGGTGGCCGAGGACTTCGTGAAAAAAGACAGCGGCGGCGCGGCCGCTCAGCAGCGCAGGGCCGGCATACGGCTCGGCGACCGGAGCCTTGCGGAGCGCGTCAAGGTCGATGGCCATTTTTTCGGCTTTGGCCGTGAGCTCCCGTTCGTCGGGCAGAGTTTTCGCAGAAGGCGCCTGAAAGGTTTCAACGCGAAGCAGATCCATTCCGTCATCAGCCCGGGTCTGCGCTTCCATGATCAGGCGCGTCGAGATGCTCGGAGTAATGATGGCGGTGCCTTCGCTTGAAACTTTGCGCTGCTTCGCGTCCTGCACCTGCAGAACGACGTTCGCGTAATACACGTTCGGATATTTGCGGAAGACCGAAGAGATTCGGCGAATCTCGCCTTGCCAGGCGGCGCGATCGAATTCCGGGAGCTTGGCTTCTTCCGAGGTGTGCGTGACCGGCCGCTCCTTGGAGAAGTCGGGGGACCTGTCTTCTTCTTCGGCGCGCACCGCGGTGTTGGTTTTTACGTTGAGGAACGCCGGCGACGAGCGCTTGTAAGCGCGGTCTGTCAGTTCCCAGAGAACCCGCGAAAGGGAATTCGCTTCATCGCCATAGGGGAGAGTGCCCGAAACCATGCCGCTCGGGCGGCTCTGCCCGTGCGTGTTGTCAAGCGCCGGCGAACCGATCCGCATGGCCACGTCGGCCTGGCGGCGGTGCACTTCCGTATCGGTGAGAAGCGAGCCATAGGAACCGACCAGCATGATCATGTGCTGGTCATAGACGGTATAGCTCAAAAAGTAGGGAGCCGGGTCGGATTTGGCGAGGCCCGCGGTGGCGCGGGAAAGTTCGGCTTGCATCACCTGCAGCACGGGATCGGAAGATGGCGCTGCCGGCGCCGAGCCTGGCTTTCTTTTGTCCTCGGACGAATCCGCCAGCGCCGCGAAGTTCGCGGGAAAAACGAGCGAGGCGGCAAGCGCCAGAGCGATGAGACGTAATGGCCAGAGTTGATTTCGCAAAATAGACTCTCCCCGGGTTTTACAAGGTGTCGCGTAAGTGGCGGTGAAAAATCAGTATGCCCCAGCAAAAAACGGCGCGCAATTAGGCGTCGCGGAAGCGTTCGCCTGGTTCTAAACGCGCACCGTTGGCAAATTCGACCGCGGAAACCTGCTTCCGCCCTTCCTGTTTGACGTGTGAGACGCGAAAAAAGGATTGCTGGCCGCAGGCGACCCGGAGTTCCCGCCCGTCATACAGAATTTCGCCGGGCGCGGCGGCGCTCGCGGGGCCGGACACGGGCTCGCCGAGCAGGTGGCAGGTCATGCCGCGGAAAAAGGTGTAGGCGCCGGGCCAGGGCGTAAAGCCGCGCAAGCGGTTGTAGACGACCGGGGCCGGCTGCTGCCAACGCATGACGCCGTCTTCCTTTTTAAGGAGCGGCGCGAGGGTAGCGGCCGAATGCTCCTGCGGCTTGGGCTCGCGCGTTACGTAGCGCAGGCCGCGCAGGGTTTCGGCAATGAGCGGAGCGCCCATATGGGCCAGCCGGGCAGCGAGCTGCGGCGCCGTTTCCTGCCCTGCGATGCCGGTTTCGCGCTGCAGCAGGATCCCGCCCGTGTCCATTCCGGCGTCGATGCGCATCGAGGTCACCCCGGTCACGGTTTCGCCGTTCGCAATCGCCCATTGTACCGGCGCTGCGCCGCGATAACTCGGCAGAAGAGAGGCGTGGAGATTGATCCAGCCGAGGCGCGGAATTTCAAGCAAGCGGGCGGGAATGATCTGGCCATAGGCGATGATGACGATGGCCTCGGGATGGGCCTCGCGCAGGAACTTCTCAGATTCTTCCGTACGGATGCGTTCGGGCTGGAAGACCGGGATACCCGCGGAGCGCGCGGCTTCTTTCACCGGCGAGAAGGAGACTTCCTGCCCCCGGCCGCGCGGCCGGTCGGGCTGTGTGACGACGGCGGCTAGTTCGAAGTCTGGCTCGGACAGAAGGTGTCTGAGGCTGGGGACGGCGAACGACGGAGTGCCGCAGAAAAGCAACCTGAGAGAAGACTCAGCCATTCAGCACTCCGCAAAAGCAAAGAAGCCCTTCCTGAACCGAAAGAAATTGGCGGCCAGAAACGGGGGCCGGACGTCGACGAGCCGCTCTGGCTGGGCTTTGCACCAAACCGCAACCGGCTGCCACTTCGCCAGGGACATGCGGACGGCTACCACTCGCCTTGCTTTTTGAGTTTTTTGATTTTGCGCTTGATGAGGTCGCGCTTGAGCATGCTCAAATGCTGCAGGAACAGGACGCCGTTCAAGTGGTCGATCTCGTGGCAGAAGGCGCGAGCGAGAAGATCCTCGCCGCGAATCTCAAACGTTTCGCCCTTCAGGTTTTGTGCTCGGACCGTAACAAAGTGCGGGCGGACGACGTAGCCACGAAATCCGGGAATCGACAGGCAGCCCTCTTCTTCGCGTTTTTCGCCTTCGCCGTGAGTGATTTCAGGGTTGACCAGAACAATTTTGGCTTCGGCATTCTTGCCGCCGGTCACGTCAACCACGGCGATGCGGATGCCCTTGCCGATTTGCGGGGCGGCGAGCCCGATGCCTTGCGCGGCATACATGGTGGCGAACATGTCTTCGGCCAGCTCTTCGAGTTCGGCGTCAAACGTGCCGATGGGCTTGGCCGGCCTTTCAAGGACCGGTTCGCCATACTTCATGATGGGATAGATCTTGCGAGCGACTGCGGGCGTTTCAGCCGCGGCAGCGACCGGCGTCGCGTCGGTTTCAGAAGTCGTGGATTTGTCTGGCATAGCCCTCGAAGTTGCGGCGAGTCTCGGTCAGAGAGTCCCCTCCAAATTTTTGCAGAAAAGCATCCGCCAGGACAAGAGCGACCATAGCCTCGCCCGCGACGCCCCCGGCCGGGACAACGCACCAATCCGAACGCTCGTATGCGGCCTCGACCGGTTCCTTGCTGATCATGTTCGCGGTGCGCAGAGCGCGGCGAAGCGTGGAGATGGGTTTCAGATAACCGCGGACCACGACATCCTCTCCGTTCGTGATGCCGCCCTCCATGCCTCCGGCACGATTCGACGTGCGCGTGAACTTGTGCGCGGACCGGTCGTAAGCGATCTCATCCTGCACTTCGCTGCCGAAAGCCCCGGCGGCGAAAACGCCGGCGCCGATTTCTACCGCTTTCACCGCTTGAATGCTCATGACCGCCTGGGCCAGGCGCCCGTCCAGCTTGTCTTCCCATTGTGCGTGCGAGCCAAGGCCCACGGGAACATTGTGCGCGACGACTTCAAAAACGCCACCGACCGTGTCGCCCGCTTTCAGAACGGCGTCCACTTCCGCCTTCATTTTCACCTGGGCGGCGGAATCGACGCAGCGCAGAGGCGACTCGAGATCGTTGCTGACGGCAAAAATCTCTTCCCAGGAAGGGGAGCGATCGATTCGCGTATGCCCGACTTGCGTGGTGTGGCTGGCGATTTCAATGGCAAAGGAGCGCAGGAGTTGCTTGGCGAGCGCGCCGGCGGCCACGCGGGCGGCGGTTTCCCGCGCCGAAGCGCGTTCGAGGACGTAGCGGGCATCGTGAAAGTTGAATTTCTGCGAGCCCGCAAGGTCTGCATGGCCCGGGCGCGGGGCGATCAGCTTTTTCGCGCTGGCGTCGTCTTCGGGCTCCTCTTCGACCGCCAAAGTCTTTTCCCAGTTGGCCCAGTCGCGATTTTCAATGCGCACGGCGATGGGCGCCCCGATGGTTTGCCCATGGCGTACGCCGGCAAAGATGTCGGCACGATCCTTCTCAATTTTTTGCCGCCCGCCGCGGCCATAGCCAAGCTGGCGGCGGTGAAGCTCAAAATTGATCGCTGCGACGTCGATCGCGAGGCCGGCCGGCAGCCCGGAAAGAAATGCCAGTAGCGCCTGACCGTGCGATTCACCCGCCGTATAGAAACGAAGCATTGGCTCGATTCCCTGAAACAAAAAGGATGGGCAAGGAAAGAAGTAAGTTTAACTGCGACAGCGAGTTGCGTCCAGCGGGGCGGCCTGGTGCAGGGACCGGCTACCTTGACGCAAGTTCCATGCGCAGTTACGCTTGCGGAGAAGCACTTTCTATTGTGGAACCGGCCTAACCCGCGCAGTCGGCCATGACGGGCGCGGGAAAGTCGTCGCGAAACGGGCAAAAGTGGCAGACTCGCCTCCTCTACAGGGCATCGGCAAGGAACCACCACCACCCGAGGTGGTTCGCGAGGCCTCGATTTCCGAAATCCTCGTCGGCAGCGCCAAGGAAAACGTACTGCGGGTGCAGGAATACTCCTACCTGTCGCTGCAATCGCTAAGCAATCTGTTTTCCCGCCCCTTTTACGGGCAGGATCTGCTCGACCAGATGGACAGCATCGGCGTGGGCTCGATCCCCATCGTTCTGCTGACCGGATTCTTTATTGGCGCGGTCATGGTGCTGCAGACCGCTTCGCAGTTTGTGCGCTTCGGGCAGACTTCGCTTACCGGCGACGCCGTTTCGCTGGCCTTGGTGCGCGAACTCGGGCCCACCCTGACCAGTCTGCTGGTGACCGGTCGCTGCGCTTCGGGCATCGCTTCGGAACTGGGCTCGATGCTGGTGACCGAACAAGTCGACGCCATGCGCGCCATGGGCACCGACCCCAGCCGGAAATTGGTGACGCCAAGGGTGCTGGCGACCGTTCTCTGCGTGCCGCTGCTCACGGTGATGTCGGACTTTATCGGGCTGGTAGGCGGTTGCGTGGCCGCGGTCTTTTCCCTGCGGTTGGGCGTGGTGCAGTTCTGGACCCGCGCGATTGATGCGCTGGAACTTTCCGACATTCTGCAGGGCGGCCTCAAGTCGATCGTGTTCGCGTTCATTTTGGCTTCGGTTGGTTGCTACAAGGGCTTGACGGTGCGCGGCGGAACCCAGGGTGTCGGACGTTCGACCACCCAGGCGGTGGTGATTTCGTCGGTCATGATCATCGTGGCCGATACCTTTTTAACGAAGCTGGCCCTGTTTCTCGCGGACAAACTGTTTTGAACACTCCTCGGACCAACGAAGCGACGATTTCCTTTCGCGATGTGCGGTTGGGCTTCGAAGAAGGCGACATCGTGCACGGCCTGTCGTTTGAGGTATACCCGCGGGAAACGCTGGTGCTGCTTGGCGAAACCGGCACCGGCAAGACCCTCAGCCTCAAGTTGGCCGCCGGGCTGCTGCGGCCGCGCGAGGGCGAAGTGACTGTGCTCGGACGCAAGGTTTCGCAAATGTCCGAAAGAGACCTGCTGGCGTTTCGGCGCGAGATCGGCTTTGTGTTTCAGGAAGGCGCGCTGTTTGACTCCATGACCGTCGAAGAGAACGTGGCGTACCGGCTGAGGGAAGAGCGCGTGGCCGAAGAAGAGATTGAGCCGAAAGTGCGCGAGGCGCTGCGCTTTGTGGAGTTGGAGCACGCCATCGACCTGCTACCGTCGGAGTTGTCCGGAGGGATGCGCCGCCGCGTCTCGATTGCCCGGGCCCTGATCACCAGTCCGCCCATCGTCCTCTACGATTCGCCCACGGCCGGGCTTGATCCGGTAACTTCGCAGACCATCATCACGCTCATCCTGCGCTTGCGCGACACTTACGGTGTAACGGCGTTGCTCGCAACCCACCGCCTGCAGGACGGAATGGCGCTGGCAAATTTCTTTTTCGACTCGAAGAGCAACCGCGTGCTGCCAAACCGCAGCAAGCCCGAGGACAAGGGCGAGCAGAATTCGAACACCCGCTTTGCAGTACTGCGCGACGGCAAGGTGTTTTTCGAAGGCAGCACGGAAGAACTTGCGGCGGCAAAAGACTCCTATTTGAAACGGTTTCTGATGTGAAATAAGGTAGGCTGGTGCGGCTAGACAAGGAGCGAGGCAAAGATGGCGCAGCGAAGACAGCTGACGTGGACGGAGTTGCGCGTTGGATTATTCGTGCTCGTGGCGCTATTCGTGCTTGGCGCGGGAATTTTTTATGTGACCGGGCCGGGTTTTCTGGGTCCCAAATACAGGCTGAGAACGTATTTCCCGGAAGTTGCAGGCGTCTCGAACGGAGCGCCGGTGCGGTTGGACGGAGTGGACGTCGGCAACGTCGAGGCCATTCGCCTGGTTCCGAGATCGCAGGGGAAATCGCCCGAAAAGAGCCGCAACATCGAAGTGGTGATGAAGTTGGACAAGCGGTTTCAAGACGATATCTTGACCGACTCGACCGCAACCCTGGTGACGGAAGGCTTGCTGGGCAACCGCTACGTGAACATCGCGCGCGGCTTTACCGGCTTGCCGCTCAAGGAAAATCAGGAAGTGGCGGGAGCGGCGGAAAAATCGCTCTCTGACGTGATGGCCAGCATGCAGGGCCTCACCGTGGATATCCACGGCCTGGTGACCAGCATACAGGAGGGCAAGGGCACCATCGGAAAGCTCATGACCGATGACGAGGCCTACAAGCGCCTGAACAGCTTGCTGGCGCACAGCGATCAGATGGTGACCGGAATTCAGAAGGGACAGGGGACGATCGGCAAGCTGGTGGCTTCTGACGAGTTGTACGGCAAGTTGAACCTGACGATCGACAACGTAAACGGCGTGGTGACCGATGTGCGCTCGCAGAAGGGCACGATCGGCAAGCTGCTCTACGATCCTTCCTTGTACGACGAGGCCAAACAGGCGCTGGCAAACGGCAACGCGATGATTTCCGATGTGCGGGCCGGTAAAGGGTCGCTCGGCAAATTGGCCACCGACGACGAGCTTTACAACAAGATGAAGGACACCAGTGCAAACCTGGCGTCGGCCACCGCCAAGCTCAACGACAACACCACCACGGCCGGCAAGCTTTTCTCCGATCCGAAGCTCTATGACAACCTTACCGGTCTGACCGGGGACATGCGGCTGCTGATCGGAGACTTCCGGCAGAATCCGAAGAAGTTTCTGCGCATCAAGGTGGCGTTGTTCTGATCGGGGCCGACTTTGCGTCGCACGCCGCCCTTGTGATGTAATCCGACTGTAACAATCACGCGGTAGCGTGAATAGAATTGAAACCTGACTTGATGATGGAAAATCCGGAAAGTTCCGCAAAACAAACGCGTCCAGAAGCAGTAAAGTCTACGCTGCCGCAACCGGGACGGCCGGTGCCCAATCGCGCCTATCCGGGCGCGCTGATCGTAGTGGAAGGCACGGACGGCTCCGGCAAGAGCACGCAGCTCTATCTGCTGAAACGGTGGCTTGAAATCGGCGGCTACCGGTTGCATTTTACCGAATGGAATTCTTCGCCGCTGGTAAAGTCGGCTACACGGCGCGGGAAACAGCGGCGGCTGCTGACGCCGTCCACTTTCTCGCTGCTGCACGCCGCGGACTTTGCCGACCGCTGCGAGCGGCAGATCATGCCGCTGCTGCAGGGCGATTACCTGGTTCTGGCCGACCGCTACATTTATACGGCGTTCGCACGTGACGGCGCGCGGGGCTGCCCGGAGAAGTGGCTGCGCAATCTTTATCGCTTCGCTCCCGTGCCGGACATCACCTTCTATTTCCGCGCCCCGCTCGATGTGGCCGTGCAGCGTATTTTGAGCGGCCGGCCGAAGCTGAAATATTACGAAGCCGGCATGGACTTGGGATTGTCCTACGACCGTCCGGAAAGCTTTCGCCTGTTTCAGGCGCGGATCATGGACGGTTACGACAAGATGGTCGAGTCGGACAATTTTGTGGTGCTCGATGGAACGCTCCCCGTGAACAGGCTGCAGCGGCAAATGCGTGAGATTGTGGCGTCGAAGATCGATTTGAAGCGTTTTGCGCCGCGTGCGGCAGAGGCCGAATAGATGCCGGAAACGGAAAAGGAAAAGCTGCAGGACAAAGAACGCGCGGGGGCGGCTGTGGAACATCCGGAACAGGTTCCCGGAAGATTGCCGGTGCCGTCTGACGACGAATCGTCCCGGAACTTCTTTGGCGAACCCCTGGTTGGATTTGATCCGCACGAGATCACCGGCACCTTGATCGTGATTGAAGGAATGGACGGTTCGGGCCGATCGACGCAGATCAGCTTGCTGCAGGAATGGCTCGAGTCGGAAGGTTTTGCCGTACAAACCAGCGGCTTGAGGCGCTCGACGCTTGTCGGTCGGGACATTGACGAATTGCTGGCCAAAAACGCCGTCACCCGGCTGACCCTGGCGCTCATGTACTGCACGGATTTCTTCGATCAGTTGGAGCACCGCATCGTTCCGGCGCTTAAATCGGGCACCATCGTCCTGGCCGACCGCTACATTTTCACCCTGATCGCCCGCAGCGTCGTGCGCGGCATCAATCGCGACTACTTGAGCGGACTTTACGCCATGGCCTTGCGCCCCCACCTCACCTTCTGGCTGAACGTGCGGCCGGAAACGGCCTTCGGGCGCGAATTCCGCAAGGCGCAGGCCATCAGTTACTGGGAAGCGGGTCGCGACATGTCGCTTTCCCACGATCTCTATTGGTCGTTCATTCGCTACCAGACCATGATCAAGCGTGAGTTCGAGGCTTTTGCCAAGCGGCACGATTTCCTTGAACTGGACGGCGAGGCGCCGGTTTCCACGGTAAACAAACTGCTCAGGCAGCGCATCGCCGAGCAACTGGGAATTCGCGCAACCAAGTACACTCCCTCTTCAGCTCTGGCGCACCTTTGGCGCTGAGCGTCCGAACCGCTCGATGCCTGAACCGGTCCACATCGCCGCGATAGACGCTGGTTCAAACGCCGTCCGTCTTTCCGTGGTGCGCGCTTTTTCCGCGCTCGATATCGAGCCTCTACACAACGAGCGTTACCCGCTGCGGTTGGGCGAAAGCGTGTTCGTGCGCAGCCGTTTCAGCGAGGACGTCTTCAAGAAGGCGGCGAAGGCCTTTCGTCATTTTCGCAATGTCATGGATGAATACGGGGTGAGCCACTACCGGGCGGTCGCGACCAGCGCCTCGCGCGAAGCCGGCAACCGCGAAGCTTTCATCAAGCGCATACGGCAGAAATCGGGCATCAAGGTGGAAGTTATCAGCGCGGTCGAAGAGTCGCGGCTCGGAAGGGAAGCGGTATTTGCGGCGCTCGGCCCGGACTGCCTGGCGCGGTGCATTGCCGACCTGGGCGGCGGCAGCCTGGAACTCAGCGTCTTGCGGGATCACCGCGTGCAGCAAACCGCGCAGCTGCCGCTTGGTACCGTGCGCCTGATGACCACGCTCGGCCTGCACGGGCACATTCGTCCCACCCAGGCGGAACAGGTGCGCAAATACGTGCGCGCGCTGCTTGAATCGAAGCTGGCGTCGTGCCCCAATCTGGCCGACGGACTGACCGTGGCCTTGGGCGGGAACGCCGAAACGCTGGCCAACGTCGCGCCCGGTCCGAGACATCATGGCCTGACCACTCTCGAACTTTCTCTGCTGCGCGAGCGGCTTCCGGAAATGCTGCGCTTGGATGTGCGCGAGCGAATGAAAACCTACGGAGTGCGCCGCGACCGGGCCGACGTCATGGGAATTGCCGGGATTATCTTTGTGACTCTCGGCCGGTATCTGAACGTTCGATTGCTGGCTATTCCCGCCGTGGGCCTCCGGGAAGGACTCATTCATGAGATTGCCACCGCGGCATTTTCCCGGAAGGAGCCGCACCGCTATACGGTTGCTGCGCGGCAGATGCTGATGGGAGCCCGCAGCTTCTCGCGTCGTTTGGAACGCGACCAGCGTCACGCCGAGCACGTGCGCGAGCTGAGCCTGCAGCTGTTTGACCAGCTGCAGCCTTTGCATCATTTGGCGCCCGAAGCGCGGGTCGTTCTGGAAACTGGCGCGTTGCTGCACGATGTCGGGCACAGCGTGAGCCACAAGGGCCATCACAAACACGGCGAGTATCTCACGATGAACGGGGATATTCCCGGTCTTGAAGGGCGGGAACGCGCGCTGACCGCGGCCGTGGTTCGCTATCACAACCGCAAGGCCGAGCCCGCCGATCATCACATCTCCTACGCGGCGCTCAATACCGGCGACCGGCGGCTCGCGCGGAGGCTGGCATCGCTGGTTCGCATCGCGGAGGGTCTAGACCATTCGCACCGGCAGCGCATCAGCGCGATCAAGGCTACGTTTCAACGCGGCGCCGTGGGCTTGCAACTGCAGGCGCGCGGCGACGCCAGCGAAGACATCCTGGACGCCAACCGCAGCGCGGAACTGTTTGAAAAAGAGTTCCACACCAAGCTCTACTTCAGGCCCCTGAACGACTAGACTATTCCGAGGGAGCGAAAGCTCGGAGGAGAGCATCCGAAATGCAGCTGTACATCGTGAGACATGGGATAGCGATTGACCGGGAAGATCCGAAAAGCCCTTCCGACCCGGAGCGTTTTTTGACGGCCGAAGGGCTCAGGAAGACACGCGACGTCGCGCGCGGATTTGCCTCGCTCAAGATTTCTCCCGACGTGTTTATTTCAAGCCCTTACATTCGCGCCATGCAGACCGCCGAAATCTTCGCCGAAGCGCTCAAGTTTCCCAAGGCCAAAATCAAGCAGACGGAATTGCTGCTGCCGGGCGCCGAACCCGCCGGTTTTTTCCGGGAATTGCAGCGGACATCGCGTTCTGAAGAGTCGGTCGTTTGCTTCGGTCACGCGCCGCAGCTCGACGAGCTGATTGCGTTCGCCCTGGGCTGCAAGAGGGACCTGACCCAGATGAAAAAGGCCGGCGCCGCTTGCCTCGAACTTACGCGGATCAGTCCGCCTGCGGGCCTGCTGGCATGGCTAAGCACGCCGAAGATTTTGCGCAAGCGAGCAAAGAAGGACTAAGTCAGCCCATTACGACGACGGGCAATTGCGGCGCCACGCTGGCCGGGGCGGGCGGGCTTGCCTTCGCTGGTTGCACCAGGATGCTCTTGCCGATGCTGACCTCCAGCAGGTGTTTCGCCCTCGCAAAGCGTGCCGCGATCTCTGGCGTTTCCTCCACGCCCTCCAGGTGAAGCAGCAGGCCCTGCGGCAAAGCTTCGATTTTTACCGCGCGGCCTGAAGCGACGCCGATGCGTTGCGTAGCGACCGCCAGACGCAAGATCCCCGCCAGCGTTCTGATTTTCACCTGCTGCTCGATCGAAAGCCTGGAAAACCGTTTGTTGCCGACGGCCGGCTCCGGGCCGCGTTGAAAGCGGATGGCCCACGCGACGCGTTCCCATTGGGCGAAGGTCCAGCCCGGCGGCACAGGCGACCGTAAAAGGAAAGTGCGGGCCAGTTTAGCGCGCGACTTCTTCTTGGATTGATAGGCGATGCCCGAGAGCAGGGCCGCGGCGTCCAAGATGCGCTTTTCGTCGGCTTCCCCAAAGATCGGTCCGGCGAGGGGAAGCCGCAGCCGCAACTGCGCGCAAAGCTTCCGGGCGATTCGCGAAACCGCAAGGCTTCTGGCTGGTTTGCGATCCATCGCCTTGCGGGTGGCTTTGATGCGGGCGGCGGAGTACACGGGCCACTCATGCTTCGGAAAACCGGCCAGCCAATTTTGCCAGATGCCCGTGTTGCCCAAGGCGTGTTGCCGGTAAGTCTGCAATTTTTCCTGGCGAATGCCGTCTACGCGCTGCCGCAAGATTGCTTCGAGTCCGGGTCCTTCGGCGCCGCGCGATTCGCCGGCTAAATCGGCGAGCATGTCCAGGTCATGCACATCGCCAAGCACATCCTGGATCCGCTTCAACGAGGGAATCCATTTCGCGTGCAGCGACGGCACAAGCAGTTCGAGCGTATAGCGAAAGCGCTTCAGGCCGATGCGCAGTTCGTGCCAGGGCGCCGCGCTCTCCGTGCGCAGCGCGCGGCGGTGCAGCTCGTGTGCCTCCTCCAGCCGTTCTAGAGCCAGGCACCGGGCGGCCTGGCCATCCACAGGGATCTTCCTCAGGCGCGAACACAGGATCCTCGCGAGTTCCGTCCAGCGCTTCCTGTCAAACCGTTCGGCAAAGTGCAATGCCTTGGCCAAGGCCGTTCCCTGCGTCCTCTTGACCGCATCGAGCACCAAGAGCTTCCAAGGGTCGGGTTCGGGAACCAGCTTATCGAGCCATTGCTCGGCAATCTGAGCATCGCGCAGTTCGCCCATGGATCGAAAAACCTTGCGCGCGCATTCGCGCATCTCTCCCCAGTCCGGATGCGGATCGATTTCCGCGACTGCGGCAGAAACCGAGCGGCACCGGCGCAGCGCAACTCGGAAGTCGTGGACGGCGTCGACGGAAGGGTCGGAACGGAGTTCCGCCAGTTGCTTAAGCGTACGGTTCATCCAGTACGCAAGGTCGCGGTGCTCCAGGGGAGCACGAGCAGGAATGGCAACAGCAAAAGCCATCGTGTTTGCAGAAACGCTCCAGCCGGAATGGTTCCGGCCCCTGTGGAGTGGAACTGTAGCGTATCGCGGGGCGAGCGAGACGTCCAGTCCTCGAGCCATACCGCGCGCTTGCGGCCGGTGGGTGAAACTCCTTGTTCATGTTATTTTGAACAACACGCCGGAGTGGCGGAATGGCAGACGCGGCGGACTCAAAAACTAATTCTGACGTGTTGCAGACAAGCGATTTGCAAGAAAACAAAGCCGGTTAGCTCATCGAACTTCACCGAACTTCACAGACCCACAAGGCCCGGTCATTCATAGTTAATTCATAGGTTGCGGATTGATTTTCAGAAATTTCTTGGCATCCACACTGCGGCAAATTGGACGCTTAGGATAGCCCTTGGACGCAATAGCAGCCGATTCCAGCCATCTTTGGCGCACGCTACAGCTACATGCCCGAATAGACCCGATTAGCAGCCAGGGTCGAAAAGCGCGGGCCGTTACCCATCCCGGCCGGGTCACTTTTCCGGTAAGGCCCGTTTACCAGGCACAAGCTCATCCTTCAGCCGAGTCCCGGCTGTAACCTAGTGGTAAAATTAACCAGTGCCTTGGTTACCTGGTTCCCACTGGCTGCTAACCGCACTTTAGGATGAATGGAAAATATGATGTTAAAGGCCGCGTTCATACGTTGGAGCAGCGCAAAGTTTGGAACATCGGCCTAGAACACGTACCAAATCGCGATAGCTTCGACGTCGAGTTTTCTCCTGCCGGTCAAATCCTGCGACTGACAACCTACAACATGTCCGGAGCTGTAATCGGGTCAAAACATTTTGAATACAATAATTCAGGAAAGGTCTCTCGCTCCGTCGAATTCGACAGTACGGGACGGCAAATCCACAGCAACGACTTAGTTCATCAAACGCAAGGGAATCAGGTCATAACGATCAGTGAAACCGAGGGCAAATTTGCGGGCCGCACCGTCGAAGTTTACGAAGGGAATCGCCTTTTATTCTTTGCCTTGTACGACAGTGATAATCTTCTAAAAAGAGAAAAGACATTTCAGTACGCCGGGAGCGGGCTTCAAACATCCGAGTCGAGGTACTACCTACCTGATGGCACGCTCGTTGAGCAGTGGCTATCCAGCTATGACTCTGAAGGCAGAATTGCAGAAACATACGGTCT
>Ga0126370_10000152_pt1 | contig 23841 bp, 20 predicted proteins | sample PanSoiMetaPlot_3_FD_92586 | JGI IMG/M metagenome (GOLD analysis project Ga0126370, IMG submission 92586) | Tropical forest soil microbial communities from Panama - MetaG Plot_3 | ecosystem: Environmental > Terrestrial > Soil > Tropical forest > Bulk soil | place: Panama | collected 2016-02-17 | reverse complement strand
GAAGCTTGCAGCACGGCGTGGATTTTCTTGCTCTCGAAGGCGCCGCGCCAGACTGTTTCCACGGTTCCCCACGAACCGCAGTAACCGTCCACTTCGCCCGACTCGACTGCCAAGCGGGCATCGGCTCCGCCCTTGTAGCCGTCGATAACATCAAGCGGCAGATTCAATGCTGCTTTGAGAAGTTTCGGAATATCGGATGTACTCGTACCGGGGCCGATGGCGGCGATCTTTTGCGGTCGCTTGGCGTTGAACCAATCATCCATCTTGAAGACGCCGCTTTGTTGATTGAAGGTGCAAACCGTATCATAGGGGCTCGGTATGCCGAGATAGCCAAACTTCCGGCCATCGAATTGGGCGGCTTCATTGCCCATGATCTGTTGCAAAACCAACGGCGAGGCCCATGCGCCGATGGTCAACCCATCGGGCTTTACCCTGTTGTAGAGATGGTTTGCCGCGATGATTCCTCCGGCGCCGGTCATGTTCTCGACGACTCTGGTCGGATTGCCGGGCAGATACCTGCCAAAGTAGCGGGCAATAACCCGGGCATAGAGATCGAAGGAGCCGCCCGCTGAGTATCCAACGACGATCGTCACTGTTTTGTCCTTGTAGTAATCCTGAGCTTGAGCCGATGGCGGATGGCTGATAGCCAAAACCGTCGAAATGACAGCAAGCGTCAGTAACGTTGACTTCCTTCGCATTAGGGCCTCCTACACATTGAGCCTTAACCGCGTCCGATGAAGCGAATGGGTTTCCCCTCCGTTCTCTCCAAGTAGCGCACAAAAGTATACTTGTTTTCGGCGAGATCGGTACTTGGACGTGGAATCTCCCGGTGCATCAAGCTTTCTTCGACTTTGCAAACGAAGAAAGCCAGCTCATCGCGGGCCAGTGCCTCGACTCCCTTTTCTTTGAACTCTTCGACGTTGCGAATCGTGTGCGCGTTCTTGATTCCCGCGCCTTTTGCCATGGCTTCGAGATCGGCGTTTCCAGATGTCGCCGTCGGATAGCTGATGCGACTGCCGCTATACACGCCATTGTCAAAAACATAAATAACCAGATTCTTGAGGCGTAAGTTGCCCAAGGTCGCGAGGTTGAACAACGACAGCAGAACGCTGCCGTCGGAGTCCAGCACGATAACTTTTCGATGCGGCAGCGCGAGCGCCAACCCCATGCCGACGCCGATGGCACAGCCCATCATGCCAATCAGCAGATTGCCTTCATGTTTGGAAAGATGTGACCACTCGATGCGTTGGCCGCTTTGAGACGTCACCACCAGTTGATCTGTCATCCGCGCGGCAAGTAGCTCCAGGCATTCGTGGCGAATCATATGGAAAATTCTCCGGCAAAAAGCAAAGCAAAAGGTGCCCGCAGAGCGTTCATGGCGCGCACCGCGTCTTGGACTTTTATTTCAAGCTTCTCTGAATCTTCCAAGACGAGATATTCGATTCCCAAACCCTCCAGCACTGGAATCGTATGCTTGCCGATGGTGGCATAGAGAAAACTGTTACGCTGATCGGGAACCCCGCCCAAAAAACCGACCACCAAAAGCAGCGGCACACCGAGTTGCTTGCCGATGGCGAGCAGACTGTAGCAGGAAACGTAGATGCCGGTGTTTTCCATGTAAACCGCCCCCTGCTTTCCACCCAGCGTGGCGCCCGCCGCAATGGTGACCGCTTCCTGCTCGCTCGCCGCGGCAATCAGTTCCATCCCCGGATCATTTCTAATTAGCGGAATGATCTGACTAAGGCGAGTTTCCGGCAGGTAAGTAACAAAGTCGATACCCGCCTCTTTGAGGCTTTGAACAATTCGTTTTGCCAGCTCGTCTTTCATGAGCGAAATGGTCAATTATCAAGTCGCGCAATCAATCGCAACTCAAGTTACTTGCTGCTTGCCGAACTCGCAGCTGCCGCTCCCTGCTCCGCCCTCGCCGTGCGCCGCGATCTTGCTATTCGCCCTCAGCTATCTGCCGATCCTCCGACTTCTGTTGTCTGAATTTTGCCACCCATCAGCATCGTCAACCAACCTAAACAACGACACAACCCAGCTGGAACCCCACTCCCTAAAGTATCGCTTGATCAGAGCGCTGGTATCGAAATAGGTAATGTCACCGCTCGTCGCGCTCCTCACTGATCGTCTGCGACATGGGTTTGCCCTTGACGCGAATTGCCTTCCAAGTCGGCTTCGGCATGGATCCTCGCTGCGACGCTGGCCGCAGCAATCCCACCGCCTCCAACCGCCGAATGATCGCTCGTTGATCTTTTTCCTGTTCAAGCGGCTTGATGACCGCGATCGGCTTTCCCCGCTCGGTCAGCCCCACCTCTTTGCCTTGCTTCACCGCTTTCATCGCTTGGAGAACCTGTGGTTGGCCTCTCTCAATCCCATGCGCATGTGAATTCGCCTTGGTTGTAGTGGTATCACTACATAATCTACTAGTTTCCATCGGAGCGTCAAACTTCGGATTTGTAAGCGCCCCGCCAGAGCAACCGCACATTGCTGATAGGCGAGACGAAAGTCCATACTCAGGCCCGAGCGTCTGGGTTGGTTTATTCACATATTCAAGCCGAACCTAGAGATCATCCCTTGTGGAATAGAATGGGCCGTTGTTCCACAATCAAGCGAGCTGCTGGATAATTTCTGCCGCGGCCGGATGATCCTCCTGCAAGATTTTCAATGCACCCTTTGCTCCGGTTTTCGCGCGGCTGCGCAACTGCTTTGTCATGGCATGGATGGCTTCCCGCAATAGGAAGTCCTGCTCCTCTGCCAGCACGGTAGCAAGTAGTACTGCTTGAAAAGCATCCTTCTCGCGCTTGGGATTGTCGGCAGCACCGCGAAGGGTTTGCACCACGAGTTTGTGGATGCAGAAGCGCCCCGCATGAGGCACTGTGACAGGCACGATGCGGTCGCGTCCGATCAGGATCGAAATTACGGAATCCTCCACGAGATAATCGAGGTACGGCAAGCCAGTAGCATGAGCCCCCAGTTCAGGAACCGGGATCGACCTGTAAGGCGCACGCTTTGAAGGGATGAGCAAGTCTACCTTCAACGCACGCCCGCGGACCTTGAAAGAAGTAGAGGGTTCGCCGCGCTTGAGGCGCGGAACCTCATGAAACGGTAGACCGGTCTGCTTGAGTAATTTGAGCAAGCCGCCTTCAGGCAGGGCCGCAATCTCGATGCGCTGAGCGCGTGCAACATCGATGTCTTCAGTGAGGGGAAACGGACCTGCGGAAACGCCGAGTTCGTTCAAGATGACGCCGAAGGCGTGTGTCCCAACCAGCACCGCGCCTTGGCCGAAAATTCCAGCGTTGAACAGTGAAGCAACAGTCACAAGCGTAGAATTGTCTGCGCTGTAATAGCCAATCTTCCTTAAGGCTTGGCTTCGGGCTGCGAGTGCTTCCTGATCCTTTATGTCCTGATTCGCGCTCTGTAGCTTCGCTGCTGTTTTTTCGTCGGATTCCGGCCCGAGATATTCGGCGATTCGCTTGCCGCTGACATCATAACGATAGCGGTAAACAAAGCGGCCGCCGGCTCGTTTCTCAGTCTGAATGCTTCCTGCCGTCAGGAGCGGCACCTGCGTTTGTGTTAACGCGAGTTCCTTGGCTTGTGCATAGACTGTACGGAACGAGAGATCAAAACGGTCGAACCGGATCACGGCATCACGTGTTTGTGGTATAAGATATGATTCTATCCCACAATCTACCTCAGACGCGGCGCAAATGGCAAGCCATGGGCCCGACCTTGCTCACGAGACGAAGTGGCACGACCTGTCAGCGCGCCCGCCACGATATACGAGCATCATAATTGTAAGGACGCCCAGAGGCGCGGAAGATTCGCGATAGACCCGATGAGTCGCACCCCTCACTCAATCGACCCACGGCTCTACAGAATCGAGAGTAAGCCGCAGAGCTTGATTTTGTTTAGAGTCTCGGTGGAGAGGGAGCCAAGTTTTCTCTGCAGGCGGATGCCAGGGATAGAAAAAATGCCTTGAACATTCGCGGTCCAAGGCCTCTGAATTTAGCTTATTCACTTATTCAAGCCGAACCCTGGAGGCAGTAGGCGTGGCATATCCGGCGGTAGCGGCCCACCACACCGGAGAGCGTGCTCAAAAACAACTCCCGGTCGGTGTCGTCGCGAAAGGTCGCCCTGTGCTCATTCCCCCGCGAGGTGACGTGGTAGTGCGCTCCTGCATATTCAATCCGCAGCGGCCGCACCATGGATCGAGCATCTACCAAAAGACCATTACAAGAATCAAGAGTGACCCTAAATTTTCCGCCTCGGGTGGTTATTAGCATGAGCCAGACCGCAACCACTGCCATAGCAAAGCCGCCGATCGCAGAGATGCGAAACCGATTGGGATGCCACACGAGCAGCGCGAAACCGAAGGGAATCGGGATCAGAATCGACGCTGTACGGAGATAAAGCGGCTTTACGTCGTAGACAAAGAGCAGAATGATGTGCGCAGCAACCAGAAGTGCCAGAGCAGGACCGAGGGCGAGCATCGAGCTAACCCAGTACTGTTTTGTGCCGCTTACTTGGGACAGCGCCGCGCCGGTTCGAGATGCCGCCCTGTGACCACCCGCGCCTGCGGGCACGGCGACGCCGGGAACGGCAAATTGCGCTGCTTTCAATCCTTCTAACTCGCGTTCGAGCGCGGCGATTCTTGCTTCATACGTCACACTGCCCGCTTGCGTCTGTTCCAGAAGGCGCGATTCAAGCTGTTCAACCCGGTCAAGCAGCGGTTTGAATAGGTAAAAGTCGCGCGCGCATTGCGAGCATACGATCGCCGCTTGCGGCACTTCCGACGCGCAATAGGGGCAGCGCATCCGATTAACTACTTGACCGACAGGTTGATGACGAGGGTACCCTGCCTGCCTTCGTCATCCCGGACGCTAATGCGGATCGGGTGATCACCGCCTGGCGCTGTCGCCGATGCGACATCGATTCCGTCGGGACGAATCGCCGATTTGATACGACTGGTGAGATCCACCGGTGGATTCTTTAAATAAGTGACTTGTACGCTGCCCAAATCGATCTTAGAGCCGCCGCGCGGCTCGAAGACGACTTTCAGAGGAAATGCGACATTGGCCACACTCTCCGGTGACAGCAATTTGACGGTGGGACCACGGGTGATTGCGCGCGACGGCGCCTGCGGCGCGGCGGGTAGCCTCGCTTCTTTGTCCGTGATCAACTGAACAGGCTGCGCCGATACGCTGGTGGCAAGACTCATCCATAATACGGCAAACAACAAGCGTGCAATCATGACTTCTCTTACCTTACCTTCCTTTTCCTTTCTTCCAACGGCAGAGGTTATCGCCATGCGTGCTACTTCAAGGCAAGCCCCCGGTGGCTTTTACCAGCATTTTCGACGCCACGACAGCGCTGCTTGTTCCACCGCCCTGTTGCCCTCTGCACGCTGAGCGTGCATCACAATTCGAGGCGTTCCGATCTCGAAACAAAAGGAAATTCGTTTTGAGGGCGCAGGAGCCGACAAATCAGAATGTCGCCGAATGACTCGGTGTCAGCCCCGCTTGAGAGCCTCCAGGAGTCGTTAGCAGAAGAGAACCTGCAGAGTAACACGTTTTAATCGCGTACTAGACCCGATAATGGGCTATCCGTCAAATAAAATTTGGTTGCCGACCCACAATGCTCTGTCTTCGGGGTACCTGGGGTCATCATTACGAGAACGGCGGGACCGGCCAGCCGACGTCGGCAGATCAACTCACCAAACGTCGCCGCGCTTCATTTACACTTTCCTTTAGGCAGCCGTTTACAAAGCAATTTAGCGGAGCTCTGATCCCAGTCGAGATCCCTGGATGGTTTTGGTGCCCCTTGATTTGAACCAGTCGCCATCGCAACGGAAAATCGGACGCGTTTCGGCTGCGAAAATTCCCGATGTGCTGATATCGCACGTGGTGCCGATCCCACCGCTCAATTGCACGGGCAGAGTTAGCTTAAAAGCGTTGTCCTCTCCGTCTCTCCTCAAAACCGCGAGTACTTGGGTCCTTCTTTTTTCTCAAGTTTGAGACTTCTATTGCTAGTTCTGTTTGGTAGTACGATATTCAACGTCCCCTCAAGTCGATTCTCACCCACGAGTTTGAGCTGGACCGGATTGTTCTGTCCCGCGACGAATTCGAGGATGATATCGCTACCTTGAAGCGAGACCTCAATCTGTCGAGCCTCAGTTTTCTCAACCGTAAACCCAAAGCGTCCATCAGCAACCCACCTGGCACTGCTTTATGGCAGTAAAGTTTGCGGTAAAGCCGTTGGTGGGGAACTTCAATTGTCCCGATATTGTAGTGCCATCTGAACTCAAGTTGCCATTTACGACTACGAACAATGCACTATCAAAACAACCAGTGAGAGACAACTTAGAGCCACTTTTGGTTCCGCCAACCTGGCACCCAAACAGATTCGGCGGCAGCAATAGCTCCCCCGTCACATTTCCAGTCGAGTCTGTGAGCAAAAATAGTTCGAAATTCAATTCATTATCTCGAAAGCGTCCTAGAACCGGCGTTGAGAACGTTGCGGTAACGTTTTTGGCCTTGTCGTCATCCATTTTGACGACGCAGGTTCCTGTACCCGAACATCCTTCACCTGACCAGCCTAGAAAAGTTGCTCCCGAACCTGGTAATGCCGTTAAGGTTATGGTTTTACCGGCTGGGAAATAATACTCACAGGTCGACCCGCATGAAATACCCGCCGGAGACGACGTGACGGTCCCGTTCCCAACTGCCTTAACAACAAGTTGCTCCTCACAAACGGGAATCCCTTTTCCGTCGCTTCCGCCCTTTGTGTGGATGAAGTTAATCATGGATGCGGTCCAGCGAACTGCTATTGGCCCCAATTGAGCAAATTGTTCCTCTGCTATTATGTCGTCAATCGTGTAGCGGTCACTGTCTGGTCGTAACAGAGGTAAAGGATAGGCGTAGGCAATCTTTTTTCCGGAGGCGTCCCGAACGTAGCCGTCCGATCCTAATGTGCCAGATGGTCCAGGCAGAACGCTTGGATCAGAAGGAGCGTTGGTATTTTTCTCGCTATAGAATCCAGAGGCTGTTTGGCTTGCGAGTTGAGTAAAGGCGCTCTGCGGGTCGGAAAAGTCTAGTAAGTCATCAGTGGGAAGCGGTAAAATATGCAACCCGTCTTCAACCCTCTGGCCATTTAGCACTTCGAACTTGCTCGGATCGCCTAACTCGGAAGCCTCGACGAACAATAGTCCGAACGGTGGTACGAACAATGGGACGAAAAATGAGCCAGTGTGCGGATGGGCATCATTTCTAGTATGAGCTGGTGATGTCAAGTCTTGAAGGAGATGGAGAAAGTGCCCGAGAGAAACTAAGCCATCACTTTTGCTTGTCCCCCTTAGGCCGAGCAACTGCAGCATAAGGTCATACTTATCATTATTGAACTGCCCCGGATATGGTACAACGGAGGTACTGGCAAAGCAGTAAATGTTCGGTGGCGGTGGACTAAAGCCCCAATCCGTAGACGAGCAGGTTGATTTCACCGAGATAGGGGTCCCAAAAGAAGACGAAGTAAACGTATCATTTAAAAGAGGATAAAAATGAAATAGAAAATTGCCCAAGGGTGGAAAGACCAGAGCGTCTTCATCGGTGACCCCTTGTTTCAGGTTGTCTCTTACTATTGGTAGGTCGCAGGCCTTCATCTCTGGTCGCTTTGATTTCAGATATTCAATCGCACGATCGATGATCTCGCGGTGAACATTGGTCTCATGCGCTTGAGCCGACTCTATTCCAAGACCAACCAAAGTCGTAATTGTAACAAATAAGGTGACTGCCACGGCGCGACCAAGGGTTACCATCCGATTATCCTCCACAAACCAAGAGCGTCTTTTACCTGGAAAAACCGCAGTTGCTTAATTTGTCCATCTATAACGATCGGTCCCACACAAATCTCCAGCGACTCGTGCTGCTCGACCACGCTGCAACTGGAAACCGCATCCGCCAGACCGGTTATCAGGTTGAGCGGCAAACTGTCGAGGACCTTGAGACCATTAAACTTATTTCCAAGCTTGTTGTACGCTGCAGCAAGGTTTCCCGCCCGCAGATTACTGGCGAGGTCTACCCGTGCCTCTTGCGCGCCCTGTAAAACGCTTATAGGAATGAGCGAATCGGAAGAATACACGGTTTGCTGCGGTGCATGTCTGCAGATGCGCGAAGCGTAACTATCGCCGGACCAGCCTCGTTCAGCGTGATGGTTGTGGTGAACACTTTATCACCGGTTACTTGATCGCCATGGGTCCCATCGTCAAACATTTGTCCCAAGTTGGCGAGAACATTACCGTTCTGATCGTATCTCCAAAGCGTGACGCTACCTGCAATGAAGGAGGAATCTGCTGCGAGCCATGCCCGTACCACCACTGAAGTCGGGTCCCCTGATTCTATGGTGATTGGGGTTGCGTCGAGTCTTTGGAACAGAGCTAATGAATCATTGAGAGGGGGGCCGAGAGTTACCTGTATGCTGGCTGTGCCCACGTTGCCGGCTCGATCGATAGCCGTGGCCGTGACGATATTCGTTCCGTTTTGTAGAGGGACTCCTGCGGCTGTAAAGGTGCCGGCATCCACATTGGCTGCAACGCCGTTGACTAGTACGGTAGCTCCGGAATCGTCCAATGTTCCGCTGACTGTAATAGGCGAAGAACTAACAGTGCTTAGATCGAGTGGCGAACTGATTAATATTTTGGGAGCTGTTTTATCGATGTTTAGTGTAACCAAAGTGCTAGCGCTGTTGCCGGCCCGATCGACCGCTGTGCCTGAGACTGTTCGACCGGCACCCTCGGTGGTCACGGTAATGGGGCTGGGGCAGTTGGCGATGCCGCTGGTTGCATCGGAACAGGTAAAAGTAATCGTCACGTTGCTATTGTTCCAGCCGGACCCATTGGGACTCGGGGTAACCGATGCGGTGATCATCGGCAGGTCGTTGTCAACGCCAATGATTTGTATCGCCAACCCGCTCCCAGGAGCGCTTCGCAATTCAACCGATAGCGCATTGGTGTTTCCAACGGTAATTGTCTTTTCAATCACGTTGACATTCCGGTTAAAGTCGCTTGGCCCTGCCACCTGGACGACATTCAGCAGAATAACCGCGCTCGACACGCGTGGAAACTCGCCTTGCAATCCTCCATTGTTGATGCGCAACGTATAAGATGTCTTGGAATTCCGAAGAGTGAATTGTGAGGTCACTGTGTTCGGGCCGCCCGAAGCACGAACAATGTTGGTAGGACCGAGGGCCACAAACGTCCCACCGTAGCTTGCCGAGGCAAAAACGAGAACAAGCGCCGTGCTAATTGCCAAACGATTAGCCCGAATCACAACATCAGCGACTATTTTGTGCGTCTTGCTCATCTGAATCATGTACCCTAAGCTCCTTCCGTTAATAAGAGAATTACCCTGCGATTTGCCTCAATCAGCCACTTCATAAATATCTCTCTCTAAACCCCGACCCCTAGCGGCGCGCAAATAGCAATTAACAATGTTATTAGGGTGGCGACTCGATTCTTGACTTGTCAGTGTCTTGAGCAAAATTGCCTCCGGCTCCTTCGTTGTCAACAAAAAACATACGACGTCAGCTCCACGGCGACGCCGAATTGACCATTCCGCGGCTCGACCCGCACCACGCGCCCGTCGCACTGGAGGGTCTCGTGTTCGAAATTGAGGAAAAGCCGGATCGTCTCTGCGATTGAGTGCGCGCTCTTGGTCTCAAAGAAAATTCCCGAGGTGCTGATGTCGCGTGTGATACCAGTCCCATCGTTCAATTGTCCTCTCCGTCTCTCCTCAAATCCCCCAGCTCCTCCCACAGTGCGGCGCAGGATGCCAGTGATCCCAGGTGAAAACAATTGAATGGGAGATACATTTTTCTGTGCTGTTCGATATATATCGAAGGATAGAGAGCAAAGAATGGAGTAATGGAGTGGCGGAGTGTTGGAGCAGGAGAAAAGGGCCGCGAACCTTGCAATTTACAAGGGCGCGTTACCGAAGATCACGAACTCGGCGAGAAAAAACAAAGTTCTTTCTCTAGGAGAGGCCTTAGCCTCTTGACCCTGCCTGCTAGGTGAGGCTCCCCTGCTTCCCTGTACCAGATTGCCCCAAACTATGGTCGGCACCGTATGTAAAGCCCGGTTGGCCAGAGCCCTGGGCAAATAAGTCAAAAATCAGCCCGCCGGATCATCCTTCTTCTCTACGAGTGTCACTAGTCAGCTCTCGCCGGGCGGCTTTGGATTTGCTGAGGTGCGGAAATTGGTGCTATTCTACCTGCAGTAAGCTCAAGGAGAGCGCCGTATGAAGGACGCGTACACTGCTGTTATAAAGAAATCCGGACAGTGGTGGATTGGCTGGATCGAGGAGGTGCCAGGGGTTAACTGTCAGGAGCCGTCAAAGAAAGAGTTACTGCAAACTTTGCAGGCAACCTTGCGAGAGGCTTTAGAACTAAATCGTCGTGACGCTTTGGAAGCGGCCGGAGAAGGTTTTAATGAAGAGCCGATCAATGTATGAAGCGTGGCGATCTCCTGCGCCACCTCCGCCAAAACGGCTGCGAATTGTTGCGCGAGGGTGCTCGTCATTCGTGGTGGCACAATCCTCGCCAGAACAAACGCTCGTCTGTCCCCGCCACCACGAGATTATCGATCTGCTGGCTCGGAAAATCTGCAAAGACTTGGGCGTTCCACTAATTAAATAATCTTCTGATCTCCAACTTACGACCAAGAGATACGGATAGAGTGTTGGAGTAATGGAGTGATGGACTGAATGATGGAGCGGTGGAGCAGAGCACTACGCTCTTTTACACGAGTCCCTTTTCTTGGGCGTACCGGGCGAGCTTCGTGCGGCTGTCGACGCCGAGCTTTTGATAGATGTTGTGAAGATGGATCTTGACCGTTCCCTCGCTGATGAAGAGTTTCTTGCCGATCTCCATATTGCGCAGCCCCGCCGCCACCTGTTTGATAATTTCGATCTCTCTGGGCGACAGCACTTGAGCGGCCTCGCTTCTTGCGCTCTCGCGCTGGAGCAGTTTTTCCAGCGTGCTGCTCACCGAGCGCCGCTCCAGCCACAGTTCGCCCGCTTGCACTTTGCGGATGCACTCCACGAGAAGTTTCGGCGCCAACTCCTTGAGCACGAGGCCGCGCACGCCGAAACGGACCGCGTCGGCCAGCCCTTCTTGGTCTAGCGTAGCCGTGAGAATCACTACTCGCGTAGGCAGTTTCTCTTTTCTCATTTCCCGGAGCACTACCAGGCCGTCTTTTGCCGGCATTTGAATGTCGAGCACCAAAATGTCCGGTTGGTACCGGCGTACCGCCCTGAGGGCCGCCTCGCCATCGAGGCAGCGGGCGACGACCTTAAGATCTTTTTCCAGACGAAACAGATTCTCCATCGCGTCGAGGATTAATGGATGATCGTCTGCGATAACCAAAGTGATCGGCATCTCATCCTCGGGGCGATGCAAGCGGCAAGGTCACTTCAAGCCGCGCTCCCGATTCCGAGGAGTCGATGGCTAGAGCCCCTCCGAGAGAAGCGACCCGGCTTTTAATTATAGCGGGACCGAGCCCCGTAGAAACAAGCGCGGCGTGATTATAGCGACCGCGGAAGGGAAAGCCGCAACCGTTGTCGGAAACGGTTAGGCGCGCATTGTGATCGTCGGCTTCAGATCCACCTCCACTACCGAAGCGCGAGAATGGCGTGCGGCGTTGATCAGCCCCTCGCGGATGATCTGATAGATTTCGCGCGCCAGTACAGCGGGTACCTGCCCGTCAAGACCATCCATCTTTAGCTCCACACGCAAGTGCCATTGCTGCTCAACCGTCTTGGCCAACTGTTGGAGGAGGTAGCCGAATTTGAAGTCGATTTCGCCCGGGACGAGGGTGGCAAGTTTCAATTCTTCAATAAAGGAGCGGAGCTCCCGTTGTTCCCGAACGATAAGATCCTGAACCCCATGCAGTTGCTCCCTAGCCACCTTAGGATCCGCTTTTAGGCCCTGGATGGCGGCCTCGAGGTTTAGGCCGGCGACCGCAAGAGACTGGAGCACGCTATCGTGAAGGTCACGGGCAAGGCGGGCACGTTCACGGGCGGCCGCCAGTTGTTGCAGCCGCTGCAGCTCGGATTCCGCTCGTTTGCGCTCGGTGATATCGCGGGCAATCGTTGCCACAGCCGTAATTTTGCCCGTTGCATCCTTCACTGGCGATAACGTTAGACAAACATGAACTTGAGCTCCGCCTTTCCTTAAACGAATGGTTTCGTACTGAGCAACGTGTTCTCCTTGTTTGATCCTTTCTGCTAGCCGTGCCCGTTCATCGAGACGATCGGGCGGAATTAGAATGGAGATCGGACGGCCCTTGACCTCTTCGGCGGAATAACCATAGATGATTTCTGCGCCCTTGTTCCAGCTTGTAATGACTCCTTCCAAACTTGTACCAACGATCGCGTCATCTGAAGATTCTACGATGGCGGCTAATTGAGTGACCGCCTCCTCCGCCCGCTTACGCTCGGTAATTTCCTTTTCTAAATCCGCGTTAATGGCCTGAAGTTTGGCAGTGTGGCCAGTTAGTGTAAGCAGGAAGCCGCCCAATAAGCCGGTAAAAAAGAGTCCTCCCGCAAGAACGCTCCACGCCTGCCACCCTCGTTGAGCGATCAGATACTCTTTTGTTGGAGCGAACTGAACTATCCACTGGCGTCCGGTTATCTCGAACGGAACGACTCTCTGGAACGGGGCTGGCCGTTCGTTCGCTTCGATCGGCAGATCCTGTGACTCGCTGTCCTTTGACCGATGCTCATATAGCAGACGTTTTTTTTCTCGCCTCCGGCGTCGTAGAGGTGAATTTCGATATCCTCCATCTTCGCACCTTTGAGTGCGTCATTCATCATATCGGGAATTCGAAACGCCCCGCTCACGTAACCTTGCAGATTGAGACGTCGCTCTTGCAGGCTGTTGTGAGGGAGTCCGGGTTTGTAGATGGGTAGGAAAACTACAAAACCTCCTTCGTGTTTAATATCCTGTATCAGTGTGAGCGGATCAGTGGCTGTTGGCTGCCCCGTGTCTCGTGCCCGATTTAGAGCTTCGCGTCTGGTGGGATCAGACGCCGCGTCAAAACCCAAAGCTCTTCCAATCCCTCTGACCGATTCTAAATAGTAGACGGGGATATATTCGGCGCGCCGCGCTGCCCGAACCAACTGCCCCTGTGGGCTCTGTTCCGTGATCTGGAAGTTACTGAGGCCATCTTCCCGGGCAGCCTGCTCATAGTTTGCCCGATCCGAGTCGAGTATCCTGGGACTCCACGAGACTGCACGAATCCCTGGATGGCGCGAGAACCAGCGCGAGACGAAAGTTTTGAATTGGTGGCGGTTAATCGGAACCGAGCTTGCATAAAGATTCTCTACGGAATGGAGGACATCGATATAGTTATGAAAGTTCTCTTGTAGCTGTTGGGCTAGCTGGTCCGTGCGACGCTTGAATTCCAGCTTAATTCGATCTTGTTCCCACGCGTTTGTGTAAATAAAAAATATGACAACCAGCGTGAAGGCCAGACACAGCGGCAGGGAGACTTGTCTGCCGTGTGAGAATACGGCTGGTTTCCCTAACCAGATCAGAACCAACGGAGTAAAGGTAATGACTCCAATCGCATCGCCCACCCACCAGGTCCACCAGTGGAACAGGTAGTCGACCGGCTGGATAATACCGCCCAACAGCAGACTCGTCACACCCCATGTGGCATTCACGAGGCAGCTTACCGGGCCTCCCAGAAGGAGAAATTTTGATGATATCCCGCGCCCCGACAAACGCAGTCGGATATTGCGTAAAGCGGCGTATCAGGAAAGCCCCTACGATGGCCTGTAGCGAAGCTCCCATGCCGATACTGGCCGCTAGCACCGTGGTATTTAGAATCGACGCGGTGCTTGTGGTATCGAGAGAAGTCCGTAGATTAATTAAAAACGACCCGAGCAAAATGCCAGGCCAGACTCGATATCCGAACAGTAGAGTACCGGCTAAAGCAATGCCGGATGCTGGCCACACAGCCGTGGCATACCCCGGGGGGATCGTCAATAACAGTCCAAGTCTACCTACGACATAGTAGGCTGCTGCCATCGCCGCCAGCTTTGCCAGTGGCTCAGCCCAGTGGAGGAAAGACGTGGCTGTTATCCCTGCCTTTCTGAGGCTAGATACTCCGTACCTGAAAATGCTCGTGCCCCCTACTATCACCTGCTGAAACACCTGGTATACGAAGTCCCTAAATCTCCGGGAGAAAGGTTGTGTTGACGACGTTAAGCCTTCAATATCATCGATTAAATCGTGGGCAATTATTATAACGTAACTTCCCCGTCTCGCCCACTGAATAATTCTGTAAATCCTTTTAACCTGGCGGAGAAAGAGCCAATGCTTCAAGGGTCATCGTCTTGACATCCGACGACATTCGATTGACAGGTGAGGCCGGTTAGAGACCGAGCCCGGGATCAGGCATTGGGTCTCTGATCTCGGTCTTCGTTACCGGACGATGGGATTTCGGAGGAGAAAATCGAGTACGGCGAAATTCTAAGGTCTTAGGTCTGAGAACAATCTTTCCGTGCCGCGCAGGAGGATCGGTTCGGCCTGTCGAGGACGAAGGGATTAAATAGGAGTCGTGTCCGGCCCATTTGCCCCCATCGTGGGGCCAGGGGAGGAGGGTCCGGCCCCAACTTTACAGAATTTTTGCCCCCGCACTTTTGCCACAAACAGCCAGCCCGTGTCAAATGATCACCGCCCAAGTGTCACCGCCCAAGGGCGAAGCTTCTTCTTGACACCAGAGCCGGGGCTCGTCACGAACAAAAACAACCTTTGGCCTTACGCTATCTAATCGGGCTGTGGTTGCAAAAGGTACGCAGCTGAAAGATCTTATCGATATGGCCGTAAGAGCAGAGGCGTCGGCAAAGCTCGACGCCATCTGGGTAGGCAATAGTATTCTGAGCAAACCGCGCTTGGAGTGCATACCGCTCTTGGGTGCGATCGCCCGACATACCTCGCAGCTCCGTCTCGGCGTCGCCTGTATGGCCACCATCGCGCAACGGGGACGGGTTGTAGGGGTCGAGACTCTTGAATCTTAAATGCATAGCACAATTAGGTCAGAAGAGTTTTGGATAACATCTGCGCGTTCAGACTTTTCAGTCCCTACTTTCTATCGGGCCGGGCCGTAAAAATGCACGGTTCGGTCTATGCTTGAAAACCGGCTGGGTCAAAGTCGCAACATCCCGGATCGGCCGGCGGTTGGGTGCTTATTGGCTCGAAGCGTCTCGAAAACTTTCTCCGCCGTGATCGGCAAGTCGTAGATTCTTACACCGATCGCGTCATGAACGGCGTTGGCGATCGCCGCGGCTACGGGAACCAGAGGCGGCTCGCCGATGCTCATGGCTCCGAACGGCCCGTTGCCGACGGGTTCTTCGAGCACCACAGTTTTCAGCGCCGGAATATCCCGGATTGTGGGAATCTTATTTTCGCCGAAATGCGTCGTTATAACCTTGCCCGCCTCAATTGTGAGCCCCTCCATCAACGCATAGCCCGTTCCCATCACCACCCCACCATCAATTTGCCCCTGGTGCATGAGCGGGTTGATGACCGTGCCCGTGCTATGCGCAGTAGTAAATTGCTTGAGGCTCACCTGTCCAGTCTCTGAGTCCACTTCGACCTCTGCGATTTGCACGCACATCGCCGCCTCGGGACCCGCGTCAAAATTTTTATAAGAACCTTGGCAACTGATGGCCGACCCAATCTTCTTTGTGAGCTCTGCGTAGGTAGCTTGTTTTCCCATGCCTATTCGAATCGCCCCGTCACCGGTCAGTGTGAGGGTTTCTTGTACAACACCCAGAATCTCACTCGCAGCAGCCAGCAGTTTTTCTTTGACTTGAACGGCGGCCGCATGCGTCGCGTGGCCGAAAATTCTTGTCGCCCGGCTCGCGCCCACTCCCGTGTCCGGTTCCACTCGGCTTGTAGCAAGGATTTCGACCCGCACGCGAGATAACGGCACCTGCAATGCTTCGGCGGCAATTTGGCGCATCGCTGTATACGTTCCTGCGCCCTGGTCGAGCATCGCCGTCGCAACCGTGATTCTTCCGCTGTGGTCCAATGTCACGCGGGCGTGGCCTTCACCTCCAAGCGGCTGCCATTGCGCCAGTGCCAAACCGCGGCCGGTAAATTTGCGCTTTGGTTTTCGGTAACCGGAAACCTCGATTGCCTTTTGGAGGACTTTGTCACTCTTGATATGCGGAATTTTGTGGCCGATCGGTGAAAGATCACCTTCGTGCATCAGATTTTTTTTGCGAAATAGAATTGGATCCATCCCGAGTTTCTGCGCCACGAGATCCATTTGCGACTCATTGGCGAAAAATCCCTGAGGGTCTCCCGGCGCGCGCATGTGCCCGCACGGAATCTTGTTCGTGTAGACGATTCTCTCTCGGATAGAGACGTTGGGAATATTGTAGGGGCCGGCGGCTTCTTTGGGACCCACCAAATAGCCTTGCGGTTTGAAAGCCGCGTAAGCTCCGCTGTCGAAAACGTATTCCATTTGATGCGCCAGCAGGCGGCCATCTTTGGTTACGCCGGTTTTGACTTTAACGATGGCGGCATGCCGTGGATTACCGGCGACGAATTCCTCTGAATAATCCATGACCATCTTCACCGGCCGGCCGCTCTTCCCAGAAAGCACCGTGCAGGCGGGCACATCCATGAAGTCGCCCTTGCCGCCGAAACAACCCCCGATGTAACACGGGTGAACAACAAAGCTATCCGGCGCCTTGCCAAACGCGTTAGCAACCTGCTCGCGCAGCGCGAACGGAACTTTAGAACAAGCCCAGACCTCGGCGCCCGAGGAATAATTGGCTTGCACGACGCAAGAATGCGGCTCGATATATGCTTGATGAACCGGCTGGGTGGTGAAGGTGTTTTCGATGATGATGTCGGATTCCCTGAACCCGGCTTCCAGATCACCCTTTTGCCACGTCATGTCCACGAAGACGTTGCTTGCTGTCTCAATCGGATGTAGCAAGCCGCGATAGCTCTGTACCGCTGGATGTAGAAGTGCCGCCATTGGCTGCATCGCTTCTAGGGGATCGAGCAGTGGTTCCATCTCTTCGTATTCTACTTCGATCAAATCGACCGCTGCCTCGGCGACCGCCTCGCTCTCCGCTGCAACGGCGGCAACTTTTTCTCCGATGAAGCGAACGACACCGTCGGCCAGAATCGGCATGTCGTAAATTTTTCGTCCGATCAAAAGGCCTTTGACGTCTTCACCCGTGACCACCGCCCGAACGCCAGGTAAAGCTAGCGCTTTGCGGCTATCGATCCGCTTGATGCGGCCGTAGGAAATAGGGCTGCGCAGAACTTTGGCCCAGAGCATGCCCGGTAAAACAACGTCTGTGGCATAAATAGCGCTGCCCGTTACTTTTTCCGGACCTTCCAGGCGCTGGGTGGGTTTTCCAATGATTCTTTTAGCTTGCACGTTTGAGGTTCGTAGACCGCGAGTCGCTCAGTTCAAAAATCAGGTAGAGTTATTTCCCCTGCATTCCGGAAAAATCTCCCCTTCCCCTCCCTTCGACTACGCTCAGGACATGCTTTTCCAAAGAGGGGTAAGTCTGAGGGCAAAAACTCCGATCAAGGGGGGATTTGAGTGATCGATTAGCTCGGCGATTCTCCCATTTCTTTTAAGATTTCCCTGACCAGACTAAAATCAAAAACATCCGCTTGAGAAATTTCTTTCTTAATGTCGGTGGTCTGCTTGGTGATTTCGATGATTTTCTCCAGCGCGTCCCTGGGAACGATCAAGTTCCGGCTGTAATTCGAAGCGGTGGCTACGTAGCCTTGCTCAGCGGCTGCTAACGAAGTTCGGCCCCATTTCTGTAGGACGTCGATGGCGCCCTTGCGGTCATCGAGAATAAACCGATTGGCTTTAAGGAGCGCGCGCAGAACTTTTTTGACTTCCGCGCGATTGTTTTTGAGCTTTTGCTCATTAATTCCGACACCGTTCACAGGAAAAACAAGAATATCTCGTGTACGAACCAAATTTTTGAATCCGCGCGACTCTGCAACAATATCCGAGGGAGGGGTGACGACGGCGGCGTCCACCAAACCTGATTCCAATTGAGCGATACGACCGGAGCCGCTACCCGCCGCGACGTACTGAACGTCTCGGTTCGGAGCCAGTTTGAAATGTTCAGTAGTGAGGCGCGCCAGTATATCCGTTAGCGAACCGAAAGAACTCACCGCGATTTCCTTGCCCTTGAGGTCAGCGAACCGATTGATCTTCGGATTGACGACAATGACGTGATTGGGCCGCTCGATGAGAATGCCGACGACCTTAAGGGGCAGTCCGCGTATATTCCCGGTAACCACGGATTGTAGAATAAGGTTGTAGTCGATATTTCCGTTGGCCAGCGCCGCAATCGAAACGTTGGCCGTTATTTGGACAAGCTCCGCGTCTAGCCCTTCTTCCTTGAAAAATCCTTTGTACTTTGCAACGCCGCCACTCAAAAATGACATGTCCGGGTTAGAAACAGCGACGGCGATTTTCTGCGCATCGGCGACACCCGAACTCCAGATCAAAATTATTATCGAGAGTAGAACAAGGAACATCCGTCCGGCCAATTTTATCTGGTGACGTATCATTCTTTCTTTGAATGTCCTTTCCGCAGATCGGTGTCAATTAAGCACGGTCACGAAGATTGGTGTCATCCTGAGGTCCGCCGAAGGATCTTCTTTAGGTCAGGGGCCAGGAAATCGAAAAGCGGATTCTTCGTCGCAAGGCTCCTCAGAATGACACACTAGACGTCTTACTCTTTCTATTTTTGCGTCACTTTGCGTCCTTTGCGGTTTGATCCAGTTTTCGCTCAGTTCAAAATCTTTTTTCCCCACTTTTCTTTGACCTGCCGCGCCAGGTCGTCTGGAACACGCACCGAAGCGGGAAATTCTTTCAACCATTCATAAGGTCGACAAGCATCGACGATGGCGCGAGAATTGAATCCCTTTTTGCCTTTTTGGATGATCGGATCCAGCGGCCCGCTCAAGCAGCGCCGGATAATTTCAATGTCCTCCGCCGGATCGCAGCGCGTCGTCATCGCCCACCACACGTCTTTCATGTCGGTAGGATCGATGTCTTCGTCCACCACCACGGTGAACCGTCCCAGATACGCGGCGGCATGACATTGCGACGCTATCATGCCCGCCTGGCGCGCATGTCCCGGATAGCGTTGGCGAATCGCAACCACCGTCAGGAGACGAGTGTTGCCCTCCGGCGGACAGTAGACGCCGGCGACATCGGGCACGCCTGCGCGTTCCAATTCTTCCCAGACCATCGCGGAGCGCCAGAAGCTTTTGTAAAACGTTGCCTCCGTCGGCGGCCGGCTCGGCGGCGCTCCCGCCATAATCGGATTATCGCGGAAATACATCCGCCGGATGCGGATGACCGGCTCTTCGCGCACATGGCTCGCGTAGTATCCGGTCCACTCGCCGAATGGTCCCTCGGTCTTGACATCCCCCGTCACGCATTCGCCCTCGATGACCATCTCGGCAGTAGCCGGCACTTGAAGACCGCTACGGGCCAACTTGACAACATCGATGGGTTCGCGCTTTAGTCCACCGGCGAAATCGTACTCCGAGAGACCATAGGGTACTTCGAATGCCGAAGCCATAAACAACAGCGGATCGTGGCCCAATGAGAGCGCCACCGGCATGGGACGGTTCTGGGCAAAATATTTTTCCATTTGGATGCGCGCGTGCCGTCCGGGCGAAATATATAGCCCCACCGACTTGCTGTCTTGAATCATCACCCGGTAAGTGCCGATATTGATCCAGCCTTCTTCCGGGTCTCGGGTGATCGTCAAATGGCCCGTGCCGATGTACCGGCCACCGTCGTGAATATTGTAGCGCGGTGTCGGGAAACGAAGGAGGTCGATGTCTTTTTCTTCCCAAACATTTTCCGTGAACAGTCCATCTTTGACTTCCCGCGGCGCAATCGGCTTCAAATCCTTTATCTTGTTGCGCATCGCCGAGACCAGATCAAGGGTCGCCATGTCCGTTGGCATGCCGCATGTAAGTGCCACTCTCTTGATCGAGTTCAACTGGCCCGCCACCAGCCGAAGCCCCTTGTCGAAGCCCTTGATGGAATCAAACAGAAGGCACGGCGCGACAGTGGACTCTTTACGGGCCATTTCGATTATCGCGCCGATTTCCAAGTCCCAATCCGCACCTTCGACGGTCTTCAACTCGCCCAGCTGATCGACCTGATCCAACCATTCCCTAAGATCCCGATAACCCATAGTACCTCCTAACGATTTAGCGCCTGAAAAAACCCATGCTGTTCGAGCTCCGCCACCAGACTATTATCGAGGAAGTCCGTAGACTTTAATGCCGTGGCTGATTTCACCTCGGAACGCAACACCTCGTCCACCGCGTCCAATCTGACTTTTGGAATCGCTTCGAGATATTTCACACCATAGATTCGATAGAGTTCAGCTAAAATTTCCGGATCCTGGACTTTGGTGTATTTCGCCAGCGCCTTGATCGTTCCTTCTCGATCGGTCTTGACGCGATGAATTCCTTCGGAGTAAGCGCGCAACAATTGCAAAGCAGTGGCACGATTTTTCTCCAAAAAAAGTTGCGTGGTCGCTAGCGGGGAGTTGGGGTAAACGATCCCAATATCACCGAAATCGACCAATTCCTTAAGGCCGAGTTTCGCTCCGGTCAAATTCGTTGGAGGAGAAATCACGCCCGCATCCACGACGCCTCCGGAAATCGCGCCAAGCAACTGCGGCATTCCGCCGGTTTGCAGTACCGCCACGTCAGAACCGCGCCGGAGTCCCCATTTTTTCAGTGCCAGCTCTAAGGCAAAGTCCGTCGAGCCGCCAAGACGCGTGACGCCGACTTTTTTCCCCTTGAGATCTTTCGCTGTTTGAATCTCCGGTCGGGACATCAGAGAGAACACCAGCGTATTGATGGTGTTGGCGATCATTTTAAGATTTGCGCCGCGGAGTGAAGACTGGATTACAGCATTAGCCCCCAGGCGGACGAATTGTACATCGCCGCCAAGCAACGCCTGCGTCACTACGGAACCGCCACCGATATAGAGAAGCTGTACGTCCAGTCCCTGCCGGCGAAAGAGTCCGAAGTCGTGAGCGACCCACAGCGGCGACATGGCGCCACTGATGGCGCTGTAAGCAATGCGAATTGTTTCGCTGTGCGCAGCGCCCGCCGACAAAATGAAGAGAAGTTTCATCAGTAGAAAGACGACAACGACGTGCACACGCACTCGCATCCCTGCCGAAAGGCCGGCAATTCTCACACCCAAATTCATCAACCTCATGACGCGATTTAAAACTAGTCTTTCAGGACGTTTTCCCAAAGGTGGGTCGCCTTGAACCCGAGCAGCTTCTCGGCTTTGGCAGCGTCGACGCCGCTCCAGTTGCCGGTCAGTCCCGGCTTCGTTTTGATTTCCGGCGACAGGTATTTTTCGATCAACTCGTGGGTGGGTTCTCTCATTGCGCTTCGTGGCGCAGCAATGATCATGACTTCATGACCCGTAAATGAGGCTTCCAACGCGAGCCGGCACGCGGTCGCCGCATCGCGGGCGTCGACGTAAGCCCACGCCGTGTTTGCCCGCGCGCCGGGATTTTTCCAGCGCTCGCGCGTGAGCGCATGAGACGGATCGAAATTCACGCCGGGAAATCGCAGGCTGCTGATAGTCATGCCAGGGTGAACGCTAGCGAACGAATCCGCGATTTGCTCGCCCACGACTTTGGATAATCCGTAAGAATCCTGCGGCTTCGAGGGATGCTTTTCATCCATTGGAAGATACTCCGGCAAAAATGGCTTCAGTGCATAGATGAAACCGAAAGCCGCCGTGCTGGAAGCAATCACTACCTTTTGTACGCCGAGGTCGCTGGCTGCTTTGAGCACGTTATAGGTCGCCGTAACGTTGTTGCTAAAAGTTTCCGAGTCCGACACGAGTCCCGGAGCCTGGTATGCGCCGAGATGAACGATGCCGTAAGCTTCTTTTAAGGCTTCGAATAGATTTCCTGAACTGCAGAGATCGACCACCCACGCAGGGCAAACTTTTTCTGCCGGCGAAATCCGGTCCAAACTCAGCGCGAGATAATCGTGGCTCAGCAGCTCGCGGATCACATGTTGCCCCAACCGCCCACTGCCTCCGGTAACAACAATCTTTTTCATGCATTAATTCCCGTTCTAAGGACTCAGCTGTCATCCTGAGCGAATGCCAAGGATCTCGTTTTGCTCAGGGCAAACAATCCGTGATGGAGCAGCATTAGCGTAATCGAAGATTCTTCGGCTGCGCCTCAGAATGACACACGTTTGTATAGGGATGTAGAAATCATGCTTGGTCCAACCACCAGCTAAATAATCCCCGCGTTCTTCAATTCACGCTCCAGCTTTGTCACCGCCTCTTTGGGCATCGGCTCTGTTTCCCATTTGGGGAAACGTTTCACGTCGAAGCCGCGCATGCGAAAAACTTCGCGCAGCGGCACCCGCCCATATTTGCGTAACTCCGCGGCCACCAGCCGCGCGGCGGTGTCGACCCTCTTCTGCGCCTCTACCGCTGCTGCATAGTCCTTCCTGTCCAATGCCTTAAACAACGCCACGCAAAGCTCGGGAACAAAGCTCGTCGGCGGATTGATCATTCCGGCGAGACCAAAAGGCACGAGACCGAAGAGATCCGCATTGCCCGTGAAGACAGAAACGTCCGGCAAGAGTCTCACGTATTCCAACAGCGCGCCTTGGCCGTAAGCGACTTTGATCCCTTTGAGCGCGGGCACCTGTTCTTTCATGCGCACGGCAAAACCGGGGGGGATCGAGATACCGGAATACTTAGGGTTCTCATAGATGAAGATCGGCAGCGGCACAGCTTTGGCAACCGCTTTGTAGTGCTCGATAATTTCGTATTCGCTGTGATCCGAATAATAGTATGGAGGAACGATGGCCACCGCATCGGCTTTATGTTCCGCTGCATGTTCGGCCAACTCAACGGAGCTTCCTGCGTCGGGCGTGCCGACGTGGATCACCACCGGCACACGGGATTGCGCCTGATCAAGGGCGATGGCCGCCGTCTTCTTGCGCTCCTCTACTGTCATGGCCGGACCTTGTCCGGTGGAGCCGAGAACGAACAACCCCTGAATCCCAGCTTTGATGTGGAAGTCTACGAGCTGGCGCATGATTTCTTCGTCGACTCGCACTTTTTCATCGAAGGGCGTAATAATTGGCAACAAGACTCCGCGAATCATATCTCCTCCCTTACATTGTTCCCTTAGCTCGTACTCCGGCAAAAGAATGGAGCTGAATCATTTCTTCTGCCCGGTTTTTCGGCAAAACGCCCCTCGGGACGCCGCCGGTCCATGCCGCTTCAATCGCCTCCCGCACCAACCGCCGGAACAAAATCACTCCGCGGTCCGAGACGCCCAACTGTTCTCCGCGCGCGCCTAAGACGCCTTGCGTCGATTGGGTCATCACATCTTCCTGGCGTATGTTTCCCTTGAAAGGAACGTACTTGCGGCGGTCGTATTCTTTAACTTCTTCTTTGGCCTTTTCCTCGACGCGCATCGCCTTGAGCTTTTCGAAGAACTCGGGATCCGAACCCGTGTAATAGTCTACTGTGAAAATCATAAAATGATCGTGGTCACTAGGCGTGAGAAAAAGCGTGTGCTCACATTGCGAGCCGAAGCGCATCAGCTTCGCTGCATCAAGCTTGGCATGAACGAACTCGGTATCGCCGACTTGAATGATGCTGGGAAACGCCAGGCTCATTTCATCTGCAAATTCGGTATCCGGCGTCGGACCGGGCTTGGTCATGACCCCTTTCATGCCGTAGTCCATTTC
>Ga0126370_10000151_pt1 | contig 23920 bp, 22 predicted proteins | sample PanSoiMetaPlot_3_FD_92586 | JGI IMG/M metagenome (GOLD analysis project Ga0126370, IMG submission 92586) | Tropical forest soil microbial communities from Panama - MetaG Plot_3 | ecosystem: Environmental > Terrestrial > Soil > Tropical forest > Bulk soil | place: Panama | collected 2016-02-17 | reverse complement strand
CAGCGAATACCGCCGGCGTCCCCAAGCCCAACGCGACGAGCGCTACGCTTCCGAGAAATAGCCTTTTCATTTGAACCCCCCGTTCCAGGTTTGAGTGTCGATTTCTTTACCAGGTCTTGCGCGCGTTGGCTGTGATGTTTCGGCCACGGTAGGGGGGATTCCAAATTTCAGAATAGGTGGCGACCGGGGCCACCTTCCTCCCTTCTGGGCATTAACTGGTCGTCCGGCGCGGGCGCATTCCTCAATAAATCCAGTGGCTTAGGCTGAATCCATGCGCTCGATTGTGACATCGCCAGCGCATGCGGTACAAGAAAAACCTCTGAGGGGCCTCGTCGGGCACGATTTCAACACATCTCATTGTTGCCATTTCGCAACAGTAGTAACCGCCACCCCGTCGCGACAACTATTTTTATTTCTTAGGCGCTTTTGACCGGCGCCGCTGGCGTAGGCGCACCCCTGTGCCTCCGCCATTCTCATCAATGAATTCGACGCCGGCAGCTTCCAGCGCGCGGCGAACGGCCAAGTCATTGGCCGCGGTCATTGATGTTTCGCCATCGGCGAGTTCTGCCCGCTTGATCGTAGCAAGTCCTAAGGCCGCGTCCCGCGCAAGATCTGCAGCACTCCATCGAAGCAGGGCGCGTGCTGCTCGGATCTGCGCACTTTTCAACGGTTTTGGCTTCATGCTTGACCTTGCGGGTATCTTATGATACCAATAGGCTCGTATGATCCCGACCGCAGTGGCAATCTTCGTACATCAGACGCCAAAAATGGAGGATCTATGCAATCGAACTTGTGGAGAATCCCTGCGGACCGACGAGTGTTCATCGGCGGCTCGGACGCTCGGATCATCATGGGCAATGACGAAGCGGCCCTGATCCAACTCTGGCGAGAGAAGCGTGGCGAGGCCGAGCCGGAGGACCTACGAAGACCCATGGTGCGCGCTGAGCGATATCGGCGGCGTCATGCAAGAGAATTGCAGCATGCGAAGCCTGGAAACGTGCCGGATCGCCGGGCAACCGCGGCTTCTGCAATCCGAACCCGTGCTGGCAAGGGAACTCGGTCGGCGTCCGGCAGAACCCGTCTCGCCGTAAGCGTCCCGCCTACTAGATGAACATCCACTTAACTAGACGGCCATAGCGCGACGGTGTGGCGTACACGTCGACACCGCTCGCCCCTCTCGCAATGCCGTGCAGCGGGGCATCCCCTGTCACGGTGGTTTTAATGAGGATTTTCTCTTAGCTTACGCCTAAAAATGTTGCTCCCGCGCGCGTTGCCTCTTTGATTTTATTCTTGTTGATGGTACCAAATAAAAACTGTGGCACTTGTTTGTCGAAAGGGAGGAAGTCTGATGCTGAAGCGTACTTTGATCGCTGGCTTGGGCGTTCTAGCTCTGATCCTGGGAGTGCAGGCTGCTAACGCGCAAGCGAATATCAACCCGAACCAATACCCAGGTAATGCGGGCGAGCGGTACGGCGCGACGGGAAATGCACCTTATGAATGGCACGCCGGTCCCGGTCCGAATAAGCGGGGCAATATGTGTGTGACGCATGTCGACTTGGGACGCGGTTACGGCTACCAGGCGCCATGCCCGGCGCCAAAGGGCGCAGCCGCTGCGCCGGCCAGGAAGAAGAAGAGTGTGGCAGCGCGGTAATCCGGGGCTAGATCCCGCGCGCGGGTCACGGAGTTGAGAACGCACACCTCTCGCAACGCATCTTGAAGGGTCCGTTCCTTTGAACGGCGGGGCAATCACAGGGCCCGCGGCAAGTATCCTGCCGCGGGCCCTCATCGTTGCGGATCATATGTGCGCGCGCGGCGCTGACGTGTGATGGCGGCGTGCACGCGCGTATGGACATCCTCCGGTTGAAGGGGAAACGACCATCTCCGGTTGGAGGGGAAACGACCATGGGCCGCCGCCGGAGCCGCCTTGCGGTTGCGTACACCGCAACGTCCTATCAACATTGAGCGATGCCGATGACGCTGCCTGTTAGCTTCGACCACTGCGTCGTACATGTCTCCGACTGGGAGCGCTCGAACGCATTCTATCGCGACGTATTGGGCGCTGAACTCGTTCGCCGGCCGCAGGGCTGGGCCTATCGTTTCGGCGCCGCGCAGCTCAACCTGCATGGTCCGGGCTTTCATCCGGCCGAGGTGGCGCGGCTGCCGGTCGCGCCGGGCAACAGCGATCTTTGCTTTCAATGGGACGGGCCGATCGCGGGTGCCATCGTCCATCTCGAGCGCTACGGCGTTCCCATCGACACCGGTCCGGTCGAGCGCTTCGGCGCAAAGGGGGCGGGCATCAGCGTCTATTTCCGCGACCCCGACGGCTCACTGTTGGAATTCATTTCCTATCATCGCAAAGCCGGGGATCACGCATGACGACGCTTCACGATCCAAACATCCTCCCGGGCGATCTCCCGGTGCCGCAAGACGATGGCGCCGCGCGCCACCTCAGGGGCATGAGATTGCCTTCCCTGGCGCTTAAGGCGACCGACGGCTCCGAGATCGACCTCTCCAAGCTTTCCGGCCGCACGGTCGTCTACATCTACCCGCGCACCGGGGTACCGGGGCAGCCTCTTCCGGAGGGCTGGAACGAGATTCCCGGAGCGCGCGGCTGCACGCCTCAATCGTGCGGCTTCCGCGACCATTTCAGCGAGCTCAAACGGCTGGGGGTCCTGCGTGTTTTTGGCCTCTCGACCCAGGATACGGGCTACCAGCGCGAAGCGGCCGCGCGCCTGCACCTCCCATTCCCGGTGCTCTCCGATGAACGGCTCGAATTTGCGCGCGCGATCGAGCTGCCGACGTTCGAGGTCGCGGGGATGACGCTGCTCAAACGCATGGCGCTTGTCGTCGACGACGGCGTGATCAGCAAAGTGTTCTACCCGGTGTTTCCGCCGGACAAAAATGCCGAAGACGTGATCGCCTGGCTTCGCGACGGCGGTTCAGCATGAATCCGTTTCCGCCGCGAACGCGAACACCGAGGCACCGCGAGCTGTGACTCTGGGCGCCGCTTGTGGAGGCGAGCGGAGTTAGATCACTTGCCCAGGTAGGCGCGCGCGGCAGCAAACACGTCGCGAAACATGTCCGGCGTCAGCACGCCAGTGCTCGTGTTGTAACGCGAGCAGTGATAGCTGACGAAGATACGCAGCCGCCCGATGTCGTGCCACCTGCCATGACCGAACGGCGCGGCCGAGCGGCGCTGCTCGAGTGCTGCCACCGTGCTCTCATGGGAAATCCGTCCGAGCGTCACGATGGCGCGGAGATTTTGCATCTCGGCGATGGTGGCTTTGAGAAAAGTGCGGCAGGTCTCGATTTCCGCGGGCGTGGGCTTGTTCTCCGGCGGCACGCAGCGCACCGCGTTGGTGATGCGTGCGTCGAGAAGGGTGAGCCCATCCTGCGACGACGCGAGATAATTGCCGCGGGCAAAGCCGAACTGCTTGAGCGTGTCATAGAGGAGGTCACCGGCGAAATCTCCGGTGAAGGGTCGTCCGGTGCGGTTTGCTCCCCTTAGACCGGGCGCCAAACCCACGATGAGAAGCCGCGCGCTGCGCGGGCCGAACGAGGCCACCGGTGCGTTGAACCAGTGGGGTTCGCGGCGACGCCATTCCCGCCGGAAGGCCTTCAGCCGCGGACAAAGCGGGCAATCCCGTCCTGGTTTGCCGGAGCCCTCCTGCGCGGGGCGTTCAGTCCTCGAAATCGTCGTCGTCATCTAAGGCTGCGCCGGCGCCGGCCCGCTGCGGCGCCGTGGGCCGCTGCAGAAACTGCGGCGTATGGCGCTCGCGCGGCTCGCGCGCTTCTCGCGCCGCGCGCTCGGCGGGATCGCGGCCGATCTTCGGCTGCAGCTCGACGATATCGAGGAAGACGTCGGCTTGCCGGCGCAGCTCGTCGGCGACCATTGGCGGCTGCGTGGATATGGTGGAGACCACGGTGACGCGCACGCCGCGCCGCTGCACTGCCTCGACTAAGGAGCGGAAGTCGCCGTCACCGGAGAACAATACCAAGTGATCGATCGAGCCTGCAATTTCCATCGCGTCGACGGCGAGCTCGATATCCATGCTGCCTTTGATCTTGCGCCGGCCAGTCTGATCGACGAATTCCTTTGTCGCCTTGGTCACGACGCTGTAGCCATTGTAATCAAGCCAATCGATCAAGGGCCTGATCGACGAGTACTCCTGGTCCTCGATTACGGCGGTATAATAAAACGCGCGCAAGAGATAGCCGCGCGACTGAAACTCGCGCAGCAGACGCTTGTAGTCGATATCAAAACCGAGCGATTTGGCGGTCGCATAGAGGTTGGCGCCGTCAATGAATAGAGCGATTTTTTCCGTTTTGGGTTCCATGATCGGTCTCGTGCAAGGTCAATTCAATGTTGGACGTTGCTCCGGACGCGCGCACCCACCGGCTAATGCTGCCGGTCCTTGGCTCGTCGGGACTGGGTGATCGCCTGCCGCTCAATTGCGGGTGCACGCTCGTTGTCACAACCAATCCGAAAATACAAGGATCGCGTGGCGGTTCCTTCATTTGCCTAACAGAGGCACGCCGAGACGCCAAGAAAAATGTGAACGCCAATTTCGCCTTGCACTTTCATGACAAGATCGTTACCTAACAGCCGACTTCGAGTTCCATTGCAGGAGCTGCACGATCATGGCGCGCGTCACCGTCGAGGACTGTATCGACAAGGTCGAGAATCGTTTCGATCTCGTGCTGTTGGCAAGCCACCGTGCGCGGATGATCTCATCCGGCTCGCAGATCACGATCGACCGCGACAACGACAAGAATCCGGTGGTTGCGCTGCGCGAAATCGCCGAAAAGACGATTTCGCCCGATGACCTCAAGGAAGAGCTGGTTCATTCTCTGCAGAAATATGTCGAGGTGGACGAGCCCGAGCCCGAGGCGGCGCCGCTGATCGCCGCGGCCGGCGGCACGGTGGATGCCGACGATACCGAGGTGACCGTCGACAGGATGACTGAAGAAGAGCTTCTCAAGGGGCTGGAAGGCCTCACTCCGCCCGAGGAACAGCCAGAGGAAGAAGAGTGAAGCCTTGGGGGGTATGATCTCGCCCCCCCCTCTCTCTCTCGGGCGCCGCTGTCGGGAGGCGGTTCGCCAGTCTGCCTGGTAGCCGTTAACAACCGTGATGATATCCTTGAGGTATAATGCCAGCGCAACCCGCGCAGGTACCCAAGGATAAGCATGGCGCCTTCCTCTCCCAGCCTACCGCGCATGCAGAACCAGTCCCGGGCGCGGGCGCCGCTCGAGCGTAGTCTCAATATTGTCTCCCAAGTCATTGAGAAGGCCGTAAAACAAAAGAAGTCATCCCCGCCGCCAATGATGCGGCAATACGACTTGATCGAACGTGTAAAGCGCTACAATCCACAGACCAGCGAGGCCTTGCTCAATCGCGCCTACGTTTACGCGATGAAGGCGCATGGCGAGCAGAGGCGCGCGTCGGGCGACCCCTATTTCTCCCATCCGCTCGAAGTGGCGGGCATCCTCACCGATCTCAAGCTCGACGATGCCACGATCGCCGCCGCGCTGCTGCACGATACCATCGAGGATACCACCGCAACCCGCGCCGAGATCGACCAGATGTTCGGGCAGGACATCGGTGCGCTGGTTGAGGGCCTCACCAAGCTCAAAAAACTCGAACTCGTCACCAAAGAGGCCAAGCAAGCCGAGAACCTGCGCAAGCTGTTGCTGGCGATCGCGGATGACGTGCGGGTGTTGCTGGTCAAACTGGCGGACCGGTTGCACAACATGCGCACGCTGTCCCACATGCCGCCCGAGGCGCGCCGACGCAGTGCGGAGGAGACGCTCGACATCTATGCTCCGCTCGCCGGACGCATGGGCATGCATGGGATGCGCGAGGAACTCGAGGATCTGGCGTTCCGCGAACTCAATTCCCAAGCGTATGCGGTTATCAGCGAGCGTCTTGATGCACTCGAAGCGAAAAATGTCGGCCTGGTAACCGAGATCGAGCAGCAGCTCACGCGAAAGCTCTCCGAACGCGGCATCGAAGCTGACGTGTCGGGACGGCGCAAACGTGCCTATTCGATCTGGCGCAAGATGGAGCGCAAGTCGATCGGCTTTGAGCAGCTTTCCGACATTTTCGGGTTCCGTGTCGTGGTGAAGACGGTCGCTGAATGCTACCAGGCGCTCGGCACCGTGCACACGACCTGGCCGGTGGTGCCGGGTCGCTTCAAAGACTACGTTTCAACCCCCAAGCAGAACGACTATCGCTCCATCCACACCACGGTCATCGGCCCAAGCCAACAGCGCGTCGAATTGCAAATCCGCACACGCGACATGCACGAGATCGCAGAGTACGGAATTGCGGCCCATGCCCTCTACAAGGACGGCCTCGGCTCGCCGACTGAGATGCTCTCGCGTGAATCGAGCGCCTATGCGTGGCTGCGTCGCACCATCGAGCTGCTCGCCGAGGGTTCCAACCCAGAGGAGTTTCTCGAGCACACAAAGCTCGAACTGTTCCACGACCAGGTGTTTTGCTTCACGCCGAAAGGCAAGTTGATCGCGCTTCCGCGCGGAGCAAATGCCATCGATTTTGCCTACGCGGTGCACACTGATGTCGGCCATATGGCGGTCGGCTGCAAAATCAACGGAAAGATCGCGCCGCTCGTGTCGGAGCTCGCCAACGGGGACGAGGTCGAGATCATTACCTCCCGGGCACAGACCGCGCCACCGGCTGCGTGGGAATCGCTCGTAACCACCGGCAAGGCACGCGCGGCGATCCGACGCGCCACTCGCGTCGCGGTGCGCACCCAATATGCCGGTCTCGGCCGCCGCATCGTCGAACGGCTTTGTCAGCGCGCGAAGATTGTCTATTCCGACGAAAAGCTCCACGGCGCGCTGCCGCGGCTCGCGCGCCCCTCGGTCGAGGAGGTGTTGTCGTGCGTCGGCCGCGGCGAGATGCGCGCTGCCGATGTCGTGCGTGCCATGTACCCCGACTACAAGGAGGAGCGCGCGGCCGCCATTGCCCAGCAGCCAAAGCCGGAGAGCGGCTGGTTCGGCCTCAAGCGAGCGAAATCCGTCAAAGTTAAGGTCCCGGGTGAGGGCGGAACTGCCATTCCAATTCGTGGCATCAATTCCGACTTACCAGTGCGCTTCGCGCCTAACGGCGGCGCAGTGCCGGGTGACCGTATCGTCGGCATTCTCACTCCGGGGGAGGGTATCACCATTTACCCAATCCAATCGCCGGCCTTGAGGGATTTCGAGGACGTGCCGGAGCGTTGGCTAGATCTCCGTTGGGACGTAGAGGAGCGCACGCCGCAGCGGTTCCCGGCGCGCATCGTGCTTCAGACGGTCAACGAGCCAGGATCGCTCGCGCAAGTCGCCCAGGTCATCGCCGAGCACGACGGCAACATCGACAATATCAGTATGGAGCGGTCGTCACCCGACTTCACGTCGGTAGCGATCGATCTTGAAGTCTTCGATATCAAGCACCTCAACTCGATCATCGCGCAATTGCGGGCGAAGGACGTAGTGGCGCAGGCCGAGCGGGTGCATGCTTGAAGACACGGGAAGCTCCCCGGCGACGCGACCTGACGGCAACCAAGAATGGCGGCTCCTTACCTTCGCCTCGGCGTCAATGTCGATCACGTCGCTACCATCCGTAACGCCCGCGGTGGACGCCATCCGGATCCGGTACAGGCGGCGCAGATCGCCATCGATGCCGGTGCCGACAGCATTACCGCGCATTTGCGGGAAGACCGGCGCCATATCCGCGACGATGACATTGCCCGCCTCAAGGCGGAGATCGCAAAACCACTCAATTTGGAGATGGCAGCGACCGAAGAGATGGTTCGGGTGGCGATCCATACCCGTCCGCACGCCGCCTGTCTCGTACCTGAACGTCGCGAAGAACGCACGACCGAGGGCGGCCTCGATGTAGCCGGCCAGCAGGACACAGTAGCCTCCGTCGTGACCAGATTGCGGGGTGCCGGCATTCGCGTCTCGTTGTTCATCGCCGCCGAGCCACGGCAGATCCAGGCAGCGGTTGCCATCGGTGCACCGGTAATCGAGATTCATACCGGGGCGTGGTGCGACGCCGTTGCCGAAAACCGGATGCCAGCCGCACAGGCCGAATGGCGGCGCATCAGCCATGGCGCGCAGTTGGCTCGGCGTCTCGGTCTCGAGGTCCATGCCGGCCACGGCCTGAACTTTGCCACTGCCGAGGCGATCGCGGCATTGCCCGAGATCGTCGAACTCAATATCGGGCATTTTCTGATCGGGGAGGGGGTCTTTTGCGGTCTCGCCGAGGCTGTGAGAGCCATGCGCACGGCGATCGATCGGGGGCGTACGTGATACTCGGCGTCGGCTCGGATCTCATCGATGTGCGCCGCATCGAGCGAACGATGCAGCGGCACGGCGAGCGATTCCTCACTCGCATCTTCACCGCCGCTGAACGGGCGAAAGCTGAAGGCCGCGCCAGGAGGGCGGAGACGTATGCAAAGCGCTTCGCCGCCAAGGAAGCCTGCGCGAAGGCGCTCGGAACCGGTCTGCGTGCGGGCGTATTCTGGCGGGACATGGGCGTGGTCAATCTTCGATCAGGCCGCCCGATCATGAGACTCACCGGCGGGGCGCTCGCGCGCCTGAAAGCTATTACGCCGGCGGGCTGTGAGGCGCGCATTGATGTGACCCTCACCGATGAAGGTCCAATGGCGCAGGCGCTCGTGATAATCTCGGCGGTGCCGATCACGCCCGCCCTATAGTTTTCGATGCCCTTTGTTCTTCCGGACCTTTTGTACGGCGCTTGGATAGCTCCACGGCGAGTGCGATGATTGCCGGCCCAGGTTGCCAACCCCATATTTGCCAACGTTTGCGCCTTTGTTCGCGAGCCGCTACAAGGGCGCGGCGGAGGAAGGTCGCGGCGATTGGGGGGTGCGACGCGGCTCCGAAGGACTAACACGCTGAAAATAAGGTGATTTCCATAGCGGTGGACGGGGTCGCCGACTCGGGCGGCACCGCGGGGCGCGCACCACCAAAAGGACGCAGAGGCAGATGGACGAGAGGCAGATGAGCGTGACATCAATGGCGAAGAAAAAAGAGGGCGGGATTGCCGAGACCGGGCGCGTAATCTTTCACGCCCTCATCATTGCGCTCGTCATTCGCACCTTCCTTTTCCAACCCTTCAATATTCCCTCTGGCTCGATGAAGGCGACGCTGCTGGTCGGCGACTATCTTTTCGTGTCGAAATATTCCTATGGCTATAGCCACTACTCGCTGCCGTTCTCACCGCCGCTGTTTCCTGGTCGCATCTGGGCATCGCAGCCCAATCGCGGTGACGTGGTCGTGTTCCGATTGCCCAAGGACGATTCGACCGATTACATCAAGCGGGTGATCGGCTTACCCGGCGACCGTATCCAGATGATCGACGGCGTGCTGCATATCAATGGCGAGCCCGTTAAGCGCGAGCGCGTTGACGACTTTATCGAGACCGAAGAAGGCACGCGCGCGACGCGCGTGAAGCGCTGGCGCGAAACGTTGCCGAATGGGGTGAGCTACACGACGCTCGATCTCGTGGACAACGGCTTCTACGACAATACCCCGGTGTATCAGGTCCCCGCCGGTCATTTTTTCATGATGGGCGACAATCGTGACAACTCCACCGATAGCCGCGTGCTCAGCCAGGTGGGCTACGTGCCATTCGAGAACATCGTCGGCCGCGCCCAGATCATCTTTTTCTCGATCCGCGAAGGCGAGCACGCCTGGATGGTGTGGCGCTGGCCGTGGGCCGTCCGCTGGAACCGGCTTTTCACGATTGTAAGATGAGCCGCGGTCGAGCACGGAAATCAGCTCCCATCGAAGCGCCTAGCGCGGTAACCGCCGGTGAACCGTCCCGTCCAACCGCTGCCGAACCCCGTCCAAAGCCCAGTCCGAAGGAGCGTCGGCGTCGCCGCGATCTCGCGGCGTTCGAGGAGCACATTGGCTATCGGTTCAGTGATCGCGCGCTGCTCGAGCAGGCGCTCACGCACATCTCTGCGCTGAGCGGGGCGCGCAACCGCGCCTCGTCCTATCAGAGGCTCGAGTTTCTCGGGGATCACGTGCTCGGCCTAATCATCTCCGATATGCTGTTCCGGACTTTTGCAAGAGCGGACGAAGGGGAAATGTCGCGTCGTCTCGCCGACCTCGTGCGCAGGGAGGCCTGCGCTGATGTCGGCCGGGCGATAAATCTCGGCGCGGTGATCAGGCTCGGTGCGTCGGAAGCCCATGCCGGAGGCCGGGGCCGCCCTGCAATCCTGGCGGACGTTTGCGAGGCGCTGATCGGAGCAGTGTTCGTCGACGGCGGATATCCCGCCGCCGCAGCGCTCGTCGAACGGCTCTGGAGCGAACGCATGCGCACGCCGTCGCGGCCGCTGCGCGATTCGAAGACGGTGTTGCAGGAATGGGCGCAGGCGCGCGGAATGCCAACGCCGGCCTACCGCGAGGTCGAGCGCAAGGGCCCGGACCACAATCCGGAATTCCGCGTCGCGGTGGAGCTTCCCCATCTGGCGCCGGCCGAGGGGCTGGGTCGCTCCAAGCGGGCCGCGGAGCAAGCCGCCGCTGCCGCTATGCTCTCGCGCGCCGGTGTCAAAACCGATCGCCTCTGACACGAAAGGCGCTCGCCCCGCGTCTGCTTCGTCGGCGCGGGAGGGCGGCCAGGACATTCCTGCGCCGAGCGCAAAGCGAAAGACACGCTGCGGATTCGTCGCGCTGATCGGCGCGCCTAATGTGGGCAAATCCACGTTGATCAACGCGCTTGTCGGAACCAAGGTCGCCATTGTCTCGCACAAAGCGCAGACGACGCGCGCGCTGCTGCGCGGGATCGCGATCGTTGATGGCTCGCAGCTGATCTTCATCGATACGCCCGGAATTTTTCCGGCTAAGCGCCGACTCGATCGGGCGATGGTGGCGAGCGCCTGGTCGGGGGTGGATGATGCAGACATAGCGGCCGTCCTGATCGATGCTCATCGCAGTCTCGGCAATGAGGAGGATGCGATGCTCGAGCGGCTCGCTACGGTTGCTCGGACCAAGATCCTGCTCATCAACAAGGTAGATCTCGTGGAGAAACCTGCGCTGCTCGAGATCGCTCGGGCGGCCAACGCGCGCGTACGCTTCGCGACGACGTTTATGATCTCGGCGCTGACCGGCAATGGTGTTGCCGATGTCAAACGCTGGCTGGCTGAGCAGGTGCCGCAAGGCCCGTGGCATTACCCGGCAGACCAGATCACCGATGCGCCGCTGCGCCAACTCGCGGCCGAGATCACGCGGGAGAAGCTCTATTTGCGCCTGCACCAAGAATTGCCATATCAGTCGACGGTCGAGACCGATACATGGAAGGAACTCAAGGATGGCTCGATCCGTATCGAGCAGACGATCTATGTCGAGCGCGAAAGCCAACGTAAGATCGTCCTCGGAAAGGGCGGGCATACCATCAAGGGGATCGGCGCCGATGCGCGGCAGGAGATCGCCGACATGATCGAGGCTCCGGTGCATCTGTTTTTGTTCGTCAAGGTGCGCGAGCGTTGGGGCGAAGATCCAGAACGCTACCGTGGGATGGGACTTGAGTTCCCGGAGAACTAACGATGCAGTGGACCGACGAAGGCATCGTGCTTGGCAGCAAGCGTCACGGCGAGGGTAATGCAGTCCTCGAGCTGATGACGCGTGCACACGGGCGCCATCTCGGGCTCGTGCGGGGTGGCGCGAACGCGCGACTGCGTCCCGTGCTACAGGCAGGCAATGGCGTCAGCTGCATCTGGCGGGCGCGACTCGACGAGCATCTCGGTCACTATGTGGTCGAGGCCCTCGACGCGCGCGCGGCCTCATTTCTGCCTATCCCGCATGCGCTTTACGGGATGACGTATCTCGCCGCGCTCTGCCGGCTGCTGCCGGAGCGCGACCCGCATCCACACGTTCATGCCGCACTTGTGCACCTGCTCGACGGGCTCATCGATCCACGCCGCGCCGCGCCCGACACGGTGCGCTTCGAGTTGAGTCTTCTGGCGGAGCTCGGTTTCGGACTCGATCTTTCGGCCTGCGCGGCGAGTGGAGTAGAAACTGATCTCGTCTATGTATCGCCGAAATCGGGACGCGCGGTATCTCGGCAGGCGGGCGAAGCGTGGAAGGACAAGCTGTTGGTTCTACCGCCTTTCCTGCGCGAGTCGTGCGCCGGTGAACCCTCGTCCCAGGACATCGCCGACGGCTTTGATCTGACTGGCTTTTTTCTCGCGCGTTGCGTGCTCGAGCCGAGCCGGGTCAGTCTCGCCGACGCCCGCGCAAGCTTTATCGGCGCGCTGCGGCGTGAGGCTCGTCGTGCAGCGGGTGTGGCCGAGGAGAGCGGGTCGGGGTTCGACCCGCCCTCCGGCGGGCTTACCATCAGCGATGATGCCAGCGGTGCCGCCACCACCAATGCCGGTAGTGATAGCCGCGCCAGTGCAACTGATCGACTTCCCGGTTAAGGTTGGCAGCTGTTGCTAGGGCACCGCTGCCCGGCGCAGCCGAGCCCGGCGAGACGCCGAGGAGGACGATACCCACGCTCACCAGCGCCGCGACGAAGATTGCACGCATTCCACTCTCCTTGGTTTCCTCGGAAAGCGCCGACCGAGCGCTTCCACGTCTGGCGCTTGACGACCGCATGCTGCGGTCTTGAGAATCGGCCGGTCGCGCCGCGGGTTCATCCGTCGATCGGCTTCGCCGATCGCCGCTTACGCGACGACCAAACGCCATTAGCTTGAATCTACCCCTCGCAAACAGAACAGCGCGTGGCTAATTCATTCATCGCTTGTTCATGGCTTGGCTGGGCATTAACTCTTGCGCATGGGCAAGGAACTGATTCCCCCTCGTGAGGGCGAGATCGAAGAGATTGCGCTGCGGCAGGCGCTCGAAGAGCGCTATTTGCAATATGCTCTGTCGACAATCACCGGGCGCGCGCTGCCGGACGCGCGCGACGGGCTCAAGCCGGTGCACCGCCGGCTCTTGTACGCGATGCGGCAGTTACGTCTCGATCCGGGCGCCGCATTCAAGAAATGCGCGCGCGTGGTTGGAGACGTCATCGGCAAGTTCCATCCGCACGGCGATCAGGCTGTGTACGACGCGCTCGTGCGCTTGGCGCAGGATTTTGCCCAGCGCTATCCTTTGATCGATGGACAGGGAAATTTCGGCAACGTCGACGGCGATAATCCCGCGGCCATGCGCTACACCGAAGCGCGGCTCACCGATGTTGCGCACCTTTTGCTCGATGGCATCGAGGAGGACGCGATCGATTTCCGGCCGACGTACGACGGCTCGGAGAACGAGCCGGTGGTGCTGCCGGGCGCTTTCCCAAATCTTCTCGCCAATGGGTCGCAGGGCATCGCGGTTGGGATGGCGACAGCGATCCCGCCGCACAATGCGGCCGAACTCTGCGACGCTGCTCTTCACCTGATCGATACACCCAATGCCAGAAGCCGCACGCTATTGAAGTACATGCCCGGTCCCGATTTCCCGACCGGAGCTATCATCGTTGATCCCCCCGCCGTCATCGCCGAAGCCTATACCACTGGCCGTGGGTCGTTTCGGGTCCGGGCACGCTGGCACAAGGAAGAGACCGGTCACGGCACTTACCTCATCGTCGTCACTGAGATCCCCTGGCTGGTGCAGAAAGGCCGGCTGGTAGAAAGGCTTGCCGAACTCGTCAACGAGAAGAAGCTGCCGCTCGTTGCCGATGTGCGCGACGAATCGGCTAGTGATATCAGACTCGTGATCGAACCGCGCTCGCGTGCGGTCGATCCCGGACTGCTCATGGAATCCTTGTTCAAGCTGAGCGAACTCGAAACCCGCATTCCGCTTAACATGAATGTCCTGGTCCGGGGACGCATCCCAAAGGTCATCGGCCTCGCCGAGGTCCTCACCGAATGGCTTGCTCATCGCCGCGAAGTGCTGTTGCGGCGTTCGCAATTCCGGCTCGGGCAGATCGAACATCGGCTGCAAGTATTGGGTGGTTACCTCGTCGCCTATCTCAATCTCGATAGGGTCATCAAGATCATCCGCAACGAAGATGAGCCGAAGCCGGTTCTGATGAGGGCGTTCAGGCTCTCCGATCTGCAGGCCGACGCCATCCTCAACATGAGGCTCCGCAACCTGCGCAGGCTCGAGGAAATCGAGATCAAGCAGGAGGACAAGCGGCTGCGCGCCGAGCGCAAGTCCCTCAAGGCGCTCATCGGCTCGGAAAAGGAACAGTGGAGCAAGGTCGCGGCTGAGATCAGAGAGGTGCGCGCGAAGTTCTCTACCAAGACCCCGCTGGGCAAGCGCCGCACAACGTTTGCCGAGGCACCCGAGCACGACGAGGCAGCAATCGAACAGGCACTGGTCGAGCGCGAGCCGATCACAGTAGTGGTTTCGGAAAAAGGCTGGATCCGGGCGCTGCGGGGCACGGTGAGCGATCTGTCGAGCATTGCTTTCAAGGGGGATGACGGCCCGAAATTCGCATTCCCCGCAGAGACCACCTCGAGGTGTATGGTGTTTGCTAGCAATGGCCGCTTCTACACGCTGGACGCGGCAAAGCTTCCGGGCGGCCGGGGCCATGGCGAGCCGATCCGGCTGTTTATCGATCTGGAGCAGGAGGCTGATCTGGTAGCTGCTTTCCGCCACCACGGCGGGCGCAAATTCCTTCTTGCAAGCGCACAGGGGCGCGGCTTCGTTGTTCCCGAGGACGAATGCTTGGCCAATACCCGTAAGGGTAAGCAGGTGCTCAACGTCGCCACGCCTGACGCCGCGCGGGCGCTTGCGATGGTGGAGGGCAAGCTCGTCGCATCGATCGGCGAGAACCGCAAGATGCTGATCTTCCCGCTAGATCAGGTTCCTGAAATGGCGCGCGGACGCGGCGTGCGGCTGCAACGCTACAAAGACGGAGGCCTCAGCGATCTCAAGACGTTTATGGCCGAGCAGGGTCTGTCGTGGACCGATACCGCCGGCCGTGCGTTCACGCTCACGCTCGACGAGCTTGCCGATTGGCGCGGCAATCGCGCCGACGCCGGGCGATTGGCGCCGAAGGGGTTCCCGCGTTCTAATACGTTTGGCCAATTTCGCGGCAAGGGGGAGGGAAAATGAGAGCATAGGGATGCCTTGCGCGGCACTTCCATATGCGGGAAAAGCCACGTCGAGCGGGCCGTATCGTTCAAGGCACCGAGGTGCCGGGAAGATCAGATGGACAAGATCGTAAAGTTCAATCATCGCCTCAAAAAACGAGGTTCGAGACAGATCGCCGTCGTTCGGCCCTCGCGCGCCGAGGCAGAAGAGGCGGTACGCACGCTCATTCGTTGGGCCGGCGATGATCCCGACCGCGAAGGACTTGTCGGCACACCGGCGCGTGTCGCGCGCGCATACGAGGAATGGTTTGCAGGTTATTTCGAAAATCCGCGCGAGTACTTGAAGCGGACCTTCGAAGAAGTCGCCGGCTACGACGAGATCGTCCTGTTGCGCGACATCCGGTTCGAATCGCATTGCGAACACCACATAGCGCCGATCATCGGCCGCGTTCACATCGGCTATCTGCCGCGCCAGCGGGTTGTGGGAATTTCCAAGCTTGTCCGTCTCGTGGACGTCTATTCGAAACGGCTTCAAGTTCAGGAGAAAATGACCGCCGAGATCGCCGCGTGCCTCGACAGCGTACTCAAGCCGTTTGGAGTGGGCGTGGTGGTAGAAGCCGCGCACGAATGCATGACCACCAGGGGAGTACATAAATCCGACGTGACGATGGTAACCAGCTGTATGCTGGGAACATTCCGGACCAAGGCAGTGACCCGTCAGGAGTTCTTGTCGGCCATCAACTTGAAGGGTGGCTCGTCCGGCGGCCACACGGCCCTCTAAGACTGCGATTTCGCAGGCTCTTTAGGTCGCAACGAATACGATCGACACCGGCGAGTTTTCGAGCACCGCCGCCGCCGTGTCGCCGAAGAACAACTTGTCGCCCGGGCGGCGGCTGACGCCCATAATGATGAGGTCAGGGGCCTGTTTTTTCGCCTCCGCAAGAATCGCATCACGTGCTGCCACGTCCGACCGGACGACGGGCCTTGCCCTGACGTCGCGGTGGTCCGCCATCTCGATTATATTTTTCATGATGGCCTGCTCCTGCCGACGTGCGCGGAAGGGGCGACGCTTGCGTCCATTGCTTCCGGCGCTAGTGGCAACGTAGAGCGCAGTGATCATGCCGCCGCAGGCGTGTGCGATGGCGGCGGCGGCGTCGGCGGCGCGACGCGATACCTCGTTCCCTGTGACCGGAACGAGGATGTGCAGCGAAGCTCGCCGTGGCTCCCGGAGGTGATCGCCGTTCCCCACGACGACGGCGAGCGGGCCCTCAAATGCCGACGCGATCCGGCTGACGGCTTCATCAAAGTGCCCGCTTTTGCCGCGCGTATTCTCGATGCCGACTAACAGAAGGTCGTAGCCTTTTTTCGCCTCCTTAGCGATTGCTTCCCCGGCGCCAGCATCTTGTTTGCGAACCGTCACGTCGACCGGCAATGGCTCGTCCTCGCCCTTTTGCGCAGGTTGGGTCTCGTCGGCGGCCGCCTTAACGGTTTCCTCGGCGCGATTGCCCGATTTCTTCTCCAGGTCCTCTTTCTGGCCGGACTTGCCTTTCTGTGACAGCGACAGGACGGTGATCGGAATGCCTTCGGTGCGGGCCAAGAGCCCTGCGAGGCTGGCCGCGAATTTGCCGTTTGGACTCTGGTCCACAGCGAGCAACAGGCGCTCCAGATTCGACACGAAGCCGCGCGCCTCGAACTCCTCGCGCTCCAGCCGCTGCTTCTCCGCCCTGCTCATCGGCACCCGCGCCAACGCCCAGCGCAGCATCGGCGGCATCGCCATGGTCGTCGCAACGGCCATGGTCACGATCATTGTGAAGAGATCCTGGGTGAGCGCGCCCATCGACAATCCAATCGTGGCGATGATTACCTCGGTCGAGCCGCGTGCGTTCATGCCACAAGCAAGCGCAAAGGATTCCCGGCGCCTCAGTCCGCCGATTTCGCCGCCGATGAAGGCGCCGGCGAATTTGCCGAAGCTCGCAATCGCGATCAGGCCCACGGTCATCAGCAACAGGGCGGGATTCTTCAAGATCGTGAGATCCGCAGAGAGCCCGGCAATGCCGAAGAACACAGGCATGAAGAACGCGAGAATGAGACCACGCAGTTGCTCGTCGATATGTTTGGTGAGAATCGGAGATTCTCCGATCAAGACGCCAGCGACGAAAGCTCCGAGCACCGTGTGCACGCCGATGAAATGCGTCAGGAGCGCCATGGCTCCCATTATGACCAGAATGGTCGTGATAACGGGGAATTCGCTTTCGAAATTGTCATTCGTCCACCGAATCAGGAAATGGACGATCCGGCGGCCAATGGTGAAGCTCGCAAGCAGGAACGCGGCCGTCCCGACTACGCTCTTGCTGACATTGACGACGTCGATCGTGCCTGCCTGGGCGAGCCCGAAGATGATGGCGATGATCACCCAGCCGATGGAGTCTTCACAGATTGCGGAGGCGACGATGATCTGTCCGAGGTTGCGTCGGGTAAATCCCATTTCGCGCACGATCGCCGCCACGATCTTGATCGAGGAAATGGACAAAGCGGTGCCGAGGAACAGGGAGGTGAGCAAACGCTGATCCGGATGCGGAAGGAGCCACTCCGGCAGGAGCTGACCGAGGCCGAAGCCACAAATGAACGGAACTGCGACGCCCGTGAGTGAGATGCTCAGCGACGCCTTGCCGACCGTTCGCACAAGCTTGAGGTCGGTCTCCATTCCAGTCAGCAACAGCAGCAGCAGAATGCCGTATTGAGAGACACCGTCGAGCATGGCTTTCTGCTCGGCTGTCGGCGGAAAGATGGCGCGCTGCAAGTCCGGCCACAGCGCGCCCAGCACCGAAGGTCCGAGCATGAGGCCGCCGAGCAGCATGCCCATCACCGACGGCTGGCCGATGCGATTCATGATCTCGCCCAAGAGGCGACCGACCGTCATCAGCACGATGACCTGGGCGAGAAAGACGACCTCCGACGCGCCGCTCTTGCCGGTCTCGGCCGCGAGCGACGGAGCTGTGCTCAGCGCCAGAACCGCAGCCGCGCAGAAGCAGGGGCGCGTGCCCTCGCGTGCGGCAGCAAAGATTGGCGTGGAGCAGGTCATGAGGAGGCCCGCGGCCCTTTCAATCCGGCACTGTCGCAATTGTTCCCGGCAGCGGCCTTAAGCGCATGGTTCGCCACGTGCGGCCTGCAATTGCAAATTACTTGCAAGAAGGCTATCCAGGGCAAAAGCGGAAATTCACCATGACCCTGTCGTCCGTGCCGCAAGAGCGATCGTCCCCCGCCTCCGCATATCCCGAACCCGGCTGGCGGCGCAGCCGAAGCACACCCTCGCTGTCGGAGGTTTTTGGCTCGGTGTCGACGCGCCCGCGCGGGCCGTTATGGAAGAAGCTCCTGGCCTTTCTGGGACCCGGCTATCTGGTCGCAGTCGGTTACATGGATCCGGGCAATTGGGCCACATCGCTCGCCGGCGGGTCGAAGTTCGGCTACGCGCTGCTTGTCATCGCGCTGCTCTCCAACGTGATGGCGATCCTGCTGCAGGCGCTATGCGCGCGGCTGGGAATCGGGGCCGGCCGCGATCTTGCGCAGGCCTGCAGCGATGCGTTTCCACGCGCCCTGTCTTGGCCGCTTTGGTTGCTCGCTGAGATCGCCATCTGCGCGACCGATCTTGCCGAAGTGATCGGCACCGCCATCGGCCTCAATCTTCTGTTCGGGATTCCGCTGGAAATCGGTGTCGTCATCACGGCGCTTGACGTGTTTCTTATTCTCGGAATGCAGCATCTGGGCTTCCGCTGGGTCGAATCCATCGTGGTGGCTTTGCTCGGCATCATCGCCGCCTGTTTTGCCGTTCAGATTGCGCTCGCGCACCCCGATTGGCGCAAGGTAATCCTCGGTTTCGCACCAACGACAGAGCTCGTAACCAATCCCGAAATGCTCTATCTCGCAATCGGGATCATCGGGGCGACAGTGATGCCGCACAATCTCTATCTGCATTCCGGAGTGGTACAAACCCGCCGGTTCGGCAGCACGGTCGAGGACAAACGCGAAGCGATCAAGCTCGCTACGCTCGATTCGACCATAGCACTAATGTTCGCATTATTAATCAACGCATCGATTCTGATTTTGGCGGCCGCGACCTTCAACAAGGCGGGTAAGACGGAGGTTGCCGAACTCGATCAGGCACACGCGTTTTTGGCGCCGTTGCTCGGCTCCGCCATGGCCCCGACGCTGTTCGGGATCGCGCTCCTGTGCTGCGGAATCAATTCGACGGTGACCGCGACGCTGTCCGGTCAAATCGTCATGGAGGGCTTCATCGACATCCGGTTGCCGGCTTGGGCGCGGCGGCTCGTGACGCGTGCGCTCGCCATCGTTCCGGCCGCGATCGTCACCATCTGGTATGGCGATGCCGGCACGGCAAAGCTTCTGATCTTCAGCCAAGTGGTTTTGGGCCTTGCCTTGCCATTCTCGATCGTGCCGCTAGTGATGTTCACCGCCGACCGTAGGAAGATGAATGCGCTGGTTTCGCCGCGCTGGCTCACGGCGCTCGCGACGCTCGTGGCCGCACTCATCATTGCGCTCAACGTGAAATTGATCGCGGACCAAGTCCTGACCTAAGCTGCGGCGCGAATACTGGGCTAGCGCTCCACCCGCGTCCAACCGTGCGGCGTGAGCCGTTCCTGCGGCAGGAAGCGGCCCTTGTACCCCATTTTGCGCGAGCCCTCGACCCAATAGCCGAGATAAACATAGGCGAGCCGCATCTCGCGCGCACGCGCGATGTGGTCGAGAATCATGAATGTACCAAGCGAGCGGGACGCCTGATCGGAATCGAAGAAGGAGTACACCATAGAGAGCCCGTCGCTGAGTACGTCGGTCAGTGCGACCGCGAGCAGCTCACCGTTCCCGCGGCTCTCTCCCCGCCGCCGTCGCCGATATTCGACCACACGGGTTTCGACGTGGCTGTCCTCCACCATGATGGCGTAATCCAGAACCGTCATGTCTGCCATCCCGCCGTCGCGGTGCCGCGCGTCGAGATAGGAGCGGAACACCGAATATTGTTCGGCGGTCGGCACCGAGGTGCGCATTTCGCCGACGATATCGCGATTGCGATCGAGGATACGGCGCATACTTCGCGTCGGTTGAAAATCCTCGGCTACCACCCTAACCGATACGCACGCGCGGCAGTGTTCGCAGGCGGGCCGATAGGCGATGGACTGGCTGCGCCGAAAACCGCCGTGCGTCAGCAAATCGTTGAGCTCAGCGGCCCGCTCGCCGACGAGATGCGTAAACACCTTGCGCTCCTCGCGGCCTGGCAGGTACGGACACGGCGAGGGCGCCGTTAAATAGAATTGGGGGGTATTGCGCGAGTGCTGGGTCACGGCGCTCTCGGGGCCGGTACCATTTCCATCTCACCGTGCAGGATCGCGCGCGCGGGGCGTTTCGTCAAATGTCTGTGGGCCGGACGTACGGCGCAACGCCTGGGCACGAGTGCCGGTGTTGATGACGATCGTGCCGACCAGCATGTCGTGCAGCAGCCGGCGCCGTTGATTGAAAAGCGCGACCAGAAGGATCAGCGGTGTCAAGAACAAAATTGTGACCCAGTAGACGACAGCATGAACCGCGCCCAAGACGAAGTAGGCAGGAGCTCCGTACCAGGTCCGCATTTCGATATCCATCACCCGCATGCCGATCGTCGCGGAGGCCGGGCTGCCGAAGGTCAGCCCGTAGTAGCAGATTGCCCAGATCACGGCCGCGGGTGACAACAACCAGTACAGGATCCAGCCCAGGCCGAGCGTGACGAGACCGACAATGAAAATGAAGGCCGCCGCAAACAGGACTGGAATGCCGATGATGATGACGTCGACCATGAAAGCGATGCAGCGGCGCGCCAACACGCCTTCGAACAGTTCCGGGTTGGCAATCGGGTCGTAGGCATGGGGCTTAACCTCGATGGAGACGCCGATCTTCCTCGATCCGCCGTCGCTCATGTGCAACCGTCCTCGCTGGGCATTCTGCTATCCTGCAAATCCGCCGCATCCAGCATAGACGCTCTTTATGCAGGAGGCACGGTCATTTGTGGGAGTTCGAGCGTGGTCTCCGCTTGTGCCAGACGGGCGAGCGCTTAGCCGTGCACCGGCCGCCGCTCATCGCCGAGTACCTCTTTCGCCCCGAGGAGTTGAAGGCATGAGTATCACCATTGCCGACGTGGAGGCGGCGCGACGCACCATCGCCGGGCAGGTGCTGCGCACGCCCATGCTGCCGGCGCCCAAGCTCTCAGCGATGACCGGCACCGAGGTCTACGTCAAATACGAAAATTTGCAGGTCACCAACTCTTTCAAGGATCGCGGCGCGCTGAACAAGCTCGCGTCATTGAGCGAAAGCGCCCGCGCCCGCGGCGTCATTGCGATGTCGGCCGGCAACCATGCGCAAGCGGTCGCCTATCATGCTGCCCGATTAGCGATCCCCGCCACCATCGTCATGCCAGTGACGACGCCGTTCGTGAAGGTCGAGGCAACGCAGGCGCACGGCGCCGAAATCCTGCTTCAAGGCGAGACAGTGGCGGAGGCCCAGATTCGCGCCGAAACACTAGCCCGGGAGCGCGGACTGAGCTTCGTGCATCCCTATGACGATCCGTTGGTGATCGCCGGACAAGGCACAATCGCACTTGAGATGTTGGAAGACGTCCCCAACCTTGATGTGCTGGTGATTCCGATCGGCGGTGGCGGGCTCATCGCGGGCAATGCCATCGCCGCCCGAGCGCGCAAGCCGACAATTGAGATCATCGGGGCAGAGGCCGCGCTCTATCCTTCGTTCTGGAACGCGCTCCACGGCGAAAACCTTCCGCTCGGCGGCGCCACCCTCGCTGAAGGCATCGCTGTGAAGAACGTCGGCGTGCTAGCGTTGCCGATCGTACGCGAACTCGTGTCGAAAATCGTACTTGTAGATGAGGCCCATCTCGAGCGCGCGGTGAATGCGTATTTGACCCTGCAGAAGACGATGGCGGAAGGCGCGGGCGCCGCCGGCCTTGCCGCGGTGCTGGCCGAGCCGGAGACGTTCCGCGGCCGCAAGATCGGGTTGATCCTGTGCGGCGGCAACATCGACGCGCGGATCTTGGCGTCGGTCATGGTGCGCGAGCTCGAGCGCGAGGATCGCATCGTCTCCTTTCGGCTGACCATCCCCGACCGGCCCGGCGTGCTCGGGCAGATCGCCACGCGGCTGGGCTGGCTCGGCGCCAACATTCTCGCAGTCGAGCACCGCCGCCTGTTCCTCGACGTGCCGGCGAAAGGCGCCAAGCTCGACGTCACAGTCGAAACGCGCGATCGCTCGCACGGCGAGCAGATCTTCAAGGCGCTCGAGGGCGATGGTTTCCAACCGGTATGGATCGATACTGCGACTATGATGGAATAACGGTAGGAGGTGTTTTCAGGCCGGCGCCTTCTGTCTGCATAATTACGGCGCTCGCACGAGTCGCCGGCCCGGAGGGTGCTAGATCTTGCGGGAAAAGGAACTTCGCATAGCGCTTGTCTGCTTCGGCGGCATTTCGCTCGCCATCTACATGCATGGCGTGACCAAAGAAATCCTCAAGCTGGTGCGCGCCTCGAGCGCGCTGCATGCAATTGCGGATCGCTCTCGGCGCGCGAAAGCGTCGTTCTTCAATGGCGGCGAACGCAGCGGCCCGGAGTACGATACCGAAGACGTCTATTTCGACCTGCTTCGCGAAATCGGCCGTCATGTCGAGATGCGCGCGGTCGTCGATGTCATCGCCGGCGCCTCGGCTGGCGGCATCAATGGCACAATGTTGGCGCGCGCGATCAGCCACGACCTGCCCATGAACGCGCTGCGAGATCTTTGGCTCGATAACGCCGACGTCGCGATCCTGCTTGCTCCCGACGCGCGCGCCGGCACCTGGAGCAAGTGGTTCCTCAAGCCGTTCCTGTGGGCCATGACTAAGACTGGCAGCTTTCGCGCGATCACCGACATGGAAGTGCGGCAGAAACTTTCGTTGTTCGTGCGCTCTCGCTGGTTCAAGCCGCCGCTTGACGGGCGGGTGATGGCTCGTCTCATGTACGACGCCGTCATTTCGATGGGTGCCGCGAAAAGCCGAAACGCGTCGCTGCTTCCTTACGGCCAATCACTCGACCTCTTCGTGACCCTGACGGATTACTACGGTTACCAGCAGTTGGTGCAAATCCACGATCCGCCACTAATCCACGAGCAAGAGCACCACCATGTTCTGCACTTTACCTATCGGCGCCATTCGAACGGGGAGGTCGAGAGCGACTTCGACCTCGATAATGCGCCAGGGCTTGCATTCGCCGCGCGTGCGACGTCGTCCTTCCCGGGTGCATTTCCGCCCGCGCGCATCGTGGAAATGAACGAGGTCGTCTTACAGAGGAACGGGAGCTGGCCGCGACGCGCGGAATTCATCGCAAAATCATTTAGCAACCACATGCGCGCCGGCATCGACCCGACGACGGTGTCATTCCTCGACGGGTCGGTGCTCAACAACCGTCCGTTTCAGGAAGCGATCTCGGCCATCCACGGCCGACCGGCCTTTCGAGAGATCGATCGCCGTCTGGTGTACATCGACCCGCATCCGGCGCCGGTGCTATTGCCTCGCCAGCACGTAGTGCCCGGCTTCTTCGCGATGCTGCGCGGGGCGCTATCGGATATCCCGAGTTCACAGCCGGTGATCGACGAGCTTACGCGCGTGATCGACTTCAACGAGCAGGTGCGCCGGCTGCGGGCCATCGTCGACAGCGCCCGTCCCCACATCAGTGAGTTGGTAGGAAAGGTTGTGACCACGACATTTGATCGGCCGATCTCAAGCGAGGAGATTCGAGCCTGGCGCGAGCAGGTTAACTCTCACGTCGCGCGCGATGCCGGCT
>Ga0126370_10000149_pt1 | contig 24016 bp, 25 predicted proteins | sample PanSoiMetaPlot_3_FD_92586 | JGI IMG/M metagenome (GOLD analysis project Ga0126370, IMG submission 92586) | Tropical forest soil microbial communities from Panama - MetaG Plot_3 | ecosystem: Environmental > Terrestrial > Soil > Tropical forest > Bulk soil | place: Panama | collected 2016-02-17 | reverse complement strand
TTCTTGCCGACCACAGCAACCAGATCGGTCGCGAGCGGCGCCAGCTCCTCTGAGATCAGGAAAGGATCGCCGCCTCCGCGCACGTAGAGCACACGCTTGTCGTCGAGATAGAATCGGGTCTCGAAGTGGTAGTCGCCGCCCGGCACCTCCAGCGCGAGCCAGGCCGTCACGATCTTGGTAACTGAGGCCGGAACGAACGGCTCATCAGCGTTCTGGGCCACCAACTCGCCGCCTTCGAGGTCCACCACTAGTACTACTCCCGACGGAGCGAGGGCCGCGACTTTCTCTTTGACGTCAGCCAGAGCCGGGGCGGGTAGCAGGAACAAAGCGAGAGCGAACAGGCGAGACCACATGGCGACTCCAGCACCGGTGCAGCGTCCGAGCTTACGGACCTGTGCGAGTTCGCGGCCTAGTCGGTCTTCGGCTTCTAAGGGCCGCTACTAGCCTTGCCGCGTCAACCGAAATAAGCCGCGCAATGTTTCCGGCTTTCCGTCGCGCGGCCAGGTGATATCGTAAATCCGCCAATCGTTTTTGATCGCGATTAGCTCGAGCACGATCGTCCGCTGCTTGCCGAAATTGTCGAACGTCACCGTTGCAGTCACTTTGCCAGGTGCGGTGTCTTTGATGGCGACGTCGACGTGTTTGATATCGTAATCCTGCGCGCGCGGCAAACGATGAGTTGTCCTGCCTGCAGGAAGGTTCACGAATGGCGTCCAAAAGATGCGTAGATCGATAAGGGTAAGTCCGGCAGCCATACGTGAGGATGAGCGAGACCATCGCGCAGCCAAGCTACTCATCAAAGACGAGGCGCGGCGGATGGCGGCCAACATCCCCAAGCCGCCGCTATTGCGGAGGGACTTAGCGCTGCTCTTTTGTGTCCTCAGTTTCCGTCAATGGCACTCCGCATTCTTGGCATTTGTAGATGCGAAGTGCAGGAAGTGAACCCACTCGCAGGCCTTCGCGAATTAGGATCATTCGACTGCCACAAGTCGGGCAGTTAGAACTTTTTGCGTTTTGACCCCTCATGCTGCGCTATGGCACGACCGCCCGCCCCTTCCACTTCCTGCGCCAGCCGAGCAGACCGATCGCGTGCGCAATACAGTCGCCAAAATAGCCAAGGTGCCGTCTTATTAGGCGCCAAACCACTCTGGGTGCCGCGTAAGTAGCACAACACCGCAGGAGAACATCAACAAACAGAGCAATTGGAGCAGCACCAGTGAATAATTTTCATCGGTCATGCCAGTGACGAAGCAATCCGCGTGCCAGTCGATAAAAGACTACACAAGGTCGGCAATGAATCAGGCTTCAGCTTAGCACTTCACGCCGCTGTTTTTCACTAGGACTGTCGAGCCACCGCCCGACCAAGTCCCGACACTTTCCGCTCAGACTACTCACCAAATAACGAGCGAGGAACCGGGCCGCCAAGCGCAAGCCGTGCGCCCCTGTCGTTCTTTCGGATGTCAGGATTCGACCGCCGCAAAACTCAGAAAGTGGTTTGTTTGGTGCAATGTCCGCTTTCGGGGGTAAAGCGGACATGGCCAGGACTTCTTGCCGTGTCTCGTTCTGAAATGTGGTACCCTCACCGAGCCCGACCTGTGGTCGGCTCGCACGATAGAAGACGGCGGGAATTCATGGCGGCAGCGGCCTTGTGGTTTTTTCGTGAGCATCGCAATGACAACCAGCACACATAGCTATCACGGATACGAGCTTGCACTTCACCACGAAAGCGACGACCGGTATCGGGTCACGATTTTCGATCCCAAGGGTAATCGGATCGCGTCGACTGGCACGCACTTGGAGCGACAGGGCGCTCTTACTGAGGCGTCGCGACGCGTCAATCAGATTCTTGCGCAACGACGGACCACGTCAGGCTCCTTCCCACGGCACTGACGTAAATCAACTCACAGCGTTTGGCGCTGTTATCTGGACTCGCCACCTGCGGCCCTTTCGCACGGGTCTGAGCTTCGTCATTTTTGAAAAGTGAGTATGGGAGCGGCGCGCACGCTTGACATGTCGCGCCGTCCCACCGGTTCGCTGCTCTCGGTTGTACGTTTCCCCACCCCGCAACAGCGGGCAGTCTTGCGCCCTATGGCACCTTCACAGTTGCACTAACGGGTCGCCTGAAGTCCCGTTCAATCGAGACAATTTGTTGATTTCATCTGCCAAACAAAGTTCGGCTGCGTACCGGCTCATCGTGTCCGCAACAAGCAAACCATTGGCCTGAATTATCAAGCCATGGCGGTACCGTTCGGGATATTGCGGAGGCAGTTTTCACGACGCCGAAGCCGACGGAATGCAGAAAGAAAATAATGGCCCTACGTTTGAGGGTTTGAATGCGCCGACGCTCTTTCGTGAGTTTGCGGCCGAATGCATGCAATTAGCCCAGACGACTGCAAAGTCTGAGAAACGCGCGCTGTACCTGAAAATGGCGAGCGTCTGGCATCAGATGGCACAGCGTTGGGAAAATAAAAGCTAGCGGTCACCGTAGATCAAAACACATTTCTGTCTCGACAGAACGTACAAGGAGCGATTCGCGCAATGCCTTTATGGGACACAGTGATGATTGCGCTCGTGATCGGGTCCACCATTGCCTTTGGCTTGTGGGCTCGCATTCGGGCCAACGGCAACGACGGCTAGCATCGGGAATCACGCAGCGGCAGGCAATTATTCATCAAGACCTGGAATGCAATGGAACCCACGGGGGTTCTATGACGGCCATCATGGAAGTCGGTCTTTCCAGGAGCCTAACCTTTAGGGACAGTTTGGAGGTCAGCGCCATGTCATACAGAATCGTTTAATCGAAATCAACAATGGACGACTGGACTTTGTTTACTAAAAAAGATCAGCAGTTGTGAAACCGTGAGTACCAAATCTTCGAGTGGTCGCAATCGTCTTTTCGATTTTGAGTCGAGCAGTTACGTGCGTTTTGTCATAGATCCCATTTTGATTGCTGAACTCGGCGTCGCCACCCTCGTGGTGGGCGGAACATTGGCCTACCGCGCCTATTCCCAAGATCGATCGTTCCTGCAGACAGCAACTGGCCTTTTCTCATCGTCGGTATCGCGTGCCTTTGCGTCGCCATCTACCGTACTGGCGGCATGCCTTTGCAGTGACCAGCTGGGGACGCTTCCATGAAAACGGCCGCGGAATATAGAGCGATGGCCGAAGAATGCTTTAAGTGGGCACGCGAGGTGAGCAAACGAGGACGTCCGAGTGTCCTACCTGAAGCTCGCCCAAGTTTGGCTTGATGCCGCCTCTAAACTTGATGGTTCGTCAGCGTCCCAGACATCAGCGCCAGACGGGCCAACGAATGCGACGTCGTAAAATGGAAGTCGTCCCCATTCTCCGAGGAGCAGTATCCGACGCAGCTTGCCGTATCTATAAAACGCTGTGGAGCGCCCGAGCGCCCCATGAGGTGAGAAATGCGGCGGAAGGACGAACTGAAGATGAAGAGGATTGAGGCACGACCGCTCAAAATCCCGACAGGCGATTTTGATCTCGATCAAAGTGAGATAATCGATCTTTCGCTAGAGTATAAGATTGCCCGCGCGTCGTCGGACGCAGGTAGATGGATTTTGCTGTGCGCACTGATGATTTCCGCCGCAGTGCTAATATCGAAGATGATCGCGAGGGTAGCGCATCGCGCGGTATGCCGGGCGGCGCGGGCGGTCTCGGCATCGGCGTGGTGATCATTGTCACGCTCGTCGGCTGGTATCTTGGCATTGATCCCAACGTGCTACTCAATGGTGCGCAACAGGTTCTTGGCGGCGGGTCATCGGAGCAGGCCAGCCCAGCTCCACCGGTGACCGCCGGCACCCCTGACGATCCGACTGGACAGTTCGTCGCTGCAATTCTGGGCGACACGGAGGATCGCTGGACGGAAATCTTTGCTGCGGCCGGACGAACCTATCACGCCCCGAAATTGCGCTTGTTTTCTGGGTCCGAACCAACTCCCTGCGCTTTCGCTCGGGCGGCGATGGGGCCGTTCTATTGTCCGCGCGACCAGCGCGTGTATCTCGACACCTCGTTTTTTGACGATTTGCAGAAGAAGTTTGGCGCCTGTTCGAACAACAAGGCCTGCCAGTTCTCCGAGGCTTATGTCGTCGCCCACGAAGTTGGTCATCACGTCCAGAATGAGCTTGGCATACTGCCGCGCGTGACCGAGGCGCAACAAGCCGCATCAGGCCAAGTCGAAGCGAACCAGCTGCAAGTGCGCGTCGAGCTGCAGGCCGATTGCCTCGCCGGCGTGTGGGCCAATCGCGCTCAACAGAAACACAAGTTCCTCGATCCCGGCGACGTCGAACAGGCGCTCCAAACGGCCTCGGCGATCGGCGATGATCGCTTGCAAAAAGAGATGCAAGGCTATGTGGTACCTGACTCATTCACCCACGGCAGCGCCCAGCAACGCAAGCACTGGTTCACGACAGGCCTCACAGGCGGCTCGGTTTCCGCGTGCGACACTTTTAGTGCGCCACAGCTTTAACCCTCCTCGCATGAGGTGCTCTGGTCAAAAACGGATGTAATCGGTTGGGCTGAGGGGCTGTCCCATATGGGAGGTCGAAAATGTGCGACTATAGCCTTCAGAGCGTCAAATCGCGGTCGGCGAAAGTGGGCGACAAGCTCATCACGCGCGACTTTGGCACGGGCACCACAGGTTTTGCCGCATCAGAGAATAACGATGTAGCAGTCTGCGTACTGCCCGGGACCGAGTTGTCGTTTGCCAGCGAAGTTCGCCGCTCGTCGACTGCCCTGTTTGCATGGCGCGATAAGGTCATTCATTACAAGACTGCGATCTTTCGGCAGATCAACAAAGGGAGAGTCGCCGCTCATCATGACGCCCTGGAATTTCCCGACGGCGAGATAGTGCTCCTGACGGTCCTGTCCGCCAGCCAGGAAGCAACGGTGCTTCAGCTGCCGGCGGAACCGAAGAATCCCGCTGAAGTCGCGGCGCAAGCGCGTGCGGCGTTCGTCGGTTGATCCCGTCAACACACTGCTCTGGCCAGGCCTGCAACGATTCGAATTGTGAGGATGAGTATTTTTACTGGAGGAGCGGCTTTTTACTGGAGGAGCGACCATGGGCATCATCAGTTGGATTATACTCGGCCTGATTGCTGGGTTCATCGGAAGCAAGATTGTTAATAGGCAAGGCCAAGGCTTCTGGCTCGACATCGCGCTCGGAATTGTCGGTGCTTTGGTTGGCGGATTTCTATTTGATCTGTTCGGAGCATCAGGAGTAACCGGCCTGAATATCTACAGCATGATCGTTGCAATCGTGGGATCGATCGTGGTGCTGTTGATCTACAATGCGTTGATGGGCTGGCGACGCGCTTAATTGTGCTGCCCTGCACCCTCGATTACATGGCCGTATTCTTTTGCTGCCTGCTGTCGCCAGTCAGCCCGTATGTCGCAACTTGAGCGCTGCCACCTCGCGCCACCCAGACCATAATCAAGCAGTTCCCCGCAGCACCTACATCGACGCCCATGATTTAGATCAAAGATGCAGGATCGGTTGTGATCAATGCTGTCAGGGTGTCCGAGTACGGAGATGGGCAGTCGACGCGTCTAACCCAATGGAGAAAAAGCAATGTCTGGACTCGATGATATGATTCGTTCGGCCGCTCCGGGTGGCATCGGCAAACCTTTGCTGCTCGCTCTTGGTGCTTTGCTAGCTTCAGGCGCTCTGTTCCGAGGTGGCGACGCGGGGCAGACCACTGGTGCGAGCTCGCAACCGACATCGGACGAAGGTGCTGGTGGACTGCTCGGTGGATTGGGCGGGCTATTGAACAAATTGCAGCAGGGAGGGCTTGGCAATGAGACTAAGTCCTGGGTCGGTTCCGGACAAAATCAGCCCGTCTCACCTGGCCAGCTTGGTTCTGCGCTTGGCCCCAGCATCATCAAAATGCTGGCTCAGAAGTCAGGCATCCCCGAGGAGGAGCTCACTAAACAACTATCGCAGGTTCTGCCCGGGATCGTTGACAAGTTGACGCCAAACGGCAGGCTTCCTACAGCGGCGGAGTTATCTCAAAGGATGTGATTAGCCCGCTTTCAGTGGGATAAAATCATACGGTATGGGTTGCTGGCGGGCTGGCCGAAAGCATATGGCGTCACGGCCTGCCAGCTGCCCGAATGACCCGGACGGCAGGGTCTGATCGTCCTTAATGCAGCTTTCGTTTGCGTTGTTGTTCTGCCTGATAAATCTCTAGGCAGAACAGGAACGCGATGAGCGCGAGACATATAACCCCCCGAAACCTGGTCTTCGTATTGCATAAGATAACTCGAGTCGTTGATCTGTTGTGTGCTCTACGGGCAACGCTCACGAGCGATTTGACAGGCAGGGCATTAAGCCGCGCGGTGGCAACGGGAACCGGTGAATTGGCGGTAGGTGCCACTGGCGCGCCGATTAGTTTGGCACCAAGCGGACTACGCTTTGCTCAGCTGCCATGTCTGCTTCCGAGGAAATAGCGGACATCGCCAAAAGCACAGTGTCCACGATCTCCTCTTAAACTAGAGACCTGCGACAATGACCCCACCGCCTACAGAACCAAGTAAACAGCCGTCCAGCGCGGAGACGCCATCTTCGAATGCTCTCAAATTTTCGAAAAAACAGCTCGCACTTGCCTTTGTCATCGCAGGCACCTCCGATGCGATCGGCGCTTTCGTAACTCCACTGCCACCGATCGGGTGGGTAGCGGATCTTGCGACAGCGCTGCTGCTTTTCATGGTGCTGGGACGGCAGTGGTTGCTATTGCCGGGATTGGCTCTGGAGGCCATTCCGGGCGTGGGCGTACTGCCATTCTGGCTGCTTGTCGTTGGAGCGATTGCCGTCCTGGGCACTCCTCGACCGAGGTTTGAACGGCACTAGACTGCGCAACCGCTTTCTTATTCGCTGTTCTCATGAGCGTCGCTTCAGTATGTCCGCTTTTGGCACAAAGCGGACATGCCAATCACTCTCAGGAATGTCCGCTTTCGGGGGTAAAGCGGACATTGACCCGAGCAAACAACCGACACCAAACACACGGCTGATCGGACCAACAAATAGAAAGGCCGCCTCGCGGCGACCCTTCCAAACTCTTTTGCGCCTTTAGTTCAGGCGAATTGCTGACTACTGCATAGATATCGTCATCCCACTCAGACTAAGGGAAGCCTCAAGACCGATCTCGGGTCCGCTCACTTTTAAAACCACGCCGTTCGCATTCTGCAGTTCTGCGGTTCTTCCGCCGCCCACGATTGCAAGCGCTGCAGAGGCCTGTGTATACGTGCCAACGATGTCGGTCGCAGTTCGGAGATTTTCGGCGGTGCCAACCAAGTCCACCGCTGACGCTCCAATGGTGCCTACATTAATGCCGCCGATGCTCAGTCGGTAATTCCTACCCTGGAAGTTCAGAGTACCGGAGCCGCCGCCGATGCCAACGATGAACCCGGCTTTAACGATATTAAATCGTACTGAACCGGTTTCTGCGTAGGACCATGACAGAGCACCGGTCAGCATGATCGCCGCCACTACGATAGCTGCACAAAGTTTCGTTCCACGATGCAAACTAAGCATTAGTACCTCCCGCTCCTCACCTTGACGCACGGAAATGTCCGCTAATAACCGCTAATAACTCAGAGCGAACAAATCACGTTATGTTGCACAACCACTTTCGCAAATTTGCAGCGAAATTTGCAAAGTATGATCAGGTCGGCTGCCAAGTAGAGCCGCGACGGATCGCGGCGAATATCGCCGAGCTGCCGGACACAACAATGCGCGGTCAGGTTAGAAATCTTTTACCAGCGCGGGAACGGCCAAGGTGATCAAAACGATTAGGGCGCTAGCCGCAAAATACTCGGCGATGGGCATAGCATCGTCCCTCACCACACGTCGCCCGCCAGAAAGCAACAGAACGCGGTCTCTGTAGGTCTGCGCTCTCATAATTAGTTTGATTTGCCTCAATGAACTTGGCAGCTAAGCGCGGATGTATAATTGCCTGGTTGGATCGGGCTTTTCTCCTGTGGTTGCTCGTTTCGACAGCCCCAACGAACCTCGGCAGGGGTATCGTTTGGGGCGTAAGGCGAAGCCGCCGGTTTTCCTGCACGTTCCGGCGGCTTTGCTGTGAAGGCGCGTGCGTTGAGGTGGTGCGATATGGCGCCTGTGAATTGGTCGCGGATAGCCACCCGCAACCGTATGCGGTGGCAGAGCGTCGAAGATGTTAAAGACGGTACACCCGTCGTCGCCCCGGTTGTGCGCAAGCAAGCGCGCCGCCGACTAAGCAAGGCCGAGCTTCGTGAGCAAGCAGACGCCGCATTGCTTGCTTGGCGCGCGGGTCAAACCTCTAACGGCAAGTAGCGTTTGAACTCGCCCTCCGCACGGCTCATCCTCTTGGCGCGGCAAATGTCGCTTTTACTCCCGACGCGGTTTGATGAAAACGACGGCCAGGCTCACAAGGGCTACAGCGAGGGCGATTGCGTCTGGTGTTTTTCATCCCACCCCTCCCACACCAGAGGCGCAATGCAAACCCTAAGTCCTGCGCCAAACGAGCGCAGCACACGGTTGTGAATTCGCGGACAAATGCGCGCGGGTGGCTTCACTTTCGTTTGCCGCTGCGCGAGTGCACCCAAGCCCAACCACACTATTCCTTGAACGCAACCCAACTGCCCGCTCAACGCAGCGCAATCATCCGCGCCAGCGCGCACCATCGAGATGACGGTTGACTTAGGTATTGGCACAAAGCGGACATCCGAAAGACCGCCGCTGATGTCCGCTATGGGGGGTAAAGCGGACATGACGACATGTCCGCTTTACCGCTTTACCCCCAAAAACAGACATCCATGCGCGCAACTAAGATGCCCGCCAGGCGCCAAAAGCAGACACATTGGGTCACTCGCTGGCTTGCTAGTATCTCAGCAATTGAAATCGGCGAAGCCGCGCCTTGATTGCTAAACCAACTTTAGGACCAATAGTATCAAACTCGCTCGGATGTTAGTGAACAGTGGACGCTTTTGACCATGTCGATCCCGGCTGGCGTTGGCTCATTTGCTCACAGGCTATTACCGGTCCTCAATTGGACGTCCGACTATAGACGCGAGTGGCTCGCGTCGGATGTTTTCACCGGCCTTGCGCTGTGGGCCGTCATGGTGCCTGAGGCAATGGCCTACGCCGGTATTGTCGGTGTTCCGCCCATCATGGGTCTCTACACGATAGTCCCGGCACTCGTGGCTTATGCCTTATTTGGGACTTCGCGTCAGTTGGTTGTTGGACCTGATACCGCCACCGGTTTGATCTCCGCGCTCACCATCGGCGCCGTCGCAGCTCAGGGCACCTCGGAGTACAACACGCTCACGTCCACCCTGGCCATCGTGATCGGTCTGTTTTTCCTTTTCTTTGGCATCATGCGTATGGGCTGGGTGGCCAGCTTTATCTCCACGCCGGTCATGCGAGGCTTCATTGAAGGATTGGTCTATGTGACTATCATCGGCCAAGTGCCGCATTTGCTTGGTCTTGCCGGTGCGCCAGGCAACTTTTTCAGCAAACTTTGGAATGTAGTCCAGCATTTACCGGATGTTTCACTCGCACCCGTGCTGACCGGCGTGCTCAGCCTTGGCGCGATGCTGTTATTGCGACACCTGGCGCCCCGCGTACCAGCGGCGCTGGTTGTGATGACCGTCGCCACGGCCGCCATTGGCCTGCTCGGCGGAGAGGCAACCGGCGTTCATGTTGCCGGGCAAATCCCATCCGGACTTCCGCACTTTGTTCTTCCGAATTTCGACATTGCAATGTTGCGGGACCTTGTCCCGGGCGCGCTTGCCATCGTGCTTGTCGGCTATGCGGAATCGCTCGGCGCAGCAAAAGCCGCAGCCGTCGACAGCGGCGGCGATATCGACCCCAATCAGGAGCTGGTCGCGCATGGACCGGCCAACATCCTCAGCGGCCTGTTTGGCGGATTCCTCGTGGTCGGTAGCCTGTCTAAGACCTCGGTGGCTATCGCAGCCGGTGCTCGCACTCAGTTGGCCAATCTTGTCGCCGCGGTCTTTTGCCTCCTCACACTGGTCTTGTTGACGCCGCTGTTCCGCGACATGCCGCAGCCAACCCTTGCCGCGATCGTGATCGCAGCGATGCTGCATCTTACCAAACCGCGATATCTGCGTGATCTGTTCCTGCGAAACAGTTGGGCATTTGCAATTGCTATGATCGTGTTTCTTGCCGAGCTGACGCTCGGCGTGATGCACGGCATTGCATTAGGCGTCGGGATTTCACTGCTTTTATTGATATACCTCGTCAGTCATCCTCATGGAGGGGTGCTCGGCCAGCTTCCCGGGTCCGAGGCTTATCGCGATATCCGGCGGCGCCCCGAGGCTCGTACATTTCCTGGCTTGCTGATTTGGCGTGTCGGCGGCGACTTGTTTTTTGCGAGCATCGGCTACATGGAGGCGGCATTGAAAAGCTCAATCGATGAAGCCCAGCCCCCGGCAAAGCATGTGCTTCTAGACTTTAGCTCAGTGAATTATATCGACGTCAGCGCCTGCGATGAACTGGTCGCATTCATCAAGAAGCTGAAAAACCGGCAGATAACAGTCGCCTTCGCGCGGGTGCGCGATTCTGTCCGGCAAGACATGCAGCTTGGCAAAATCGAGTCTGTCGTGGGCCCGACCGATTTTTATGAGCGTATAACTGACGGTGTAACGGCTTGGCAGCACCGAGGATCAAGTCAAAATTAATGATCATGCCGCGTGCGACGGTGTGAATGTCCGATGCTCTTTGCCCCGCGCGAACCCGACCAATACGGGTTCAAATTGCAAAATCCGCGAGTCCCGGCAATTACGTTCGGCGCGCATTCCTCCACTGAGCGATAGTAGCAGTACCATACGACACTGCCGGTGCCGACCGACACCACTGCGCACCACGGTGCATCGCCGTAGTATTGGGCGTTCCCTGATCGAATCCCGAAACAGATCGCGGCGGACGCAATGGTAATCAGGGTTGCCATCGTTCTGATGATTTTCGCCATGACGTTTGTGGTCACCTCGCTCGCCTCATCGAGGCGACGAAGTGAATAACACCGGTCGTGGGCAGCTCATCCACCGGCGGCGGCGGCAGTGCGTTGCAGATGCAATCTTACTTCACGAGCTAGTGGTCGACCCACAAACCGAGCAGGTAGAGTGTGCAGAGGGCGGCAAACGCGGCTCCAACAACAACGAGCGCGCCCTTCCATTTCTCCTGAAGAACGGATTTGATCGAACGATCGTTTTCGACTTTCCGAGAGTTCTCGTCAACGCCCCGGCCGTTTTCGTCTTCGATCCAAGCCGTGTAACCCCTGTTTCGCTGGTCGTGAACGATCTCAAGCGCGCGATCGAAGTCGTCAGTGACAGATTTGATTGTCCAAGTCGTCATGGCGCACCTACAACTGAAAAAAGGGTCACCGAGTTCGGCGCTCAAGCGCCCCATTCGGTCAATCCAAGCGCCCCCTTCGGTCAATCAATGACCGCTGAACACCAAGTTCTGGAACGGGAGGATCAGCGCCTGGAGCCGCAGAATAAGCGCATGGATCAATGCAAGCGCATCCACGACATGAAGAACCAAGCCACGGAAAAAACCGGTGTTCTCATCGGCGATGATGTCGTGATTATTCGAATAAGCGTTAGCGATACAGCTGCTGCCGGGCGTCACGTCATCGATTCCGCCTTTAAACATCGGCTCAAGCGTCACAAGTAGCGTGCCTGGACGGGTGACCTGCTGCACATCGACCAGTTGCTCGCCGCCGCGGAACTGGCCGGCGGCGATGAAATCCTGCACGCCGGTCACCACCATGGGGATGACGCGGAAAGGCTTGGAGACGCAGGTGACCTCCCCCACCATTCCGATTTTCATGATCTGCGCTTCGATCTGGTCGAAGCCGGCCTGCAATCCACGCTCGCCCGCACCGTCGGGAATCAAAACACCGGCCGGACGCATCAACGGGTTGACGACGTCGCCGACCCGCAAGGTGAATTGCTCGACCCGCCCATTCACTCCCGCTCGGATCGTCGTCTTGTCCAGTTCGACCTGGGCTTGCGCCAGGGCGGCCTCGGCGCTCGCCTTTTGCGCCGGGATAAGGCTTGAGACGCGTTCTTGCGCGCTTTGCTTGGCCGCGTTAGCGGCCTCGATCTCGCCCTGCTGACCTTGGGCACGGACCTGGAGCCGCTCGATCTCGCGGAACGGGACGTTGCCCGGGTTGCGTCGGTAAAGCTCTTGCTTGGTTTCCAACTCGTCCAAGGTCTGCTGGCGTGCACTGGTTGCCGCCTGGATTTGACCATCGGCCTTGACAACGTCCGTGCGGGCGACCGCCATTTCCGCATCGAGCTCCGCAACCTTGGCCCGCGCTGTGTCTACAGCGGCCTGCTGTTTCGAGCTGTCGAGCCTGAAAATCGGCGATCCGGCCGTGATCGGGCCGCTGAAGCCGACGAAGGTTTCCGCAACGCGGCCATTGGTTTCAGGAACGATTGGAATGGTTCTGTAAAAGAGCGTGACATTTTTCGTGGATGGATGATTGTAAAAAACCGTGGTGATCAAAAGCACTGTTAGAATAACGCATCCCGTGATGCCCCATCTGAGCTCGAACCAGACGGAATAGAGCGTTATTTCTTTGCCGAATCGTTTGCCCTGAACGTAACGGCGGTACAGATAATCCGGAACGAGTGTAAAAAGTGAGCAGAACATCAGCTCAAGCATGGCTCGCCTCTTTTGTCCGCGCCGGCACGCTTTCCGGTTTTCTCGGCGATGAGGGCGGGCCGTCCGCTTTGCTGCCATGCGCATGATGCCGCATGCCGGCGACGTCGACGGACGCCGCTTCCTCAGCAATTTCGGGCGGTGGCGGAACGCCTGCGATTTTCTCAACGGAACCGGCAATACGGCCCATAAATGAGCCGAAATCGGGAAAATCGATCAGGGCAAGCAGCAGTCCCGCAACCCAGAAGGCGTGGATATGCGTGAACAGAGCAAGCAACCCCAATACGGCGACGATCTCAAACTGTATTTTTTTCGATTTGTGCGCCATCCGTTCCGGCAACGTGTGCAGGCGGAGAAACAAAATGCCGAAACCCAAGACGCAGAGCGCCAGAATGACGGCCATGACGACCATGAGCACGTCGGTCTCGCCTGGGGCGGTAATAAACGCCGGGAAATGGTGGGGCGCGGCTGGGTTCAGCGAGTCAGCCATTGATGCAACTCCCATTGGATGCGCTCGCCCGCCGTATCATCTATTGTCAGATCGTTCATGAAAACAGACTCGGGGACCAGCTCGTCGCATTGTGCCGCCCGCCTCCGGCATTTTGGAGGCATATTCGACAGGAACTCAAGGCCTATCGGGGTTTGGCGTCCTTATCGGGGACACGTACTCTGCGGCAAGCGCGAGCGGAAAGCCCAACAATATCGTGCGTATCTCGGCGTGATTTGATCCAGATCAAACACCGGACTTGGCCGCTTCATTGATGTTCTAATCCGCGCCTCAGTCTTGGCTTTCCTTCAGGCTTGGTTTGGGACCGATGCGATGAGCGCGACCGAGATTATCGACAACCCGTTCGCCGTCTTTGTCATAGCCGTGGTTACCCAAGCCGGCGCCGCTTTCCTTGGCGACCGGCTGCGAAAAAATCAACCGCTTAAAAAGGACGAACAAAACGATCTGGACACGGTCCTCACCGCCACGCTGACTCTACTCGCACTCATTATCGGCTTCAGCTTTTCAATGGCTGTGAGCCGCTATGATCAGCGCAAGAACTACGAGGAAGCGGAAGCCAACGCGATCGGAACCGAATATATCCGCGCGGATCTGTTGCCGGCCGAAGATGCGGCAAAGGTCCGCGAGCTTTTGAAATCGTACGTGGACCAGCGCATTGCCTTCTACAACCGCGACAAAACTGCGAGCGCAAGTGCGGAGGCCGCCAGGGTCCGGGACGAGCTTTGGTCCACCGTAGCGCGCGTGGCCTCGGCGCAGCCAAATCCCGTAATGGGGTTGGGCGTTTCGGGCATGAACGACGTCTTTAATGCGCAAACTGGCACTCAGGCCGCCTGGTTGAACCGCATCCCGATTGCGGCCTGGGCATTGATGCTGCTGATAGCGATTTTCTCAAACCTCTTATTGGGTTATCGGGAGCGCAGCAGCGGGCATCTCGCTTTGGTGGTACTGCCGGTGATCTCATCCATCGCGTTCTTTCTTATCGCGGATATTGACAGCCCAAGTGTCGGTGTGATCAGCGTTGTTCCGCAAAACTTGATATTGACGTCCGAGGAGATGAAGGCACACCGGTAGAGCGACAGGGCGATATATCGGCAACGATGGAGCTAAAAATCCGCTTCAGCTCGGGCAGCAGGGCAGATGCGCGACCATGTGACTGATCTAGATCAAATTGCTGCCCCAATAATCGATCCATGTACAATGGATGGCTGCCAGATGCAGCTTTAGGAATCGAAGGCAACTCAAAGGAGTGTTGGGAGATGGCAATGTCCGGGTTGACCAAATTGGCTAAGCTCATAGCGGCTTTTGCGGCCGTCATATCAATCATGTTCGCCGCCACGACACCGTCTCAGGCGCAAACCGGCACGGTGCGGATCAACGTCGTCAAGGCTGGGTTCATCGTCGGCGCCGGCGGTGGCAGCGGTACCTTGACCTTTCGCGGCCACACTTATCCGTTGAGCATCGGCGGCCTCAGCCTTGGCACCCTGGGCGTCTCCAGCGCCAGTCTTGTTGGCACCGCGTCGAATCTGCACCGTGCTTCGGACATCGCCGGCACCTATGGTGCGGCCGGCGCCGGCTTGGCATTCGTCGGCGGCGGACAGGTAGCGACGCTGCAAAACCAGAGAGGCGTGGTGCTGACGCTGCGCGGCGCGCAGGTCGGATTTCAGGCGACACTCGGCGTGGGAGGCATGACCATAGCGTTGCGATGAACTAGCGTCAGCTGCTAACGTGTTCGCTTACAGAAGGTAGGTAGGGGCTCCATGAAACGTCACAGACTATTGCGCGGATCGATACTTCGGTCCGCACTGGCAATCTTGTGCCTGGCTCCGGTCTACGCGGCGGCGCAATCGCTGCCGCCGCTCCTACCCTTTCCGTATCAGACTCAGCCCACGGCAAAAGACGTCGATCCCGGCATCGATCACGGCAATTCAGCCAACCTGCCGGAGGAATTTCAGCGCCAGATGGTGTTCTACCGTTCGCAACAACCAGCGGGCACCATCATCGTCAATACGCTCGAACGGCACCTCTACCTGATCCAGGATCCAACGCACGCGATGCGCTATGGCGTCGGTGTCGGTCGGGACGGTTTCACTTGGCAAGGGCTTCTTCAGATAAGCCGCAAGGTCGAGTGGCCGGACTGGCATCCGCCGCCGGAAATGCTCCAGCGGCAACCTTATTTGCCCCGCTTTATGGCCGGCGGCCCCGGCAACCCACTCGGCGCGCGGGCGATGTTTCTTGGCGCCACGGTATATCGGATTCATGGAACCAATGCCCCGGAGACGATCGGGCAAGCGGTGTCGTCGGGCTGCTTCCGGCTTGTCAACGACGACGTGATCGATCTCTACAACCGGGTAAACGTCGGCACCAAGGTCATTGTGCGGCAGGATTAGCCGCGGCGGTTTTCTTCTTTGGCGCTTTCTTTTTGCTTCCCTTGGTCCTCGCGGCCAAATCTTTCTCGACGACCGTGGTAATTTTCCGCATCACCATGGCATGAAGCCGCGGCGATTTCTCGATTGTCGTGTGTGACAAACCGGTCTCGGCGGTCAAGTCGATGTTGGTAAGCTCGCCCTTGAAGTCAGGGCCCGGCGAGACCGGTTTGCCGAAGCCGTTCTGCTGGAAGAAGTTCACCACATGGAGAACGTTCTTCGGCACCGGGCGGGGATTTGTCGCACCGAACGAAACCAGCAATTCGACCGGGATGTTTCTCTGATCGAGGTCATAGGCGGCGTCGAAGATCGCATTGCCGCCGGTCTGTGGGTCAGCGTGTCCATGCCGCGGGAAAAAACGTCGGCCAAGCCGCGAAACAGATCGACCTCGCGCGCAGGTGCCGCCAAGAGCGGATGCCGATTTCCGGCAAAGAAAATCAAAGTTACGAGGAGCGCCAGAGCGAGGCGTCTAACGAGCCGCATGTCCAGATCCCTCATGCTTGAGTTGGTCAAAGCGCGTGGCTGGTCAAGAGCGTTCGGCCGGTCAAAAGCGTTCAGCAACGAACTTCCTGCCCTTCAAGGACGCCTGATCGTCATAAGCGCCTTTGTTCGATCGCTTGGGAAGCTTGACCTTCTTGTGTGCAGTTTTTTTGTACGGGATTCGTGACAGGATGTGAGAAATACAATTCAGCCTGCCGCGCCGCTTATCGTCATTGCGCACGATGTACCACGGAGCGTGCTTGGTATCCGTCGCTTTGAACATGTGATCGCGCGCTTTCGAGTAGTCATACCAGCGATTGTACGATTCAACATCCATTGGGCTCAGTTTCCATTGCCGTAGCGGGTCGTTGATACGGGCCTGGAATCGCCGGTCCTGCTCTTTCTGGCCGACTTCGAGCCAGACTTTGATCAATTGAATGCCGGCATCGATAATGTATTGTTCGATCTGGGGGCAGAGTTGCAAAAACCGCTTGTATTGGGGTTTGTCGACAAATCCCATTACATGTTCGACGCCGACGCGGTTGTAGTAACTGCGGTCGAAGATGACGATTTCGCCGGCAGCGGGAAAATGCGCGATGTAACGCTGAACATACATTTGGCTTTTCTCGCGCTCGGTCGGCGCCGGCAAGGCGACGACCCGAAAAACGCGCGGGCTGACCCGCTCGGTAATGGCCTTGATCGTGCCGCCTTTGCCCGCCGTGTCACGGCCTTCGAAGATAATGATGATCCGCGCCCCTTCAGCCTTGACCCAATCTTGCAGGTGGCAAAGCTCGACCTGCAACTTGTGCAGCTGTTTCTCATAGGCTTTACGCTTGAATTTCTTTGCGCTTTCGTCTTCGGTCGCCATGCTCAACCCCTATCCATTTGCAGCAACGCGACAATCTAGGCAGCCCCGGTGTTGCCCGATTTGCGATAAATCAAACTTTTTCGCCGGTACGCAACGTATGCATCTGGTTCGACAAGGAGTGTCCCATGGCTGAAGCACAAGCGCAGAAGACAGCCGATCCACTCGCCGGGTTGCCCTCGGCAAAAGACCTCTTGGAGCAAATCGCCCGTAAAGAGGCCGAGAAAGCCTCTGCCGCGATGCGCGAAATGTCTGCCGCGGAGGCCGAGAAAAAGGCGCTGATCGACAAATTTACCAAGCCTTCGGGTGTATCCGATGACGATCGCATGGCGCGCGCGGTAGCGATCATCAAACGCGCCGCCAATAACGGATTGACCGAGGTCGAGATCGGCCGTTTCCCCAACCAGCTCTGCACCGACCGCGGCCGCGCGATAAACCAGCGCGAGGCGGGTTGGGAAAAGACGCTGACCGGCCTGCCGAAAGAACTCTACGACTTCTGGGAAAAACACCTTAAGGATCGCGGATACAAGATCGCGTTCCAGATCGTTGACTTTCCCGGCGGCATGCCGGGCGACATCGGAATGACGCTGCGCTGGAAGTGAACTGACCCGCGCGCGAAGCGCCCTTACCTCGCTTTTGAAGCGCGGACGACGGCTCGCCATCCGTGACTTTCGATCGTCATCCCGGCAAGGTTCAGACCCGGCGCAGCTGCCGTGCTTGCATGCAATTCGAGAACGACGCCATGGGCGTTCTGAAGACGGGCGGGTTTTGACCCGGACGCGATTGCGGTGCCGGACGGCGCTGCGTCATAGCTGCCCACGATCTCGCCGGCATTGTGCAGATTCGACGCCGTGCCGTCTAGATCGACCGTGGCAATGGAAGCTTTAGCCAAATCGACGCCGCTTACGGCAAGCCGAAATCTGCGCCTGGAGAAAAATAAATTGCCGGTGCCCGCGGCACTTCTCGCATTAAGGGCAATATGGATGCGAGCGTCTGCGGCGTGACAAATATCACCGGTGCTCAAGAGGACGAATGCCGCTACGATAGCTTTGCCCCAATGCGAACGGCGAAGCACCCTCTGGCTGAAATTTCTGCACATGACGAGCAATCACTCTGTTGGCAACCTCACGACAGTTCAAGTTTGGTGTAGATCGTCTGCGACTGCCGTTTTGCCGTGTATTTCGCTCCGCTTCTTTCGAAGACTTTAAGCATCGCGGTATTGTCGGGCAGCACTTGCGCGATCAGTTCGCCGATGCCGGCACCCCTGGCAATCCCAATGAGATGGCGCAGCAGAGCCGCCCCGACTCCCTGCCCCTGGTAATCGTCAAGCACCGTAAACGCCACTTCAGCCTGGCGCGGCTCGACGACAATGTAGCGGGCGCCGGCAATGATCATCGCGCGCCCGTTATCCTCGGCAACCGCCACCAGCGCAACGTGATCCTTGAAGTCGACCTTGAGATAAAACGAGGTTTCGTTCTCGGTGAAATGACGCCGGACCGCAAAAAACCGCCGATATAGCGACTGGCTGCTGGCACGGCCGACCGCCGCCACGAAATCGTCGCGATCTTCCGGTCGAAGAGCGCGGATCTCTATCCGCTTCCCGTTACGTAGCGTCTCGATGGCGGAATAGTTCGCGGCGTCCAGCAAGGCGGAAACATCGCTAGAGAGTGGCCGAAGCCGTTTGGCGTCTGCCGATGACCGAATACCCTGCACTGCGAGAACAAATGAGTCTGGAATGCCAGGATTGGTTAGACTTTGATCTGGATCAAACACGGCGGGTTCGAGGCCCGGCTATTTTGGTTTTTCTCGCATGAGGTCGCGCGGCAGGGGCAGCACCGCGTCGTCTACACCATCCATTCCTTGCCTTACCGGATCGATTGAGGAGAGGGCAAATGACGTCTCTAGCTAAGAGGTTTGTCCTTCTTGCTATTCTTCTTTGGCTGCCCGTCGCTGCCCCGGCGCAAACCAACCCGCCGCAGCCTGCCTCATCTGACCAGCAATTGCTCAAACCCGAAGAGCTCGATGCGCTGCTCGCGCCGATCGCGCTCTATCCCGACGCGCTTTTGGCGCAGATCCTGATGGCTTCAACCTACCCGCTTGAGGTCATTGAGGCAGAACGCTGGGTCACCGCCAACAAGAACCTCAAGGACGACGCGCTCAAGACGGCGGTCGGCAAGCAGAGCTGGGACGACAGCGTCAAGTCGCTCGTGGCGACACCCTCGGTGCTCGACATGATGAGCGACAAGCTCGACTGGACACAAAAGCTCGGCGACGCGGTGCTAGCGCAGCAGCCGGATGTCATGGATGCGATCCAACGGTTGCGTCAGAAGGCGCAGGCCAACGACAAGCTCACGTCGAACCAGCAGCAGACGGTGTCAACGGAGCAGCAGGACGGAAAGCAAGTCATCGTCATCACGCCTACGCAACCGAACACGGTCTACGTACCCTATTACAATCCGGCCGTCGTCTACGGAACGTGGCCGTCTCCGACCTATCCGCCCTACTACTGGCCACCGCCCGCCTATATCGGCGCCGGCATTCTTGCGACCGGACTTGCCTTCGGTGCCGGCTACGCGCTCGGCCGCTGGGCCGGAGGGGGCTATTGGGGCGGCGGTATGAATTGGGGCGGCAACAACATCAACGTCAATCGCAACGTCAACATCAACAACATCAATCGCGGCGGTGGCAACAACTGGGCACACAATCCAGCGCATCGCCAGGGTGTGCGCTACAACAACGCCAACGTCGCGCAAAAATTCGGTGGTAATCGCAACGCCGTCGCTGGTGGTGCGCAAAATCGTATGGACTTCCGTGGCCGCGGCGGCAACCAGGTTCTGCAACCAGGCGGTGGGGGTGCTAACCGGCCCAATATTGGTGGAGGCGGCGACAACCGGCCGAACGTCGGCGGCGGGGGCAACCGGCCAGGTGGTGGCGCTGGGGCCAATCGACCAGGCGGCGGCGGAAGCGGCGTTGCTGGGGGCAACCGACCAGGCGGTGGCGCTGGGGCCAATCGACCAGGCGGCGGCGGAGGCGGCGTTGCTGGGGGCAACCGACCAGGCGGTGCCGGCAATCGGCCGGGCGGCGGGGGCAACAGACCCTCGGCCGGCGGAGGGCGTGGTCCGGGCAATGCAATGGGCAATATCAGCTCGGGAAGAGTTGCCAATCTTGAGGGCGCCCGCGGCCGTGCCAGTCTCGGCGGAGGCGGGGGTGGCCGTGGCGGCGGAGGCGGTGGGTTCGCTCGAGGCGGCGGTGGCGGCGGAGGACGCGGTGGCGGTGGCGGAATGGCCCGCGGCGGCGGTGGCGGCGGCGGGCGCGGTGGCGGCGGCGGTCGGCGCTCTGACATGCGCCTTAAGCACGACATCGTGTTGCTCGGGCGCATCGACGATGGGCTTGGCTTCTATCGCTTTGCTTACAACGGCGGCCACACAGCCTATGTCGGCGTCATGGCGCAGGAGGTGCAATCGCTCGTGCCGGAGGCGGTCATGCGCGGCCGCGACGGTTACCTGCGAGTCTTCTACGACAAGCTTGGTTTGACGTTCCAAACTTATGACGCCTGGATTGCGTCGGGTGCGCGGATCCCAGCAGTCACTGTGGTCGCGCACTAACGTATGCAATGATGCAACAATGGAACAACCGAGGTTGTCAATGAACAAGATTCTCAAAATGCTGACGGCCGCGATCCTTGTTGTGACGTGGACGTCAATTGTCGCTTCGTCTGTGGCCCTCGCGCAGCAGGACTACAAAACGCCGCAGGACGCGGTTGATGCACTTGTCGCCACGGCAAGAAGCGGCGATCAAAAAGCCGCGTTGGTCGTGCTCGGCCGAGGTGGCGAGGATATCATCTCATCTGGCGACAAAGTCTCCGACGACGCCATTCGCGAGCGTTTCGTCGGCTCCTATGACACCAAGCATCAGATTGCGATGGACGGCGACAGCAAGGCGATCTTGGTGATCGGCAACAATGATTATCCGTTCCCGATCCCACTCGTGCGTAACAAGGAAGGCACTTGGTCGTTCGACACCTCGGCCGGCCGGCAGGAAATCCTCGCTCGGCGCATCGGCCACAACGAACTCGATGCTATTCAGACTAGCCTTGCCTATGTGGACGCGCAGAATGATTATGCTGCGAAAGATCGCGGCGACGGCCAAGGCGTCTATGCCCGACGCTTCATCAGCGAATCTGGCAAGAAGGACGGTCTGTATTGGCCGACCGCGCAGGGTGAGGAAGAAAGCCCGCTCGGCGAACTGTTCGCTGCCGCGTCGCGCCAGGGTTACCGCGCTGGCGAAGGTCGTTCTCCTTATCACGGCTACTACTACAAGATCCTGACCAAGCAGGGCCCCGCCGCCCCCGGCAGCGCGGCGGATTACGTGGTGAATGGCAAGATGATCGGCGGCTTTGCGCTCGTGGCCTATCCCGCCGAATACAGAAATTCCGGCGTGATGACTTTTATCGTCAATCACGACGGCGTGGTGTACGAAAAAGATCTCGGCCCGCAGACCGCGAAACTGGCGGAACAAATGACCTCGTTCAATCCGGATCAGTCGTGGAAGAAGGTCACCGATACCGAACCGCCGCAGTGAAATTCTCGTGGCTGTTCAGTTGCCCGCGGGTGATTTTGCCTGATCGATGCTCTTAACCACCGCTTCGACGGTCGTCAGGCGGCCACCGACGATCTCGCCGAGTCCGTCAGCGCGCAAGAGGTCGCGCACGCGGCCCCGGGCTCCTACAATCCGCAGGCCGATACCGCGTGGCGCCACCTCGTTGTGAAGCGCACGTAGCATGCGCGCGCCGGCGAGGTCGATGTAAGGCGAAGCCGAGAGATCGCAGACGATGATGCGGGTGCCCGCTTGGCCGACGTTCCTCACGCGCTCCAGAACGCTCTGCATCACATGATCGGCGTTGACATAGAGCAGCGAGGATTCCGGCCGGAACACGATGGCATGCGGTAGTTGTTCGTTTTCAGGGTGTCGCGCCAGATCGGAATAACTGTCGGTGCCGGGAATGCGCCCGAGAAACGCCACGTGCGGCTGCGAGGCGCGGGCGAGAAGGATCAACACCGAAGCTGCCGCCGCAAGCAAGATGCCTTGCAGAATGCCCAGCAGCAGGACCGCGGCAAGGGCAATGGCGGCCGCATAGAAATCGGGTTTGCTGATCTGCCACATATGCGACAAGGCGCGAACGTCGATCAGTCCGAGCACGGCCGTGAATACGATGGCGGCAAGAACGGCCTTCGGCAGGTTTTGCAAATAGTCGGAAAGGAATAGCAGACATAACGCGAGCGCCAGCGAGGCGACGACAAGCGCAAGCGGCGTGCGCGCGCCGGCCTTGTCGTTGACCGCCGACTGCGACAAGCCGCCGGCTACCGGATAGCCGTGGCCCAGTGCTGCGAACAGGTTCGCCGCGCCGAGGCCGAGAAATTCCTGACGCGAATCGAGCTCGTAGCCGTGTTTAGTCGCGAAAGTGCGCGCTGCCGACACGCCTTCGATATAGGCAAGCAGCAGGCACCCAGCCGCCAGCGGAAATATCCCGTCCACATCGCGCAGCCGCAAGGCCGGCAAGCTTAGCGACGGAAGACCTCGGGGAATTTCCCCGGTGATCGGTACGCCGAGCGCCGGCAGCCCGAAAACGGATGCCGCCACGATCGCCAGCACGACCACAGCAAGCGCGATCGGCCGTCCGGGAAAAGCCCGGTCGCCGGCGAACAGTACTGCGATTGCCAGCACTCCTATCGCCAGCACGAGGTAATGAACCTGGCCCAGCTGGCCGAGCAGCAGCACCGCGCGCTCGAAAAAGTTGTGACCGCCGCCACGAACCCCGAAGAGGCTCGGCAACTGGGTCATGATGATGGTCAGCCCGGCGCCGGCCTTGAAGCCGACCAGAATGCTGTCGCTGATCAGGCGCACCAAAATGCTCAGGCGCAGAAGCCACGAGATCAAACAAAGCAAAGCCACGGTGAAGCCGGCAAGACTGGCGATTTGCGCATAGCGCATGGCGTCGCCGCCGGCCATCTCCCCGACCGTTCCCGCAACCATCAGCGAGATTGCGGAGGTCGGGCCGATCGCCAGCTGACGCGATGACCCCAGGAGTGCGTAGCCGAGGCCGCCAAGCAAATAGCCATAGATGCCGACCTGCGGCGGCAACCCGGCCAATGTCGCATAGGCAAGCGCCACCGGAATCGCATAGGCCGCAAGCGTGACGCCGGCTACAAAATCGCCGCTTAGCCAGATGGGCCGGTAATGCACAAGCCAGTTGGCGGGCGGCAGATAGCGGAGCAAATTCCAACCGCGTGCCTGTTTTTCGGACTGTTCCATCTCATGCCATTCGGGCAGCCTCGGCCGAGAATTCTTGCACGAGATTTCTCTGATTGGCCAATGGGCTACGTCAAACCGACACAAAGACTTAATCGAGTTCTTTGACCTATATCAAACTCAATATCTCATTTTGGTCATAGCTGTTTTCGACAATAGCGCGGCGGACGATTTCGGCTGATGGGCATCGGAAATCCCAGCGATCATCACACACGAAAAATCCGCCTGACGCTCCCCGAAAACGCAACCGCATCGGCTCACATGTCCAGTCTCATGTCTAACAAACCCGAAACATTACCGTTCAACAGTTTTGGCCCCGCGATCGAATACATGGTCGACGCCGCGCAGCGCAGCGTCCTGTTCCTGGACGTGATGCGGCAACGGGGCAATCAATATCGCGAGCACATCGCGGAAACCGCGCCGCATGTGCTGGAGTATGAATTCGAGCTGATCGTCGACGGCCGTCGGCTCGAACGGCCGGTCAACTACGCCTTGGTGAGAATTGTCCCGCCGGCCAACGTAAAAATCGATCCGAAACGGCGGCCCTTTGTGGTCGTCGACCCGCGCGCCGGCCACGGCCCCGGAATCGGCGGCTTCAAGGCCGACAGCGAGATCGGCGTGGCGATGAGGGCCGGCCACCCGTGCTATTTCATTGGGTTTCTCCCCGAGCCGGTCCCCGGCCAGACCATCGAAGATATTGGGCGCGCCGAGGCCAAATTCCTCGAGAAGGTCATCGAATTGCACCCGGA
>Ga0126370_10000146_pt1 | contig 24140 bp, 22 predicted proteins | sample PanSoiMetaPlot_3_FD_92586 | JGI IMG/M metagenome (GOLD analysis project Ga0126370, IMG submission 92586) | Tropical forest soil microbial communities from Panama - MetaG Plot_3 | ecosystem: Environmental > Terrestrial > Soil > Tropical forest > Bulk soil | place: Panama | collected 2016-02-17 | reverse complement strand
CGTCCTCGATCTGCATGGGTTCTTTCTGCAAAAAAGGTTCGCCGTACCTCACTCCGATCAAATCGCCGTTGCGGCGTGCGAGCAAATCCATTTTTTCATCAAGTTGGTCGATGGCGAGGTAGACGCGCTGCTTGCGTTCGCTTCTGGCCGGGCGGAATTGCGAGCGGTAAGCGAGAATGGCGCGACGGCGCGTTGCGTACTGCTTGGTAATGTCAACGATGAAGGTTGGCGGCATGCCTTCGAAGGAAGTGCAGTAGAGAATCTTGAATGGGCGGTAGGGTTCGCCCTTGATCGGCAGGGCTTTCAGGCCGGCGAGGAAACAGCCTTCATAGCCGAGCTTGGAGGCGTGGTAGTGATCGGGATGGCGCGCTTCCCAGTAGGGCAATACCACGGTGTGCGGACGAAGCTCGCGGATTTTTTGCGCAAGGGCAAGCTTATGCTGCCGCGTAGGCTGAACGTCGGAGTCGGGGACACCGAGCGTGCCGCGATAAGAGACCTTGAGAATTTTGGCGGCGAGTGCCGCTTCCTTGGCGCGTGTTTTAAGTGTTCCGCGCGTTCCCATTTCGCCCGCGGTGAGGTCGAGGATGCCGGTTTTGTAGCCGAGCTCCGCGGATTTGAGCAGCGTGCCCCCGCAGGTGAGCTCGACGTCGTCAGGATGTGCGGCGATGGCCAGAATGTCGAGAGTCATGGGCGGCTCCGGTGCAGCGTGAAAATTGTAAGCGTGACGCGTGGCTCGGGGCTAGTGAGGACCGCCCGGGCGGAACACGGCGCCGGGATTGTGCTAAGTTGTGGGCGCTATGGGCAAGAGGCTTGAGGGCAAGGTGGCGCTGGTAACCGGCGCGGGCAAACGATTGGGGCGCGCCGTCGCGTTGCGTCTTTCAGAAGAAGGCATGCATGTGGCCGTGCACTACGGCCGCTCGGCGAAGGAGGCCGCGGAAGTTGTAGGAAAGATTGAAGAGATGGGCCAGAAAGCCGTCGCCATCCAGGCGGATCTGCGGAGCGTAGACCAGATCCGGCAATTGCTGCTCGAAGTCGGCAATGAGCTGGGCAGGCTGGATGTGCTCGTCAATAGCGCCGCGAACTTCCTGCCAGGAAGTGTGATCTCTACAACCGAACAGATCTGGGATGCTTCGCTTGACAGCAACCTGAAAGCGCCGTTTTTTGTGGCGCAGGCGGCGGCTCCGATGCTGCGGCGTGCGAGAGGCGCCATCGTGAATTTCGCCGATACCGGAGGAATGCTCGGTTGGCCCGGTTTTATCGGGCATTCGGCGGCGAAGGCGGGAATGATCAATCTGACCAAGAGTCTCGCGAAGGCGTTGGCGCCTGACGTTCGCGTGAACGCGATTGCGCCCGGGACCATTACCATGCCGGGCGATCCGCCGGAATGGGAGCAGGAATTTGTGAAGCTCGCGCCGCTTGGCAGGACCGGGCGCCCGAGCGATATTGCCGAAGCCGTTCTGTATCTAGCGACTGCGGAATTTCTGACCGGGCACACGCTGGTGCTGGACGGGGGAAGAACGCTGTAGAAAAACAACGCGCAAATTTCGAAGTAGAAAAACGATTTGTAGAGATGCAAGGCTTCTTGCGGCAGTGTATTCTAGTTAGCTTATAGTGAGATAAGGACGGCGGACCGTGGCACTGCATGAAGCAGGGTATCCAAAGAGGGACAACGCGAAAATGACCAACGAGACGTACACACAGCCTCACCACGTGGAGGATGTGGAGATCCAGGAGTGGCTGGAGTCGCTTGATTCCGTGCTGGAATCAAGCGGGCCCGAAGTCGCCGCAGAGATTCTGGAGCGCCTGCGGGCGCACGCGACGGTGAGCGGAATTGACCTGCCGTTCACCGCCAATACGCCTTACGCCAACACGATTCCGGCGCGGCTGGAGCCGCTTTTCCCGGGCGATCAGGAACTCGAGCGTCGCATCAAATCGCTGATCCGCTGGAACGCGCTGGCGATGGTGGTGCGCGCGAACCGCGAAGAGCACAACATCGGCGGACACATTTCCACCTACGCTTCCGCCGCGACACTGTATGAAGTCGGCTTCAATCATTTCTTTCGCGGTCGCACTGCGAACTTCGAGGGCGACACGATTTACTTCCAGGGCCACGCCGCGCCGGGAATTTATGCGCGCGCGTTCATGGAAGGGCGTATCACGACCGAGCAGCTCGGGAATTTCCGCCGCGAACTGAAGCCCGGCGGAGGTCTTTCGTCCTATCCGCATCCCTGGCTGATGCCGGACTTCTGGGAGTTTCCGACGGTGTCGATGGGATTGAGCCCGCTGATGGCGATCTATCAGGCGCGCTTCAACCGTTATCTGGAAAATCGCGGCTTGAAGCCGGCTACGGACGCAAAGGTTTGGGCATTCCTCGGCGACGGCGAGACGGACGAGCCGGAATCGCTCGGCGCCATCACGCTTGCCGCGCGCGAAAATCTCGACAACCTGATTTTCGTCATCAATTGCAACCTGCAGCGGCTGGACGGGCCGGTGCGCGGCAACGGCCAGATCATTCAAGAGCTCGAGTCCGCGTTCCGCGGCGCGCGCTGGAACGTCATCAAGGTGCTTTGGGGCAGCGAGTGGGATCCGATTCTCGAGCGCGACACCGAAGGCCTGCTCGTCAAGCGCATGGGCGAACTGGTCGATGGCGAGTACCAGAAGCTGGTTGTCTCCTCGGGCGCTTACGTACGCCAGCACTTTTTCGGAAACGACGAGCGTTTGTTGAAGTTGGTAGAGCCATTGCCGGATGAAGCCTTGCGGCGTCTGCGCCTCGGCGGCCACGATCCGCGCAAGGTCTACGCGGCGTACAAGGCGGCTGTCGAACACAAGGGCGGCCCGACGGTCATTCTCGCGCGCACCATCAAAGGCTATGGCCTCGGGGAGGCGGGCGAAGGCAAAAACGTCACCCACCAGCAGAAAAAGCTCAACGAAGAAGAACTGCGCGAATTTCGTTCGCGGTTCGGCATCCCGCTCAACGACGAAGACTGTGCTACCGTGCCCTTTTACCGTCCGGCAGAAGACAGCATCGAGATCGGGTACCTGCGGGCGCGCAGAGAGGAGCTCGGCGGCTATACGCCGGCGCGCAGCGTCCGTGCGAAGCCGCTGGTTGCCGAGCATGACGAGCTTTTCAAGGAGTTCACGGAAGGCAGCGAAGACCGGGAAGTGTCAACCACCATGGCCTTCGTGGCCATGTTGCGCAAGATGCTCAAGGACCCGGAAATCGGCAAGTTGATCGTTCCGATCGTGCCGGACGAAGCCCGCACTTTTGGTATGGAATCGCTGTTCCGCACGGTGGGTATTTATGCCAGCGGCGGGCAAAAGTACGAACCCGTGGATATGAACACGCTGCTTCTCTACAAGGAAGCCAAGGACGGTCAGATCCTCGAAGAGGGCATTACCGAAGCAGGTTCCATGGCTTCTTTCATCGCGGCGGGAAGCGCCTACGCAACCCACGGCATCAACACCATTCCGTTCTTCATTTACTACTCCATGTTCGGATTCCAGCGCATAGGCGATTTTGTCTGGGCCGCCGCCGACATGCGTACGCGAGGTTTCTTGCTGGGCGGCACCTCCGGCCGTACCACGCTTTCCGGGGAAGGCTTGCAACACCAGGACGGCAACAGCCATATCCTCGCGCTGCCGGTGCCGAACCTGAAGGCCTACGATCCCGCTTACGCCTATGAGATCGCGGTGATCATTCAGGACGGCATACGCCGCATGTATAAGGATGGGGAAAACTGGTTCTATTACATCACGGTGATGAACGAGCCTTACGCCATGCCTCCCATGCCGCCCGGTGTACGTGAGGGAATCCTGAAGGGCATGTACAAATTCCGCCCGTCGACCAACAAGAAGGCCAAGCTGAAGGCGCAGTTGTTTGGCAGCGGCGCGATCCTCAACGAGACCTTGAGCGCGCAACAGCTTCTCGAGCAAAAATACGGCGTGGCTGCGGACGTTTGGAGTGTCACCAGCTACAAGGAACTGTACAACGACGCCATCGAAGCAGAGCGCTGGAACCGGTTGAATCCCGGCGCCAAGCCCAAGGTTCCCTATGTTTCCGAATGCCTGGCCGACTCGCAGGGCGTGCTTGTGGCCGCGTCAGACTACCTGAAGACTCTGCCCAACATGATCGCCAAGTGGATGCCGCGCCGTCTGGCGGCTCTTGGCACGGACGGCTTCGGCCGCAGCGAAGGTCGCACGGCGCTGCGCGATTTCTTCGAAGTAGACGCCAAGTTCATCACCCTGGCGACGCTCCACGAGCTGAGTCTCGATGGAAAGTTCGACGCAAAGGCAGTAGAAAAAGCCGCCGAGGAACTGGGCATAAAGAAAGACAAGCGCAATCCCGTATCGTCGTAGGGGTGGGCGCGCGCGTGCGGGCTCAGTTGGCCTTCGGCAAAAACGACACGCGCCCCGAACTGGCGGCCTGCAAGTGCTCTTTGGCTTCCTGCAACTCCGGTTGCAGCACGAGCGCACTACGGTAAGCCTCAATCGCGCCGTTGATGTTGCCGCGCGCTTCGCGCGATCTCCCGAGCCAATAGACGGCCGCACCGTCCGGAGCGAGCGACGCTCCCGTGGCAAAGTCCGCTTCCGCGGCCGCGTAGTCGCCCAGGCGGAACTCCGCCAATCCGCGCGCGACGTAGCTATTCTGTTTTTGAGGTTGGGCGGCCAGCGCCTCGCTGAAGGCGGCCCGTGCTTCGGCCAGCCTATTCTGCTCGATCCATACCACCCCGAGGTTGTGCAAGGCGTTCGCTAGTTGCGCCGGATCCTGGGCGTATTGGATGGCCAGCTGGAGTTCACCGACCGCTTCCGGGAGGCGGTTTTTACGGCGTAGCATGTTGCCCAGGTTGTAGTGCGCGAGGCCATATTTGGGCCTTTCCTGGGTGGCGCGCAAAAAGTGTTCGTAGGCCGTATCGATGTCTCCGATATCGACGTAAGCGCTGCCAAGATTGTTCTCCGCCATGTAGTTGGTGGGCACCACCCTGAGCGCGTGCTCGAAAAGGGAAAAACTGTCTTTCCAGTAGGTGGTCTGCCGCCAAGTCAGCGTGGCGAAGAAGAGAAGAGCCGCTCCTGCGAGAGTCGCCAGAACTTGCCTGCGCTGGGCGTTTGGCCGGAAACCCTCCGCCAGGAGCCACACGACAAGCACGAAGATTCCCAAAAAAGGCGTGTAGGCGTAGCGGTCGGCCATGGCCTGCCGACCTACCTGGACAAAGCCTATGACCGGAACGAGCGAGCCTAAGTACCAAAGCCAGCCGGCGATCAGATAGCGCCGCTCGATGCGCAGCAGGCAGTATCCCAGAAAAAGCAGCAGGAGCAGGATGCCTAGCGCTGGCTTCCAGAGCGGTAGGCTGCTCTCCGGGTGCGGGTAGAAAATAGCCAGGTGCAGCGGCCAAATGCCTTTAGCAAGATAGACGACATAGCACCAAAGGGCGTTGCCGACGCGGGCCCTGAGCGGCATGTCGACGACGGACGCCACGGCGTGGGAGTGGCCCTGGGCGAAGACTGTGATGTAGGCGCTGGCCGCACACAGCAGGACGAGCGGGACCTTTTCGAGAACGAGCGCTGCAAGCTTCTGAAGGAAGAGTTTGCGGTTTTCCCGGCTGTCCGGCACCGGCAACCGGTTTAGCGGCCAATAGTCGATCAGCAGCAGCGCGAAAGGCAAGGTAATGATCATCGGCTTCGCTGCCAGGCCCAGCGCGAACAGCAGAGCGACAGCCAGATAACGGCCCCAGCCGGGCTTTCGCACGTACCGGCCGTAGGCAAAAAGGCACAAGAACATGAAAAAGGTGCAAAGCAGCGTCTTACGCTCGGAAATCCATGCCACGCTCTCCACGTTGAGCGGGTGCAGGGCAAACAGTGCGCTGACGGCGGCGCTGCGCCACAACAATCCGGTCGCGGCGCGCACCAGGAAGAAAAGCAGAATGACGTTGGACACATGCAGCAGCAGGCTTGTGGCGTGATGCCCGCCCGCATGATTGGCGAAAAACTGCACATCGGCCATGTGCGAGAGCCAGGTCAGCGGATGCCAGTTGGCCATTGCCGTGGCGCGAAAAGCCCATGCTACGTTGGCCAAAGAAAGGCCTTGCTGGATGGCGTGATTTTGCGTGACGTACCCGTCGTCGTCGTAGTTTACAAAGCCGTTTGCAAAGGTGGGCCAGTAGGCCAGGACGGTGACGACGGCCAGCCCGGCCGCGATCCACAGCAGGGTTTTTGTTTCGTGCGAGGGCGCGTTCTCCGAGGGAAGGGGCTCGGAACTCAAACTCACTCTTTCACCATGACATAGTAGTCAGGCAGAAGCTTGTGGCCTTCCGTACTGAAGATGCGGAAGCTCGATAGTCCCCACTTCTGCAGGCGGAACTGCAGCGAAGTCGCCAGAACGCCCAAGCCGTACTTGCAGCTGCGCCAGAAGTTGATGCTCGATGCCTCCGCGAAATAGCGCGTCGGGCAGGATACTTCGCCCATGCGGTAGCCGAAATACACAATTTGCGCCAGCATCTGATTATCGAAGACAAAGTCATCGCTATTCGCTTCGAGAGGAAGACTGTCAAGGACCGTGCGTGAAAATGCGCGGTAGCCCGTGTGGTACTCGGAAAGCTTGTACTTCAGCAGCAGGTTCTCGAACAAAGTCAGAAACCGGTTCGAAATGTATTTATAGAGCGGCATTCCGCCCTTTAGCGCGCCGACTCCCAGAATGCGCGATCCGAGCGCCACGTCATACTCGCCATAGGCGATCATGGCCGCCAGCGAAACGATCAAGTTCGGCGAATACTGGTAGTCCGGGTGGAGCATCACGACAATATCCGCGCCGCGCCGCAGGGCCTCGCGGTAACACGTCTTCTGGTTGCGGCCGTAACCAAGATTCTGCTTGTGTACGAATGTCGTCAGGCCGAGTTGCGCGGCTACCTGCGCGGTGGAGTCGTGGCTGCCATCATCGACTAGGATGATTTCATCCACGAATTCGCGCGGAACCTCCTGGTAGGTCTGTTCCAGGGTTTTGGCGGCATTGTAGGCCGGCATCACCACCAGGATTCGTTTACCGTTAAGCATTGGGAAGAGGATTTGTCAGGATCCCGCCAGTCAGGCATCCCAGCCAGAGATCCGCGATTTGCAGAATGCCCCAGAACACAAAATAGTACGCGCGCCCAAATGCCGCAAGGCCCGTAAGCCCGAGCGTTTCCCATCCATTACTGGCCGTTCGAACCGGGCTGCCCAGGAGACGATGCCAAAATCTCGGACGGCTTCAGGCAGCCTGTGGCCAGTTCCGCTACCAGCCGGGCGTTCGCGGGCAGGAAATCGTACTGGCCCAGCTCGCGCGGAAGCACCCAGGCCACTTGCCTGAAGGCCGTAGGGCGCAACTCTTCGCTCTCGATCGTGGCCGCGAAAAACGAGACCAAAACCGTGCCGCGATCGGGATAGTCGTACTCTGCTCGGGCCAGCGGGGCGAAGCGTTTGAGCGTGACGCCCAGCTCCTCGCGCAGTTCGCGGGCGAGTGCTTGGGCGGCGGACTCGCCGGGTTCCACCTTGCCACCGGGAAACTCCCACTTCAAGGGCGAAGTGTCATGGGACCGGCGTTGCCCGATCAGCAGGCGCCGATCGGAGCGTTCGATAACGGCTGCGACAACTTCAAGACTCATGCTAGAGCCCTCGGGGAAAAAAGCCTGGTCGATTGGGATGAGAGTGCGCACCGGTAGTCACGAGCGGGCTGGCTTGCCGGGCGTCCTCAGTCGTCGTCATACTTAGCCTATGTTCTCTCCGGAGATCCTCGATCATTTTCAAAATCCGCGCAACGCCGGGGAACTTGACGACCCGTCGGCCGCGGTCGAAGTCAGCAATCCGGTTTGCGGCGACATCCTGAGGCTGGCGGTCAGAATCGAGCAGGGCAAAATCGCACAAGCCCGCTTCCTCTGCCGCGGGTGTGCGACGGCCATTGCCTGCGCTTCGCGTCTGACCGAACTGTTGAGCGGAGATTCACTCCGTCGGCTCCGCGAGATTTCGGTCGAGGAACTGTCGCGATCGCTCGGGGGATTGCCAGCCGAAACCATTCACGGAGCTTATCTGGCCGTGGACGCCGCGCGTGCCACAGCCAAGAAGCTTCAACCCGGCGCTCCGCCGCCGCCCGTTACAACGGCTTGATTTTCGCTTTCAGAAGAGCATCCGGATCGTTCAGGTTGACGACGCATCCTTCTTCGGTGGTCGAAACCTCCTGCAGGTCGCTCTGGTGAGCCCATACCACAGCTCTCGCTCCCGTTTCCATCGGGGCCCGCAGCAGCTCCTCGTAAACCGCCGCCGCAAAAATTACGGGATGTCCGCGCCGTCCCTCGAACATCGGCAATACCACCGGAGCTCTGGTTTCAAGGAATGTCGCAACCAGGGCATTCACTAGGGCTGTGCTGATCAGCGGATGATCGACCGGACACAGCAACATCCCCAGCGTCCCTTCCGGAAGACTCCGCAACCCCGCCTGGATCGAGCTCAACTGCCCGCGCTGCCAGTCTCTATTGATGACAATTTCGTCCGGCGCCAGCGCGACTTGCTGCGAAATCGCATCCGCGTCCGCACCGAGCACCACCCGCCGTACGCCGATCGCAGGATGCCGCGTTACGCTTAGCAAATGTTCGAGGAATGAAGCGCCCTGGTACGACACCAGAGCTTTCGGCGAGCCCATGCGGCGCGACGCACCACCCGAAAGAATCACTGCAGCCAGCATGACCCTCCCGAGTAGCGCGAAGCGTTAGCGCTGGACTGCGGACAGCTTGTGCTCGCGCTGCAACTTTTTGTGCTGGGCTGAACTGGTGTTGCGCCGAACGGCCACTAACTCGGCCGTGATGCTGATGGCGATCTCTTCCGGCGAAAGCGCTCCGATCTCCAAACCCATCGGCGCGTAAACGCGGGAAAACTCTTCCGGTGCGTAGCCTTCTTTTTCTAGCGCCTGGTATACCGAAATCACCTTGCGCTTGCTCCCGATCATCCCGATATAGCGCGCCTGCGTCCGCACCGCCCAGGCCAGGACGCGCATGTCGTCGCGATGTCCTCGGGTCACGATCACCAGGTACGATGCCGCATTGGGCGAAAGCCGCAGAAACGCATCCTCGTAACTCGTATAGAGCTCCTGTGCCATCGGGAAGCGCTCTTTGTTGGCAAACTGCTGGCGGTCGTCAACCACCACGATTCCGAACCCGGCCGCGCTCGCCGACTTCGCCAGCGCCATCGAAATATGCCCGCCGCCAAAAATGTACGCCAGCGGCTGGGGCAGAATCGGCTCCAAAAATACTTCGAGCGTCCCGCCGCAAATCAACCCGTTGTCGTAGCTGGCTTCGCTGTTCAGCGTGAATACCATCTTTCGCGGCGACTCTTTCTCCATCACTTCTTTGGCTGCCGCCCAAACGTCGGCTTCCACGCACCCGCCGCCGATCGTACCCGCAATCGAGCCGTCGTCACGCACCAGCATCCGCGAGCTCTCGTAGCTCGGAATCGAGCCGTTGGTATGCACAATCGTGGCCAGGGCGCCACGCATCCCGGCTTTGCGCATCCTCACAATCTCTTCAAACAGGTCCATAGGGCTTCAATCTGAGACTAAGCCGCCATTCCGGTCGTGTCAACGATGTCAAAGGCTCCCAGGTAGCGGCGGTCTTTCGACCGCGCTTGGGCAGTCTGTTATATTTCTCCACGCCTTTGCGAGCGAGTTCATGAAAGCCATCCTCTTTGACCACCACGGCGGCCCCGAAGTCCTCCGCTACACCGACGTCCCTGAACCTGAACCGCGTGCCGGCGAAGTGCGGGTCAGCGTCCATGCCTGCGCGCTCAACCACCTCGACCTCTGGGTGCGCGGCGGGATCCCCGGCGTGCCGATTCCTCTCCCGCACATTCCCGGCAGCGACATCGCCGGCGTCGTCGAAAAAATCGGCGTAGCCGTCACAACCGTCAAGCCAGGTCAGAAGGTCCTCCTCGCTCCGGGAGTCACCTGCGGCAAGTGCGCCGCTTGTCTTTCCGGCCGCGACAACTACTGTCCGCAGTTCACCAATCTCGGCTACCTGCCGGACGGCGGGTGCGCGCAATCTGTCCGCTGTCCGGAAGGCAATTGCTTCCCCTATCCCGAAAATCTCTCGTTTGAGGAAGCCGCCGCGGTCCCGCTCGTTTTCCAAACCGCTTGGCACATGCTGCTTACGCGTGCGCAGCTGGAGCCTGCCGAAACCGTGCTCGTACTAGGCGCCGGCAGCGGAGTCGGCTCCGCCGCCATACAAATCGCAAAGTTCCTGGGCTGCCGGGTCATTGCCACTGCAGGCAGTGACGCCAAGCTCGCCAAGGCCAAGGAGCTCGGCGCCGACGAGCTCATTAACCATCACACGCAAAAAATCAAAGACGAAGTCCGTCGCGTCACAGGCAAAAGGGGAGTGGATGTCGTCTTCGAACACATCGGCACCGCCACCTGGGATGACAGTGTCGCGAGCCTCACGCGAGGCGGCCGTCTGGTCACTTGCGGGGCCACCACCGGGTTTGACGCCAAAATCGATCTGCGTTTTCTCTTCAGTCGCCAGCTATCGATCCTCGGCTCCTACATGGGCAACAAATCGGAATTCGCAACGGTTCTCAAGCTCGTCGCCGCCGGCAAACTGAAGCCCGTAGTCGATCGCATATTCCCGCTCGCCGAATGCCGACTGGCCCACGAATACCTCGAATCCGGCTCGCAGTTCGGCAAAGTCGTCCTCAAGGTCGCTTAGTCCATTTGTTCTGCGGCGGCTAGTCGGCTGCGTTGTGTTAAAGTGTTCCGACTTCCTACACCTTAGGTAACCCGAAATGGCCACCGGCTTGGCACCGAACCCAGCGCTGTCGGCGCGTCTTCGCGACCGCCGCTTCTATCTCTTCATCACCCTTCTTGCCGCCGCGCTCGTCTTCACCGGCTTCGCCCGAACCTTCTATCTCAATGGCTTGTTCGCCAAGCTGCACTTACCGTCTCTTTTCATCGTTCACGGTGTCGTTTTTTCCAGCTGGCTGGTGATCCTGGTCACGCAGGCCTTGCTGGTCTCGGCGAGAAAGATTCAGGTTCACAAAACACTCGGATACGCCAGCATCGCCATCGTAGTCGCGATGTTGTCGCTCGGGTGGATCATGTCGGTTGAAGCCGCGCAGCGTGGTTTCACTCCTCCTGGAGGTCCCCATCCACTGGCTTTCCTGGCCTTCCAGCTCTTTGGCCTGTTTGCGTTTGCCGCGCTCATCGCCGCCGCCTACCTTTTGCGCAACCGCCCTGAGACCCACAAACGCCTCATGGTCGGCGCGACCATCCTTCTCCTGACGCCAGCCGTCGCCCGCATCTTTCTGCTCTTCACCACCCGCGCGGTGTTGCCAAAGACTTTGGGCGTGCAGCTTGCCCTCTTGCTTGGCTGTATGGGCTACGACCTGGTCACGCGTAAGCGCATCCATGTGGCCTGGATCTCGAGCACGGTCGCGTTCCTGCTGTTCGTCTTCGGAGCCATTTTCGGCGGTACGACCGGCGCCTGGCTCGCCGCCGCCCACTGGATCACCGGCGTATAGAGCAGATTCCGGTCTTGACAGCAGCGTCGGCCGGGCCTACCTTGGCCCACACAACGGACGGAAGTCGTCCACTATCCTGGTCTGCGCGGCTTCCCCATGGAGGCTCTCATGCCGCTTAACCTTGTATCGCTTTCCCTTGTGGATTCCCCGGTAACCCTGGAAGAAGGCCGTAAGATTCTCGAGCGCGACAACTACGTCTGCCAGTATTGCGGTTTGGACGGCCGAGCGAGCTTTGAAAACGCCCTGATCATGCGCGTCGATTTCGTCGTCCCTCGCGCCCGCAAGGGGAAGAAGAACCCGGACAACCTTGTCGCCTGCTGCACGCCCTGCAACACCATCAAGGGAACGAAAGTCTACGCGGGCTTCGAGGACGCCAAGGCCCAGGTCCTCGCCCGCCGTGAAGACCTGCGCCAAGTCTGGCAAGAAAAGACCGCCCGGCCCAAAGCCAAGTCCGCCGGCGCCTAGGAACCGCAAAAAGAACGGCCGGCCACGGCGCGGTTCGCCAGAGTGAAGGACGCTCGCATTCCATCGCTTTCCGTAAAGGAGAGATCATCACGCGATTGCGAGCGTCTAGTGCAACGTTCTATACCTTAGGGGTCGCTGAGCGTGGGGTTGGGCCGCGGCCCCAATCCGCAATGAGAAACAGGTCTTCGATTCCGATTAACCTGCATTCCCGGAATGAGGTCGAATCGGGTGTACATCCCGGAACTTGATGACCGATAGTCGCTATGCCAGAATATCTTTGAGGCCACATGAGCACATCTCTCGGCAAACATGTCTCGCTGACCCGCCCGGACGACTTCGGCAAGCTGCTCGAAGACGAAGGAATCATTTTCACCACGCTCGACAAGGCCGTAAACTGGGCGCGCAAGAGCTCCATCTGGCCACTCGGTTTCGGACTCGCCTGCTGCGCCATTGAAATGATGTCCATGGCTGCCGCCCGTTTTGACGTGGCCCGCTTTGGCGCCGAGGTCTTCCGTCCGTCGCCTCGCCAGGCCGACCTCATGATCGTTGCCGGCCGCCTTTCGCAAAAAATGGCGCCCATCATTCGCCAGCTTTACGATCAAATGCCGGAGCCCAAGTGGGTTATCTCCATGGGTGCCTGCGCCACTTCCGGCGGCGTCTTTAACAACTACGCTATCGTGCAGGGCTGCAATCAGGTTCTTCCGGTGGATGTCTACGTTCCCGGTTGCCCGCCGCGCCCTGAAGCGCTCCTCTACGCGATCCTTCAGCTGCAAAAAAAGATCGACTCGGAAAAGGGCTCGTTCAAGCGCGCCCTCAACATCGCGTAAAGCTTTTCTTCCCGTGAGACAGTTTGCGGGCTAAACTCCTGCCTTCATGCACGCAAATCTAGTGGTTAGGTTGTTGGCCTGTGCCCTCATGGTAGCGCCCCCCTACCTGCCAGCCTCTCGCCCTTCATCCCTAGCCGCTGCCTCCTGGCGCCTTACCTGGTCCGACGAATTCAACGCCCCTGACAATAGCGCTCCCGATCCGCAGAAATGGACTTTCGACACGGGCGGCAACGGTTGGGGCAACCACGAACTTGAGACCTACACCTCGCGTGCCGAGAACGTCAAAATTGCCGGCGGCAACCTGATTATCACCGCGCTTCAGGAGCGGTACACCGGCGCCGACGGGATCACACAGCCTTACACCTCCGCTCGCCTCAAAACACAAGGGCTCTTTGCGCAAGCCTATGGCCGGTTTGAAGCGCGCATCAAGATTCCGCACGGGCAGGGAATTTGGCCGGCCTTTTGGCTGCTGGGGGACGACATCGGGCGCGTCGACTGGCCGGACTGCGGAGAGATAGACATCATGGAAAACATCGGCCGCGAACCTGGCACGGTCTACGGTTCGGTCCACGCGCCCAGTTTCGTCGCGCCCACCTCGGATGCTTCCAAGGGCACGTCGCTCCCAGCCGGCCAGAACTACTCCGACGATTTCCATCTTTATGCCATCGAATGGGAACCTGGCGTCATGCGTTTTTATGTTGACTCCAAAAACTACGCCACCTTCACCCAATCCGACTGGCCCGCCGGCGGGCGCTGGGTCTTCGACCATCCGTTCTTCGTCGTGCTCAACCTGGCGGTAGGCGGCGACTGGCCCCAAAACCCCGATTCCACGTCCCAGTTCCCGCAGCAAATGCTTGTAGACTACGTCCGCGTGTACAACAAGCCGTAGCGTTCACTCGCTTCGCAGCGTAACCATGGGGTCCAGTTTTGCTGCCTGCCGAGCCGGCAGCCAGCACGCGAGCATTGCAACCGCTGCCAGAAATAGGGGCACTACCAGGAATGTTATCGGGTCGCGCGGCTTGACCCCGTAGAGAAAGGACGCCGCGACCTTCGCTACCGCGAGCGCTGCCGCCAGCCCCACCGCGCTCGCGATCATGACCAGCCACATTCCTTGTCGCACGATCAGTTGGCGTACTTGTTTACCCTGTGCTCCGAGCGCCATGCGCACGCCAATCTCATTTTTCCTTCGGCTCACCGAATAACTCATCACGCCGTAAAGACCCATTGCGGCCAACGTCAGTCCCACAAAGCCAAATACGCCGAACAGCGTGCCGGCCAACCGCGGCAAGAACAAAGCATCTCGGAGATGGCCTTCCATGGTGTCTGCGTTGTAGATCGCCAGTGCCGGATCGAGCGCGCGGACCTCGCTGCGAACATCCGCCGTCAGTTCTGGCGTAATCGCCGCCGCCCGCACCACGATCGTGTACCCCATAATCGAAGGGTCACTGCCAACGCTTTGTGCCAGCGAACGGTACATGGTCGGCCGCAAGCTCTCCCCAAGCGTCCTTGATTTGATGTTCCGCGCTACCCCAATAACCCCGTATCGGGTCGCTCCATCCCTGATCTCCCGGCCGAGGGGGTCCTCGTGGGGAAAGAGCTTTCTGGCGAGCGCTTCGCTCACCACAGCCACTTTCGGCCCGGCGGCCGTCTCCCGGCCGAAACCATGTCCGGCGATCAGCGTGATGCCCAGGGTTTCAAAATATCCTGGCGATGCCATGTACATCTCGGTGATCGCTCCATCCGCCGGGCGGCCTTCCGCCGCAAACATGTCGCTGCGGTTTCCTCCCGACAGCGGCACCACATCGGTAACCGTCGCCGATGCCACGCCCGGCAGACTGGCGGCTCGCGCTCGTACCTCCTCCAAGAAACGCGTCGTTTTTTCCGCCGAATATCCGTTGAGACGCGGGTCGACGCTCATCATTGCTAATCCGCGGGAACGAAAGCCAATATCGATGCTGGAAGCGTTTTGCATGCTGCGCAGGAAAAGGCCCGTAGCGCACAAAAGCACCAGGGACATGGCAATCTGCGCCGTGACCAGAACGTTTCGCAAGTTCCAGCGGCTACCGGGACGCGCCAGCAGGTCTTGTCCTCTGAGGGCTCTCGAGAGCGCGGGGCGCGAACTGACCCACGCCGGCGCGAAACCGAATAACAGGCCCGCTGCCAGGCTCATGGCCAACGTGTAGAGCAGCACTCTCCAGTCCACGCTCAGATTCAAATCGAGCGGCACCGGCGCCGGGAACCGGAACGCGGAAAGCCCTCGGGTGGCCCACAACGAGAGAACCATGCCAAACAATCCGCCCGCTAGAGCCAGCAAGACGCTCTCTGTGAGCATTTGCCGGATGAGCTGTCCGCGTGTCGCACCCAAAGACAGGCGGACCGCCAATTCCTTCTGCCGGCCGGATACTTGGGCCAAGAAGAGATTGGTGACATTGGCGCACGCAATCGCGAGCAGCAGCAGGACCACCGTCGAGAGCGCGCCCAGAAACAACAAAATCGCGCTTCGATCGCGCGGCGGCAGCGAACCCGCCTGCTCGAACCGGAACCCGCCGTCTTTGTCCGTCGCCGGATACGCCTTCCCGAGACGCTCGCCAATTCCGTTCAATTCCGCCGTCACGTTGGCCTTCGCAACTCCGGGTTTCATGCGGCCGATCACCTGGAGCCAATGGTAGTCGCGTGAAGAGAAATTGCTGGTGCCAGGTGCCAGGGCGTCGACATTTCCGAGTGGCACCCAGAATTCGCAGTCGAGGATCAAGTCCAGTCCGCGGAACCGGGGAGGAGCCACACCCACAATCGTGTAGGGCTTGCCGGAAAGCGTGGCAATCTTTCCCACTACCTGGAGATCGCCGGCAAACTGCCGGCGCCAGAGCCGGTGGCCGAGCACCACAACCGGCTGACGTTCGTCCTCGCTTCGGAAACCCCGGCCGATCGTCATGCCGATCTGCGCCACGTCAAAGTAGTTTGCCGTCGTTGCTTGTCCCCAGACGCGCTCGGGCTCTCCGCGGCCGACGATCGATGCCGGAACCAGTTCGTGAAATGCCGCGAGCCCGGAGAAGGACTGGGCTTGGTCGCGCACGTCCGCGTACAGCGGCCAGGCAAACGCGTTGCAGCATTGGCCCCGCTCCCATGTCGTGTGCAGGCTTAGCAGCGTCTCGGGGTTCCCGGCGGCTGCGGGCTTCAGAACAAATCGGCTTACCATCGCAAAGATTGTGGCGTTCGCCGCGATTCCCAGCCCGACCGACACGACTGCGGCCATCACAAATCCGGGCGACTTGCCGAGCCTTCGCAGCGTGAATCCTAGGTCCCGCCACCAAGCCATGGTTCCTCCCTCACGATGCTTCTCGAGATACGTCGGCCGAAAGGGCTTTGTTCCAATGTTTTCTATCTTTTGAGGCCAAGGCGGAGCGGCACTCGCCTTCAGGCGGGCGGGTTTACTGGGGCGATCACGGTGGCCTGGCCAGATGCTGTGGCTAGTTCGCTGCCGAGGGAACTGTTTTCCCGGCGAACGTAGCCCATGCCGATCGGGGCCTCGAGCGCGGGCGAGTAAGCGGCGCGAGTTATGTGGCCTGCCTCTTTGCCGTCGGCCAGCAGGGAAGTGCCGGTTGCAGGAACTTCCGGGGCCGAAAATCTCAAGAGCACACGCACCCGGTTCACTTGCCCGCGGGAACGGACGCGCTCGACAATTTCCTGTCCGGTGTAACAGCCTTTGGTGTAGCTGATGTGCGAGTTCTCGAGCCCCGCTTCGTGCGGAATCTGTTTTTCGCCAAAGTCATAGCCGAACCACGGAATCCCTTGCTCCAGCCGCAGCGCGCTGAGTGCTTGGTATCCGATTGGCCTTCCTTGCGCTGTGGTCGTTTCCGACCGCAGTATCTCCCACACCTTCGGCAAATCCCCTCGCCCTAGAAGCAGCTCGGCGCCCGCAACGCCTCCCGGCGAACGCTTGGTCACGCCGCAGGCTATCCCGCCAAGAGCGGCCTCGCGAAACTCCAGCTCACCGAGCTGTGCCAGCTCGACGGAAGTCAGCTTCTTCACCAATTCGGCTGCGCGCGGGCCTTCGAGCGCCAGCGTTCCGAAAATCCCGGTCTCGTCGGTCAGGGTCACATCGTCCATGATGATGTATTTATCGAGCGCCGGCACCAGCGTCTCGCTGATCATACGAAACGTCACGCACCACAGACTCTGGCCGCTGACATAGGTTTCCAACTCCGCCTGAATGCGTCCCTGGGGATTCAGGAATAGCGAGACTACTCCGTGACCTTGCGCCAGATCTTTGATGTTGTTGGTAAGAATGGCATTCAGGTACCGCACGCGATCCGGCCCGGTGAAGCGCAGATAGCTGCGGTAGTTCTTGTCAATCAGCGCGACGCTCTCCCGTGCCGCGCGATACTCCGCCAACCAGTCATCGCCCAGGCCGCCGCGCCTGGCGGCGCCAGAAAAGTTGTCGGGCAGGGCGCACGCAAACCAAGACCCGATCATGGCGCCGGCTTTCGCGTGCAGAGCGCTCAAGGGCGTCTCGATGGCCGAATTGGTTCCCGCTTCACTCATAGCGCTCTAAATTCAGTGTAGCAAACGCGCGATCAACCGCAGCAGGACCTGGGAGTCACCGGGTACGGGTCACGGGCGGTCGAGAAGTCCAATGCTATACTGACGGCATGTCGGAAGTTCTCGGTGCGAAAAATGACCGCGCAGACGCCGCGCGAGATGGCCAGCGCCTCTTGCATTTCACGATTCCGGTTGGCCTCTTGCAGTGCAACTGCTCGATTGTCGGAGATCCCGTCACGCGCGAAGCTATCGTCCTTGACCCTGGCGATGAAATCCATCGCATCATGGAGCTCCTCGGCCGCCACAGGCTCACGGTCAAAGCCATCGTCAGCACCCACGCTCACATCGATCACGTCGGCGGTCTGAAGAAACTTCACGACTACACCGGTGCTCCCGTTTTGATGCACCGCGACGATGTTCCGCTTTATCAAGCGATGGAAGTGCAAGCCGGCTTTCTTGGCATCGAGCCGCCTCCGACTACCGAAATTCATCAATTCCTGCGTGAAGGCGACACTCTGCAGTGGGGCAATCTCGCGGCGCAGGTGATTCACACTCCTGGTCACTCGCCGGGGAGTTCCTGTCTTTTTCTTCCAACCGACGCCGGGAAAGTCACCGTTGCAACTCCTGTGCTGTTTGCCGGCGATACGCTTTTCGCCGGCAGCATCGGCCGCACCGACCTCTGGGGCGGCTCCATGGAGAGGATCATGGAATCGCTTGTGACCAAGCTCCTAGCTCTTCCCGACGACACCGTCGTACATCCCGGCCACGGCCTTCCCACCACCATCGGCGAGGAACGCCACAGCAATCCGTTCTTGCTTCGGAAATAATCCGCGGCGGTCGGCTTCTACTCCTTGCCGCCCCTGGCCTTGCGTATCTCTTCCATCACCGACTGCACCAGCTCTTTGGCGTGCACCAGCTCCTGGGTGATCATGCGAATGTCCATGGCCGGCAGGGTTGGATTGCGCTGGCTCGTGCAGTACACGCCGTGTTGTCCTACCAGCACCAGCGCATTTGTCAGGCGGTCCAATCCGACTGCCAGCCGGCCGCGATCGCGCCCGTACATCTGCTCGTAATGCTCTAGTTCGTCTTTGTGCTCGGTAAACGCCGACATCGCTCGTCCTCTTTCAAAAATCCTATGGCCTGGTCACGCGCAAGCGGCTTCAGGCCGTACCGCATCGGGCACAAACCGTTTCACAAAACTTTACCCCACCACGACCGCGCCACATAATCGCCTTGCTGGAATCTTCCGGAACTTTTGCGATTTTTCGGCGCACGATTTGCCCGTTTGCGTGGTTGCTGGGGGAAGCGGGCAGGAGCAACGCGACATGCGACGTTCGGACTTGGTGCAGCACAAGGAAAAAGAAAAGGGCGCGGCTTCACGCACTTCGCAGATCGTCTTCGGCGAACGCCAGCATCTGCTGCGCGTGCTGGATTCTCTGGAAGGGACCGATCTGCCCGTCGCGCGCGCACAGCAGGAGCGCCACTCGCTTGAAGAACTGATCCACGCGCGCACCCGCGAACTGAATCAGATCAACACCGCGTGGGACGAAAAGATTGGGCTGGTATTGAGCGCCGACGCGAAGCCGGAGATGCTGGAAAAGCTCGCGAAGCAGGCTCCGGAAGGGGATTTTTATCTTTTGCGGTTGATCAGCGAGCATCCGCGTTCAAACGCGAAGACCCTGCAGCGCCTCGGCCGCCATCCCTATGCCGCCATCCGCGAGAACGTAGCGCGCCACCCGAGCGCCGACGCCGCCACGCTCACCTACCTGAGCAAGGATCGCAGCCAGCCGCTGTGGTATCTGGTGGCGTTCAACCCCAACACGCCAAGTCCGTTGCAGCGCCGCCTGCGCGACCGGCTGAAGCGCTTGGGTGAAAGCCACGCCACTATTCGCTAATTTCTTTTCCTGCGAAGGCCGCCAGGTTCTCTGGCGGCCCGCTCTTTTTGCGCCGCCTTTCGGTTTTCACCGCCGGCCCGTGTAAAATGCCTGCCGAACCATGTCCGGCACAAGTCCTGATTCCTCTCCGGCACAATTCTCTCGATTCGCCCCGGCAGCGGCTTGGCGGTTTTTGCGCGAACATGCGGTTTGGGTCACGCTCCTTTCTTTGCTGCTGCTGATTCCTTGTTTCTGGCATACGCACATTCAAGCCGGAGACCTCGGCAGCCACATCTACAACGCGTGGCTGGCGCAGCTAGCGGGGCGGCAGCAGCTGCCGGGCGTCATCGTCGTCCGTCAGTGGTCGAACGTACTGTTTGACCTGATGGTGCTGCAAACTGCCAGCTGGTTTGGCTTCGTCGCAGCGGAAAAAATCGCCGTCTCCGTCGTGGTACTGGTCTCTTTCTGGGGAACGTTTGCCTTTCTCGCTTGCTTTTCGGGCCGCGCGCCCTGGCTGCTCACGCCCCTTCTCGGGATCCTCGCATACGGCTATGCGTTCCACATGGGCTTCATGAACTACTGCTTGTCGATTGGTCTTGGATTCCTTGCCTTGGCAGCGGCTTGGCAAGGCCGGTTCGGGAACTGGATCGCGGCGGCGGTGTTCGCCGCGCTCGCATTCCTCGCGCACCCGCTCGGCCTCGCTCTCTTCGTTTCAGTGGCTTTTTACGCTGCGGCGGCGCGGGCTCTGCCGAAGTGGCCGCGATTGGCGATTCCGCTTCTGGCCGTGGCCTCGTTCCTCTTTTTGCGCCGCTACTTTGCGGCGCACGAAGAGCGGATAGCGAGTTGGCGCGCCGAAAGCGTTTGGCAGCTATTCGGCCAGGATCAGATGAACGTGTATGGCCACCGCTACTTTGTGCTCTCCTGGTTGGCTCTTCTGTGGGGCGCATTCTGCGTGCTGGCCGCCCTCTATGACTGGATTTTCCGTGGGCGGAAGCCGTCACGGCCGCTTTGGCTGGCCCTTGAGTTTTATCTGCTGGCCGTGGTTCTAACGCTCTGCTTACCCGAAAACTTTCGAACCGAATTCTACGCCGGATGGGTCGGACTGCTGGTGTCGCGCCTTACCCTCGTGACCGCGGTCTTCGGCCTGCTGGTACTTGCCTCGCTGCGCTTGCCGCGGTGGTCCTGGCGCGGCGCGGCGGTGGTCGCCGCCGTCTTCTTCAGCTTTCTCTACCGCGACGCGGGCAGGCTCGACCGCATGGAGTCGAACGCCCGCGCGCTCGCAGAAACTCTCGACCCGGGGACGCGGGTGGTGGCCGTGGCCAATGCACCGGAAGATTGGCGCGTGCCGTTCATTTATCACTCGATCGACCGCGCCTGCGTCGGGCACTGTTTCAGTTACGCCAACTACGAAGCGTCGTCGCTGCAGTTTCGCGTGCGCGCGCTGCCGGGCAACCGCGTGGTCACAACCTCGGTCGACCAGTCCGACGACATGTCGAGCGGCGACTACCGCGTTGGCCAGGCCGACCTGCCGCTGACCTCGATCTATCAGTGCGGCGAGACGGATTTCACCGAGCTCTGCGCGTTACCGCTGCGGGAAGGGCAGAAGACGGAAGATCCGGAGTCGGAACCAGAGCCGCAAAGCCCGGACCAGCCCGAAAATTAGACCGCCGGAGGGGTGACGCTTAGAAAAGACAAAATGGCTCTTGCACCAGGCCAATATCTGTTAAGATTGGCTCCTGGTGAGAGACAATGCTTCCTGTACACCTTCAGCCTGAAAGCCACGTTCCTCTCTATATTCAACTGCGGGACCAGCTGCGCGCGCTGGTGCACGCTGGCGACCTGCGCCCCGGCGACCGCATCCCGGCTAGCCGCGAACTTGCCACCATTCTGGGCGTGCACAGGACCACGGTGGCCAACGCCTATGCCGAGCTCGAATCCGAAGGCCTGATCCAGGGCCACGTGGGACGGGGCACGTTTATTCAAGGCAATGGCAACGGTCATGCGCTGCGCTTCACGCCTCCTCCGCCTTCCCTCGCCGCCAATGGCGACGGCGGCCTGCGCTGGGAGCTACTGTTCGCGGATGAACGCAGCGACGAGATCCTGAGCCGACTGACAGCCAGCGCGCCCGAAGATTCGCTCTCGTTTGTCATGGCCCGGCCCGCCGCGGAGCATTTTCCGGTGGAAGAGCTGCAGATTTGCGTGAATACGGTGCTGCGGCGCGAAGCGACGGACGTGCTCAATTTGGGATCGTCCGACGGATACGTTCCGTTGAAAGAGGCTTTGCTCGATCTTTTGCGCCAAGATGGAATTGCCGCCAAGGACGAAAACCTCCTGGTGACAGACGGGTGCCAGCAAGCGCTCGATTTGATCAGCAAGGCGTTTGTGCGACCCGGAGACTGCGTGGTGATGGAGAACCCCACTTACCCGGGCGCAGTAGCGATCTTTAACGGCGCGCGGGCGCGCTGCATCGGCGTTCCCGTGAATACGCATCCCGAGCCGGGTAAGACCATGGGAGTGGACCTGGAAGCCATGGAAGCGACGCTGGCCGCCAACCGCGTTAAGCTGATCGTGCTGACTCCGGATTTTCACAACCCGACGGGGACTTCGATGCCGCTGGCTTCGCGCCGTAAATTACTGGAGCTGGCCGCGCGGCACCAGGTGCCGGTGGTCGAAGATCACATTTATGCGCGGCTTTATGCGCGTGAGGAGCGAGTGCCGTCGCTCAAACAGCTGGACCGCTCGAACCTGGTGATTCACATTGACAGCTTCGCGAAAGTCGCATTTCCCGGTCTGCGCGTGGGCTGGATCGTGGCCGCGCCGGCTGCCATTGAGCGGCTGCGCCTGGTGAAACAGACAACCGACTTGCACACCGACCAGTTGGCCCAGGCCACGCTGGCCGAATTTCTGCGGCGCGGTTATTTCGCGAAGCACCTGGCCAAGATGAGGAAGGTTTATGCGTCGCGGCTGAATGCTTTGGACGAAGCGCTGCGCAAGCACATGCCGGAAGAGACGCGCTGGACCCGGCCGGAAGGCGGCATGTGCATGTGGGTGGAACTGCCGCCGGGGTTCGACGCGAGTGAACTGCTGATTCACGCGAAAGAGCGTGGCTTGCTGTTCGCTCCCGGGCGCTATTTCTACGTGCAAGCTCACTTGCCCAACACGTTGCGGCTAGGGTTTGCAAGCCTGGACGAGAAGGAACTGGCGCGCGGTGTGATGACGCTGGCGGATCTGCTGCGCATTGAAATGAAGAAGCGGCAGCGCGGCGTGCGGCGGGCAGAGAGAAGCCGCGTGGCGCTGGTCTAGAGAAAATGGGCGCGAAGCTGATTCTGGCCCCGCATCCGGCGAACCATTGTTTCGGGTGTGGCGGCGCGAACGATTTCGGGATGAAGTTGACGTTTGAGGTGGACACGGAAACCGGACGCGCGGCTGGCAAGTTCGTGCTCGGCGCACGCTACGGCGGCGGAGCGGGATTCGTTCATGGCGGCGTGATCGCCATTTTGCTGGACGAAGTGATGGGCAAGATTTCGAAGCTTTCCGAAGAACGGGCAGTGACGGCGGAATTGAACATCGAGTACCGAAAGCCGGTGCCGACCGACGGCGAAATTGTGGTAAGCGGCTGGCAGGAGAGCGAGAAGGGGCGCAACCGGTTTCGCGTCGGCGAAATTCACGATGCGCAGGGGAACCTGCTGGCGCGGGGCCGCGGACGGTTCGTGGTGGTGGGGCAGCTGGTCGAGAGCGCGTCGTAGGGCGGGTTGCGCCGGGCGGGCCGCGTGCCGGTCTAAGCCGGCAAGGCCGGGCAAGCAATTGCGGTAAGGATTGAGGAGACGGTTATGGACATCAAGAAGACAAACAGAAGCGCAAACGGCCACGGCAGCGCGAACGCGGGTAACGCTGCGAACGAATGGCGCGTTAAGGTTGGCCTGGCGGAGATGCTGAAGGGTGGCGTCATCATGGACGTCACCAACGCCGAACAAGCCGAGATTGCGGAAAAAGCCGGAGCTTGCGCGGTGATGGCGCTCGAGCGCGTGCCGTCGGACATTCGCAAAGAGGGCGGTGTTGCGCGGATGGCTTCGATCAAAGTCATTCGCGAAATCATGGAGACGGTGACGATTCCGGTGATGGCGAAGGTTCGCATCGGGCACTTCGCGGAAGCCGAAGTGTTGCAAGCGCTCGAAGTGGACTTCATTGATGAGAGCGAAGTGCTCACTCCGGCAGACGAAGAGAATCACGTTTGGAAGCACGACTACCGCGTGCCGTTTGTGTGCGGCGCGCGCAACCTGGGCGAAGCAGTGCGCCGCATCGCCGAAGGTGCGGCGATGATTCGCACCAAGGGCGAAGCCGGCTCGGGCAACGTGGTCGAGGCGGTGCGGCACATGCGCACCATTGTTGGCGAAATGAAGCGTCTGACGACGCTGCGCGACGACGAACTGATGCGCGCGGCCAAGGAGATCGGAGCACCGCTCGATCTGATCCGGCAGATCGCGGAGACCGGCAAACTGCCTGTGCCGAACTTTTCGGCGGGGGGCATTGCCACTCCGGCCGACGCGGCGCTGGTGCGGAGGCTTGGCGCCGAGGCCGTCTTCGTAGGGTCGGGTATTTTTAAGTCCAGCGATCCGGAAGCGCGCGCCAAGGCGGTGGTGAAAGCGACGACGCATTTTGAAGACGCCAAGGCGGTTTTGGAAGCGCATGAAGAGCTGGGCGAAGCGATGAAGGGAATTGACGTGCGCCAGCTCGAAGAAAAGGATCTGCTTTCGACGCGCGGTTGGTAAGGAAGCCAGGGCAGGGATTAGTACGGCGGGACCGGAAGACAGCAAAAGTAAAACCATGAGCAAAGAACGACAGCTTAGGATTGGTGTTCTGGCGGTGCAAGGCGACTTTGCGGCGCACGCGGAGATGCTGCGGGCACTTG